>JABAHR010015213.1_pt1 | contig 17878 bp, 20 predicted proteins | sample 7062101 | NCBI WGS metagenome assembly JABAHR01 (sample SAMN14534553, study PRJNA622989) | marine sediment metagenome | biome: marine biome [ENVO:00000428]; feature: marine pelagic biome [ENVO:01000023]; material: deep marine sediment [ENVO:00002113] | place: India: Gulf of Kutch | collected... | reverse complement strand
ACGGAAAACTATACAACCACCAGGCACCTAGGTTTGTTCTAACTGGTCATGATGGGGACAAAGTAAGACTAGATCAATTTCAGGATAAAATCGTGCTTATTTCGTGGGGTTATACAAACTGTCCGGACATATGCCCGCTCACACTCGCAAATCTTAAGGAGTTTATGGATTATCTGGGAGAAGATGCAAAAGAAGTACAGGTACTTTTTATAACAGTAGATCCAGAAAGAGATACCGTTGAGAGAATGAGTTCGTATGTCCCTTACTTCCATGAGAATTTCATTGGCCTCACTGGGAACTCGCAAGAAATTAACAATGTTGCAGATAACTACATGGTGACTGTTGTGAAACATCCTGCTGTATATGGCCGTGGTAGGTTTGATACTTGGGATAGATATTTAATGACGCATACAAACACGATACATGTTGTTGACCAGGACGGAAGGTTATTTTTAACCTATCCCAATCATATGCATGATCCTGAGCAGATGGCCACAGACATTAAAAAGATGTTGCATGCGAATTAAAGATTTCCTATAATTGCATTAGGTAGCGAAGGAGGGATTATCTATGTTAAACATGAGGAGTGCTGTTGGTATAAGTGTAATAGTAGTTTTAATGTCCTTTTTTATAGTGGGTAGTTGTAATGATGGTGGGAATGCCCCCCTTGGACCACCTTTTCAAAATCCAGTACAGATATCAAGTGTAAATGGAGTGCTCGAAATAACTTACAATGCTGCAGTATCACCTGCCGAGGTTGACGGTAAAGAGTTTATGAGTGCTCAATATAATGGCATGCTTGCGCCACCAACATTGCGAGTAAATCCAGGAGATACACTTAGATTAAATCTTAACAATTTTTTAGAAATGATGACCAATGTTCACTATCACGGCATGAATGTAAGTCCGCTATCACCTGGGGATGATGTTTTTATAATGATTACACCAAATAGTGGTTTTGAATATGAAGTTGAGATCCCTGAGGATCATCCTCAAGGCATGTTTTATTATCATGCACACCTTTTTGGTATAACCGAGTTTCAGATTATGAGTGGACTGTCAGGTGGATTGATAGTAGGAGATATACTGGCTCCCTTTCCACAGCTAGATGGCATAACCGAGCAGATAATGTATTTGAAGGACTTCCAGCTTATGGATGGAGAAATTCCACCTGAAGGCATGATTGATCCAAGTGCACCAACGAACTTTACAGTTAACGGACAGACGAATCCAACTATCACTATGCGACCAGGGGAAACACAGTTCTGGCAAATTGGAAATATCGGAGCTGATCTATATTATGATTTGGTGTTGGAAGGACATGAGTTTTATCAGATTGAAAGGGACGGAAATAGGCGTAATCAAACTGTAGTTAGAGAAAGCATATTAATGCCAACAAGCTCCAGAGTAGGCGTTTTAGTCCAAACAAATGAGCCTGGGAGATATAAACTCAGAGCTAAGAAATTTAACACTGGTCCACAAGGAGACCAATATGGCGGTGCAACACTTTTGACTGTTCATGTTATTGGTGAGCCCGTTGCAGATCCAATAGAGCTCCCTATTCCGATGAACCAGTTCCCACCTGTAGAGAATCTTTGTGAACAAGAGGTTGCTGTTGAGAGGGATATCGTTTTCTCAGAGACTGCTGATGGTAATACATTCTTTATTAATGGTAAAGAGTTTGACCCTGAAAGAGTTGATACTGAAGTGAAGATTGGCGATTTTGAAAAATGGACCGTTACAAATACCTCAGGCGAGTTGCACGTGTTCCATATCCACTTAACTGATTTTGTTGTGTGCTCTGTAAATGGAGTGGATCAGCCTTTTGTTGGCAAACAAGACACAGTGAATGTTCCATACCAGGGCCAAGACCCAGATTTTGAGGGGCCAGGAGAGGTTGTGATTGTAATCGATTTCACCAATCCAATTATTGAAGGAAAAGCGGTATATCACTGTCACATCGGAGAACATGAAGATAATGGAATGATGGCTGTCTTTGAAGCTTGCGAAGAGCCGCCATGCCCTGATTTTGAATAGGAACTTTCTTGTTTGTTAAGATTCTAAAGGCTCTTCCGTCACTTTTAGTTTTTCAAGCAGCTTTGCTACTTCCCAAATTAGATCTTTAGTTCCCTCACCAGTTACTGCTGAAATAGGGTATGTCTTTATTCCCAGTTTACTGAAATGCTCTTCTAATCTAACTAATTCTTCACGAGCTTCGGTAATATCGATTTTGTTTAGTGCAACTATCTGAGGTTTCTTGGATAGTTCTTCACTATAAGATTTTAGTTCATGATTTAGCGTTTCGTAATCTTGTATAGGGTCTCTTTCAGTAATAGGAGAGAGATCAAGAAGATGAATCAGAATTTTCGTGCGCTCAATGTGTCTTAAAAACTGTATTCCAAGACCAGCTCCTTCGTGGGCGCCTTCGATAATTCCTGGTATATCTGCGAGTACAAATGTGTGACCATCTCCGTAACTTACAACTCCAAGATTCGGTACGAGAGTTGTGAAAGGGTAGTCAGCAATTTTTGGCCTAGCGGCTGAGATTGTCGATATGAGAGTAGATTTTCCAGCATTGGGAAATCCAAGCAATCCCACATCAGCAAGTAGTTTTAGCTCTAAGATAAGTGTTTTTTCTTCGCCTGGAATTCCTGGTTCTGCTTCTTTTGGTGCCTGGTTTGTTGGTGTTACAAACCTTGCGTTTCCTCGACCTCCTTTCCCTCCCTTTGCAACAACTAGGCTCTCACCGTGTTTCGTTAAGTCTCCATAGAACTCGCCTGACTCAAAATCTTTTATTAGAGTTCCCATTGGTACTGGGATCAGAAGGTCCTCAGCATTTTTTCCGTGCTGGTCCTTGCCTTTACCGTGTACACCACGTTTGGCTCTGTAGTGCTGCTGATATCTGTGGTCGAGAAGTGAGCTCATATTCCGTCTTGCTACCATCACCACATCGCCTCCGTTACCACCGTCTCCTCCGTTAGGACCGCCCCTTGGAACAAACTTCTCCCTGCGGAAGCTCACACAGCCCCGTCCACCGTCACCAGCTTTTACATATATTTTTGCCTCATCAATAAACTTAACCATGGCTAACTATTATAAACGATATAGTCTATCCTGATAGAACTGATTTTATGTATAATAAAGCATGACCAAACCTACATCGAGATCACACGGCTACACGACTACTCAAAGAGACGAACCATCTATTCCTGAACCCACTTATGCCGAGAGGGTGCGGACGCTTGTATATAGAACCCAGATGGGAACTCTTTCGACCCTATCTGCCAAGCATCCTGACTGGCCTTTTGGCTCACTGATGCCTTATGGATTAGACGAGAAAGGGCGACCCACTTTTTTAATTAGCACAATGGCAATGCATACTCATAATCTAATACGTAACGGAAGATCTAGTTTGTTTATATCCCAAACAGATTCTGGCGGGGATCCCCTTGATGCCTGCAGAGTTACTCTTATGGGTGAGTCTACCAAAGTTCCGGTGGATGAACTTGCCGAGGTAAGGGAGATGTACTTATCTCGTTATAAGAACGCTAGCTACTGGGTGGATTTTGATGATTTCTCCTTTTACCGTATGGATATAAAGGACATATACTTTGTCGGCGGATTTGGTGCAATGGGCTGGGTTACAGTTCCTGAGTACTATGAGGCGGAAGAGGACCCTCTTGCAGACGCTGCATCAGGAATAATACAACATATGAATCAGGACCATGCTTATGCCCTAGTGCTACTTGTAAAAGAATTCACGAGTGTTGATGCAGAAGAAGCATCAATGACATCTGTTGACAGATTAGGTATGCAAGTAAGAATAAAAGCTGGCGATGAATTCTACAGTAGACGCATAGGATTTTTGAGGGAAGCAAATAGTTCTGATGAATGCAGAGAAGTAATTGTTGAGATGGTCAAACAAGCGCGCGGGTAATTTTAAAAACCAAATATGAAAAAGCAAATTCTTGTATTAGGTTGCGGAGTAATCGGACTTACCTCTGGTATCAGACTACTTGAAGAGGGTTATGAAGTTGAGATAGTCGCGGCTAATATACCTCCTGATACTACATCCAACATCGCAACAGCATATTGGTATCCTTTCCGAGTTAATCCTCCCGAGAAAGTTCTTCCATGGGCAGTAATTACCTATGACACTTATATAGAGCTAAGCAAGATTCCTGATATTGGGGTCGGGTTTTTCAATTTTATTCAGATATTTGCCCACCAAGTAAAAGATCCATACTGGAAAGCCGCTGTTAAAGAGTTTAGAAGGGCGGGGCCAGATGAGCTACTGCCAGGTTATGTAGATGGCTATGTTGCTTTGATTGTGAGAATTGAGACACCTGTCTATATGGACTATTTGGTGAGCAGGTTCAAAGAATCTGGAGGCATACTAACAAAGCTTGATAATGAAATACAGAATATAGACGAACTTCCACCAGAGAATAATTTGATCATCAACTGCTCTGGCCTAGGGGCAGGCAAAATATTTGATGACGAGGAAGTCTTTCCGATCAGAGGACAGCTTGTAAAAACAACAAACCCAGGATTGTATGATTGCTTAAACGAAGAGGAGGGTCCTCTAGCGGTATCATATGTAGTTCCGCACCCAACCTATTGCATCCTCGGAGGAAGTGCGGATGATAACAATTGGAATTTAGAAGAAGATCCTGAATTAACGAATGAAATACTTCGTAAATGTGATGTTCTCGAACCCAAGTTAAAGGATGCCGAGGTTTTAGATGTTAGAGTAGGGCTTAGGCCTGGCAGGAGTGAGGTGAGGCTAGAAATCGAAGATATCTCACCCAACTGCACAATCATACACAACTATGGCCACGGAGGCGCAGGTTTTACGCTTTCTTGGGGTTGTGCTGAAGAAGTTGTAAAATTAGCGGAGCAAATAACATGATTAGGAGTATATGAATATTTACAGAGTAATTTTATTTAGCATTTTTACACTCGTATTTTTATTTCAGGCACAGCCTAACGCAATTTCATGCGAACCTGAGAAATACCCTCCAGATCCCGAGATCCTCTGGCCTCCAGATAAAGCACAAACGGTACCACTAGATACTGCAATAATTGTTAAGGACTTTAAATCATTATCTAAGCAAGCCCCAAAGCTACAAATGGATTTAAGGGACGGTTATGAAAAATCCGTTGAGTTTGAAATCAAGAAATATCAATCCAGAAGATCAGTCTATAACTACGAGGCTGGATTTATTGTCCTTAAGCCCAACCAAAATCTAAAACCATTTGAGGAATATACTCTCACTCTGAAAGCAAAAGAAGGATTTGCTACACCAATTGAAGGAAGCATTCGGTTCACAACTGGTGATGAAAACACTTTAGTTTCAATTCCAGAAAAAATAGATTTCTCCTATTACTTTAGTGAGCCGGGGTATTATTTGAGTAACTGTCAGACATCCACATGGGATAATTCAACTTCTCTATTTTTTATCAACTCAAAAGTGGAGGGTTATCCTCTACTTTTAGTCTTGGATTCAAATTTATTGAAAGATGTGTCTTTCTTTCATTCCTCTATGAAGAAAAGAAACTTAGCTCTACTGTTCTTGCCCAATGAAAAGGGCATAGAGCAATGTTTTAATTTAGATGCGTATTCAGTGAACGGAGAAAAAGTATTTACAGATAAGTATTGTGAGCCAAAGGGATGTATTAAAGGAAGGCAGCTTTCTAAAGATGAGATGGAAGAAAGATATCAAAAACATGGAGCATTTGGCTTTTCATTAATTGAATTTCCTTCCCCTAATGAGGAAATTCCAGATTATTGTGCTCCCTATCCCCCATTGTGTAACGCTTACTGGGCTTCGATAGCTGATAAGAGCTGTAAAGGTTTCTAATGAAAATGCATATAATCAAGTATTGCCTTGGTACTAGATTGAGCGTCCAATGAGCAGGGATGGCATGCCAGATCGAGTGCGTTCTGAATGTAATATATGCAACTAATATCCCGCCCGGAAGCGATAAAGCTACTTCAACCGGATTGTCACGCCCAAGGTGAAGCATATAGAAAACAAGCCCCGCAACTACTATTGAAAATAGTGATGTCCAATTTAGACCAAACCAAGCCAGGGTAAAGTTATCAGAATCAATAGTCACCGGTTGGGCTATACCCAACCAACGCAATATCTTTTGTCCTCTTTTGCCTTCAACAGGGGCTAGAAATGCTGGGTTTGGTAGGCGTCTGTTAGGCAGCATTAGCGCAACAAGTATTCCTAGTATCAGAAAGTGCTCTGGGATTTTATTAAACAAAGACAATATATACATCATTGATAGTTTGTGGGGGTATGGTGATGCCATTTGGATCCACAGTCCAAAGGGAATTGAAACTATAATTGCAATAGCAGTAAGCCTAATCCCAAGCTTATTTAACATCCCAAGACCAAAGTCTGTAAGTTTTCTGCGGCATAATAATATTACTATGATTGGTATTAGCATAGAAGATATGAAGCACAGGATATACCAAAGTATCATTTGCCTATCGTAGACTGGCATATCAAGAAAAAAGTTGTTTATCCACCACTGGCCAATTAAGGTTTCATAGAGAAATGTCCACCGATTATAAGGGGCGGGAAGCAATCTAGCTGTTTCTGCCCAAAAAATAGCTACATACAAGGTAATACCTATTAGTATTAAGATAGATACTAACCATTTTCTAGGAGAACGGTTTTTAGTAATATCAATGTGGTCTGTTTTTGTATAGCTAAATTCTTCTGTCATATCTATTTATCAAATTTTTATTGTGATTAAATCACAATAAAGTAGTCTTATTATGATTAGGCACTAATTATCTGTCAATAATACTTAGTAATATGAAAATTATAGGTCTTATAATTTGGATATTCATTTGCTTCATTCCAGCAGTGATAGGATCACAGTTTGGTCCTGGTGAATGGTACCAAACCCTTTTAAAGCCTGATTGGAACCCACCCAATTGGATATTTGGTCCTGTCTGGACTCTTCTTTATTTATTGATGGGTATATCTGTATGGATCATATGGAAGAACTATGGTTTTAAGTTAGCCGCCATTCCGATAGCTTATTTTATAGCGCAGTTGGTATTAAATGCTTTATGGTCATGGTTCTTCTTCGGTCTTAACGATATATGGCTAGCTTTAGTTGATATTGTGCTTCTATGGATCATGATTTTGATCACTATGAATATATTCTGGCGACTAAATACCTGGGCAGGGGCCTTGCTCATCCCTTACCTAGCATGGGTTTCATTTGCTGTTTTTCTTAACTACACAATTTGGAATTTGAATAAATAACATTAATATAATAATACTATGAAATTTGGAATATGCCTTCCTATCCGTTTGGACCTGGAAGCAAAAGATAACGTGGATATTGCAGTTGCAGCTGAGAATTTCGGCATAGATTCTATTTGGGTAAGTGATCATGTTGTTATGCCCGAAAGACATTTAGGGTCATTCAGCGAAGTCTTTTACGACCCCTTTATGTTGCTTTCAAACATAGCAGCGGTAACTACAAAAATTAAACTTGGAACAAGTGTAATAATTCTTCCATATCGCAATCCAGTTGTAGTTGCTAAAATGATAGCTACTTTAGATCAGCTATCATGTGGCAGAGTTATATTTGGTATAGGTCCCGGGTGGATGAAGGAAGAGTATGAAGCGCTGTCTGTTCCTTATGAGAAAAGAGGATCACGAACAAATGAATATTTAAGTGCTATAAAAGAGCTTTGGGTTAATGATGATCCAGAGTTTGAAGGAGAGTTTTGCAGCTTTTCAGATATCAAATTTTATCCAAAGCCTAAACAAAATTCTCATCCTCCAATTTTTATAGCAGGGGCGAGCGAATATGCTATAAAACGAGCTGTGGAGTATGGAGACGGATGGCAACCTACATGGGTTAGCCCAGAAGATGTTAAAGATGGAATTTCAAAATTAGAGCAAATGGCTTATCAAAAGGGTAAGGATTTATCCAATTTTACCTATTCTGTAAGAAATAGACTTGATATAACCAATATTGGACTTTCGAGAGATATTGAAGAGTCAGAAGATAATGATCCTCCGTTTTTGCTAAGGGGAGAGGTTGCTGAAATTACACAAACTATAAAATCATATGATGAACTTGGAGTGTCGCATATGGTGCTTGACCCTGTAGTACATAGTGTAGATGATGTTTTCAAAATTATAGAAGTAGTATCAAAAGAAGTAATTCCCGAAATAAACTCCTAGTAGCTAATCTATTTTCTGCATAAACTGAACATCTTTTGCAATAGGCTTAGTTGGGTTTTCTGCTTCCATTTGCACGACTTGATTTAGTATTCCAACCCAGTAATTCCACCAATAGGAATCTTCTTTGTAGTTTCCTTTTTGGTTGTTAGCCCAAGCTATTACTTGATGTATATTGCCATGATATAGTTGCAATTTCTCTGCTGCATCTTTTATTTCTTCTGGGTCAATTGGAATTTTATCAAGCTCAGTGTCAATTAATGTTCTTATCTCCTCAACATGCTTGGCCATCTCATCAGATAATTTCTTTATTTCTTCGCCGGCAGGTACTACATCTCCTTCAAGTTTTTCTGCGTCCTTATTCATTAGATCAACAAAGTCTAGCAAGTTATCTAAACTGCGTCTTGCTTTTAATGTTTCTTTAGAAAGGTCGGTTAATTCTTTTGCATTAAGCCCCATAGCTTTCTCCTCGTTTATTTTCTATTTAATAATGTTAGCATCATAATTTCACAAATCATAGTATCAAGATATAAGGGAGCTCATTAGTTCATCGGCTAATGCTTGTTGCCTGTAAGTTGTATCTAAATTGATAGCTTTCTCTAAATCCGATCTTGCTTTGTCCAAATCCTCTAAGTTTACATATAACCCAGCTCGATTATAGTATGCCTCGGCATACTGCGGGTTAAGCTCAATCGCTTTGTTATAAGCTTTTAGTGCTCCCTTAGGTTTTTCTAAATTATGTAAAGCTACTGCCTTATTAAACCAGGCCTCTAGGTATTTATCTTCAATTTCGATTGCTTTGTCATAAGCTTCGACAGCCTCAAGATCCCTTCCTAAGCTGCTAAGTGCTGCACCTCTATTACACCACGCTACAGCAAACAGTGGCTGGATCTCTATAGCCCTCTCCGTACAATCTAATGCTTCCTCAAGGCGTCCAGCTCTCCCAAGGGCAGATGCCTTGTTGCTCCAAGCCTCAGCATATTCCGGGTTTATTTCTAATGCTTTATCATAGCAATCTATTTCATCTTGCAGATGCCCCATAACAGAATAAGTAATAGCTTTGTTATACCATGCTTGGGCATAGTCTGGTTTTATCTCAATAGCCTTATCCAAAGAGTCTATCGCTGATTTGAAATCACCTTTGTAGTAATGATCCGTGGCTTCAAGAACTAGGTCTTCTGGTTTAATTTCTTGATTCATTATTTAGGTCTGTAGACTAGTATTCCCGGTACATTTTGAATATATTCAACAAAATCTTCATCAACTACTTTTTGATTACGTTCTTTAGATGAAGCGTGTCTAAGGTAGATTCCATCGTCTTTTTTAATAATAATGCCTGTGTGATTTACATCGAGTCCTTCTTTATCTGCATACATGCCCACGTAATCTCCTGTGCGAATATTAGTAAGCACCTGATCATCAACCTCAGAGGTGGGTATATAGTAAAACTCTCTATTCACTACTGATATTCCTGGAAGATATGTGGAGCCATCTGTTTTAAGGTTAAGACTTTTATTAACCGCAATTGCTTTACCACCACTTACCTGATAAGTAACATCAATTATATTTTCTCTATTTTCTTCAGGCCAGTCTGAGAAAAAGTGGTTTCTGTTCTGAAATGAGACTTTGCCCTGTTTATATCTGATATCCCTAACATTTGGACTAAACTCCTCATATGTATCAGATAATCTAAGCGCTTCTACATAATCTATATATGTAAAACAGTCCATACCTCTTAGATTAATTGTGAAAATCTCCGGTGTGTTTATATCCCCAGTTAGTGTAGATCCTTTGTATGGTGTCCCGAGGAAGTTCCCTGAAAGAAATTCTACTTGGGCTTGTGTAGTACCTGGTTTTCCAGTAATTATGGAATCTAATCTGTTTTCATTCCATCTGCCAAGCTCAATAACTTCGATATTTTGCTGGGCTTTTGCATCGAAAGAAAAAATAAATGTAAATACAAAGAATATTGTTATGATATTTTTCATATTTAGAGTCTACCTTAACTTAATTTATTTGTATCACTAATCAAATACCTCATCAAGCCAATCAAGAGCAATAGCAGCAGAGTAGGTTGGGTTGCCTACTTGGCAGTGTGTGTCAGAGCCTTCAAACTCAGTAAATTTATGACTTGCAACTGGACCAGATACTCTATCAACGAATTCATTGAACTGCTTTTCTGGCTCTCCTCCCTCACCTGATCCTACCAAAGCAAGTGATGGGCATTTGATTTTTGATATAGCATCACCAACAACGAAATCCTTTAAATATATAAACGTGTCATTAAATGATTGCTGTCCAAAACGGATCATTAAATTCTCAGTCATAGATTTTTGCTGGGGTGACATCGTATCATCAGGAATCTCGGGAATATCCTCGAGAGTAAAATTCATTTCATCTGGAGCTGTAGCAGGATCATATCCGCAAAATGCAGCTAAGTAGTCATGTAAGTTTATAATTGGGGAGTTGGCTATGAGTGCTTTTATTCTAGTTTCATCGGAGGCTGCACGAGTTGCAAAATAACCCCCCAAACTTATTCCCATCATTGCCAAGCGATCCATGTCGATCTCTGGGCGATCTTGAATAAAATCGATTACACTTTTTGTTGGGTTTTCGTAATCAGGCTCAAAATGAGTGGCCGTATAGAATCTAAATACATCCATCTGCCCAGGGCCTGCAAACAGTACTACATTATATCCACGCTCAAGTGCTGCATAACCTCTCATGAAATACTCTTCTTCTAGAGTGCCGTCAAATCCGCTTACAATTAAAAGTGTTTTTCTTTTTTGCTCACTAAAACTGGGCGACATAAAATAAACAGGTAAATCAATACTCTTATAAGTTAGAAGATGCTCTTCAAAAGTATGCCAGAGATTATCCATTGCGTCTTTGAAGCAGTACCTGGCTTGCATGCCCAGTTTTTGATGATTTGGATCTTGGCAGCTTGTATAATATTCAGCTGCTCTATAGGAGTTGCAAGCCTTAAAGAATTGGTCTCTAGCGCTTGTGGTATGACCTTTGGAGGCTCTTTTGTGGGCATCTTTTTGCTGCCATTGGGCTAGCTTGGTAAATTCCTCAACCCAGCTTGTAGGATCACCATCTTTAATGCGGTCTGCTATCGCTAAACATTCTCCTACTGAGGCTGAACCAAAAGATGTAGAGCCCATTTGCCGAAGAAGCTGAAAATCCATCTCCTCATCACTAAATCCTATAACTCTGGTTTTACTTCTATCGATTTCCGCCATTAGAGACCCTAGTACTAATATAACATTTTAATCTTTTTCGCCGTATATTGTTACAATTATTTTCCGTGAGCCACCGTGATTTCTATGCTCACAAAGATATATTCCCTGCCATGTGCCAACGTTAAAACGGCCGTTTTTAATTGGTATCGAAACTGAGCTTCCTAAAAGTGATGCTTTGATATGGGCAGGCATATCATCACTGCCTTCAAGAGTATGAACATAGTAGGGTGCATTCTCTGGTACGTATTTATTAAAGTGGCTCTCAAAATCCACTCGCACATCTGGGTCAGCATTTTCATTCAACGTTAAAGAGGCAGAAGTGTGGCATATAAAAACATGAGCCAGCCCCACTTTGTATTCTCTAAGCTCAGGTATCTGCTCAACAATTTCTCTTGTTACCAGATGGAATCCCCTTGGTTTTGGGGATAGATTAATTTCTATTTGAATCCAATTTGTCATGTTTACTTTACTTGGATAACTCTAACACCGAGCCTTTTAGCCAAACTCTCAGCACCCCACTTCATTACTATATTATGATTCTATTCAAAAAGTGGTCTAGCTATTGGTGCAAGAACATTAACCCAAATCCTTGTTGTATTCACTTACCAGTCATATCTTGCAATCTTATGTTCCCCATCCTCGGAGAGCTACCATATACCTTTCCCGTCAAGCTCACCGCTCGATTTCCTTCCAAATAGTTCATAGGTTCTACTTTTACTGTCTCGATATTAAAAATAAGTTTATAAGGAAGTTTTGTTCTCCAGGTGTAACGTCTTATGCTTTCAACTGCTAACTCATCTCCTTGTTTTAATTCTTCGACGGATATAACTCCTTTCCACCAATCAGGCCAGTGCTCTGTGTGATAAATCTCCTTCCAAACTTCTTCAACAGGAGCCTCTATTCTCCAGATTGTAACAAATTCGTATGATGCCATTTTTAATCCATCATTTTTTTCACAACATCAACCATGGCTTCTATAAATTTGGGATCATCATTTACAGTTTTTGCTCGATAAAGTCTTATTCCTGCTTCTTCTGAGGCCTCCTGAGCTTCAATACCAATATCAAAAAGCACCTCAATATGGTCACATATAAAACCTATGGGTTGAGCTATTACGTTCTTAACCCCGTTCTTTGCGATTTCCTCGATTACATCACACACATCAGGCTCAAGCCATGGATCGGTCGGTCTTCCACTTCGGCTTTGATACACGAGCCTCCAATTATCATAGTTTAATCTCTCAGCGATGAGCCTGGCCGTTGTCTCTAATTGTTGTACATATGGAGAGGCTTCAGCCATTGGAACAGGAATGCTATGAGCTGTAAACAGGATTATTGTCTCTGGATAATCTTGCTCTGGTATCTCATCAAGACAGTCTTGAACCCGATCAGCAGAATCTTCTATAAACAGAGGGTGATCGAATAGGGGAGGGGAATATTCAAAGTTCATTTCTATTCCTAATTCCTCTAATGCCTCAGCTACATCTCTTTGGTATCTCTCCCAGCTTGCATCTGATTGATGAGCCGCCATAATCATGCCTACTACATTCTTATGTCCTTTATCATGCATCTCTTTAATTGTGTCAGGTATTAAGGGGTGCCAGTTTCTCATTCCCACATATACAGGCATATCATATCCAAGTTCTCTTAGTTTATTCTCAACGCCAGCCCCCTGCTTGTAGGTATATTCATTAAGAGGTGATTTGCCACCGAAAAGTTCATAATGGTGTGCAACTTCTTCTAATCTGTCGGCGGGGATAGGACGTCCTTTCGCAACATTCTTCAGAAATGGACGTATGTCCTCAATTTTCTCTGGGGCTCCATAGCCTATCATTAAAATTGCATCATACTTTTGGGGCATTAAACTCTCCTGGATTATTTTTGAGTGTATTCGTGAACAAAATCTACAAGTGCCATTACATTTTCTACTGGGGTTTTCGGTAATATCCCGTGACCAAGATTAAATATGTGCCCTGGTCGTCCTTTTGTCTTATCTAATATTATTTTTGCCCGTTTTCGTATCTCAGACGGACTTGAAAAGAGTAATACTGGGTCCATATTCCCTTGTATTGCTGTATCATAGCCCAATTGTCTCCAAGCTTTTGCCAGATCAACTCTCCAATCAATACCTATAACCTGGCTTCTTGATTCCTTAATCAGATCAAGTAGAGCAGCGGTGCCAGTACCAAAATGTATTACTGGTGTGTCTTTCTGGATATCTGATATGAGTTTCTTCATATGTGGCAGAACAAATTCTTTGTAGTCGTCTCTTGAAAGACACCCAACCCAACTATCAAAAAGCTGAACTACATCTGCACCTACTTTAATTTGTTTGTTTAGATAAGACGCTGTAGCATTTGAAAGCTTTTCCATCATTACATGCCAGGCACCTGGATCTTTATACATCAATCCCTTTGTGTTTTCATAGTTCCTTGAGCCGCCTCCCTCAATCATATAAGAGGCTACAGTAAAAGGTGCTCCCGCAAACCCTATAAGAGCTTTGTTTGGATCAAGAGCTCTTCTAGTTATCTTGAGTGCATCATAAACATAATTAAGTGAATCAGGATCGAATTCTTTTATCCGATCTACTGCTTTGCCTGAGCGCACAGCTCTTTTTATCCGAGGTCCTTCTCCTTTTGAAAACTCAAGCCCAACTCCAAGGGGCTCTACTATTAGCAGTATGTCGGCGAATATGATTGCTGCATCTACGTTTAACCTATCAACTGCACTAAGTGTTACTTCAGCTGAAAGCTCAGGTGTTTTACACAAATCTAGAAATGATGTTTCTGCTCTGATTTCTCTGTACTCACGCATGTACCGTCCTGCCTGCCGCATAAGCCATACAGGTGTGTAATCAGTCTTCTCCAGACGACATGCTTTCATAAACACAGAGTTTTTTGTAATCTCTTTTCGCTTTTTCTCCGATCCTTTGCTCCAGATCATATCTGCTGCTCGCCACTTATTTGTATCAACCCCGTTATTTAAAGCAGTGCGCTTTTTATTTACTAGCATTGAGCCAATTCTGGCCGTCTCCCTGACAAGATTTCCCATTTTTGGGCTGTCTGGCTCATAGTCTGCAGATAGACCAAACCTTTCTAATGTCTCTGTTGTCGTAGGTCCAATAGATCCAATTACAGTATTTTTTAATCCTTCTTTAAGCTTCTTCTTGGATGGTGCCACATCGAATAGATGATATATCTGCTGAGAGCTTGTAAATAAGGCTATATCTTCTTTTGAATCAGATATAGATTTGATTGCATCTTTTAAGGGGCTTATATCTTCTGGAAGAGCCCATTTATATATGGGTACTTTTGTTACTTTTGCGCCTTTTTTTCTAAGTGCAGCAATAAACTCTTTGTTAGAGATACCATATTCTTGAACTGCAATCATTTTCCCTTTCAGGTCTGTTTCATTCTCTAAAGTGGTCAGAATATTACGCCATGTGTTTGGCTCAGGCACAGTGATATTGGGTTTGAGTTTCAGCTCACGCAGTGCAGCAACTGGCTTAGGACCACGTGCTACAATTGTGGTTTTCTTAAGGGCACTTAAGAAGTCTTTTACTTCAACTTTCTCAGATACTGCTTTGACAAGTGTCCGTGTGCCTACACCAGTCATCAAAATAACCATATCGTATTTGTCCATTATCAATTCTTTTGCAAACTTAAAGGCTTCTTTAGATTGGGAAATAGGAACTTCCCTCATAGATGGTGCTACTCGTGGAAAACCGCCGTGATAGAGTATTAATTTCTCTATTTCGGCCGCTCTTCTGCTTTCAAAAGCTGTTACTTTCAATCCCTCAAAACTATATGTGCTTTTCATGATTTGGTTATATGAGTTTAACTACATCTGAGTTTAGCATAGCAGGGTTCAGGGTCAATTTATAAACTAGGTTGTATGGATATTTCTTGATATTACCACATGGATTTCTTATACTCCCTGTTTAATAAATTCCTTATGGAGAACTAAATGAGCAAGAAAGTTGAATTTTATTATGATTTTAGCAGTCCTTATACATATATAGCTTCAACAAGAATTGAGAAAATATGTGTCGATGCAGATGCTGAGCTTGAGTGGAAACCGTTTTTACTTGGTGGAGTATTCAATGAGATAGGATCTACCCCTGCAATAGAGATAGAAAATAAAATTGGATACCTAAGACAAGACGTTGAGCGTGTCGCAAAGTATTATGATGTCGATTTTGTTTATCCAGATATTTTTCCTCTAAATAGTGTTAGGTCTATGAGAGGAACTTTTGCTGCAGCTGAGATAGGGAAGCTTGTTGAGTATAACCATGCAATGTTTAGGGCTTACTGGACTGAGGGTGCTGACCTGAGCAAACCTGATATTCTGGCTGATGAAGTTAGCAAAATTGGGATTGATGCAGATTGGTTTATAAATAGAATTGGCGAGCAAGATATTAAGGATATGCTTAGGGATGCAACTAACGTCGCAATCGAGAAAGGCGCATTTGGCGCTCCATCTATTTTTGTTGATGACAAAATGTTCTGGGGTAATGATAGGCTAGATTATGTAGAGAGATATTTAAATGGAGAAGGTGAGTAATGCACAGTTCATATACATATAAAGACAACGAATTTTACATTGAAGGAGTTGCTATATCCGCTATTGCAGAGTCTGTGGGGACACCTTGCTACATTTACAGTTATGAATTTCTAAAGGACAGTTTCAATGCTTACAAAGAAGCTTTTTCTTCTACAGATACTTTGATCTGCTACTCCGTTAAAGCAAATTCCAATCTAGCGATACTAAAAGCATTTTCAGATCTTGGCTCAGGATATGATATTGTTTCAGGTGGAGAACTTTTGCGCGTTGATAGGGCAGGGGGAGACGCTGGAAAGGTGGTTTTCTCTGGGGTAGGAAAAACTAGAGAAGAAATGAAAGCAGCCATCGAGGCAGGAATACTATTTTTCAATGTTGAATCCGAAGAAGAGCTTCACGTTCTAAACTCAGTTGGCCAAGAGATCGGTAAAAAAGCTCCTGTAGCGCTTAGAGTAAATCCTGATATTGATCCAAAAACTCATCCCTACATTTCAACTGGGTTTAAAAAGAGTAAATTTGGTATAGAAATAGGAAGAGCTTTTGAAGTCTATAAAGAAGCAAAGCAAATGGAAGGGATAGATGTAATTGCTATTGATGCGCACATTGGATCGCAGATTTTTGATCTTACCCCATTTGTGGATTCAGTAAAAAAATTGATCAAACTAGCTGATGATTTAGTAGCAGAAGGTATCAATATCCAATATTTAGATATAGGTGGGGGTTTAGGAATCAGTTACAAATTAGATGATAAACCACCACATCCAAAAATGTATGCAGATATTATTCTAAAAGAGTTTGAAGGTAAGCCTTATAAGCTAGTTCTTGAGCCTGGAAGATCACTGATGGGCAACTCAGGCATGCTTATTACTAAAGTGCTTTATCTCAAAGAAGGCACAGCTAAGAAATTTGTAATTGTTGATGCAGCAATGAATGATCTTATCAGACCAGCTTTTTATGAGTCATATCATGAAATCCTGCCGGTAGTGAAAGGCTCTCAAAAAAAAGAGATTGTAGATGTTGTAGGCCCGATTTGTGAATCAGGAGATTTCTTAGCTCAAGATAGAGAATTGCCTGAAGTTAAGAGCGATGATTTACTTGCGGTACTCAGCGCTGGAGCATATGGTTTTGTTATGTCCTCTAACTACAACACCCGTCCAAGAGTCGCAGAAGTTCTCGTAAAAGGTGATCAGTTTTCCATTATAAGACATAGAGAGACTTATGATGAACTTCTTGGCCCAGAACAAATTCCTGATTTTATATAGGTATTGATTAGAAACCTGCAGGAGCATCAACTAGCTTTTCAGCTTCTTCGATTATCTCTCCCAATCTCTCTTTGAAAAGTGTAATTCCGCCAAGTGGGATCACTATGCAGGATCTGCCACCACTCAATTCTGTAATTCTTAAATACTTCCCTTTGTGGTTTTCTTTGACATCAAAAAAGAATCTTTTGGATTCAATGTCGACGTGTTTACTTGCGTGTTCTTTCTCTGTTCTCTCTGCTTTTTCCATCTGATTTGCGACCTCCGCCTCATTCCCTGTGAGTGGGATGTAATTTGTTGTGTACTTCATATGGGTCGAAATAATAACCCCATGATTTATAAAAATCAAGATGAAAATTTAAATTTAGGTGGTTTATAATTTGTAGGACTTTTGTGAGGTAAAAAAGGAGAGAAAATATGTCAAAAAAGCTTAAATTCGGCATATCCGCATTACTTCCTGGGTGTCGGTGAAAGATTTGATAGATTTCTCAAAAAAGCCGAAGAAAGCGGCCTTGATGCAGTTTGGTTTCCATATCACTTAGTGTTTATGGCAAAAAATGACTCCCGAAGTCTGGTCAGTTGTTACAGCT
>JABAHR010009972.1_pt1 | contig 17902 bp, 18 predicted proteins | sample 7062101 | NCBI WGS metagenome assembly JABAHR01 (sample SAMN14534553, study PRJNA622989) | marine sediment metagenome | biome: marine biome [ENVO:00000428]; feature: marine pelagic biome [ENVO:01000023]; material: deep marine sediment [ENVO:00002113] | place: India: Gulf of Kutch | collected... | reverse complement strand
GGGAGTTCGAATCTCTCCGGGCGCGCCAAACAAGAAAGGGCCCCTGTTGGGGGCCCTTTCTTGTTTGTTGCTTCGTCGAGAGTACGAACTAGGCAGCCCGCAGGGCTGCGTTCGCACCGAGGAGGCCGCAGGCCGACGACAGGCGCCTCGCGCAGCGAGCGCCCATCTCTCCGGGCGCGCCAATATAATCAAAGGGTTACATCTTTTCAGGTGTAGCCCTTTGTTCTTTGGGTAGCAGCATGGGTAGCAATTTGTGCCGATACCTGGCAAACGAGGGGTCAGGGCAGGTTCAAAGCGGGGGCGCGCTTGTGGAAATCCTCGATTTATACGCAAAGCCCTTTCCCTTGGTGGCCTAGCGTCTGCTTGTCCCAATAGCGGTCACTCAGCGGCAGCCCCGTGATGGGCCGCTTACGGCCATAAGCGGCCTCAAGATCAACCGGCTAAAACGCTTCTCACGACCACCGACCATACCAACATGGATACGGCCAATATCCATCCGCTTGTCCGCATTGCCCAGGGCTTGGAGACCACCAGCGGCAAAGCCACAAAAAATACGAAGTGGGTCATCAGTATCAGGTAATACCACGGATCGAACATATCGCCTCTAACGAATTTCTCTCCTATATCAAGTGCAGCGAGCATCAGTAGCGTTTTCAGAACGAACTTCCGCTGTATCTCATCCGAATGCTCCGTCAAGAACCTATAAGGATAAAGAGAGACTGCCATAAGGTAATGGACGGTCGCCCATACCGCGAGATACAGAAACTCGTGGAATCGCCACTCGGTATGATCACTCCACCTAAAGAACAACCACCAATTCAGCAGCAGAATATTTCCGACCAGAATTGACCAGGCGAGGCGAGTGTCAGTGAGTTCGCGTTTTAAAAACGCCTGCAACATCCCCGAAAGGAGATTGGCAATTGCCAACGCGAACATGATCGAAAGCAGGACAGCGATGAATTCGAATTTCGACATCTCGGCGCTATATCAATGAATGGGACACAAAATCGTCAAACCTAACCGACTGTCCGCTTTGGGTCAGTAGCAGTCATTCTAGCCTAAATCAGCCGGGCGGCTGCTTTCGGCCAGAAGGAGCCATCGCTGACCGGGCCTCTCGCGATACTAATTGCTGCGCCTTCGTTGCCACAAATAGCTGATCATCCAGGTAACGGCGCCGAAGAGTCCTGCAAGCATTAACCAGGCACCGGGGTTCCACCAATTGTTCGAGATGATGGGCATGACAACGTCGTCGACGAGGCTCTCTATCTGTGGTTCCGGACCGATCCACATTTGAGTGTACGGGGGTCGATTGGTTGCATGGGCCTGAATGAGTTCATCGAGTACTCCCACGAGCCAAGGTAAACTGAGAATCATGAACCAAATTGCCAATCGGCAGTCTGGGTCGTACAGGGCTTTCAATGGGGTCCAAAGTCGTATCTCCCTTGACACCGGTACTGCAAGATCTGCCGACGCCCCGTTCCAGTTACTCCGCCTCCGAATGACAAGGCCAGCAATTCCGAGCAGCAGAAAGATGAACGCGGGATGCGTCATCAGTTCCCCGACTATCAGACCCACAATCCCCTTGAAGATGATTCCCGTACATGGTGGCGCAAAGGGGCCGTCCGGGCATTGTGCCGAGGTTCCCCCCGCAAATAGCAGCGGAACGCTCACCAATGTAAGTGAAGCTAGCCAGATACCGCCAACACCGGTCAGCCATTTGGCAACTCGATTATTCGTACCATAGACGAATAGATACAACGACCACCAACGAGACTTCATACCAATTACCATTGTCTTCCGCTATCCGGCGATCCGGAGTCCGATGGATAGTTCGACAGGAAACGAGGACCCATCGCTTTGCGTCCCCAGCTTTCGCTGGGTTTGCCTTTACCGCAAGCAAGATTCTGCGCCTCGGGCAGCCTGCGTCAATTCTGGGATGTACCTAAACTAGAGGCGGCCTAAGCACGGTTGAACGAACGGCTGTTGTGGGTCATTAGCGGTCATTCCAGCCGAAAACGCCTTTGGGGCTGCTAACGGCCAGAGGCGGCCGCCGCAAACACCGACCAAATGCTTGACTAACGTCTTTCCAACTTGCGAATTTGAGCATCCACCTCCTTCGCCAAATCTGCGGAATACGATGCATACCGGCGGTACATGTCTTCCATGAAATAGGCGAAATTGTATTCTTGATTGAGGAGGTCCTGGAACTCAGGGGACAAGATTTTCTCTACAGCTCGTTGAACGTCAAATTTCTGGATCAGCTCTGTGTCGATATTTTGACGTTTCTCGGCTGGGAAAATCGAGTGGACAAACATGAAATAGCCAGTCGTACGCGCCAGTAACCGCGTGTGATTGTTGTCGAAGCCGACATAGTAAGCATTAATCTTGCTGCGCAACTCGGCATCGCGGATCAAACGAAGATTACCTGTGGCCTTCATGTCTTCAAACGTCGTCGCCGTAACAAAATAGCTTGGTGAGGCTCCGCCACGTCCGCCGATCGCGACGTTCCGCACGAACTGTTCCACATCTTCGGGCACCGGCCGGAGTCCACGTACCACCGGCGCAATCGAGTCCAGTGCCGCCATTTTGCTCGGTATCGTGTTCTCTATGGAAAGGGTGACCCAGCTCTCATCGCTCTTGAGGTCAGCATAAATTCTCTTGAGATACTGTAGCTCAAGTTCGCGATCCTGTCGGCCCGACCAGTAGTCGTTAACCGCGAACGCGATTAATACGCCCAGCACAATGATCAGTGTTTCCCAAAACAGCCAGCGCCAACGGGCACCGCCTTCACTGGTGATCTTTAGTCGCACTGTTCATGTCTCCTTGGGGCCCTCTGTGTCGAGAACGACGTGACGAAGCAAAGATTGGCCTAGACCGGTAACGACCGCTATGGGTCAGTAGCGGTCAGTTTAGCTCAAATCGCCTGGACGGCCGCTTTCGAGCAAAACCGGCCATACGCCCGGATTGAGCTAGAATGACCCTTAATGACCCAAAACGCACAATGGAGAAATTCATGTCGACCTGCATCAAATGTGGCCAAGACGCTGGCTTTTTCAAGGTGCAGTGCAGTGACTGTTTCAATGCCGCTCAGGAAGATAACGATCCTGCTCCCAGGTACGCGCAACAAGATGATGACGAGCAGCGCCCGCGGGCGGAAGTTCCGCCGCAAGTTCCAAACCAGTCAGACGATGACCCCCAAGTGACGCAGGATGAACCATCTTTAGGTGGGCGATTCCTGCGATTCGCAGGGATGGCAATAATTGTCGCGGCTATCTTACTCGCTGTGCTTTTTTGGGAAGAAACTGGCCTGCTCATTGGATTACTGGCCATAGGGTTGGCCGGCGCAGCAATGCACTATAAAGGGCGTAAGTTAGCTCCCGGTAAGTACGGAGCATCGATATTGGGCGGGATTTTGGGCGGGGTGTTTGGCTCAGCAGCGTTTATCATAGTCGGACTGATTCTCATCGCCATGTTCGTAGATGGTTGTAAGGGTTTCCTTGGATTATGAGGAATTTTTTCGCACCACTGCATAAGACCGTCACAGCGGCTAATTCAAGTACAAGTTGCTCGAAGTTCGCCTTCAGGCTCATGCATCTTTTAGACCCCTGAATGTTCGCATTTGGCCGGAAGCGGCCCCTGGTGCCGAATCGGCTACAATAACTGGTAATGACCCAAAGCAGACGGTCGAATTGAGGCCGTTTTCTCCCAAACCTCGGCACCGACGATAGAGTAGCGGTGAGTTATTAATGGTCACCACGTACCCTATTTTCTCCCAGAGCGGCGTCAATGAGATCATGAATTCGGTTCATTTGTTCGCTCCATGGCGCAAGACCATCTCGAATATAAGCATCATACATATCGAGACTGTTGCTGAATTCATTTAGGAAAGCCTGGCTCGTGCGCATGCCATCTGTGTCACAAGCGAATGTAGCGCGAACCTCATTTTCAGCCGGCTCGAAATAGGACTCTCTCTGGATTAGGTGAGGATGGTTTACAACGAGGTCGGGGCTTTTAAGTGTCTGCAGCAACATCAGCTGGTTTAGGCTGTTTTTCGATTGTTCGAAACTAAGCAAGGCATTACGTATGTCATCGTTTCGCAGGATGTTTAGTCGCCCCGTTGCAATCAGTTCGCTTAACGAAGGAAGATCAGCGACAGCTATGTTCATAGCGCTTGAGGACGCCACCCCTCGACATTCGTTGTCAGTCAGTATGTCCCGGTCAACGCGTTCAAAAAGCACATCGCCGGCACTGATTGCGAATTGCAGATTCTCGAAACGCCGGTCTCGAACTCTCTGGCTCACTTGCTCAGCCAGTAGAATATCGCTATGTAGCCGCACCAGGAAAAGCTGTTCGTCCTGTCGGTCTTGTCGGGCGTTGTTCCAATCGTCTACCTGCAAGCCAACAAAAACGCCGACCACCAATATCAGGACTTCGAGAATGACTGTGCCCCAGTTTCGATTCCTCAGGCTTAATGCAATATTACGAAAAATCATGTCACGGCCTCGTCCGCAGATTATAGCCAACACGATTGGATTCGTGGAGAGCGTTGATTCTCAGGTCCACTAATTGTCGAAACCAACCGGTCAAAGTCTCCAAAACTTACTGTTCTGAACGGCTGCTATTGGCGGATTCCGGTCATTCGCCACATTTGAGCTAAACTGACAGGCAATGACCCAAAGGGGTCGCTTGTTTGCTTCTGGATCGGGAGACGGTTGATGGACCTGCAGTCCTTTGCTTCGATAGCGGAGATCGTCGGTGGGATTGCCGTACTTATTTCGCTGGTCTTCGTAATTGTTTCTATTCGGCAAAACACGACCTCTCAAAAGGCACTCGCCGTTGATTCGCTAACGGCAGCAATCACGGCGATCAACGTTCCCGCTATCGAATCTCCAAAGGTCGGATTGGCCGTTGCCAAAGCGTTGTCGGACTGGAAGGCCGCAAGTTCTGAAGAAAGGGCAGTCGCTCACTTCTACCTGTTCTCCTTGTTCAAATTGTGGGAAAACGCATGGTACTTAAGGCAGGTAAACGTTCTCGATGAAGGCCAGTGGGCCGGATGGGAGGCGCTGCTATGCAAGTACTATCACGCCAAAGGTATTCGAGAAGTATGGTGGCCGAGCAGGTGTAGTGCATTCTCCCAGGAGTTTCGGCAATTCTTGGAGGGTAGTGATCCTCCGCAAGACATTAGCGAACTGGCTGACATTTTTGGCCAAGCACAAGTCTGACTCGCTTTCGATCCTATTCGAATGACTGCTTGTGGCCGGTTCCGGCTATTTGCCAGGAATAAGCTAAAATGTCCGCTACTGACCCGTGGCGGAAATTGTCTAACTTGTCCAAACACTGTCGAACGAGTGGCCAGGATGTAGCAAATCGGGCAAATTGGAGCCATCATCGGTACGGCATTGAGCACACTCCATTGGCATGAAGATCGTACCCCTCTTTCTATTGTTACTTCTTATCGCCTGTCAAAACCGGGCAGATGAGCCAGTGCCGCTTGCGCAGCTGCCCGGAGAGATCGCGCAAGCCGTCGTAATAATTACCAAATCGTGGTCCAGCCCAACCGGGACCCTGCAAATGTTCGAGAGGGCACAGGACGGCTGGCGCATCGTGGGGGATGACGTTGCGGTTACTGTGGGCAGAAACGGCCTGGCGTGGGGCAGGGGCCTGCACCAGGCAATCGAAGACGGTATTGAGAAAGTAGAAGGCGACGGCAAATCCCCTGCCGGAGTATTCAGCCTCGGTGTGGCTTTCGGTTATGACCCAGTGCCTCCAGAAGGCGTGCTGCTTTCTTACAGGCAGGCGACTGACCATGATATTTTCGTTGATGATCCCCAATCGCCGGATTACAACCGTTGGGTCACAATTCCTGGTGAACTCCGCGACGATCCCGGCAGTGTGTGGCGCTCGTTCGAAAGAATGAAACGCGACGATCACCTATACGAACTTGGGGTCACGATCCGGCACAACGTGGATCCAGTGACGAAAGGGAAAGGAAGCGCAATCTTTTTCCATATTTGGCGGGACGCAAATAGTCCGACAGCCGGGTGCACCGCGATGGCAAAAGATGATTTGTCAGCCCTGATGCGCTGGCTGGACCCGAACAAGAATCCAGTCGTCATCGCGGCTCCTGTTACCGAATTGGATGCCATCAAAATTAAATAAAAGGAGACTGGCATGAGGGGATCTGAGGAAACCGGCAAGCTGGACGTGCTTGAGAGAGTCACGCGCATTGCGAGCAGCCTGAGCGTGATACTGGGTGTCGTAGTCGTTGTCATGGGGATATTCAGCGCCGTTCACGAGGGCAGCCGGGCTGTGAAATCTATGCGGCTGAGCAGTCTGCCGCACATTCAGCAGCTAATTCAGGCCGACACGGTCTTCCGGCCGAAGATCGCGAGCTTTCTCAAGTCGCATGACAATGAACAGTTGATGGCGCTGCTGACCATGTATGAAACCGGCTCGCTAGCCTATCACTCAGACGAGTTGATCCATTTCCGGGAAATCGGCCGGCATTACGATCTGATGGGGGCGCTGGTCAGGCTCGATTACATCGACTTCGATTTGCTCTACGCCGTCATACCATTCCCGGATGATTTCTGGGCCGAGACCCGGGCGTTTCGCGACGAGTTGCGGCTGCGGAACTGGAGCGCAGACGGCGGGTTGCCGGATTTTTGGGAGAATTTCGAGTACCTTCGCGGCCTCTACCAACAAGCAAGGGAAGCAGAGCGGATGCGGAAGCAGGGCTGATTATCGTGCCGGCACAAAGTTCCTCGCACGTGCTGCTGATATTTGGCGATTTCAGCATCCGCGAACGTCCGATGATTGCCATTAGCAGCTCCTGGCCGAATTTCGCCTATGATGACCGCTACTGACCCATTGCTCCCATTGAGGAATTTGCCGGCATTGGCCGGAAGTGGCAAATTGTCGGTACCCGACTTAAATTTCGCNNCTGCTGAGCGCGGTGCTCATGGTGCCGATCGGCTACCTGATTCTCCAGGTCTTTCCACTTCTCGGCTATGACGATCCAAGGGAGGCGCCAATAGTCCTGCGAACGGTAGCTATGAGCGCGATTATCGTGACCTGGGTGATAATGTTTCGCTTTGCTACAGGCGACGCCTACAACGAGCTGCAAAGACGGCAACTGGAAAAAAGGAAGCGCTGAAAATAATTTTGTCTAGCGGTTGCGAATTCTTGTAAACACCGACGGATGGGTTCGCGCAGGGAGAAGTGGCTTTTCTACTCTAGAAGTGGTTGGACAACGCAAGATCGATACTCTCGAGATCGGCTTCAGCGGCCGCTTCTGGCCGATTCCGGCAGTACGCCACATTAGCTAAACTGTCCGGTATTGACCCAAAGCAGCCACTTCTCTTTTCGTCAACTTATCAGGCTTAACAGGATAATCAATTGAAAGGTTGGAGCATTAAACTCAAGTCCACCGTCGAATTCTTAAGCGCGGGCGCTGTACTGCTTGGACTCGCCTTTGTCGGCTTCGAATTGAGGCAGAATACAGCTGCCGTCGAAGCATCAAGCCGTCAAAGTGCGACGGACGCGGCGGTAGACTGGATTATGACAATCGCAGCGGACCCGGATCTGGCTCGGATTTGGGGAACCGCTGCGGAAGATCTTCACAGTCTGAACGATACGGAAAGAAAGCAATTGCATCTTCTTTCACGTTCTCAATGGCTACGATTTCAAAACGCCTTCATGCAACGACAAGGTGGGACATTGAGCGCGATTGACTGGGAAATGTATAGGGGATTTATTTGTAGAACCCAGGCTCAAGGAAGGAACAATAATCGCGCCGCCGGTCTGAGAGTTGCGATGTGGGACGACCACAAGGGCATACTATTGAGCGAGTTTGTCGAGTTTGTGGAAACTTGTCGAGGCGAACGGATAATTCAATCAAACTAAGAAAGGAGAGCGTGAACGACTGCTTTTGGCCGTTAGCTGAGTGTTGAGAATTCCCAAATCCGGACATTCAGCGGTCCGCTTCCCGATAAACCGGAAGGTCGGAAGTTCGAACCGTGGCGAGCGTAGCGAGCCGACAAACGCACGAGCGTTAGCGAATGCGCCCCGAAGGGGTGAGCTGTCGCAGCCAGCGAATCAATCTCTCCGGGCGCGCAAAAAAAGGCAAGGGGCCCCATCGGGGGGGCCTTTTCAATTATTAGAGCCCTTCGAATCCCTGCAGCACGTTTACCGCGTTAACGCCGATATCCTCTACTGCGTAGCCGCCCTCCATGACAAATAACGTCGGCAGGCCGAGACCGGCCAGGGTGCTGCCGTAGCGCTTGAAGTCATCGCTAGAGAGTTTGAAGAAGGAGATCGGATCGTGTTCGTACGTATCGACCCCGAGCGATACGACCAGCGCCTCGGGGGCATAGCTCCTGATCTTGTCGCAGGCATCGGCCAGCGCGGCGCTCCAGGTTGCAAAGTCGGTACCCGGGCCCATCGGGTAATTGTGATTGAAGCCTTCGCCGGCAGCGGCACCGGTTTCGTCGGCATAGCCCAGGAAGTGCGGAAATGCATCACTGGGATCACCGTGTAGCGACAGGAACATGACGTCGTCGCGGCCGTAAAAGATCGCCTGGCTTCCGTTACCGTGATGAAAGTCGACGTCGAGCACGGCCACGCGGGCGGCGCCCTGGTCGATGAAGGCCTGCGCAGCAACCGCGGCGTTATTGATGAAACAGTAGCCGCCGAACATGTCGTGGGCGGCATGGTGGCCTGGCGGCCGGCACAGGGCAAAGGCGGCATGACCTCCGTCGCGCAGGTGCGCCTGCGCGGTCAACGCGACATTCACGCTGGCGCGTGCCGCTTCCCAGGTCCCGTCCGAGATTGATGTCTCCGCAGCGAGCGCATAGTAGCCAAGCTTGCCTTCGATGTCGCGGGGCACCCGATCCTGCCGCATGCCGCGCGAAGGCCAAATCGTGGCTATCGCTTCGCCGCTGAAGCCCTCGGCTGTCCATTCCTCCCAGCAGGTCTCGAGAAAACGAATGAAATTCTTATCGTGAACGCGGGTCACCACATCGATATCGAATTCCCGCGGAGCGATAACCTCACCCAGTTGAACTTCGTTGACCCGCGCGAGAATGTGTTCGGCCCGGACCGGGCATTCGAATGGCGGGACCAGGATGCCGCCGTAAAGTTCGGTCTTGGCGTCGCGTAATGCGTGCTTGTCGCTGTAGACGGTCAGCATGATCAGCGTTGAATGAAGTCCGAGATTCGCGAGAGCGCATCTTCGCGGATGATACTGCTGCCAAGTCCTTCAGGGCTCTCGAGTGCATGGCCCGAACCCTGATACGTCTCAATCTCGATATGCTGGTTGGATATTCCTTCAAGCAGTGCAACGCTTGCCTGAGTTGGAGTGTTGGTGTCTTCGCTGCCGAAAAGCACCAGCGTATCGACATCGACACGCTGCCAGTAAGGCATCGGGTCGAAGTCCCCGATCTGACTCCAGAATGTCTTTTGCTTGATGTGCCGTATGTATTGCGTGGACATGGCCGCGATACCGTGCGCTATCCCGGGCAGGAACCCGAATTGCCGCAAGTTGTGCACTTCTTCGAATTGCAGCTGCTCGACCGGCGTCACCGCCGACCCGACCATGCTGACGACAAAATTAAGATCGTCGGCCTCAGTCGCGACGATAGGGGCAATCCAACCACCCTGGCTCATGCCGATCACGCCGATGCGGGCAGGATCGATATCGGCTGTGCTCCTGGCGGCTTCTACCGCAGCCACCGTGTCCATTGCGAGGTCCTGAAAGCTCGCGGAACGCCAGTCGCCCGCCGATTTCTCGGATCCCCGCTTGTCCGGCAGCAGGACGGCAACCCCGCGGTCCTGAAGATATTTCACCAGTGTCAGGTACCATCCGTTGTTCCTGGCGCTGGTACCGGAGCCGTGAATGACCACGGCGGCCGGCACGGGCAGTTCAGCGTCGGGCATGAACAACATGCCTGCAAGATCCAGATTATGAGACTCGTTACGAAAGCGGATCTCGGTGTAATTGGTTTCGTCAAGAGAAACCCGTTCGAAATGCCTTGTTTCCGCGGGCATGACTTGCGCAACGAGAACCGGGCCGAACACAAGCAATAATGTCGCGCCCGGTAGCAGCTTGCGAGCAGAGATTCTCTGTCGATTCGTTCGCCGGGAGCCCCTCGTCATCGCATTATCGACCGCGCGTCCGCCAAAAGGACTAAGATATCGCTTTGGTACAGAGCGGTACAGCACGGAGCCATGTCCAGTGGCGGATTTTGAGCGGTTTTCGGTTATCACCTGCCCGGCCTGTGGCCACCGGGAGCGGGAGCGTATGCCGGTTGATGCCTGTCAGTTTTACTACGACTGCAAGGGCTGTGGCCAGATGCTGCGACCCGAGGCGGGCGACTGCTGCGTATACTGTTCTTTCGGCACGGCCAAGTGCCCTCCCATCCAGATGGGCGAGGGCTGCTGCGATACTAAGGTCTAGCCAGGATTACTTCCGAGGGGAACAGCATCTGCTGATGATATTCGCGAATAGCGACTGAAAATCCCTGCTGCTGCAGTGTTTCCGAAAGCTGCACGCCGCGGCATCCGCCCATGGCCCTCGGGGAGAGCCGGTAGATGCGCTCATAGATACCGCTGCCGAACTGTTCGCCTTTCGTCATATTGACGAGTACAAGTTTGCCGTTCGCTTTCAGAACCCGTCCAAACTCCTGTAGTACGGACGGCATTTCGTCGTAGGCAATCAGATCGAACATGTAATTGTTGACAAGAATATCGATCGATTCATCCGCGACCGGGATGTCGAAGGCGCTTGCCAGTGTCAGACTGTAGCTGGCTGCGGGAAGGTCGGCTACGCGGCGCCTGGCGCGCTCGAGCATCCCGCTTGACAGGTCGATACCGAGGTTGTTGCCGTTTGGATTGGCTTCGACGATCCGACGAAACGCCAGTCCGGTGCCTACAGCGACTTCCAGGACCGACCGGCCATCTTCGATTGCCGCAAGTTCAAGCGCCCTGTCGCGCGCATGCGATTCAGTCAATCGTCCCCAGACGTCGTAGACCGGCGCGATCCGGTCATACACAGGCGGTATATCCTGTTGCTGAAGTCTTGCATCTATTCTGTCGGCAGAATCCATTGTCGCAGACCTTGCCTCCCGAGTATGGCCGCTATCCAGTCTTCACAGGTAGCCGCTTCCTCGCGACATCGCTCAGGCTCTCATTGAAACAGCGAAGGCGCTCCTTGATGATGGCTCGATTCGAATCAGGGCCTTCAATGCATCGTTCAGGGCTTTCTGAACAGCAGCGTGAACCGATCCGTATTGCCCGACACCGAGCGGCGGCCGACCTCGTATTCCAGCTCGTCGTCCGCGCGGTAATGCAGGTCCGAGTAGCCGACAAATTCAAATCCGGTATCGAGCAGTTCCTTGATAATCATCACCGGGTCTGCGCGGCGGCGATTTTCGTTGTTCGGCGGCTCCATATGGCGGGCCGTGTGGTCGACAACGCCGTAAAGGCCGCCGGATTTGAGCGCCTTGAACACTTGCTGGTTCAGAATCGCACGGTGTTCCGCGCCGAAGTTGTGCAGGTTGCGGAATGTCAGCACCATGTCGACGCCGGACACGCCGAACTCGAACGGCTCCAGGGCATAAAACCGCGAGCCCTCAGGCCGATGAAGGTTGGCCGACGTTTCGATGACCTCCACATCCTCGAAACCGGGTTCAGTCAGCACGGTCTCTCCGACACGGCCGGTGCCGATCGCCACGTACAGCTTGCCATTGTCCTTGAGGACCGGTGCGAGCACGCGGGTATACCAGCCGCCGCCCGGCAGCAGCTCGATGACGGTCATATCGTCTTCGAGGCCAAAAAACTTGAGCGTCTGGAGGGGTCTGCGATTGCGATCGCGGACGACATCCGCCTCGGGGCGGGACTCGGCGGCGAGCGCCGCCTCGACTTTGGCGTCGATTTCTCCGGCATTCGCAACGGCGCTTATTGCTAACAAAATAGCGGCTAAGAGGATTCTCATGGCTTCAGTCTCCTTGGGACAGGCCCTAAGCATATCAATTCAGTAGAATTGGTCTATACAGTCCGGGATCGATGCGATCACGAAAGGAGTCTCCTGCAATGGGCCAGAAAGAAATCGACGACCGCATTTACGATCTCTACGACGAGTACTGTCACGGCCACATCGACCGCCGGCAATTCTTCGAGCGCGCAGCTGCGGTGACCGTGACCGGCGTCGCCATGGCGAACGCCCTGATTCCGAATTATGCGGATGCACAGGAGGTATTGTTTACCGACGAACGCATCAAAGCCACGTGGGCGGACTATCCGTCTCCTGGGGGCACCTCGGGCGAGATGCGCGGATATCTCGTGCAGCCGGTGAGCGAGGGACCTTTTCCAGCCGTTCTGGTCATACACGAGAATCGCGGGCTCAACCCGTATATCAAAGACGTTGCTCGCCGTGCCGCCGTTGCGGGCTTTCTTGCCCTTGCGCCTGACGGCCTCGCGCCAATTGGCGGCTACCCGGGCAACGACGACGATGGCCGGGCGATGCAGCGTTCGCTGGACCAGGCGAAACTTCGACAGGACATGCTCAATAGCGCCCGTTACCTGCGGACACACGAGCTGTCTGACGGAAAACTCGGGGCGACCGGGTTTTGCTGGGGCGGCGGCATGACGAATTTCCTTGCCACCGAGATGCGTGGCGAGCTTGCCGCGGGCGCACCGTTCTATGGCCGGGCGGCCGACACCGCGGAAGTCGGCAAAATAGAGGCCGCCTTGCTGGTGCATTACGCCGAAGACGATCCCCGCGTCAATGCCATGCGGGAGGAATTCGAGGCCGCCCTCAGCGAGCACGGCGTCGACTATGCGATGCACAGCTATCCGGGGACCCGGCATGGATTTCACAACTACTCGACGCCCAGGTACAGTCCCGACGCCGCGAAACTGGCGTGGGACCGCACGGTTGAGTTTTTCCGCGAGCACCTGGCTTGATATAGTTCGCGACCTGCCGCTTCAGGACGGATTCCGATGCCTCAGACCGCCAGTATTCAGGACCACGATACGACTTTGGCGCGATTGAACGAGATGCGTGCGTTCGGTGGCGCCGCTATGACAAGCGGCCTGCCGGATGACGTCATACGCAGCTTCCTCGATGAGCACCCGGGCCTGTCCATCGCCGTCGAGCGGGCTTACTCGGATTTCATGGAGCTGAAGGCAACGCACGCCGGCTTTCTCGCCCTGGACGAGGCCGAACAGGTGCGCGAGGCACACTCGGGCCTGACCAATTTCTACACCGAAGATGCCGTCAATCCCTACATTGCGCTGGCCGCGGCGGGGCCGTGGGTCATCAGCGTCAAGGGCGCCGTTATTTACGATTGCGGCGGCTACGGCATGCTCGGCCTCGGACATGCGCCGCAGACCGTACTGGACGCCATGAACCAGCCGCACGTCATGGCCAACATCATGACGGGCAGTGTCAGCCAGGTCGATTTCGTGGCGACTCTCAGGCGGGAGATCGGACACACGAGGGGCGGGACGCCGTTTGCGACCTTCCTGTGCCTCAACAGTGGTTCGGAGGCCATGTCGGTTGCCTCTCGCATCGCCGACGTCAACGCCAAGGATCTGACGGACCCGGGGTGTAAATACGAGGGCCGTAGAATATGCGGCCTGACGCTCGAAGGGAGTTTTCACGGCCGGACGTCGCGCCCGGCAAAGCTGTCGCATTCCACGAGCCGCAAGTACCAGAAATACCTGGCCTCGTACCGTGACAGCGATTACCTGCTGACCGTCGAGCCGAACGATGTTGCGGGACTCGAGGACGTATTTGCGGAGGCGGACAAGCAGAACACCTTCATCGAAGCGTTTTTCATGGAGCCCGTAATGGGCGAGGGTAATCCCGGCATTGCAATCGAGCCGGCCTTTTACCGGCGCGCCCGCGAACTGACGCGCGAACACGGCTCGATGCTTGTGGTTGACTCCATCCAGGCCGGCCTGCGTGCGCAGGGCGTGTTGTCGATCGTCGACTACCCCGGATTCCGCGAACTCGACCCGCCGGATATGGAGTCCTATTCAAAGGCGCTCAATGCGGGGCAATACCCGCTGTCCGTACTGGCGTTGTCCGAGAGAGCCGCGTCGACTTACAAGCAAGGTCTTTACGGCAATACGATGACGACCAACCCGCGGGCCCTGGATGTGGCGATTGCGGTCCTCGATTCATTCGACGAGAAACGTCGAGAGAACATCCGCCGGCGAGGTGAGCAGCTGGTCCGTCGCTTCGAAGCGCTGGCCGAGGAACTTAACGGCGCTATCACCAAGGTGCAGGGCACCGGGCTACTCGTCAGTTGCGAGCTCGAGGAGCAGTACAAGGTCTATGGCACAGACAGCACCGAGGATTACCTGAGAAGGGCGGGCTTGTGTGTGATCCATGGCGGTAGACATTCTCTGCGCTATACACCGGTGTTCGATATTGGCGAGAAAGAAGTCGATTTGATTGTCGAGCTGACGCGGGAAGCGCTGCTTAACGGACCCCGACACACTGCCGATTGATCAATTGATAGCGCCCAGAATATAGGTCTGAACCATCGTGTAAAGATTCTGTGAGCCTACGCCGGTCGTGTAATTGTGCCCGGTAAATGCGACAACAAGGTCGACCGACGGTATTACGAACATGTATTGGCCGCCATAGCCGGCGGTGATCCATGTTTCGACGAGTTGGCCCTGGAAGTTCAGGTCGTCGAGCCACCACTGGAACCCATAGGCTTCGCTGTAAGTTGCCCATGACGAGATGTCGACTCGCCGCACGACAGTATCCGCAATCCAGTCGGCGCTGATCAGTTGCTGGCCCTGCCAGTCGCCGTTATTCAGATACAGCTGACCGAATTTTACAAGGTCACGAGTCTTCAGAAACAGGCCGCTGCCACCGACCGGCAGGCCAGTTGGCGTTAATGCCCACCTTGCGTCGTTGATCTGCATGGGGAAAAACAGATTCATGTTGGCAAAATCAGCCAGCGGCATGCCGACGGCATTCTGCACGGCCTGGCCGATTGCGCTCGTGGCTGCCGTGTTGTAAGTGAAGCTGCTGCCGGGGTCGGATGTCATGGGGAGATCGAGCAAGCCCTTGGCCCAGTCTCTGTAGCGCGAATTCAGGGACACCAGGTCGTTATTCGGATCCGTGTACGGCAGGGTCCACTCATCCCACTCGAGTCCGAGGCGCATCGTCAATGCGTCTTCGAGCGTCATGTCCGCTTTGCGCGGATCCCAGTTCTCATACGATGCGTAGCTGAACAGGTCGTAGAAACCGGCCTGTGTCGATGCAATAAAGCCCTGGTCGATGGCGATGCCGACAAGTGCCGACGTGAAACTCTTCGACGTCGAATGCAGGATATGACGTTCCTTGTCGGTATTGTTTATCCAGTCATCGAACTCGTCGAGTGCGCGGTCTCCGTACCAGTAAAGGACGAGCTTGCCGTTCTTGACGATGGCGACTGAATCGATGCCTGGAAATGCGCCGCTGAGGACCCTGTCCATCATCGATACGATGCGTTCCGTGTCGAAGCCTTCGTCGCCAAGGCTCGACACTTGCCAGCCGTCGCCAATATCGGCAGGGATGCTGTAACTGAAGGCAGGCCGCTCTTCCGGCAGGAACGGTTCATTCGATGACGAGCCACCGCCGCCACAGGCGACGAGCAGAAGCGCGACAAGTATCGCGATGGCTGTATTTTTTGCGTGCCTGAACATCGCTTTCTGAGTCATATCGTCCAAATGAGTTGCCGGGCTCCGATCAGGCTGAGAAGTCTATGTTTGCTGCGGCGCGGCGAAACGCGTCTCGCATACGGTAATTTGAACGCCAGATAACGGATGCTATGCTCGCAACGCCTGGATTGGGAGAAACAATGTGAATAGACACCTGAATTTCTGGTTAGTTGCCATGATGGTGAGTTTGTTTTCGTCATCGCTCGAGGCTGGCGAGCCGGCGACGGTCGAAATCATTCCAAACGAACTGGAATTGAAAGTCGGTGACAGCGCCCAGCTGGAAGCCGTTGTCAAGGATGCCGACGGCAACGTGTTAGCCGACGCACAGGTGCTGTTCTTCGGGCCACGTTTGAATCTCGACGTGACGCCGTCCGGCTTCGTCAAGGCGATTCGACCCGGCGACCACCGGGTCGTGGCGGTGTCGCCGGAAACGCGAATCGAAGGCGATCCGGACTACTACACCAGGGCCCACGAGCCGGGCATTCGCGGCGCACTGGAGATTCACGTTCCCGAGCCTCCGATCGCGAGCATCAAGATTGTCGGCCTGCCGGATATCGTCTATGCCGGTACGACAGTATCGCTGCGGGTCTCGGGCACGGATGAGTCCGGCGTCGTGCGGGATGATCTGATGCCGCTGCTGGCCATCAGTGATGAAGGCGTCGCCGCGACCGACGGCTTCGGCACCGTAACAGGCATCCGTCCCGGCGCGGCCACGGTCGAGGCGACCGTCGACGATGTCGAGACGCGGGCCTCTTTCGAAGTCAAGGCGAATCCCGTTCGCTCATTGACGCTCGACGCCGATACCAATGAGGCGCGAACGGGCGACGTGATCCAATTCAGCGCCGTGGCCAAAGATGGCCGCGGCAGGATCGTCGATGACGTGCCCGTGTCTTTCTCCCTGCAGAGCTATCCGGACCCGGCACATCCCGAGTCACGCGGCGCCGGCGCAGCGGCAATGATTCTCGATGACGGCCGTTTCGTTGCTGAACAACAGGGCATCTACACGGTGATAGCGATGTCGGGCAACGCAGTCGCCCGCGAGACGGTGCGCGTCGAACAGCGAGACGTGACGCGTGAATTCGAGTTCCTGGGCCAGGCGCGTGCGCCCGGCCATCTCACCTCGGACCTGTGGATTTGGGAAGGCGTAGACGGGCGCGATTACGCGGTCGTCGGCAGCTGGGGCGGGCCGGGCACGGCGTATTTTTATGACGTCACCGATCCGACCGACATGCAGCTCGTCGACACCGTGGAAGTCGATGCGCGCACCGTGAACGACGTCAAGATATCCGCCGATGGCCGCATCGGCGTGCTGAGCCGCGAAGGCGCATCCAACCGTCGTAACGGCATAGTGATACTCGACGTGAGTAATCCGCGCGACGTGAAAATCCTCTCCACGTTCGACGACCAGCTGACCGGCGGCGTGCACAACGTCTTTGTCTATGAGAACCATGTCTATGCCGTGAACAACGGCCGGCGCTGGGACGTCATCAACATCGATGATCCTGCGAATCCTGTTCGTGTCGGACGTTTCGAAACGACGAGTCCGGGTCGGTCGGTGCACGACATCTGGGTCGTGGACGGCATCGCCTATCAGGCGGGACGTACGGACGGCATCATCATGGTCGACGTCGGCGGTGGCGGTGACATCGGCGGTGGCGGCTCGCCGGAGAATCCGGTCGAAATGGGGCGTGCAGACCAGATCACGCGCTGGAACCATGCGGTTTGGCCGATGAAGAGCGCGTCGGCGGAGAGATTCTACGTATTCGCCGGTGACGAGACTTTTTATGACAATCCCCGTGTGCCGGAGACGGATCAATTCAACCCCGATGAGAAGCTTCCTCAACGCGCCGGCGGCTGGATCCATGTTCTCGAATTCGACGATCCCGCCAACCCGAATGAGGTCGCGCGTTACAAGGTTGGTGATTACGGCGTCCACAACTACTGGATCGACGCCGAACAGGAACTCCTGTACGTGGCGTATTACCAGGGCGGATTGCGCGTGCTCGACGTGTCCGGTGAACTGGTAGGCGACCTTTACGCGCAAGGCCGTGAAGTCGGTGCATTCTATTCCGATGACCCCGAGGCACACATCCCGAATGCGCCCATGGTCTGGGGCCCGCAGCCGCATAAGGGAACGATCTTCTTCTCCGACCACCACAGCGGCCTGTGGGCCGTGCGG
>JABAHR010005788.1_pt2 | contig 17903 bp, 23 predicted proteins | sample 7062101 | NCBI WGS metagenome assembly JABAHR01 (sample SAMN14534553, study PRJNA622989) | marine sediment metagenome | biome: marine biome [ENVO:00000428]; feature: marine pelagic biome [ENVO:01000023]; material: deep marine sediment [ENVO:00002113] | place: India: Gulf of Kutch | collected... | reverse complement strand
TCGTCCTCGGGGATGCCGGCTTCCACCTTGCCGACCAGGTCGGCGCCGACGTCAGCGCCCTTGGTGAAGATGCCGCCGCCGAGTCGCGCGAAGATGGAAATCAGGGAGCCACCGAAGGCGAGACCGACCAGGGCGTGGATCGTGGTGTCCTCGTCGAACCCGAACTGCTTGAGCAGGTAGTAGTAACCGGCCGTTCCGAGCAGGCCCAGCCCCACCACCAGCAAACCGGTGATGGCGCCGCCGCGGAATGCGATGTTCAGGGCCGGCGCGAGGCCGGTCTGCGCCGCCTCTGCGGTGCGCACGTTGGCGCGCACGGACACGAACATGCCGATGTATCCCGCCAGGGCTGAAAATACCGCGCCGATCGCGAAACCAAGCGCAGTCGCCCAATCCAGTGCCCATCCCACGACCAGGAACAGCACGACACCAACCACGGCGATCGTCGAATACTGGCGGTTCATGTAGGCCTTGGCGCCTTCCTGGACCGCCGCCGCGATCCCCTGCATCTTCTCGTTGCCGGCCGGCTGCGCCAGAATCCAGCGGGATGCAAAAGCGCCGTACAACACGGCAAGGATGGCGGAACCGAGGGTCAGCCCAAGCCACATCTCGTTAGTCATCAGTCTCTCCTTAACTGCCCGGAGGGCATTGCACGCAATTCTGTCGTCTCTGGGGGGGTAAAAAAGCGCGCTATCTTAGCACAAATCGGGCCTCCAGATTGTGCCCTACTGCAGGTTTTTCAAGCCTTTGACGGCGTATTGCAATGCTCCCTGCACCATCGGCGCCATGAAGTGGTTTCAAACCGTGGTGGCCCACGGCTTCGCATCGTCCCTGACCATGCTTTCCAGCACGTAACGGGGACACACGAAGTCGTCCAGGAAGTCATGAACCGAGCGCGCCAGTCCGCGCAGGGCTATTTCGGCGCCCTCGTCCCTGCAGATGCCCTGCTCGTCGAACACCTGCCGCACGCCGGCGATGGAAACCGAGCCGGGCACCACGATGGCGCCGGTGTGGGAACAGATGCCCTTGAGCTGTTCCAACGACTTGATGGCGCCAATGCGCCCGGCGGCGACGCCCAGCGTCGCAACCGGCTTCCCTGCCAGGCTGGAGGGAAAGCCGAGGTTCTCGATGATCAGCTTCGTCATGGCGCAAACACCGCCGTGGTACTCGGGGCTGGCCAGCACGATGCCGGAGGCGTTTTTGACCGCAGCGACCAGGCGTTCCGCGTCGCCCGTTTGCGGGTAACCCGGAAACGCCAGGTCCAGCTCGCGGGCGTCGAACACGGTGGTCTTTTCACCCAGCGAGTCGAGCTCGTTGACGACCACGGCCAGGGCGTGCGAGGTGTAATTGCCCGGCCGGCTGGTTCCGGATATGCAGACGATGTTGCGCATGAGCGATTCCCGGATCAGCGTTCAAAAGGCGGCAGCTTCTTCGCCGCCAGTTCGTTCTTCAGGCGCACGTAGCGCGGCAACCCGTGGCTGTCATACGGCGGGTAGTCTTCGCCCCTGATCAGCGGCTCCAGGTAGCGCCGGGCCGGGCCGGTGATGCCGAACCCGTCGGCAGAAATGAATCGCTTCGGCATCATCTTCTCCCGGTTGGCCACCCGGCTGAGCTGCGCCTCGCCGACCTTCCAGCGGTAGGGCTTGTCCGACGTTCGCTCGATGACCGGCATGACGCCCGATTTACCCTGCATGGCGAACTTCACCGCTGCCGCACCCATGGCGTAGGCCTGGTCCACGTCGGTCTTGGATGCCACGTGCCGCGCCGAGCGCTGCAGGTAATCGGAAACCGCCCAGTGGTACTTGTATCCGAGCTTTGACCGCACGATCTCCGCCACCACGGGCGCCACGCCGCCGAGTTGCGCGTGGCCGAACGCATCGCGCGTGCCGGCATCCGCCAGGAACTGGCCCTTCTTGTTCCGTACGCCCTCCGAGACGACGATGGAGCAGTAGCCCCGGGTCTTCACGGCATCATCCACCTTCCTCAGGAAGGCCTTCTCGTCGAAGGCCACCTCCGGGAACAGGATCACGTGCGGCGGATCGCCCTTCTCCCGCTGCGCCAGCCCGCCGGCCGCGGCGATCCAGCCCGCGTGGCGGCCCATGACCTCAAGGATGAAGACCTTGGTCGAACTCGAGGCCATGGACTCCACGTCCAGACTCGCTTCCATGATGCTGACCGCGACGTACTTCGCCACGGACCCGAAGCCCGGGCAGGTGTCCGTGATGGGCAGGTCGTTGTCGATGGTCTTCGGCACGCCGATGCACTGCACCGGGAAGCCGAGCTTCCGGCCGATCTGCGAAACCTTGTGCGCGGTGTCGGAAGAATCACCGCCACCGTTGTACAGGAAGTAGCCGATGTTATGCGCCCGGAACACCTCGATCAGGCGCTCGTACTCGGCGCGGTTCTCTTCGATGCCCTTGAGCTTGTAGCGGCACGATCCGAAAGCCCCGCCAGGAGTGTGTCTCAGGGCCGCGATATCCGCCTTGCGTTCCTTGCTGGTGTCGATGAGTTCCTCGTTGAGCACACCGATGATTCCGTCCTTGCCGGCATAGACCTTGCCCAGCTTCGAGGGGTTGGCGCGCGCTGTTTCCACGACGCCGCAGGCGGTCGCGTTGATGACGGGCGTTACCCCGCCGGACTGCGCGTAGAGAATGTTTTTTTTCATCATGAATTGACCTTTGACCCGTGCCCGGGACCTGATTGACTTGGGGATATCGAGCGGTTAGCGTTAAGCCCATATTCTAGAGGACGGGAACCCTCTCATGCGAATCGTTTTACTGGGCGCGCCCGGATCGGGAAAAGGGACCCAGGCGGCACTGCTGCAAGAGCGGCTCGGCCTGCCGCACATCTCCACCGGCGTTCTGCTGCGCAAGGCTGTCGAAGACCGGACCCCGCTCGGTCAACAGGCGAACGCCATCATAGACCGCGGCGAGCTGGTGCCCGATGACGTCATGCTGGAACTGATCGAACAACGCCTCGGCGAGGCGGATGCACAGAAAGGGTTCCTGCTGGACGGCTACCCCCGCAACCTGTCGCAGGCCCAATCCCTGGACAAGTTGCTGGAACGCCTGGGTCAGCCCGTCGATGAGGCCATCCAGATCGATATCGATCCCGAGTCCGTCATCGCGCGGATCGCGAAACGGGCCGAGACCGAAGACCGCAGCGATGACACCGAGGACGTCGTGCGCAACCGGATGCAGGTATACGAGGAACAGACCGCGCCCGTCGTGGGTTACTACGCCGAACGCGGGCTGCTCACGAGGGTGCTGGGAACCGGCTCCATCGAAGAAGTCCTGCGACTGATCCTCAGCGTGCTCGAAATCGAACACCCGGGGTTGACCGCCTGACGGCGGTAATGGCGATGACCGGAGGCATGCGGATCGCCGCGCCGGCTGGCACTTACGCCGCGAAAAGACCCGCGTGACCGGTTTGGGCCTGACCTTCATCCGGCTGTTACAACTGCGTGCGGGGCCGCAGGACCTGCCGGTTTCCTGGGTCCTGACCATCGCCATCGTCGCGGTCTACCTGGTCCAGGGCATGTGGACCGGCTTTCGGCTGGGTGACGGGGACGCGGCGTTCAAGAGCCTCTCCATCACAGCCCTGCAATTCACCGCCGTGGCCGTGATGCTGCACGCACGCCGCTACCCGGAGCGCCTCCCGCAAACGCTGGCCGCCCTGGCCGGCACCGGGATCATCCTGGGCGTCCTTGCCTTCCTGTTCCTGATCCAGGCAGACCCCGGGCGCAACCAGCCGGTAATGGCCTTGTTCTGGTTCGCCATATTCGCCTGGAGCCTGGTGGTGGATGCGCACATCTACCGGAACGCGCTTGCCGTTACCATGGCCCAGGGTGTGCTGGTGGCCGTGATGCTGATGGCTGCAAGCTACGTCATGATCGAGTTGCTGTTCTGATGCACATACACATCCTCGGTGCCTGCGGAACTTTCATGGGCGGCGTTGCCCTGCTCGCCAGCCGGGCCGGCTTCACCGTGACCGGTTCAGACCAGCACACCTACCCCCCGATGAGCACCATGCTCGAGAACGAGGGCATCCGGCTGACCGAGGGCTACGATCCGGCGCAACTGGACCCGGCGCCCGACCTCGTCATCATCGGCAACGTGATCTCGCGCGGCAACCCGGCCGTCGAGCACGTACTCAACGAAGGCATGCATTTCACCTCCGGCCCGCGCTGGCTCGGGGAAAACTACCTGCGGGACAAGAAGGTCATCGCGGTGGCCGGCACGCACGGCAAGACCACCACCTCGAGCATGGTCGCCTGGATGCTCGAGGTCGCGGGCCTCAACCCGGGATTCCTGATTGGCGGCGTGCCGCTGAATTTCAACACGTCAGCGCGCGACGGTTCGGAATACTTCGTGGTCGAGGCGGACGAATACGACACCGCGTTCTTCGACAAGCGGGCAAAGTTCGTTCATTACCGGCCGCGGATTTCCATCCTGAACAACCTCGAGTACGACCACGCGGACATCTTCGACGATCTCGCGGCGATCCAGGTGCAGTTCCACCACCTGGTCCGGACAATACCGGGCAACGGCACCATCATCAGCAACGCGCATGACGGCGCGCTCGAAGACGTGCTCGACCGGGGCTGCTGGAGCCGCCTGCAACGCTTCTCGCTCGACGGTGAAAGCGACTGGCGGGTCAAGATGTTGAAACCCGACGGTACCGAGCTGGAATTCTATTTCCAGGATGAATCCGTCGGGCGCGCCACCTGGGACCACTCGGGCCGCCACAACGCCCAGAATGCCTGCGCGGCCGTCGCCGCCGCCTGCGCGGCCGGCGTCGATGCGGCAACCGCCGTGGCGGCGCTCGGATCCTTCTGCGGCGTCAAGCGCAGGCTGGAAATCGTGACCCACGTGCACGATGTGAACGTGTACGACGATTTCGCGCATCATCCCACTGCGATCAGGCTGACCCTGGAGGGCCTGCGCCGAAAGGTGGGTAACGCACGCATCCTGGTCGCCCTGGAACCCCGCAGCAACACCATGCGCGCAGGCGTTCATGCGGATGAGCTGGGCCCCGCCCTGATCGCCGGCGACTTCGTGTGGCTGAAGATCACCGATGACATCGACTGGGATCCCCAGGCGGTGCTGGCGCCGCTCGAGGGCCGCGGACGTGCGGTGACGCGCAGCGACGACCTGCTCGAGCAGATGCTCGACAGGGTCCGGCCCGGCGATCACGTGGTGTTCATGAGCAACGGTGGCTTCGATGCCTGCCCGGCACGCTTCGGTGCCGAAATCGAGGACCGTGAGCACCTCTGAAATCCCGCTGTTCCCGCTCCGCACCGTGTTGGTCCCGGGCGGCTTCCTGCCACTGCAGATTTTTGAACAGCGGTACCTCGACATGGTGCGGGACTGCGCCCGGACCGGTGGCGGATTCGGCGTTTGCCTGATCCTGGACGGGGAGGAAACGGGCCGGGAGCCCCAGCACGCACAGACCGGCACGCTGGCGCGCATCCGCGATTTCCACACCCTGGACAACGGCCTGCTGGGAATCACCTCGGAAGGCCACGAGCGGTTCCGGATCAGGGGCACGCGCGCTCGTGACAACGGCCTGCTCATGGGAAAGGTGGACTGGCTGGAGGAGGCGATGGAAGCGCCCCTTCCGGAAGCCTATTTCCTGTTGGGCCGTATCGTGGGGCGTTTCATGGACAAGGTGCGGGACAATTATCCTGGCTATCACGAGGGCCTGCTGGACGACGCGGTCTGGGTCGGCTACCGCTTGACGGAACTGCTGCCGATCAGCAACGGCGAGCGCCTCTCCGTGCTGGAAATGAACGACCCCGTCGAGCGCCTGCAGCGACTACTGGAATGGCTGCCCCGGTTCAATACGTCCTAGATTCCGAAGGCCTGACCAGGACCATCCCGCCCTGCACGGTTCGGGCCTGAAGCCCTTCGAGCGCGCTGAAAACATCGCGCTGGTCCGTAGCCCGCGCCGGCAGGGCCCGCCAGTAACTCAGAAGGCGCAGGCGCTGGATCAGCACCTCCTCCGCGATCTGTCCCAGGTACAGCGTCTGACCGCCCGGTTGCAGGTGTGTGCCGGAGTCCCACAACCTCAGTGTCAGTTGGCTCGACGGGCCGGATCCGGGCCGGGCGAGCAGCACGACTTCACGGTGTCCCAGGTAGTCCTTTCCAAGTAGCGGAAGACTGGCCGCATCCGGCCGCGGATCCAGGGCCCGCACGATCCAGGTCCAGTCGGCCGGTGGCACGACGGTCCAACCCTGCTCTTCCAGCGCTTTCACGATCCCGCCGGGCTCCACGGCCAACTGGAAGGTAAAGGTCCGCAGGGCCACCGAGTCGGAGTCGGTGCGGTCGGTCGGCAACGATGACCACTCCGACTGCCACCAGGCGCTTGCGTCCAGGTTCCGTTCCGGCAGCGGCAACCGGTACGAGGCGATATCCCGGTCCAGGTTCCGTTCGACCTGCCCGGTCAGCGTGATCGCCAGCACGCTGAAGAAAATGGTATTGGCGATTACACCCGAAAACGGCCGCAGGGCGCGCATCCGGTATGCGATTCCAACGATGGCCGTCCAGATCAGTCCCAGCAACAGGCCGACCATTGACCCGCTGAGCCAGTCCAGGCCCAGGTACAGGCGTGACAACAACAGCAGGACCAGCAGCGTGGACGCCGCCAGGTAAGGCCACTTCCGGTGACGGCGCCGCAACTCCCGCGCAACCATGACCGAGAAGAACCCGAGCACCACCGTGGCCAGGGTGAGCGCCGCACTGGGCTGGTAGCGATCAGTATTGCCCGCCTCCTGCAGGATGGGCGTGATCCGCAGGGTCCAGCTCAGTAACAACTGGCCGGCGATTCCGCCACCCATGGCCACCAGCCAGTGCAGCGCGGCATTGTGGCGGCCGGCGCCGATCAGCCACAAAAGCACGGCCGCGGAAGTCGTCAGCAGCACTTCCCAGGCGGAAAGCTGGGAAATCGCGACCATGGCCGGGTCGGCGACGTGGTTCCGCAGCGCCTGGGCCTGGGCCAGGACGGCCTGGTCCAGCGCTTCGGGCTGGGCGGAGAACGGGGAAAGAAACAGCATGAGCGCCAACGCCCAGAGTGTGACGACCAGCAGCAGGCCCAGCATGCTCACCGACAGGACCTCGGGTTGCGCGGGATCAAGCAGCGGACCGGCGATGCGCCCGAAAAACGGATGCCTGCGGGTCCAGTGGATGGCCTTGCGCAGCCACCGGCCCGAGCGGTTGGCGAAAAAAGTATAGCCAATACGGATCAGCCAGATCGTCAGCCACAGCAGCGTGACGAGGATGATCAGCACCAGCGTCAACCGGCCCGTGTATTCGGACGCCAGTTCGAGGGAGGCGCCAAACACCATGCCCGGGAGCAGGTAGGCCGGCGCCCACACGATGCTGGCGGGAATGTCGATGCCGATGAAGCGGCCCGGCGTCATGCCCAGCATTCCGGCCGTGGCCGGGATGACGGGACGCAGCGGCCCGATGAAACGGCCCGCGACGACGCTCTTGGCGCCGTGTTTTCTGAAGAAGGCTGCGCCACGCTCCAGCATGGCGGGATAACGCGAAAGGGGCCACATCTCGCCCAGGTGCTCGCGGTACCGGTGGCCCAGTCCGTAACTGACCACGTCTCCCAGGAAAGCCCCCAGGGATCCCGCGAGCCAGACCGGCACGAAATCCACCGCGCCCAGGCCGATCATTGCGCCTACACCGAACAGGATGACAATTCCCGGGACCACGATGCCGACCACCACGAGCGATTCCACGCAGGCCACGGTGAACACGAGCAGCCCGGCCCAGCCGGGATGCTGTCCCAGCCAGGTCATCAGGTCCTGTATCCACGTGGCGTCCATGGTTGCGTTTTGATCCCCTTTCTTTCCGGCGCCCGGCCGGGCCTGTTGTATGATACGCGAGACGTTTTGAATGGAGCGCAATTCATTGCGCGAGTTCCCTGGCCGAATCCCGGCCGGCGCATTGGTCGATTTCAAGAACCATGAAGAAACTCGAAAACAAGACCCTGTTCATCACCGGCGGCTCACGGGGGATCGGCAAGGCCATCGCCCTGCGCGCCGCGCGCGACGGCGCCAACGTGGTCATCGCCGCCAAGACCGACCGGCCGCACCCCAAGCTTCCCGGCACCATCCATTCCGTTGCCGAGGAAATCGAAGCCGCAGGCGGCAGCGCCCTGCCCCTGAAACTGGACGTGCGGGACGCCGATGCGGTGCAGGAGGCAATCGATCGCGCCGCGGAGCACTTCAATGGCCTGGATATCCTGGTCAACAACGCCAGCGCAATCACCCTCGAGGGCAGCCGGGAACTGCCCATGAAGCGTTACGATCTCATGTTCTCCGTCAACGTCCGCGGCGCATACGCCTGCTCCCGGTCCGCGATCCCGTACCTGCTCGAGGCCACAAACCCGCACATTCTCAACCTCTCCCCGCCCCTGAACATGAACCCCCAGTGGTTCAGGGATCACGTCGCCTACACCATGTCCAAGTACGGCATGAGCATGTGCGTGCTGGGCATGGCCGAGGAGTTCCGCGAGCAGGGTGTGGCGGTCAACGCGCTGTGGCCCAGGACCGTGATCCACACGGCGGCGATCAACATGCTGGACGGCATGGTCAAACCGGAAAACTGCCGCACCGAGAGCATCATGGCCGATGCGGCGCACGCGATCCTGGTTCGCGACAGCCGGACCTGCACCGGCAATTTCTTCATCGACGAGACGGTGCTTCGCGAGGAAGGCCTAAAGAACTTCGACCACTATGCCGTGCAACCCGGTGCGCCGCTGATGCGCGACCTGTTCCTGGATGGGTGAAGCAGGGTCTCCGGACCGGTTCCCGGCCGGCTCCCGCTTGTCGCCTCAGGCCATTTCCTCCAAGACGTTTCGCGCCGCGTTGACGGTTTCAGCGATGTCGCCCTCGGTATGCGCGGCGGAAACGAAGCCCGCCTCGAAGGCCGACGGCGCCAGGTAAACGCCAGCCTGCAGCATGCCATGGAAAAACCGCTTGAAGGCATCCACGTCGCAGGCCATTACCTCGGCAAATGAACTGACGACCGGTTGGTCGGTGAAGAACAGGCCGAACATTCCGCCCACGCGGCTGAAGGCCATCGGCACGGAGGCCGCTTCCGCTGCCGAGCGCATGCCCGACACGAGTTGTTCCGTCCGCTCGCCCAGTTCATTGTAGAATCCCGGGGCGCAGATCAGGTCCAGGTTGGCGAGTCCGGCCGCCATTGCGACCGGGTTTCCGGACAGGGTGCCCGCCTGGTAAACCGGCCCGCTCGGCGCAACCATTTCCATGTATTCGCGCTTGCCGCCGAAGGCGCCGACCGGCATGCCGCCGCCGATCACCTTGCCGAAGGTCGACAGGTCGGGCGTCACGCCGAAGAGCGCCTGCGCGCCACCGAGCGCCACGCGGAATCCCGTCATGACCTCGTCGAAGATCAGCAGGCAACCGTGCTCGTCGCATAACCTGCGCAGGGCTTCCAGGTAACCCTCGGCCGGCGGGACGCAGTTCATGTTGCCGGCCACCGGTTCGACGATGATCGCGGCCACGGTGTCGCCCTGGGCTTCGAGGGTCTGGCGCACCGATTCCGCGTCGTTGTAAGGCAGGGTCAGCGTAAGGTCCGCCGTGGACGCCGGCACGCCCGGAGAGTTCGGTACCCCGAGCGTCAGCGCGCCGCTGCCGGCCTTGACCAGGAAGGCGTCTGCGTGGCCGTGATAACAGCCTTCGAACTTGATGATCCGGTCGCGGCCCGTGGCGGCCCGCGCCACCCGGATGGCGCTCATGGTGGCCTCGGTTCCGGAATTCACCATGCGGACCATGTCCATGCCTTCCACCAGTTCGCACAGGCGTTCGGCCATGGTGACCTCGGAGGGCGCCGGCGCGCCGAAGCTCAATCCCCGGGCAGCGGCATCCTGCACCGCCTTGACGATGTCCGGGTGGGCGTGTCCCGAGATCATGGGCCCCCAGGAACCGACGTAATCGATATAGGCCCGGCCGTTGACATCGTACAATCGCGCGCCCTCGGCACGCTGGAAGAACACCGGGTCGCCGCCGACCCCGTTGAATGCGCGTACCGGCGAGTTCACCCCGCCGGGTATCCGGGCCCGCGCCCTGGCGAGCAGCTCTGAATTCGAAGCCATGGTTTTCCTAAGATCCTTTATTGATTCCTACTGCCCTGGTTTCCCGGTACAGTCGCGCGGCATCCTGGCGCTTAATCCCAAAAGGCCGCGAATTCCCGGGTCGCCGATTCGATATCCGCCCTGTCGAACACGGCGGTGATCACCGCCAGGAAGTTCGCGCCCGCACGGATGACCGGCGGACCATTTTCTTGCGTGATGCCGCCAATGGCAACCAGCGGAAGCCCGAATCGCCGCGCACTTTCAAGCGTATCCGTGCCGCACCTCACCGCTTTCGGCTTGGTCGGCGACGGATAAAAGCTGCCGAAGGCCAGGTAATCGGCACCCGCGTCAACCGCTTCGGCGGCCCGTTCGAGGTTGTTGTAGCACGACGCACCGATAACGGCTTCCCCGCCGAGCGCCTCCCTGGCCTCCCGGATGCCGGCATCGTCGCGGCCCACGTGCACGCCCCGTGCACCGGCGCGCAATGCCAGTTCGACATCGTCGTTGACGATCAAGGGCGCCCGGTAAACGTCGCAAAGGCCCCGCAGTGCTTGCGCGGCGTCCAGTCGCCAGGACGCATCGCCCGACTTGTCCCGGAACTGGACCATGGCCGCCCCGCCGGCGAGCGAGGCCCCGACCGCGCCAAGCAGGCGCTCGAGGTCCGGATACCACTGCGGGGTGAGTGCGTAGAGGCCCCGTTCCGGCAAGGTGCTCATCGGAGCATTCTAGCCCGTTGGCCGGATGGTCATTGGTATTCAGGTCAAACGTCCCGATATAGTTTGCTGCATGGCAATTCGCGCGGCTGCGTTCGCGCTTTCGATGACTGGATATTTCGAATGAGCGATAACGGTTACAAGACCTGGATGTGCATCGTTTGCGGGTGGATCTATAACGAGGAGAAAGGCGCTCCCGAGGAAGGCCTCGCGCCCGGAACCCGCTGGGAGGATGTGCCCGAATACTGGGTATGCCCCGACTGCGGCGTGGGCAAGGAAGACTTCGAGATGATCGAGGTCTGAAGGGTGTAACCGGTCATACCCGTTTGAATCACCCGTTGTCGGCTGCTTCCCCGGGCCAGCCGGCGCCTGCACTGCGCAGGATTCCCGATACCAGTCTCCCACCGGGGCCAAGCTTCAGCCACCGGCATGCCGGCCCGGCCGGATCCTGCTCGAACTCCTTCCGAAAAGGCAGGCTGTTGGACACGGTGGAGGGCGCGGCCAGCAATTCGATCCCGTCACGCCGGCTCCGCCAGACCTGGTGGACATGTCCCCAGGTGACAGCCCGCACATCGTCCCGCCCGTCCAGGATGGTCCACAGTCTTTCCGGTTCGCGCAGCGGGTAACGGTCGATCCATTGGCTGCCCACCGGAACCGGCTGGTGATGCAGCGCGATCAGCTTGGGCCCGGCCCGCTCATCCAGCGCCGTTGCGAGGCCTTCGCACATGGTGTCCGTCAGCGCCCCGGGAACCTCGTCCGGCACGCTGCTGTTCAACACCACCAGCCGCCAGTTTCCAGCATCCAGAACGAGGGGCGTTTCCAGCGGGGTATCCGGAAAATACTTGAGTTGCAGGCGGGGATCGTCATGGTTTCCCGGCGTGGTCAGAACCGGAGCCCTGAATTCGTCGAGCACCCGGGTCAGGGACGCGTAGGATTCTTCCGTCAGGTCTTCACTGAGGTCACCCGTGACCAGCACGAGGTCCGGCCGCCACCGGCGCGCCTGCGCCACGACCTGCTCCAACGCCGCCCGCGCGGGCAGGCCGCGATACGTCGCATCCGGGTCGGCGGACAGGTGGCAATCGCTGAGCTGGATGATTCGGAAGTCCCGTTCGGAAACCGGGTTCAATGTGCCCTCCGCGAGTCCCTGCTGAATGAGTGCCCGATGCTAGCTCAAACCGCGCGGCCACCCAACAAAAAAGCGGGCCGAAGCCCGCTTTTTCGTTCAATTGATCGTTGGGTCAGCCGTACATGACCGCAGCGTCGGGCGCGTTCCTGGCCACAGACTTCATGCCGTTGCGGCAACCGCTGCGGGACTTGTACATCTGGCTCTTGCCTATCGCCTGGCCATTGGCTGCCTTCAGCACGAAGTACTCACGGCCGTCTTTGGTGTTGCGCACTTCGAAGCGCTTCTCATCCTGGGAATTCTTGCGCACCGATTCGATGCCGTTCTCAGAGGACTTGCGGGACTTGTAGCGTTCGCTCTGCAGAATGGTCTCGCCGTTACCGGCCTTGAGCACGAAAAAGTCCTGGCCGTCCTTGCTCTTGGAAACTACGAATTTACCTGCCATTTTGATACCTCATCGTCAGCTTGCTTCAGCACCCCCACTCAAGGCAGAACGGCTCTCGTATGGAACTCTCATTCTATCTGGCCGAATGACCTTGAAAAGCAACAGAATGCAAAATCTAACCCATGTCATTGCCATGATACGTGACGCAAATCAGCGCCGGGATCGCATTGTCGGACGCCCGGCATCGGCGTGGGCAGAATGCGGCCCGGTCCTTGCAAGCGCCACGGGATTGACATAATCCCGACCGCCCGCGGGCCGCAAACCGGGGGAGAATGACTGGCATGAAGGTCTTTGTCCCCATTACCGACGAAATGCTCGAACGGGGCGATCTTGACGGTCTGCTGGTGCCATACCGGCCGGGCCGTACGTTGATCAGCCAGTCCCCGACCGGGACGATCCGGGATCAGTCGAGCTCCAGAACCAGCGCGTCGCCGGCCGAAACCCCAATTTCCGAGGCCATGCCGGCGTTGAGTTCAAGTACGTATTGCGCCGGTCCCTCGCTCGGATAACCGGGACAGCGGGCAACCCGGCAGGGCCGCGCGTTCTCGGCGACGCTGACCAGTTCGAGTTCCCGGTTGAAATAGAGAATATCGAGCGGGATGCGCGTGTTTTTCATCCAGAAGCTGCGGTAGGCCTCACCCGGGAAGATGAACAACATGCCGTGATCCGCCGGCATGCTGTCCCGGAACATCAGACCAAGCCCCCGCTCCCCGTCATCGTCGGCGATCTCCACGCTGAACCTCCGGCCCTTGAGTTCCACGTACGCCTGGTCGGCCGCACAGGCGCCGCAGGCCAGCACCGCCAATGACAACAGCAGTAAAACATTGATTTTCCCCGGTACACGCATGCATGGAATCATAGAGTGCACGACCGGCTGACGCCACTTTCCGTGCCGTAACCGCCGTCTTCCGCCGGCGGGCAATGAACCTACGTGATTTCGGGCCGTTTACGGATACCGGGAAAAAACCAAGCAAGACATCATCATGGTCCGGGCGCTCCCCCTCCGGGTTCATTACAGGATCAACACAGGGGGAGCACATGAAAAGAAGGCAATACGGATACCGATTGATCGTTTCTATGTGGGTGCTGGCGCTCACGGCGCAGACAGCGGCCGCACAAATGGAGGAGGTCATCGTTTACGGACAGAGAACATACGATATCGACTGGTGGTATTTCGACCTGTACGAACCGGATTACCACGATACCTTTGAACGGGACCTGGATCTGCTGGACGCCTACGAGGAGCAACGTGAAGCGTGGAATGAGCTGTGCTTCAATCTTTTGATCAACAAACCCGGGCACTGCACCACCGACCCCGGGGCATTGAGTGAATTCGTGCGGTTGTTCACGCTGGATTCGGGCGTGTGGCTTTTCTCGGAAGCGGCGCCGTATCGCGAGGCATTCCAGCCGGCCCTGGTCCGCGCGGCGGAGCAGTATCGCTTTAACCAGGACTCGCTCGCGGCCACGCAGGTGTTTCTCGACGAGGCCTATGACATCTGCGTCAACGGCGCGGGACGTTACATAGATGTCGCCACCTTTTTCCCGGTCAGTAACGAAGTGAATTGCATCACGGTCGCCGCCGGCCTGGCCGAGGGCATGGATCCGGATTTCAACGTTCCGGACGGGCTGAGCCTTTCGTTCTACATGTCATTCCCGGTCAGCTTCGAGCCGTGGGGCAACGATTTCTACCAGGGCCTCGATTCGCACATAAAGTGCGCGCTTTGGCATGATGTCTACAATAAAAACGGGTGTTCGCACTACCAGGGGGGATAAGAGGATGAACCGATACCTGCTTGCAGGCCTGTGCGCGATGCTGCTGCTTGCGGCCCTGGCCGTCGGATGGAAGCGGAATTCAGATACTCCGGAAGAAACCATGGCCACGCTGAAAACGCCAGCCATTGCGCTTACCGGCCCGGTAACAGTGGAACCCCCTCCCGAACCCGGCGGAGAAGATCCGACGAATCACGATCAGGACACCGGGGTCCCGGATCAACCCGAGCCCCGTTTGCTGTTCGACTTCACCTACATCACTTCCGAGTATCTCAGGTCCCACTGGGGTGACGAACTGGGTTGCTCGGTGCTCCAAGGGGAGGACCGTTGCGAATACAAGGGGCTGGACGCGGTGAGCTATGAGGAAGCCGTCTGGATGATCGAGAACGGCTATCCCACCGCCAGCATGCTGCGCGAGTTCGAGGCACTGACGGACCGTGAGTTACTGTCGCTGGCCATGCAGGACAACGCACTGGCCCGGCAGATCCTGTCCGACCGTTTCGCCGCCCGAGGTGATCATGAAAGAGCTGAACGATTCTCGCACAGGAGCAGGGTGGCAAGTCTGAATCCCTATATCCTCCAGCGCCGGGCCTGGAGCCTGATCACCCACCCCGACCCGGAGATGCCGGGCTGGTCCTACCGCGCGGCCGCCACGGACCTGAAGATGGCGTCCCTGCTGGGCGATTACGAGGCGGAACTCGACCTGTACGAATTGATCGACTCCTACTGGGATGGCCGCCCGCACATGGCCATTGTCAGTGACATCCACGATTCCGCCTACCTTTACCTCAGCCGCCGTTTCGGCCTGCCGATCGACGATTGGCCGGTCACCCACCGGCCCAGGAAGAATTACTCGAGCGGCTGACACCTGGCCGGTTGACGGATGTCCATCGCGAAAAAGCCGCCTCGAGGGCGGCTTTTCCATGATTTGCACTGTCGGGCCCGTATATCCGTAGCCTACTCTACCGGCGCCAACCTGACCTCCGGGGCTGCCACCTCCAGGGCCACCATCACGTCCGAGAAATACCGCGGCTGCAAATCGCCCATCAGGTTGATCACGACCGCCTCTTTCGAGCCATCCGATGTAATCAGGGTCAGCCCCCGGATTGCGCCGCCGTTCGCTTTCATCAACATGTGGGTCTGCTCGCCCTCTTCCCGGATCAATGCGACGGGCTCCCAGCCATCGTCCTGGAGGCTCGCGCTCATGTCCTGGATTCGGCCCGCAACCCGGACGGCATCGCCATCGATCTCGTAGATCCTGACGCGGACGCCGTTGACGCCACGCAGCAGGGCCCGGGTTTCCGGGTCGTCATCCATGTGCCGGGCGGCGAAATGCAGGATCGCGGGCCCGATGGAAAGCGCCAGGGTCCGGTCGGTGTCGAGCATGCCCAGCGAATCCAGATTCGCATAGCCCTCGTCGCCGCGGGGCGCCGTGAGACCACACCCTCCCAGCAGCAGGGCCAGGGCGAACGCAAGGCAAGCCTTGCGCCCGGCCGGCGCTCGTTCCGATCCCGTGTCAATCAAGGTTGATGTCCACGTTGTCGAGGTCCACGTCGAAATTGTCCATCACCTGGCTCAGTTCGCTCGGATCGAGACTGCCGATGATATTGATGAAGACGGCCTCCTCGTCATCCACGGCCATCAGCACGAGGCCGTCTATGGCTTCGCCCGCGATCTTCAGGAAGATCTGGACCTGCTCGCCCCCGTCATTGACCTGTACCACGGGCTCCCAGTCAGCGGATTGCAGTTTGCTCTTCACGGAATTCAATTGGTCCATCGCCGCGCCGGAATCACCATCCGTCTTGTAGGTGCTCACGCGAACGCCCTTGAGCTTGTTGAATACTGCGGCGGCTTCCGGGTCGTCAGCGGCTGCCATGGCGCCCACGAAATTCAGCACGGTGCCGCCGATGGTGATGTTCACCGCCGGTTCGCCATACGCGCTGCTGAGTTGGCCAAAATCAATGTAGCCGGGAAGGTCCTTGAGCGCTTCCTCCTGCGCAAATGCAGGCAGGGCCATAAATGCGGTCAGCACCGCGATCATCATACGTTTCATGCTGGGTTCTCCTGTGTTACGGATTTGGGTTTGGAAATACTTCTGACGACTCCTCCGCCGACGGCGTCTTTCAATTCACCGCCGACTTCTTGTTCGATCCGGTCGAAGGTCCGGTCTCCGACCCGGTCGATGTAGGCGAATGCCACCGCCAGGTCTTGCCGGGCTTTTTCGATATCGGTCTGTGACGGCTGGCGGGGTTGCAGCAGCACCATGCTGATCACCAGCAACGGCACCACGGCCAGGGCGGCCACGTAACGTGGTTGCAGGAACATCGGACGGCTTTCCCGCGGAATGCGGCGCAGCTTTCGCCGCAAGCTCGATGGTGCAGGCTCGGTCCGCACCTCTTCCATGGCGCGTTGCAACTGGTAGGCCTCTATGATGGCCGCCGCCAGCTCCCGGTCCGACCTGGCATCCGCCTTCAGCAGTTCCGCTTCCGCGGAATCCAGTTCACCGTCAAGCAATGCGTTGATCCGCTCTTCCCTGGGATCGGCCTTGTCGTTTCGATATTCCGTCATGGTCTAACCTCCGCCAACTGCTCGCGCAGTCTCTTCCTCGCCCTGTGCAGGTAAACCTTGACCTGCGGCAGGCTCAACTCGGTCACACCGGCCACTTCCTCGTAGCTGTGCTGCTGGATGTCTCTCAATACCACCAGCGACCGGTACGGCTCCTGCAGGGAACCGATCGCGCGCAGGAGCCAGCGTCCCAGTTCGGACTGTTGCGCGCCGAACATGGGGCCCCGCTCTTCCACCGCCTGGTATTCCTCGAATTCCTCGGTCTTTCGGCGACGCCGAAGCCGATCCAGGCAGTTGTTCCGCGTGACCTTCATCAGCCAGGGCTTGATGCGGTCGGGATCGATCTGGTCGCGGTGGTTCCAGAGCTTTAGGAAAGCTTCCTGGACCGCGTCCTCGGCCTCGGCCGCGTCCTTGAGCAGGTACCGCGCAAGCGTCCACGCCTGGTCCTGGTAGTCGGCCACCCACTTGCGGTACACCCTGCTCATCACAACAGAATAAACGCACCGGGCCCGAAATGGTTACAGGCCGCACCACGACTGGCGAAACCCTTGAAAGCCAAACGCCGTAGCCCCATGTACGCGAGCAGGTTGCGGAGATGGCCGATTCGCCTTCCTCGCATACGGAACTCCGGCTGCACTTGCAAGGGCTTGTGCGGCCGAAAATCATCAAACTGGTTTGAACTTTGTTTTGGGGAGAAACTCCGATGAAACTTCGTCCTTTACACGATCGGGTAATCGTTAAGCGCGTTGAAGAAGAGCGCATGTCCGCCGGCGGAATCGTGATTCCGGATTCGGCGGCCGAAAAGCCCATCCGCGGCGAGATCCTCGCTGCAGGTAACGGCAAGATCCTTGAAAACGGTGAAAAGCGGCCTCTCGATGTCCAGGTGGGCGACAAGGTCCTGTTCGGCAAGTATTCCGGCACCGAGGTCAAGGTGGAAGGCGAGGAACTGCTCGTCATGCGTGAAGAAGACATCATGGCCGTGATCGAAGGCTGATCAGGCTCCCGCTGAAGAATTCAAATTGAGGAATAAGCAATGAGTGCGAAAGACGTACGTTTTGGCGAGGACGCCCGCAACAAGATGATCAAAGGCGTCAACGTGCTGGCCAACGCGGTCAAGGTTACGCTTGGCCCGAAGGGCCGCAACGTGGTGCTGGACAAGAGCTTCGGCGCCCCGACCGTGACC
>JABAHR010023699.1_pt1 | contig 17905 bp, 19 predicted proteins | sample 7062101 | NCBI WGS metagenome assembly JABAHR01 (sample SAMN14534553, study PRJNA622989) | marine sediment metagenome | biome: marine biome [ENVO:00000428]; feature: marine pelagic biome [ENVO:01000023]; material: deep marine sediment [ENVO:00002113] | place: India: Gulf of Kutch | collected... | reverse complement strand
CCGATCAGATCGCCGAGCTCGAGGCGCGCCGCTTCATGGCGCTGGTCGAACACGTCCGTGAGGAGAGCATCCTCACCGGGCGCACCCTCGGCATCGAGGTGGTTGAGCAGGAGCGGCGGCTGCGCTTCGTGGCCGCGGGAGACCCGTGGTCGCCGCTCGAAGGCGACGACACCTTGCGCGAGCGGCGCTTGCCCGAGGTGATTGCGCTACGGCTCGAGCTGCCGGCGCAGGCGACGGCGGGAGGTACGGGCGAGCAGGGCGCCATTATCGTGGTGGAGTCGATGGGCGAGATCGCGCCGTTCGTGCTGACAGTGATCGGCGAGACCGACGCCTTCACGGTCACCCTCGATGCCGGGCAGAATCTGCAGCTGGAACGCCGCGATGCCCGAACGTCGTGATCGAAGCGGAAGACGGCGCGCGATCCCTTTAGCGCCTCGAGAAAGCGCTCTGGCCCTATTTCGCCACACGTCGTGTTCTCGGCAGAGGGGCTTCACGCTGCTCGAGATTCTCGCCGCACTCGCCATTGCGGCCGTCGGCATCGCCGCCGTCGTGCAGTCGATCGGCACCAGCATCTCGGTGGCGGGCGACACCGAAGAGCGGCTGCTGGCGACCTGGGTGGCCAGCAACCGCGTCGCCGAGCTTCGCCTGGGACGGGCGTGGCCCGCGGCGTCGACGGCCGATCGCGTCTTCGAGCTCGGCGGTCGCAGCTGGTACGTGCGTGAGCAGGTGTCGACCACGGCCGACCCCGACATACGGCGCGTCGATCTCTCGGTGCACGCTGCGCCCGACACAGAGCACGCCGCCGCGAACCTGTTCGGCTATCTCGCGCGCTACATACCCGCGGCACCGCCGCCGGACCAAGGGCCCGACGGTCAAGTTGAGTCGCCTTCACCGCAGACCGATGACACCGACCAGCGCAATTAGACGTTCCACGGTATGCAGCGCAGAGCGCGGCTTCACGCTGCTCGAGATGATTGTCGCGATCGGCATCTTCGCGGTCGTGGCCGCCATCGCCTATGGCAGCCTGATGCGGTTCCTGGACACGCGCGAGTGGCTGGCGGCCAAGCACGCGCACCTGCGAGAGGTGCAGCTGCTGTTCACCCTGCTCGAGCGTGACGTCCGCTACACCGTGCCGCGTCCTGTGCGCGACGGCTTCGGCGATCCCGAAGGGGCGCTCGTGATGGCGCCGGACAATCCGCCGGTGACAGGGGAGATTCTGCGACTCACCGTCGCCGAGCCCGATCCGCGGACACCCGGTATACAGCGGCTCAGACGCATCGCCTGGCGTCTCGAGGACGGCGAGGTGGCACGCGTGAGCTGGAACGTGCTCGACCGTGACGTGGACAGCGCGGAGAGTCGGCGCACGGTCGCGCGCGGCGTCACGGCGCTCTCCGCCCGCGTCTTGACATGGTCGGACGTTGAGGGGCTCGCAGAGGGAGCGGAGTGGCTGGACCCCGACCGGCTGCCCGACGGCGTGGAGTTCCTGCTGCAGACCGATTCCGGCCGCAGCTATCGGCGCCTGCTCGAGGTCAGCAATGGCGGTTGAGCGTCGTAGGCTTCAACGCGAACGACGCCGCGCTCGCGGCGTAGCACTGTTGAGCGTGTTGTTCATCCTCGTGCTGCTCAGCACGCTGTCCGTGTATGTCGCCGAGGATGAGTATCTGGCGTTGCGCCGCATCACCAACCAGCGTGACGCCGAGCAAGGGTATCAGATGGTGATCGGCGCCGAGCAATGGATCGCCAAGCTGCTCGAGCGCGACGCCGCCGAGTCCGACACCGACCATCCGTTCGAGGCGTGGAACAACCCGCTGCCGCAGGTCGGGGTCGAGCAGGGCACGCTGGCCGCGCAGGTGCAGGACCAGCAGGGGCTGTTCAATCTGAACAATCTGCAGGCCGGACGCGACAGCGTCTGGTATCCTGCGTTTCAGCGACTGCTGCGTGTCCTCGCGCTCGACGAGGGCCTCGCCGATGCCGTCGTCGACTGGGTCGACGCCGACCCCGACGTCGGCGGCGGTAACGGCGCCGAGGATCCGCAGTACCTGCTCGAGGAACCGCCGTACCGTGCCGCCAACAGCGCCTTCGTGGATGTCGGCGAGCTGGCATGGGTGCGCGGCGTCGAGCCCGAGACGCTGGCCGCGCTGGCGCCGTACGTCACCGCATTACCGGCAAGAGACGTGCCGATCAACGTCAACACCTGCCCGCTTCCCTTGCTGCAAATCCTCACCAACGAGCTGCTCGACGAGGCCAGCGCGCAGGCCCTTGCCGATGGGCGCACGGAGACCGGTTACGCGAGCGTCACCGATTTCCTCGTGCAGCCGGCGCTCGCCGGCGCCGGCGACACCGTACAGCCGCTGGTCAGCGTCTCCAGCAGCTTCTTTCGCGTAACCAGCACCGCCCAGTATGGCCGGCTGCGGCTCAAGCTCGAGACGCTGCTCGAGCGCGGGGCCGGCGACGGCACGGTCGTCGTCCGGCAGCGGCGACGCAATCACGCATGACGCTGTACATCGGCGTCAACCCACCGCACGAGTGGGCGAAGATCGACCCCAATGGCGCCGCCGTCGGCACGGGCATTGCCGAATCGCTGGCCGATCTCGAGCCGCCGGAGCCCCATGAAACCGTCGTCGGCGTCGCCCCCGGCGAAGAGGTCATCACGCGCGCCGTGGAGCTGCCCTCGCGGCGCCGGGACAAGGTGCTGGCCGCGCTGCCCTACGCGCTCGAGGAGTATCTGAGTGCGGACATCGAGACGCTGCACTTCGCGCTGCTCGACTGGAAGCCGGGCGGCGCCGCGACCGCGGCCGTCGTGGCCCGCGATCGGCTCGAAGGGTGGCTGGCCGCCTTCACCGAAGCCGGCATCCTGCTCGACGCGCTGATTCCGGACTATCTGCTGCTGCCGCTTCATCCGCAGGCGTCGTACACGGTCGCCGTCGACGCCGGCGGACGCGTGTGCATTCGCGAGCCGGGCCTGCGGGGCGTGGTGCTCGATCGCCACACGGTGGCCTACTGGTGGCAGGGCCTGGACCGGGAGAACGCGGCCGTTGCGGTGAACGAGCGCGCCCTCGCGCGGGAGCTGATTGCCGACGGCGGCGTGCACGTCAGCGAGTGGGACATCGGCGTCACCTTCGGCCAGTGGGTGGCGCACCATCCCGAGCCGCCGTCGGCCAATCTGCTGCAGGGCGCCTATCGCCCGCGGACCAAGCGCTCCCGCTCGCGGCCGTTGGCGCTTGCCGCCGGCATCTTCGGCGTGGCGGTGGCCGTCAAGGTCGGCGCCGACGTCGCCGAGCACCTGTGGCTCGCGCGTCGCGCCGAGCAGCTCGACACGCAGATTCGGCAGGTCTTCACCGACACATTCCCCGAGATCACGCGCATCGTGGACCCGCGCGCCCAGATGAAGCGGCAGCTCGAGCTGCTGGGCGCGGGCCAGAGCGCGCCCGGTGAATTTCAGCGGCTGCTCGCGTCGGTGGCGCGCGCGGTGCCGCGGGCGAACGCAACGCTCGAGGAGATCAGCTTCCGCGACAACGTCATGGTGGTCAGCTGCAACGCCCCCGACTTCGCCGGACTCGACCGGCTCAAGCAGCAGTTCGAGTCCGAGCCCCAGATACAGGCGGAGCTCTTGTCATCCGGCTCACGCGACAATCGCGTCAGCGGACGTTTCCAGCTGCGGAGCGGGGTGTGAACAGTCTGCGCGTCTACTGGCTTTCGCTGAGCCGGCGCGAGCGGCTGATCGTCGGTTTCGGTGGCGCGGCGGCAATCGTCATCATCGGCTACGTGCTGGTTTGGGAGCCGTGGCAGCGGGCGCTGCAGCGGCTGCGTGTGCAGGTGCCGACCCAGATCGAGACACTGACGTGGATGCAGGCCGAGGCGGCGCGGGTGGCGCCGCTGCGCAGCCGTCGCGGCGACGGCGCGCCATCCGGTATGCCCGTGTTGACGGTGATCGAGCGCTCCGCGCGCGAGGCTCAGCTGCGCGACGCCATCAGGCGTATCCAACCCGGTCGCGACAACGAGGTTCAGGTCTGGCTCAGCAACGTGGCCTTCGATACATGGCTGCGCTGGATCGACGCGCTCAGCCGCCAGGGCATCGACGTGGTGGCGGCGAACGTCGACCGCGCCCCCGACGACACGGTCAACGTTCGCGTCACGTTCCAGCGCAGCTGAACGCGATGCGCAAAGCATTGGCGGCGCCGGGCACCGCTGGAAAATCGTCACGATCGGGGTCGGGTCCTGCGCAGCGAGCAGCGTGCCTGGATTGGGCCGCTCGGGGTCAGCGCCACACCCGGTCGGCATCGGCGTGGCGTCGCGTGGTTCTTGTTGTCGCCGGACGGATCTGACCCGCCGCCTTCAATCGGATCCGGGTCCGTGTTCCTCTTGTGAGGATCGTGGAGAGGGTCCCGCGTCTTGCCGCGGCGCAGAGAGCGCGCCGGCGAGGGTCCTCAGAGCGCGCCGCAGTCGTTGCGCATTGCCGGGCCGCCGCAGCCACGGGCTGGCAGGGGTCGGCGAGGGCAGCGGCACAATCGGGCAGCCCTGCGGCAGGATGCGGAACAGCTCGACGCCGAACTCCGCCTCCGCCCAACGGCGACCGACGACGTGCTCCAAGGGCCCGCGAAAGCCGAACAGCGCGGCCAGCGGCTCCGGCCCGAGGGTGACGCATGCCGCCGGCGGCGCGAGGCGGATCTCACGCTCGAGAAACGCGTAGCAGTTCTGCGCGGCCTGGCTCAGGCGCCGGCCGCCCGGCAGGTGGCAGCGCGCGAGCCAGGTCAGCCGGCAGCGCCCGGCCGCTTCGGCAGGCGTCGCTCCGAGCCCGGCGATGACCAGCCACTCGAGCAGCCGTCTGCCGGCCGCCCCCGACAGCGCACGCCCCGCCTTGACGTCAGCCTTGTCCGGCTGCGCGCCGACCAGCAGCAGCTCCGCCGTCGCCGCGCGCGGTTGCACGAGCGGGGCGACGTGGGTGACGGGAAGACCGTATGCGTCGCACAATCGACACCCGGCGATGTCGCGAGCGAGCGCCTCGAGCTCTTGCGAGCCCGTCGCCGTGATCGGCAACATGCTACCCTCCATACCCCCACTTCGGGGCGAGCTTGTCATGATTATCGGCATAGTGTTGCGCGAAACCGGAACCCTGTACACCCCATGAGGCGACCCTTGCCTGCACCGGCGGTGCAACCCACGGAAGTGGCGGTGGTCGTCCCCGGGCTGCTCGACGCCGAGCTCACCACCGGCGCGCTGAGCGACGTCGAGACGCGCGCGCTCGAGCGACTGCTGGCCAGCGCCGAGACCAGCCCCGCGCAGCTCGGCGGCATCGCGCGTACGCTGTTCAGCCTGTTCGGCGTCTCACCCGGCGCCACGGACGCGCTGCCGGTAGCCGCGGTGGCGCGCCGCGGCGAAGCGGAGGGCGACGACGCCATCGATGGCTGGTGGCTGCGCGCCGATCCCGTTACCTTGCAGCCCGGCAGCGCCGGCGTCCGGCTCGTACACCCGGCGCTTGTGCGTCTGACGCGCGAGGACGCCGACGGCTTCGCGGCGGCGCTTGCTCCCGTGCTCGCCCGGGCCGGTCTGCGGCTCGAGATGCCGCATCCACAACGCTGGTACATCCGCGCGGAGCACGATCAGAAGCTCCGTACCCACGCCCTTGCCGACGTCGTTNNTCGTTGGACAAGACATTACCGGCTGTCTGCCGAGCGGCGGCGACGCCGGTGCGTGGACGGCGTTGCTCACCGAGATGGAGATGGTTTTGCACGCCTGCCCGATCAACGAAGCGCGCGAACGCGAGGGCCGGCCCCCGATCAACAGCGTATGGCTGTGGGGCGGCGGGCGGGCGCCGCGCCGCTTGACGGCCCGTTGGCGGCAGGTTCGCAGCAATGAGCCGCTCGCGCGGGGACTGGGGGCGTTGGCAGGCAGCGTCACCGGCGCACTGCCCGACGATGTTGCGGCACTGACGGAGCCCGGCACGCACCTCGTCGTGCTCGAACCGCTGCCGCCGGCGTCCGCCGGTGAGGCCCGCTGCGCGGACGCTGTCGCCGAGCTCAACGCCCGCTGGGCGGCGCCGCTCGGCGACGCCCTGCGACGGCGCGCGATTGCTGCCGTCGTGCTGATCGATCCCGAACGGGGGGCGCTGCGCGTCGACGCGCGGCGGCTGGGCCGAACCTGGTGGCCATTGCCGGCTTGGCGGCGACGGCGAGCGGCGCGGGCTGCACCATGACGACCGCAAAGCCGCCGCAACGTCTCTTTGCACCGCGCAAACGCATCGTGCGCCGAACGGTGCCTGATGAGCTCGGTGCGACGCTGCGCGATCTGCATCCCGTGCTGGCGCGCGTGCTTGCCGCGCGCGACGTGCGCCGCGCCGAGGACATCGATCACTCGCTCAAGCACCTCACGCCGCCAAGCGGTCTCAGCGGCCTCGAAGCGGCCGTCGAGCTGTTGGTCGAGGCCATCGAGGCCGACGCGCGAATTCTCTTCGTCGGCGACTACGACGCCGACGGCGCCACCAGCTGCGCACTGGGGGTAAGCGCGCTACGCGCCATGGGCGCCCGCCAAGTCAGCTATCTGGTTCCGAACCGTATGGCCTTCGGCTACGGGCTCACGCCGGAGATCGTCGAGGTGGCCGCCCAGGCCGAGCCCGACCTGTTGGTCACCGTGGACAACGGCATCGCCAGTCACGCCGGTGTGCAGGCAGCCGTCGAACGCGGCATTGCGGTGCTCATCACGGACCACCACCTGCCCGCGGCAACGCTGCCCCCGGCCGACGCCATCGTCAATCCGAACCAGCCCGGCGACCGTTTTCCGGGCAAGGCGCTGGCCGGCGTCGGTGTGCTGTTTTACGTGCTCATGGCGTTGCGCGCGCGGCTGCGCGCGCTCGATTGGTTTGCTGCCGAAGGCATCGACGAGCCCAACCTCGCCGACTTCCTCGATCTGGTCGCCATCGGCACCGTTGCCGACGTCGTCCCCCTCGATCGCGTCAACCGCATCCTCGTCGCGCAGGGCATCGCGCGCATCAACGCCGGACGCGCCCGCCCCGGCGTCACGGCGCTGCTCGACATCGCGCGACGTCCGCCCGGACGCGTGGTCGCGGCGGACCTCGGCTTTGCCGTGGGCCCACGGCTCAATGCCGCCGGCCGCCTCGAGGACATGTCGATCGGAATCGAATGCCTGCTCGCCGACGACGAGGAACAGGCGCGCGCGCTCGCGGTCGAGCTCGACCTGCTCAATGCACAGCGACGCGAGATCGAGGCCGGCATGCAGGAGCAGGCGCTGGCGGCGGTGGCCGCGCTGGAGCTCGCCGAGCAGGGCACGCTGCCGCGTGGGGTGTGTCTGTACCATCGCGAGTGGCATCAAGGCGTTGTCGGCCTCGTCGCGTCGAGGCTGCGCGAGCGGCTCGATCGACCGGTGGTCGCGCTCGCCGACAGTGCCGACGACGAGCTGCGCGGGTCGGCGCGCTCGATTCCCGGATTGCACATACGCGACGTGCTCGAAGCGGTCGCCACGGCCCATCCCGGCACCATCGAGCGCTTCGGCGGCCACGCCATGGCGGCCGGGTTGACGCTGCGGCGGGACAACCTCGAACGTTTCCAAGCCGCCTTCGAGGCCGAGGTCGAGCGCGCGCTCGGCGACACCGACATGGTCGCCGACATTCTCACCGACGGCGACCTCGCCGAGATCGACCTCGGCGTCGCCGAGCTGCTGCGCAGCGCGGTGCCCTGGGGAGCGGGATTTCCGGAGCCGATCTTCGAAGGGACGTTTCAGGTGCTCGAGCAACGCGCCCTCGACGGCGGACACCTCAAGCTGCGCCTGCGCGCCGTTGACGGCGCCGCGGCGCCGCTCGAGGCGATCGCCTTTCGCGTGCTCGGCGACGAGCCGGCACCGCCGCCGCTCGAACGCATCCGCGCCGCGTACAAACTGGACGTCAATGACTACCGAGGCCGACGCACGCCGCAGCTCGTCATCAACTACTTGGAGGCGTGCTAGACTACGCGGCGCGCTCGCGCATCCCACCATGAACGTTTTGGTATTCGACATCGAGACCGTCCCCGACACCGAGGGCGGCCGCCGTCTCTACGATCTCGAGGGACTGAGCGACGCCGAGGTGGGTCGAGTGCTGGCCGCACGACGCCGCGCCCAGACGGGCGAGTCGGAGTTCCTGCCTCTGCACCTGCACCGCGTCGTCGCTATCGCCGCCGTTCTGCGTCGCGAAGACAGCTTCAACGTCTGGTCGCTCGGCGATCCGCAGTCGGACGAAGCCGAGCTGATCCGCCGGCTGTTCGACGGCGTGGAGCGCTACACGCCCACGCTGGTGACGTGGAATGGCAGCGGCTTCGATCTGCCCGTGTTGCACTACCGCGCGCTGCTGCACGGTGTCGCCGCGCCGCGCTACTGGGACACCGGAGACGACGATCGCGAGTTCCGTTGGAACAACTATCTCAATCGCTATCACGCGCGGCACACCGATCTCATGGACGTGCTCGCGGGCTATCAGCTGCGCGCCGCCGCGCCGCTCGACGAGCTGGCCCAGCTGCTGGGTTTCCCCGGCAAACTGGGCATGACCGGCGCGGCGGTCTGGGAGCACTATCTCGAGGGCCGTCTCGAGGAGATCCGCGCTTACTGCGAGACCGACGTGCTCAACACATACCTCATCTATCTGCGCTGGGAGCTGCTGCGCGGCAACCTCGCCGACCCCGCTTACCAACGCGAGTGCGAGCGCGTGCGCACCGCGCTAGTCAGTCTGCGCCGTCCCCATCTGGACCGCTTTCTCGAAGCCTGGCAGGGCGAGACCGGTGGCAGCGGCGCGCCCTCGGAGACGCCCGGCCCCGCCCCGGCCGCGTAGGCATGCGTGCGCTCACCCTGCCGCCGCGCAGCGGTGCGTGCGCTGCGAGACGATGACGCCGGCGTCGCCGGAGCACGGCCCGTCGGCGCCGACCGCGCCCGGCGCCGACGACACACACCTCGCCGTGATAGAGCGCCTCACCCATGACGGGCGCGGGGTTGCGCACGTCGACGGCAGCGAGGTGCTGATCGACGGGGCGCTGCCTGGCGAACGTGTCGAGTTCGTGTGGCAAGGGCGGCGGCGCCGTTGGCGCACCGCGCGCCTCACGCGCGTGGTGGACGCCGCTGCCGAGCGCGTGCCGCCACCCTGTCCCTACTTCGGCCGCTGCGGCGGGTGCACGCTGCAGCATCTGAGTCGAGGCGGCCAGCTCGACTTCAAGCAGACGCTGTTGCTCGACGCGCTACGCAACGCCGGCGGCCTGGCGCCGGAGCGAGTCTTGCCGCCGCTCGCCGGTGGGCAGTGGGGATACCGCCGGCGCGCCCGTCTCGGGGTGCGGCAGGTGCCGAGCAAGGGCGGCGTGCTGGTCGGCTTCCGCGAGCGGCACAAGAGCTACGTGACGGCCCTGGACAGCTGCGCCGTGCTCGATCCCGTCGCGGCGCGTCTGCTGCCGGCGCTCACCGAAGTGGTGGCCGCGCTGTCGTGTCCCGACCGCATACCGCAGATTGAGGTGGCGGTCGGCGACGAGCGCTGCGCGCTGGTGCTGCGTCATCTGCAGCCCCTCGCCGACGCGGACCACGAGCGCCTGCGCCGCTTCGCTGCGGAGCACGACGTGCAGCTCTGGCTGCAGCCCTCGGATCTCGACAGCGTCCACTGCCTGCATCCCGCTGCACCGGGGCCGCTCAGCTATCGACTGCCGAGCACCGACGTCACCATCGTGTTCCGCGCCACGGATTTCGTGCAGGTCAATGCGGAAGTCAATCGTGCGCTGGTTGACAGGGCGCTGGAGCTGCTCGCGCCCCAGGCCGGCGAATCGGTGCTCGACTTGTTCTGCGGGCTCGGAAATTTCACCTTGCCCTGTGCCCGGCGCGCAGCGCAGGCAACGGGCATTGAGGGGGATCTGGGTCTCGTCGAACGCGCCCGGAACAACGCCCGCGGCAACGGCATCGGCAACGCACGCTTCTTTTATCGGGATCTGCTGACGGAACCCCTCGACGAAGCACTGCTCTTGGACCGCTACGACAAGGTGGTGTTGGACCCACCTCGTTCGGGGGCCCTCGCCGTGGCCAAGGCGATGGGGCGGTTGGCGCCGCGACGCGTCGTCTATGTCTCGTGCAACCCCTCGACGCTGGCGCGCGACGCCCAGCTGCTGTGCCGGGTGCAGGGCTACGCGCTGCACGCCGCCGGAATCGTCGACATGTTTCCGAACACGGCGCACGTCGAGGCAATCGCCGTATTCGACCGGCCCTGAACAGCGTTCCCCTTGCTCGCGCGCCGAAACAGCGCGCCGACAACGACCGTACCGGCGTCGGGCCCGATTTCGATATCGGCGCCGGATCCCGCTCGCTCAGTGCCATCGAGCAGCGGATCCGACCCGGTCTTCGACCGCGATCGGGTCTGAGCTCGTGCCTTGCGGCTCCGACTCCGCCTTTCGATCGACGGCGACCGACGCCTGCGGATCAGCGCACGTCGGAGCCGTCGGCCAGCGCCGCCTGCGGGCGCTCGCCCTCGGCGTCCGCGGCAGACGATTCCGCAGTATCGGGCCGTCGCTCACCGCCGTTGCCATCGTCGCCGCGCGACGCCGGCGAATCCTGGGCCCGACGCGTCGCGCCGTCGGCAGCGGCCGCTGTCCCGGCTGCGGGCGCCGACGACCCCTCGTCGGTGCCGCGCGACGGCTGGTCCTCGGACGTCCCGGGCCGCGGTGCCGATCCCGCTTCCGCGTCGGCTNNTCGGCTTCGCCGGCAGACGGGGAGGGCGGTGCTTCACCCGCTTTCGTCACCTCATCTGCGGCTTCTCTCGGTGCCCGCCGCTCGCGGCGCTCGGAGCGCGGTCGGCGCCCGCGCCCCGACCGCGCGTTCGCGCGTTCCTCATCCGCGCCACTGCGCTCCTCGCCCGCCGCGACCTCGCTGCCGGCACCCCCACTCGGCTGCGTGCCGCCGCGTCCTTCGCTGCGGCCGCGTGCCGCGCGGCTCCGGCGCCCGCCGCGCGAGCGTTGTGCACGGGCGCCCTCGGGACGCTCCTCCTGCTCGGGTGCTTCGCGCGCCTGCGACGGCTCCGCCGGACGCCGTTCGGCGTCACGCGGCGGGCGGCTCGAACGCCCAGAACGCCGGGTGTCGTCTCGCGGGCCGCGCTGTGGCCGCCGCCCGCCGCCGCCATGAGCCCGGCGCCGCGGGCGCTCCGCGCGGCGAGCCGGCGTGGGCGGGCTCTCCGGCTCCGCTTTCGTCTCTGAGGTCTTCTCGGTCGCGGTCAGCGCCGCCAGAATGCGCCGCAGCAGGCCGGGGCTCTTGTCGGTCTTCGCAGGGACAGGAGGGGGTGGCGCACTCTGCAGCTGCTCGTGCGCGACCGCGGGCCGCTGCGCGGACTCCACCGGCAGCGTTGCCGACACGTACTCCGTTTCTTCCTCTTCCAGTTCGATTTGGTAGCTGACCGGCTCGGCCTCGCCCAGATCGTCGCTGCGCAAGCGCTTGACGCGAAATTGCGGCGTCTCGAGCTCCGCGGTCGGAATCACCACGATACGAGTCGCCAACCGCTTCTCGATCATGTTGAGCTCATGGCGCTTCTCGTTGAGCAGAAACGTCGCCGTCGCGATCGGCAGATGGGCGTGGATAGCCTCCGTGTTCTCTTTGAGCGCCTCTTCCTCGAGGATGCGCAGGATGCTGAGCGCCGCGGAAGGCACCGCCCGGATGTGGCCGGCTCCCTGGCAGCGGGGGCAGGGCAGGTAGTTCGATTCGCCGAGGGACGGGCGCAGCCGCTGACGGGACATCTCCAGCAGCCCGAAGCGCGAGATGCGGCCCACCTGCACGCGGGCGCGGTCCGATTTGAGCGCATCCTGCAGACGGCTTTCGACCAAACGCTGATTGCGTGAAGACGTCATGTCGATCAGGTCGATGACGATGAGCCCGCCGATGTCACGGATGCGAAGCTGGCGCGCAATCTCGTCGACCGCTTCGAGGTTGGTCTGCAGCGCGGTCTCTTCGATATCGGCCCCCTTGGTCGCGCGCGCGGAGTTGACGTCGATGGTCACCACCGCCTCGGTGGGATCGATCACCAGCGCGCCGCCGGACGACAAACGAACTTCTCGCGAGAACGCCGCCTCGATCTGGTGCTCGATCTGAAAACGCGAAAACAGCGGGATACTGTCCTCGTAGAGCTTCAGCTTGACCAGGTTATGCGGCATGACCTGCTGCATGAACTTCGACGCCCGCTCGAAGATCTGTCGGTCGTCGATGATGATCTCGGCGATATCGCTCTTCAGGTAATCGCGGATCGCTCGAACCACCAGATTGCTTTCCTGGTAGACCAGAAACGGTGCGTCGCGCTCGGAGGCCGCACCTTCGATCGCGGACCACAGCTGCAGCAGATAATCGAGATCCCACTGCAGCTCGTCGAAGCTCCTGCCGATGCCCGCCGTACGCGCAATCAGCGCATGCTCGGTGGGCACGGTGAGTTGCGCCATAGCGTCACGAAGCTCGGTCCGTTCCTCGCCCTCGATGCGCCGCGAGATACCGCCGCCTTTGGGGTTGTTCGGCATCAGCACCAAGAAGCGCCCAGCGAGGCTGATGAACGTGGTGAGCGCCGCACCCTTGTTGCCACGCTCGTCCTTCTCGACCTGCACCAGGAACTCCTGGTCCTCCTTGATCACGTCCTGAATCCGCACCTGCGCCATCGGCGTGGAGCTGGAGTAGTCGGTGAAGNNCCTTGAGCGGCAGGAAGCCCTGGCGCTCGGCGCCGTAGTCGACGAAGGCGGCTTCGAGGCTAGGCTCTACGCGGGTAACGATGCCCTTGTAGATGTTGCCTTTCTTCTGATGCCGAACGGTGGACTCGATGTCGAGATCGAGCAGCTTCTGACCATCGACGATGGCCACGCGCAACTCTTCGGCGTGAGTCGCATTGAAAAGCATTCGTTTCATGTGGGTCCTTCCCAGCGTCGGGACGTCGGTACGGGACAACCGCACAAACGCCGGGCGGCGCCGGTTTGCGGCTGCCCTCGGCGTGAGTGGTGATCGGCTCTCGCAGGCTAACGTCGGGACGCATATGCATCAGCGTGCGCCGCCCCGCAGCGGGGGCGGCGCAACGAATCTACGACAACGGTGAATGCATTCGACTGCGGGCGGGATAGCCGCCGGCGTCAGGGCAACTCGGCAAGTGGCGGCGCTGGCCGCGGCACTCGCTCGGAAACTGTTCACCTTTTTACACTCCCGTAACTGTACCGTCTGCCGGGTCCGCTGCGGACCGTGTCCGCATCCGTCGGCGACAGGACGCTGTGCGCGCACTTCGCTGACGCGTCGGTGAGGTGAGGATTGGGAAGCAAACCCGTACGTGTTGCCGCACTCGCTCGGCCGACACTCGATGAGGAAACGTTCCCTGTCCTGTTCCCCGGCAAGACGTCTAAAGATAGTACCAGCCCGGGCGGTCTTCGGCAATCTGCTATGATCCGCGGGTGATGGCGTCGAATCCCGCTGCCGTGCGCATCGTCAGCGTTGCCACCGGCGAGGCCGGCCAACGGCTCGACAATTTTCTGCTCGCGCGGCTCAAGGGGGTCCCGCGCAGCCACGTCTACCGTATCGTGCGGCGGGGCGAGGTCCGCGTGAACGCCGCCCGCACCCGGCCCGACTACCGGCTGCGGGCGGGCGACCGGGTGCGCATTCCGCCGCTGCGCACGGCCCGCCGCGCGGTCCCCCGCGTCAGCGCGGCGCTCGAGCGGCAGGCGCATCGTGTCCTCTACGAGGACGAGCATCTGCTGATTCTCGACAAGCAGGCCGGCGTCACGGTGCACGCTGGCAGCGGCGTGACGGCGGGCGTCATCGAGACCCTGCGACAGGTGCGGCCGCATACCCCGTACCTCGAACTGGTGCACCGGCTCGATCGCGACACCTCGGGCTGCCTCGTGCTGGCGAAGTCGCGTACGGTGCTCAGCGCCCTGCACGCGCTGCTGCGCGATCCCACCGCCCGCGGCATCGACAAGCGCTACCTGGCCCTGGTCGAAGGCCGCTGGCCCGCCCGGGCCCGCTCGGTGGCGGCCGCGCTGGCCAGCCATCGCCTGCGCTCGGGCGAGCGCGTCACGGCCGTGGCCGACACGGGTCGGGTCGCCCACAGCCGTTTCAGCGTCCNNGTCGAAATTGCGCTGCTGACCGGCCGCACGCATCAGGCCCGCGTGCACGCCGCGCACGCCGGTCACCCGGTCGCCGGCGATACGAAATACGGCAGCCGCACCTTCGATCGCGAGCTGCGCGCGCTCGGTCTGCGGCGGCTCTTTCTGCACGCCAGCAGCGTCGCTTTCCGACACCCGGTGAGCGGCGAGCGGCTGCAGGTTCGCTCACCGCTGCCCGACGAGCTGGCCGCCGTGTTGACGCGCCTCAGAGCGCCGCCACGCTCCGCCTCGCGCGACGTGGGGGAGGCGGCCGCGAGCGGCTCGCGGCGACGATCCAAACGGAGCGCCGCGCGTGCTTGAGCTGATCATCTTCGACTGGGACGGCACCTTGGTCGATTCCGCCGCACGCATCGTGCGCTGCTTCGAGCGCGCGGCCCTCGATCTCGATCTGCCACCGCCCGAGGCCGAGCGCGTACGCGACGCCATCGGGCTCAGCCTGCCGATCGCCTTCGAGCAGGTCATGCCAGGCGTGGACGAGTCCACCCGCGATGCGCTGGTAGCGCGCTATCGCGAGCACTTCATCCACCGCGATGACACCGCCATGCCCTTCTTCCCCGGAGTGAGCAGCGGCGTGCAAGCGCTGTACGACGCCGGCTACCTGCTCGCCATCGCCACCGGCAAGGCACGGCGCGGCCTCGACCGCGGGCTGACCGGCTCCGCCATCGAACGCTGTTTCGCTGCCACCCGCTGCGCCGACGAGGCACCCTCGAAGCCCCACCCTCAGATGGTGTTCGACGTGCTCGCGCAGACCCGCGTCGGGCAGCGCAGCGCCGTCATGGTGGGCGACACGGTGTACGATCTCGAGATGGCGTCCAACGCCGGCATCCGCTCGCTGGCGGTGAGCTACGGCGCCCACGCACGAGAGCGGCTCGACGCGTGGCGGCCGGAAAGGGTCGCCGACTCGTTCGAAGAGGTGGTCGCATGGCTGCTCGAGAGAGGGCCGACGAACTAATCTGCCTGAGCCGCGACCTCGCGCCCGAGGGTCCGGGGCACCGTTTCACCGTAGAGCAGCACGGCGCGCGGTGGCCGGCATTCGTGGTGCGCTACCGCGGCGGCGTGTACGCGTACATCAATCGCTGCGCGCACCAGGACCTCGAGCTGGACTGGGTAGCGGGCGACTTTTTCGACAACGCGCGGCGGTATCTGATCTGCGCAACCCATGGTGCGCTCTACGAGCCCGACACCGGCGCCTGCGTGGCGGGCCCTTGCAAAGGTGGGCGGCTGCTACCATTAAGTACTGTTGAGGTGGCCGGGGAAATCCGCCTGCGCCGGAGCAATGGCGTCAGGCTCGCCCGGAACGAAGCAACGCAACAGTAACGCATTGTCATAGCGGCGCGGCGTCGCCCAGCGCGGCAGACGGGCGTCGCGTCGGGGAACGAGCATGAGTGAATCGGACAACACGGCGCCGAGGCCGAATCGCAGAAGCGCCGCCGAGGGCATTCTCGAACGGCTTGCTTTCGAAAGTCTTAAGGAGCAGCGCCGCGCGCGGCGCTGGGGAATTTTCTTCAAGCTGCTCCTCGTAGGCTACGTGACGGTTGCGTTGGCGCTGGCGCTCGGCTTCCACCTAGAGTCACGATTGGGAACGCACACCGCTGTGGTGGACATCGACGGCGTTATCGCAGCGTCAGGTGACATCGACGCCGATTCCGTCATCGAAGGCCTGCGAGCCGCCTTCGAGAGCGACGACTCCGCTGGCGTGATCATCCGCATCAACAGCCCGGGCGGCAGCCCCGTGCAGGCCGGCTACATCAACACCGAGATCAAGCGGCTGCGCACGCTCCACCCTGACAAACCGCTCTACGCGGTCGTGACGGACATGTGTGCGTCGGGCGGCTATTACGTGGCGGCGGCTGCCGACAAGATCTTCGTCGACAAGGCGAGCATCGTCGGCTCCATCGGCGTGCTTATCGACGGCTTCGGTTTCGTTGGCACCATGGACAAGCTCGGCGTCGAGCGGCGCCTGATCACGGCGGGGAAGTTCAAGGGTATGCTCGATCCGTTCTCGCCGGTGGAGCCCGATGCCAACGCGCACGTGCAGGGGCTCGTCGACAAGATTCATGAGCAGTTCATCGATATCGTGCGCGAGGGGCGCGGNNGACGATCCGGATCTGTTCACAGGCCTGTTCTGGACCGGCGAGCAGGCCCTCGCACTCGGCCTCGCTGACGCCCTCGGATCGACCGCTCAAGTGGCCCGCGACGTGATCGGCGCCGAAGAGCTGATCGACTACACCGCGCAGGAGGACCTCTTCGAACGCTTTGCTCGACAGGTCGGGGTGGCGTTCGCCCGGACGCTGGGCACGGAATCACTGACGCGCACGATCACTCTTCGCTGAGCGCGGGCGCTAGACCACCGCGATCCCCTCCGCTTCGAGCATGCGCACCAGGCGAATCAGCGGTAGCCCGATCAGCGCGCTGGGATCGTCGCCGCTGAATCGCTCGAGCAGGGCGACGCCGAGACCGTCGGCGCGCAGGCTGCCGCTGCAGCCGTAGGGTTGCTCTCTGGCCAGGTAGCGCTCGATGGTGTCCCGATCGAGATGCCGGAACACGACCGTGAACGGCACCACGTCACGCTGCGTGGTGCCGCGGGCGGCGTTGGTGACAGCGAGACCGGTATACAGCGTGATGCGCTGCCCCGACGCCGTCTCGAGCTGACGCACGGCATCGGCGTGATCGCGCGGCTTGCCGACGATGCTCCCGTCGTGGTCCGCCACCTGATCGGCACCGATGACAACGGCATCGGGGTGGCGCCCGGCGACGACCCGGGCTTTGGTCACCGCCAGGCGCTCCACCAGCTCGATGGCGCTCTCGCCGGGGCGCGGCGACTCGTCGATCTCCGGCGCGTCCACCTCGAAAGGCAGCATGAGCTGCCCGAGCAGGGTGCGCCGGTACGGCGACGACGAGGCGAGAATGAGCTTTGCAGTGGGCACGAAACTTTAGGTGGCGTGGGCGGGACGCCTGCCATTTTATGCACGCGCGCCGGCGGGTGGCCATCGCGCCGTGCGACGATTCGGCGTTCCACTCGACCCGCGCGGTGCTTTGACACACCCGCGGGCCGCCGATATGATTCGCCGTCCCGAGATGGCGCCCGGATGCCTGCCGCGGGTATCGCGTCGTGTGCGGCGCGGGCGGCTCGACCTCGCCCGGGCACGAGTACACGCGAAAGGATCCCAACGTCATGGCTGTACAGCAGAATCGGTCTTCCCCATCGAAACGCGGCTCGCGGCGGGCTCACGACGGCCTCACGAGCCCGTCGTTGTCCATCGACCCCGTATCCGGCGAGCTGCACCGTCGCCACCACGTGACGCCTGACGGTTACTATCGCGGCCGCAAGGTGCTTCCGGAGACGGAGGAGGCGGAGGAGTAGNNGCTTCGCCCACCGAGGCCGGGCCGCGCATGAGCAGGCGGCCGCAACGCCCCGCTAACGACGCCGTCGAGCCGCATCGGCGCGCTGGGATAGTGTTACCGTGAGCATGGTCATTGCCCTGGACGCCATGGGCGGTGACCACGGTCCTGCCGTGACGGTGCCCGCTGCGATCGCCGCGCTCGAGCGGTTTGCCGATCTCGGGCTGGTGCTTGTGGGTCAGCAAGAAGCCATCGACGCAGCGTTGGCCGCTCAGCGCGAAGGCGACCGTTCCCGGCTGCACGTGCGCCACGCCTCCCAGACGGTTGGCATGGACGAGTCGCCCGCCCAGGCGCTGCGCGGCAAAAAGGATTCGTCGATGCGGGTGGCCATCAATATGGTCCGCGACCACGAAGCGGATGCCTGCGTCAGTGCCGGCAATACC
>JABAHR010001357.1_pt9 | contig 17906 bp, 15 predicted proteins | sample 7062101 | NCBI WGS metagenome assembly JABAHR01 (sample SAMN14534553, study PRJNA622989) | marine sediment metagenome | biome: marine biome [ENVO:00000428]; feature: marine pelagic biome [ENVO:01000023]; material: deep marine sediment [ENVO:00002113] | place: India: Gulf of Kutch | collected... | reverse complement strand
TGTCAGGCCGCTGCGGCGCCCTTGAGCGCCTCGGCCTTGTCCGTCTTTTCCCATGGCGCATCGATGTCTTCGCGGCCGAAATGACCATACGCCGCCGTGGGCTTGTAGATGGGCCGCACTAGGTTCAGCATCTTCAGGATACCGTACGGCCTGAGATCGAAATGCTCGCGGATGAGTTCCGTCAGGCGTGCGTCCGAGATCTTGCCGGTGCCGAAGGTGAACACGCTGATGGACGTCGGCTCGGCAACCCCGATCGCATACGACAGCTGCACTTCGCAGCGGTCCGCGAGTCCGGCCGCGACAATGTTCTTTGCAACGTAGCGCGCAGCGTACGCGGCCGAACGGTCGACCTTGGACGGGTCCTTGCCCGAGAAAGCGCCGCCGCCGTGGCGTGCCATGCCGCCGTAGGTATCGACGATGATCTTGCGCCCGGTCAGCCCGGCGTCGCCCATCGGGCCGCCGATCTCGAAACGCCCGGTCGGGTTGATGTGGAACTTGGTGTTCGTGCCGATCCATTCCGCCGGCAATACGGGCTTGATGATCTCGTCGATCACGCCCTCCCTCAGCTCCGACATGCTGACGTCCGCCCGATGTTGTGTCGACAGCACGACCGCATCGATCGATACCGGCTTGTTGTCTTCGTAGACGAAGGTGACCTGGCTCTTGGCATCCGGCCGCAGCCAGGGCAGCGTGCCGTTCTTGCGCACCTCGGCCTGGCGCCGCACGAGCAGGTGCGAGAATGTGATCGGTGCGGGCATGAGTACGTCGGTCTCATTCGTGGCGTAGCCGAACATCATGCCCTGGTCGCCGGCGCCCTGCTCTTCCGCCGTCGCACGGTCCACGCCAAGCGCGATGTCGGGAGACTGCTTGCCAATGGCGTTCAACACGGCGCACGAATGCCCGTCGAAGCCCATCTTGGAATCATCGTAGCCGATGTCGACGACGGTCTCCCTGACAATCTGCTCGAAATCGACCCAGGCTTCCGTGGTGATTTCGCCGGCGACGATCACGACACCGGTCTTCACCAGCGTCTCGCAGGCTACGCGCGCCTTGGGGTCCTCGGCGAGGATTGCGTCGAGGATGCCGTCCGATATCTGGTCGGCAATTTTATCCGGATGTCCCTCGGAGACCGATTCCGAGGTGAACACAAAAGAGTCGCTCATTGGAAATCTCTTTCAACAGGCAAGTCGAGGCGCCGAATTGTACCGTAATGTCCCGCGCCGAGACCATTCGCGGAACATAATGATGCAAATGGTTACGTTTCGGGCCAGGCGGCTTGCGGCATCCGCCAAAAACCCTGAAAATGCGCGCCTCNNACGCCGCCAGGCGCAGAAGACCTCGATGTCAAAAGAAGCCAAAGCAGCCGGTCTGCCGGCCCGGCGGGACCTTGCCAACGCCATTCGTGTACTCTCCATGGACGCAGTCCAGGCCGCCAACTCGGGACACCCGGGCGCCCCGATGGGCATGGCCGATATCGCGGAAGTGCTCTGGAACGACTACCTGAAGCACAATCCTGCCAACCCGCGCTGGCCGAATCGTGACCGTTTCGTGCTGTCCAACGGCCACGGCTCGATGCTGCTTTACAGCCTGCTGCACCTCACCGGTTATGACGTGAGCATGGACGAACTCCGTAATTTCCGGCAGTTCAGCCAGCGCACGGCCGGTCATCCGGAATACGAGCCCGGGATGGGGGTGGAAACGACCACGGGACCGCTGGGTCAGGGTGTCAGCAACGCGGTCGGCATGGCGCTCGCCGAGAAGATGCTCGCGGCCGAATTCAACCGTGAGGGCTTCCCCGTGGTCGATCACCGCACCTGGGTCTTCCTCGGTGACGGTTGCCTCATGGAAGGTATCTCCCACGAAGCCTGCTCGCTGGCCGGTACGCTGAAGCTCGGCAAGCTGATCGCGTTCTACGACGACAACGACATCTCCATCGACGGCGATGTCAGCGGCTGGTTCACCGACGATACGCCAGGGCGTTTCGAGAGCTACGGCTGGCAGGTCATACGCAACGTCGACGGGCACGACAGTACGGCGGTCGCCGCTGCCATCGAGCAGGCTACGGCTACCGCGCACAGGCCGACGCTGATCTGCTGCAAGACCGTCATCGGCTACGGGGCGCCGAACAAGCAGGGCACCGCGTCGACGCACGGCGCGCCGCTCGGCGAGGACGAGGTTGCCGCCGCGCGGGAGACTCTCGGCTGGCAGCACCCGCCGTTCGAAGTGCCGGCGGCCGTTGCGGACGCGTGGAGCGCACGCGCGACGGGCGCGTCGGAAGAGGCGGCCTGGGCCGACCTGGTCGGCAAGTACGCGACGGCGCATCCCGAGCTGGCGAAGGAATTCGGCCGCCGCATTTCCGGCGAGTTGCCGGACGACTGGACGAGCTTTGTCGACGAGGCAATCTCGAAGATCGATACGGCCGCGGAGAACATGGCTACTCGCAAGGCGTCGCTGGTAGCGCTGAATGCCTTTGCGCCCAAGCTGCCGGAGCTCGCCGGCGGCTCGGCCGACCTGACCGGTTCCAACCTGACCAAGCACGCGGGCTCGAAAGTCATTACGGGCGACGACGCCGGCGGCAATTACGTCTATTTCGGCGTGCGTGAATTCGGCATGACCGCGATCTGCAACGGGATGGCATTGCACGGCGGCATCATTCCCTACAGCGGCACGTTTCTCGTGTTTTCCGACTATGCGCGCAATGCACTGCGTATGGCGGCGCTGATGAAAGTTCAGCAGATTCTCGTCTACACTCACGACTCCATCGGGCTCGGCGAGGACGGACCGACGCACCAGCCGGTCGAGCACGTCGCATCGCTGCGCCTGATGCCGAACATGCGCGTCTGGCGTCCCTGCGACACGGTCGAGACCGCGGTCGCCTGGCGCGATGCGATCGAGCGCCGCGACGGTCCGACGAGCCTCGTGCTGACGCGCCAAGGCGTTCCACACCAGTCACGGGACGCCGCACAGATCGCCGCCATCTCGCGCGGCGGGTACGTGCTGCGGGAATCCGCGGATGTCGCCGACGCCATCCTGATCGCGACCGGTTCGGAGGTTGCGCTTGCCATGGCCGCGGCCGAAAGACTCAAGGAGGACGGCGTCGATGTGCGCGTTGTGTCGATGCCCTGCACCAGCGTTTTCGAGCGCCAGGATGCGGAGTACCGGAACGCGGTCTTGCCACCGGACGTGCCGGCGCGCGTGGTCATCGAGGCAGGTGCCACCGGGACGTGGTGGCGCCACGCGGGGCCGTCCGGCGTAGTGATCGGTATCGACAGTTTCGGCAAATCGGCACCGGCGGGCGAACTTTTCGAACACTTCGGTTTCTCGACGGACAACGTCGTCGCCGCGACCAAGCGCGTTATACGCAATTGACAACGATTTTTTAGCTTCGCCGGATATCAGCCCAACGGGCTGCCCGGCCAGTCGAATCAGCAGGAGAAAAACATGACGATCAAGGTTGGTATCAATGGCTACGGCCGCATCGGGCGGAACATCGTGCGCGCGATCCACGAATCTGGGCGCGCCAGCGAATTCGATGTCGTTGCGCTCAACGACCTCGGCGACGCTGCAACCAACGCGCACCTGACCCGGCGCGACACCGCGCACGGTCCGTTCCCGGGGACGGTCGAGGTCGACGGCAACGACATCATCGTCAACGGCGACCGGGTGAAGGTCTTCGCCGAACGCGATCCGGCCAAGCTGCCGTGGGGCGATCTCGGCGTCGACGTCGTCTACGAGTGCACGGGCCTGTTCCGTACCGGCGAGACCGCCGGCAAGCACCTCGACGGTGGCGCGAAGAAGGTGATCATCTCCGCGCCGGGCGGCGAGGGCGTGGACAAGACCATCGTCTACGGCGTCAATCACAATACGCTGACCGCGGCGGACGCCGTGATCTCGAACGCTTCCTGCACGACGAACTGCCTCGCGCCGCTCGTCAAGCCGCTGCACGAAGCCATCGGCGTCAAGCACGGCATCATGACGACCATCCATGCCTACACGAACGACCAGGTGCTGACCGACGTCTACCACAAGGACCTGCGCCGCGCGCGGTCGGCGACGATGTCGCAGATCCCGACGAGCACCGGCGCGGCGAAGGCCGTCGGCCTCGTGCTGCCCGAGCTGAACGGCAAGCTGGACGGATTCTCGATGCGCATACCGACGATCAACGTGTCGGCGGTCGACCTGTCGTTCGTCGCGGAACGCGCGACCAGCATCGACGAGATCAACGAGGTGCTGAAGGCGGCGAGCGAGGGCGAACTCAGGGGCGTGCTGGCCTACAATGACGAGCCAGTGGTCTCCATCGATTTCAACCACGACCCGGCTTCGTCCACGTACGACGCGACGCTGACCAAGGTCATCGACGGCACGATGGTCAAGGTCATTGCCTGGTACGACAACGAGTGGGGCTTCTCGAACCGGATGCTCGACACGACGGTCGCGCTCGTCAACGCAAAATAGAGGCTGCACCATGGCCGTTGTCCGCATGTCCGACCTCGATCTCTCCGGCAAGCGGGTTCTCATTCGCGAGGATCTGAACGTGCCGGTGAGGGACGGAATGGTGACGAGCGACGCACGCATACGCGCATCGCTGCCCACGATAAGAAAGGCGCAGGAGGCGGGCGCTGCAGTCATGTTGATATCGCACCTGGGCCGACCGACCGAGGGCGAGCCGGATGATGCGTTTACCCTGCAGCCCGTGGCCGGGCGCCTGTCAGAGTTACTCGGCCACGACGTGCCCTTGGTACGCGACTGGATCGACGGTGTCGATGTGCAGCCCGGCAGTGTCGTGCTGCTCGAGAACGTCCGCTTCCTCGCGGGCGAGAAGGCCTGTGACGAGACCCTGGCGCGCAAGATGGCGGCGCTTTGCGACGTGTTCGTGATGGATGCGTTCGGTACGGCGCACCGGGCGCAGGCGAGCACTTACGGCGTGGCGGAGCACGCGCCGGTCGCTTGCGCCGGGCCGCTGCTGGCGGCGGAACTCGAGGCGCTCGGCAAGGCGCTCGACAACCCGGCGCGGCCGCTGGTGGCGATCGTCGGCGGGTCGAAGGTCTCCACCAAGCTGGACGTGCTCGATGCGCTGGCCGGTATCGTGGACTGCCTGATCGTGGGCGGCGGTATCGCCAACACTTTCATCGCCGCTGCCGGCCACGATGTCGGCAACTCACTGGTCGAGGTCGACATGCTGGATACCGCGCGTGAGCTGGCTGCCGGCGGGGAAGGGCGTGCACAGATACCGGTACCGACAGACGTCGTGGTTGCCGGTGAATTCGCCAACGTGGAAGGAACCACCAAGGCGGTAAGCGCCGTGTCTGGCCAAGAGATGATCCTGGACATCGGTCCGGAGACCGCGGCGCGATTCTGCGAGATCATAGCCGCCGCGGGGACCGTGATATGGAACGGGCCGGTCGGCGTATTCGAGTTCGACAATTTCGAGGCTGGTACGAAGGCCCTGGCCGAAGCCATCGCCGGCAGCCACGCGTTCTCGATTGCCGGCGGCGGTGACACGCTCGCCGCGATCGACAAGTACGGTGTCGCGGACCGAATTTCCTACATTTCGACGGGCGGCGGTGCGTTTCTCGAGTTCGTCGAAGGCAAGAAACTGCCGGCTGTCGAGGTGCTCGAGCGCCGGGCTGCGGGTTAACTCGGCCAGGGGCCGCGGATGGCCACCGTCTTCCCCGGATACTGGATATTTACGAACAGCGTCTTGCCGTCCGGCGCAAAGCACGCGCCGGCGAGTTCCGAATTCGAGTAGGCGTTGTCGGCGAGCCGGTACTGCGTACCGTCGGGCCGGATACCGACGAGCCCGCAATGGTCCGACGTATCTTCACAGACGATGAGGTCGCCCCACGGGGACATCGTGAGGTTGTCCGCATTGCGCAGCAGAGAGCCCTCTCCAGCCTCGGCGACCAGCGTGAGCCGTCCGGGTCGCTCCGCTTCGCCGGCCTGCCCTTCGACGGGGCTTGGCTGGTAAAGGAAGACCTGGCCCAGGCGCAGTCGGCCACCGATCGTGCACGTGAAGGCGAACGCGTCGCCGGCGGCGCACAGGCCTTCGCCGCGGGCGAACGTGGCGGCGCCCGCAGCTGCCCCGCGCAGCCGCAGGTCATTTTCGTCCGGGTCGACATCGTCGAGATCGATCCATTGCGTGGGCAGAGAATCGCCGATCCCGATCGCGGGATCGCCCGACCAGTTGTGCAGCTGCAGCGCCGGCCGGCCGGCGATGGCGAGCGCCTGCAGCCGGCCACCCTCGCGCAGATGTCCGGGCAGAACCGGGATGTAGCGGTAGAACAGGCTGTGATGGCGATCCTCGGTCATGTAAACGATGCCGCTCGGCTCGTGGACCGCGCAGGCCTCGTGCTCGAAGCGGCCCATTGCCCTGATCGGCACCGGTTCGGCAAGTCCCGGCTCGTCGGCGGGGACCTCGAAGACGTAGCCGTGCTTCTTGTCGCGGGTGATCAGGCGGCCGCGCGAGAAGTCGGTGCCGGGGCTCTCGAAACACTCCTCGCAGGACAGCCAGCTGCCCCAGGGCGTCGGGCCGCCCGCGCAGTTGAGTTCCGTGCCGGCGAGGCTCAGATGCTGCTGGATCGTGCGTCCTGATTGCGGGTCGTACACGGTGGTCGTGGTGCCACCGGCGCCCGGCGATCTGCCGCCGCCATGATCGTACACGCGTCGCCTAATGCTCTCCGGCAGGGCGTCGAAGCCGGTTCCAAAAGCGCTGTACTCCGGGAAGGCTGGCGGCATCTCGTGATTGCAGACCAATACGACCCTTCCGTCGGGGCCCGGGAAAACTGCCATCCCGTCATGAGCGGGAGGCACCGTGAAGCCATCGTCCATCGTATCGCCGGCATTCGAGACGATCCGGTAGCTGAACCCTTCGGGCATGTCCAGCAGCTCGTCCGGGTCGGGCCGCAAAGGACCAATCGCCGTTTCGCCGACGACAGCAGTGCCTGCAGCCGCCGGGCTGGTTGCCGCCGCTGCGAGGCATTGCAGGAACCGGCGTCGATTGATCATGGTCTGGACCGGGTTGTGGGAAACCGCGCAGGATAACAATACATTGTTACAGGATGTTAACGAACCGCGGATCCGCAATACTACCGACACGCCATTGTGCAATAATCGCCGCCATGCAACGACGGACAAAGATCGTGGCGACGCTCGGACCGGCGACCGACCACGCTAGAACTCTTGTGAAAATGATCGACGCCGGCCTCGACGTCGCACGCATCAACTTCTCGCACGGCGAGGCGTCGGAGCATCGTCGACGAGCCGCACAGCTCCGCGAGGCTGCCGCCGAATGCCGGCGTGACGTCGGCTTGCTCGGTGACCTCCAGGGCCCGAAGATCCGGGTGCAGCGGTTCAGGGACCGGGCTGTCGAACTGAAGGACGGCGCGTCGTTCTTCCTTGACAGTGCGCTCGGATTCGAGGATGGCACCGAGGATGGTGTCGGGGTCGCCCTCGAGACATTGCACCAGGACGTCAGGCCGGGCGACAGCCTGCTGCTCAACGACGGCATGATCTCGCTGCAGGTCACTCGTATCGAGGGTACCCGCGTGCACACGACCGTCATCAACGGCGGCATCCTGTCCAACCACAAGGGCATCAACAAGAAGGGCGGCGGCCTGTCGGCGCCGGCGCTGACCGACGTCGACCGCGAGAACATCAAGCTGGCGGCCGAACTCGAAATGGACTTCCTGGCGGTCTCGTTCGTCCGTGATGGCGATGATGTCCGCGAAGCACGCCGCTTGTTCGAGGAGGCCGGCGGCAAAGGTCTTATCGTTGCAAAGATAGAGCGCGTAGAGGCGATAGAAGATCTCGATTCGATCATCGAGGCCGCCGACATCATTATGGTCGCACGCGGCGACCTGGGCGTCGAGATGGGCTACGCCGAGCTGACCGGCATGCAAAAGAAGCTCATTCGCAAGACCCGCAAGGCCAGCAAGATCGTCATTACGGCGACGCAGATGATGGAGTCGATGATCCAGAACCCGATACCGACGCGCGCGGAAGTCTCGGACGTATCGAACGCCGTCATGGACGGTACGGACGCGGTCATGCTGTCGGGTGAGACGGCTGTCGGCCGCTATCCGGTAAAGGCGATTCGCGCAATGGCGGAGGTCTGCAAGGGGGCTGAAAAGTTCCCGCTGCCCGAGGGCCTCACGCGCCATCGCATCGGTGATTTCTTCGAGCGCGTCGACGAAGCAATTGCCATGGCAGTGATGTATACCGCAAACCACCTGAATGTGACGGCGATTATCGCGTTGACCGAGTCGGGGTCTACGGCACGCTGGATGTCGCGCATCCGCTCCGACATCCCGATCTATGCGTTGACGCCGCATGCGACTACCGGTCGCCGCGTGACCATCTATCGTGGCGTTTACCCGGTGCCGTTTCGCGCCGAGAATGCCGAGGGCGGCCCGTACCGGGACGTTTTCGACACGCTGTTGAAGCGCGATTTGGCGAAACCCGAGGACTACGTCATCGTGACCAAGGGTGATATCGAAGGCGTGTCAGGCGGCACGAACTCGATGACGATCGTGCAGGTAACCGAGGCGGACTAGGGTATGCGGCGCTGGTTGCTGCGTGCCGGGATCGCGGTGCTCGCGATGCTTTCCGCTGTTGCGCTGGCGGCGTGGCTGACATTGCGGGCGAGCCTGCCGCCACTCGACGGCGAGCTGGAGGTGCCGGGCCTGGCGCATGCGGCAGCGATTCGCCGCGACGACGCCGGCATCCCGACAATCACGGCACGCACACGTGCGGATCTCGCTTACGCGACCGGGTTCGCACATGGTCAGGACCGGTTCTTCCAGATGGACCTGATCCGGCGCCAGGCGGCCGGCGAGTTGTCGGTATTGTTCGGCGAGGTCGCGCTCTACACCGACAAGCGCTATCGCTTTCACCGTTTCAGGGATCGCGCTCGCGCCGCCCTGGCTGCGGCGCCCGAGGCACATGTCACCATTCTCGAAAATTATGCGGACGGCGTGAACGCGGGTCTCGCGAGTCTGGGTGCGCGCCCGTTCGAACACATATTGCTGCGAGCGGAACCCGAACCCTGGCGGGCCGAGGACTCCGTGCTGGTGGTCTACGCGATGTTCGTGCAGCTCAATGACGGGCGTGCCAGCAATGACGTGCGCCGCGGCCTCGCACACCGGTCGCTTCCGGCGGAGGTGTTCGACTGGCTCTACCCGCAGGGCTCGCGCTGGGATGCCCCGATCATGGGAGAGGCGAGAACGCAGCCGCCCTTGCCGCCTGCCAGCATCTTCTCGGTCCGCGACGTCATGGACACGCCACCGGCGGCGGGCGAGGTTGGCAAGCGGTATCTGAACGGCAGCAACAACTGGGTCGTCGGCGGCGGATTGACTGGCAATGGGCGTGCGCTCATGTCGAACGACATGCACCTGGGACACAACGTCCCGAACATCTGGTACCGGGCACGGTTGGTGGTGACCGGCGAGGAGCCGAGAGACATCACCGGCGTGTCCCTGCCGGGCACGCCATTCATAACCGCCGGCAGCAATGGCCACATTGCCTGGGGCTACACCAACAGCTACGGTGATTGGGCGGATGCCGTGTTACTACGCCCCGGCGCCACGCCTGGCACCTACCGGACGCCGCAAGGCGACCGCGAGTTCGACATCCGTCGTGAATCGATCGAGATCAGGGATGCCGACCCCGTCGTCTACCAGATCCGCGAGACCGTCTGGGGCCCAGTCGACGACTCGGTCGACTATCCGGACGGCGACATCGCGGTCAGTTGGATCGCACACAGCCCCGAGGCCCTGAACCTCAATCTCCTCACGCTGGAAGCCGCGGCCGACGTGCGGGAGGCCCTTGAGATCGCTTCCACGATGGGTATCCCGCCGCAGAATTTCGTCGTCGGCGACAGCGATGGCAACATCGGCTGGACCATCGCAGGCCGGATTCCGGCGAGGAATGGTTTCGACGCGATGGTCCCGTCGGACTGGAGCAGGGAAGATGGCTGGGCTGGGTGGCTGGCTCCCGAGGATTACCCGCGTATGTACAATCCGGCCGGGGGCCGAATCTGGACCGCCAACGCGCGCGTTGCCGATGCGGAAGCGCTCGAGGTCATCGGCGACGGCGGCTACGATCTCGGTGCCCGCGCCCGCCAGATCCGGGACTCGCTGCTTGACTCGGATGACTTCGCGCCGGCGGATATGCTGGCGATCCAGTACGACGATCGTGCGCTGTTCCTGTCCCGCTGGCGCGACGTGATACTCGGCGTGCTCACGGACGAGCGGGTTGCCGCAAGCCCGAAGCTCGCCGAGTACCGCGAGCTGGTCCGCGACTGGATCCCGCGGGCGACGCCCGAATCGGTCGGTTACCGCCTCGTGCGGGCATTCCGGCTCGAGGTGCAGTCGAAGGTTTTCCACGGGCTAATGGCGCCGGTGCGGGCGGCGAATGGCGGCGATATGGAGCCGCTGCTCAGCAACCAGTTTGAGGGCGTGCTCTGGCAGCTGCTCTCGGAGCGGCCGCATCACCTGCTGCCGGGTGCCTATGTTTCCTGGGACGAGCTTCTGCTCGATGCCATCGATACCAATATGGCGTGGTTCGCGAACCACTACGACGACAGGTTGGCCGAGCGCAGCTGGGGCGAGATCAACACGGCATCGATCCGCCACCCATTGAGCGAGGCCTTGCCAGTGCTTTCACCATTGCTGGACATGCCGGCGGAGCCTCTGAACGGTGACGTCGACCTGCCGAAGGCGCAGGGACCCGAGTTCGGCGCCTCGCAGCGCTTTTCGGTGTCGCCCGGCGACGAGAAGAACGGCTTGATGCAAATGCCCACGGGCCAGAGCGGTCATCCCCTGTCGAAATTCTATCGTAAGGGCCACGACGAATGGGTGCACGGGCGACCCAGCCCGTTCCTGCCGGGCGAGCCGCGGCACGAACTCACGCTGGTACCGGCCGGGTGATACTGAGTCTCGCGGAACGACGTGCCGACTCCTGACCTCGCGCCCGTCAACGGGTAAGATATTCCCAGCACGTTCAGAAACATCGGGACAGACATGGCCGACACTCGCTTCACAGGCACAAGCACCTACGTGGCAACGGACGACCTCATGATGGCCGTCAATGCGGCGGTTACGCTCGAGCGGCCCATCCTGGTAAAGGGAGAGCCTGGCACAGGCAAGACCCAACTGGCGGTGGAAGTAGCGAACGCGCTGGGCAAACCGTTATTCGAATGGCACATCAAGTCCACCACCAAGGCGCAGCAGGGTCTCTACGAGTACGACGCGGTGGCGCGACTGAGGGATTCGCAGCTCGGAGATGACCGCGTCCACGATATCGCCAACTACATCCAGCAGGGGAAGATCTGGGAAGCTTTTACTTCGGACGAACAGCCGGTACTGCTGATCGACGAGATCGACAAGGCCGACATCGAGTTTCCGAACGACCTGCTGCGCGAGCTCGACCGCATGGAGTTCTATGTCTACGAGACGAAGCAACTCGTCACAGCGAAACACCGTCCGATCATCGTGATCACCAGTAATAACGAGAAGGAACTCCCCGACGCGTTTCTGCGCCGCTGTTTCTTCCATTACATCAAGTTCCCGGACAAGGACACGATGTCGAGGATCGTCGACGTGCACTACCCCGACCTGAAGAAGAGCCTGCTACGGGAAGCGCTTAATGCTTTCTACAAACTACGCGAGGTGCCGGGACTGAAGAAGAAGCCGTCAACATCCGAGCTGCTCGACTGGATCAAGTTGCTGCTGGCGGAGGACATTCCGCCGGAAGCGCTGCGAAGCAACGACAAGCGCAAGGCAATCCCGCCCCTTTACGGTGCGTTGCTCAAGAATGAACAGGACGTGCATCTTTTCGAACGTCTGGTGTTCCTGGATCGCGGCGCGGGACAACAATAGCCACGATGCTGATACCGTTTTTCTACATGCTTCGAGAAGGTGGCATGAGTACGTCGATCACGGAGCTCCTCACGCTCCTGGAAGCGATGAAGCGAGGCGTGGCCGGCACAAGCGCCGACGACTTCTACTATCTATCGCGCGCTGCACTGGTCAAGGACGAATCGCAGTTCGATCGTTTCGACCGGATATTCGCCGCCTACTTCAGAGGTGTCGAGGATAATCTCGGTGACCTGTTCGAGGAGCTTCCGGAGGACTGGCTGCGGCAACAGGCGGAGCTGCTGCTTTCGGAAGAGGAGCGCGCGAAAATTGAGTCGCTCGGCGGCTTCGAGGAATTGATGAACGCCCTGCGCGAACGCCTGCAGGACCAGGACGATCGCCACGAGGGGGGCAGCAAATGGATCGGCACTGCGGGAACGTCGCCGTTCGGCGCTTACGGCTACAACCCGGAAGGCGTGCGCATCGGCCAGCACGGGTCGCGGCACCGCAGCGCCGTGAAGGTCTGGGACCGGCGCGAATACCGCAATCTCGACGACTCCGTCGAACTCGGAACCCGCAATATCAAGGTGGCGTTGCGGCGGCTGCGGAAGTTCGCGCGCGAAGGCGCGGCGGACCAGCTCGACCTCGAAGACACCATCGACAAGACGGCGCGCAATGCCGGGCTGCTCGACATCCGCATGGTTCCGGAGCGGCACAATGCCGTCAAGGTACTGCTGTGCCTGGATATCGGCGGTTCGATGGACGATCACGTCCGGGTCTGCGAGGAAATGTTCTCGGCGGCGCGCAGCGAGTTCAAACACCTCGAGTATTTCTACTTTCACAACTTCATTTACGAATCGCTTTGGAAGGACAATCGCAGGCGCCACCAGGAGCGCGTGCCGACGCTCGATATCATTCACAAGTACGGTGCGGACTACAAACTGATCTTCGTCGGCGACGCCACGATGAGCCCGTACGAAATCGTCTACGCGGGCGGCAGTGTCGAGCACTGGAACGAGGAGCCGGGCGCCGTCTGGATCAAGCGCCTGCTGAACACCTACCACAAGGCGATCTGGCTGAATCCCGAGCCGAGGGAACGCTGGGATTTCACGCCGTCAATCAAGCTGACGCGCGAGATACTGGACGATCGCATGTTCCCGCTCACGATCGCGGGCCTCGACGAGGGTATCAAGGCGCTGCACTAGCCCCGAGCGCTTCGAGATCAGCGAGCACGTCTGCTGCGTGCGTGTCCGGGTCAACCTTTTCGTAATGCCGCGCAATAATGCCCCGCGGATCGACGATGAAGGTCTGCCGCTTGGCAACGGTCCAGCCCATCATCTTCGTCTTCACGCCATACGCGTCGGCCGTCTTTCCGTCCGCATCCGCCAGCAGAGGGAACGGCAGGCCGTGATTTTCCGAAAATTTCTTGTGCGACTCGATGTCATCCAGGCTTACGCCGAGAATCTGCGCGTTCAGCTTGCGGAATGCGAAAATGTTGTCGCGGAATTCGCAGGCCTGCGTCGTACAGCCCGGCGTTTCGTCTTTCGGGTAGAAGTACAGCACCACCCACTGATCCCTGTAATCCTCGAGTGAGTGCAGCTGCCCATCCTGGTCCGGCAGCTCGAATTCGGGCGCGGGGACGCCGATCTCGACGCTATCATCGGCGAGGGCAGGAGCGACGGGCAACAAGACCAGGGCCAGGAGCAGAGAACCGGGCATAAGATATTTCATGAATGAGTCCGAATCGTTGGATTTGCAGAATTCACTATGATACGAGTCGTTGCATCCTGCGCAAGACTTCGATGCGCAAGACGACATGAGGGTCAGCATGGAAACACCGTCGAATCGGAAGAAGACTGCGCTGGTGCTGCCTGGCGGCGGGGCGCGCGGGGCGTTCCAGGTCGGCGTGCTGAAGGCGATCGCCGAGATCGTGCCCCGGGGCTCCGTCAATCCGTTCGGGATAATCAGCGGGACTTCCGCCGGCGCGATCAATTCCATCGTACTGGCGGCAAAAGCGCGCCGATTCCGCGTGGCGATCGCGGAACTGGAACGGGTCTGGGGCCACTTCAGGAGCCACCACGTCTACCGTACCGACAACCTGGCGATGCTGAAGAGCAGCATGCAGTGGCTGGGCGCACTGGTGACCGGCGGCATGGTGGTGCGCATACCGAGGTCCCTGCTCGACAATTCACCGCTGCGCGAGCTGCTGGGCCGGAATATTCGATTCGCGCGAATTGAGCACGGCATCGAACAGGGCTGGCTGAGTGCCGTCAGCGTTACCGCAGCGGGCTACAGTTCGGCGAAGTCAACCTCGTTTTTCGAGGCTTCGTGCGACCACAAGGAATGGTCACACACACGCCGCTGCGGCGTCCGCAGCCGCATCAATCTCGATCATCTGATGGCGAGTATCGCGGTGCCTATGATCTTCCCGCCGGTCCGAATCGGCAACGAGTATTTCGGGGACGGAGCAATGCGGCAGGCGACGCCATTGAGTCCAGCGGTGCGCCTCGGCGCCGACCGCATTCTCGTGATAGGCGTGCGCAACGAATTGACCGATGGCTCCAGCGACCCAGTAGCGCCGGCCGCGTATCCCAGTGTTGCGGAGATAGTGGGTTATACGCTGGATACCCTGTTCATGGACGGCCTGTACTCCGACCTCGAACGGCTGAGCAGTGTGAACCAGCTCATCGACTCGGTGCCCGTGCAACACCGCGGTCCCAGACTGTCGCGGATGCGGCCGATCGACACGATGGTGATCGTGCCCAGCGAGGACCTTCGTGTACTTGCGCACCGTTACCGTGAGGCGTTGCCGATTGCGCTACGCACGCTCTTGTGGGGTATCAGCGGGCGCGGCCGGGGAGAAGGCCGCCTGCTCAGCTACTTGATGTTCGAACAGGCCTATACACGTGAGTTGATCGAACTTGGCTACCGAGACGCGATGCGCGTGCGCGACCAGCTACTGGAGTTCGTCACAGGCAGGGAAGTGCCGCGACTGTTTGCGCCGCCCTGGGTGGAAGAGGATCTCGACATTCTGCATCGCTGAGTGCTGGCAGGCTGCCAGCTGCCGTCAAGTCAGAGCAGCAGCGCGGCTCCCAGTCCGAGAAAGGTCATGTAGCCGACGACGTCGGTCACGGTGGTGAGCACCACTCCGCCGGCGATGGCTGGATCGATCCGCATCTGTTTCAACAGCAGTGGAATCCCGAATCCGGAGAGAGCGGCCATGAACAGGTTGATGATCATGGCCGCGGCGATTACGCCGCCGATTCGCCAGTCGCCGAACCACAGGTAAGTGAACGTAGCGACCACGATCGACCAGCCCACACCGTTCAGCAAGCCGACCGCGAGTTCCTTCTTGAGGATGCGAACGGCATTGGTCTTGTCCACCTGGCCGAGCGCCATTGCCCGGGTGATAATGACCAGGGACTGAGTTCCCGCAACGCCGCCCATGCTGGGCACGACAGGCATCAGGACCGCGAGCAGGACTATCTTGTCGATGGTGGACTGAAACAGGTCCACCACCGAAGCTGCAAGAAACGCCGTGCCGAGGTTGATTCCGAGCCAGAGCGCACGGCGTCTCGCGCTTTTGAACACCGGTGCGAACATGTCGTCTTCTTCGTCCAGGCCCGCGGCGCTCATCAGTGAGTGCTCCGCCTCTTCGCGGATGACGTCCACGACATCGTCGACCGTGATTCGACCCACCACGCGGTAGTCGTCGTCAACCACCGGGGCAGACAGGAGATCGCGGTTCTCGAACTCCCACACAACCTGCTGCGACGGAGTATGTGCGGGGATTGGCAGCACGTCCGTAGACATGATGCTCGACACCAGTGCATCCGGGTCGTGTGTGAGGAGTCGCGACAAGAACAGCGAGCCGACGTATTCGTTGTCGCGATTGACAACGAATATCAGATCGGTGCCGTCAGGCATTTCGCCGACGGCGCGCAGGTAGCGCGAGACGACTTCCAGCGTAACATCGGGACGCACGGTCACGATGTCGATATTCATCAGGCCGCCGGCGGTGTCCTCATCGTAGGCAAGCACCTGCTGCAGGCGATCGTGGTCAGCCTTGTCCAGTGATTGCAAAACCTGCTTCGTGACGACTTCCGGCAGATCCACCAACAGATCCGCGAGATCGTCGAAGTCCATTCCGGCGGTCGCGGCGATGAGTTCCTCAGTCTGCATACCTTCGACCAGACCGTCTCGGACTTCATCGCTCAGCTCGACGAGAACATCGCCCTCGTCGTCGGCCGCAACCATCTCCCAAAGAAGTGCACGATCCTGCAGGGGCAGGGATTCGAGCAGGCGTGCGATCTCGGCGGGGCGCAGGCTGTGCACCATGAGTTTCGCGGAGCGCAAACGGCCGCTGTCGAGCTTCTCGCGCAGCAGNNTCTCGCTTCCATGGATCCTGCCCCGACTGGCATACGGGCTCCGGGATGGGGCCGCACACGGCAGGAGTGTAACCGAAAACGGGCGGGGTTCTTACAGCTCCTTGTGGCGCGTGCTTACAGGGCCCGGCAGCTCGCGCAGGGAGGCGGCGAGTCTCTCCGCCATGTAGACCGACCGGTGTTGCCCACCCGTGCAGCCGATTGCGACGGTAAGGAACCCGCGGCTGGACTTCCGGTACTCTGGTATCCAGCGCTCAAGGAACGCCAGGATGTCGTTGTGCATCGTGGCGACTGATTCCTGTGCGTCGAGGAATTCGACGACCTGCTCGTCCAGCCCCGTCAGGTGCCGGAGGTTGAGATCCCAGTATGGATTCGGAAGACATCTCAGGTCGAAAACGAAGTCGGCGTCGGCCGGGATACCGTTCTTGTACCCGAACGATTCGATCAGCACCGACAGCGAAGCGGGCGGACGCCGGTCGACGCGGTCGCGGATGATGTCGGCAAGTTCATATACGCTGGTTCGGGAGGTGTCGATGATCAGATCAGCCGAGTCGATGACCTCGGCCAGGATTTCCCGCTCTGCATCGATCGCGCCGCGCAGTTCTGCGCCGTGTGCCGCAAGCGGATGCCGCCGGCGGGTTTCGCTGTAACGCTTCAGCAGGACTTCATCGTCGGCGAGCACGAACAGGACGTCCGTCTGGATGTTGTGTTGCCGGAACTCCTCGATCAGGCTAGGCAGGGACTGCAGGTCCGAGGGGCGATTGCGGGCGTCTATGCCGACGGCGATTCCGCGGCCGACTTCACTTGGACCGGAAGATACCTCCTCGACAACGCCCTTGAGGAGCCGCGCCGGAAGATTGTCGATACAGTAATAGCCCAGATCCTCGAGCACATGAAGCGCAACTGTCTTTCCGGAACCGGACAGTCCGCTTACTATAATCAGTCGCGTGCTGTCTGACATGCTCGGATTCTTACCGGCCGTCGGGCCGTCAATTACCGTGTGCGGTTTTCAGTTGATCGGAACCGGACGCTTTGCCGGCTTCTATGAGTAACTTGTAGAGAGCGCTGCTCGATGTCGCTTTTCGCAGCTCCTGTCTCAGTCCCTCATCGCCGAGTAAGTCCGTGACCATGGCAATATCGGCGTGATGGCTGTCGGTGACATCCTGCGGCACCATCAACCCGAATACCAGGTCGACCGGCTCGCCGTCACTCGCGTCGAAGTCGATAGGCTCCGAGAGCTTGATCATTGCCGCGACACACCGGTCGATGCCGTCGACACGGCAACGCGGGAAGGCAACGCCGACGTCCAGGCTTGTACAGCCGAGACGCTCGCGTTCGATGAGACTCTCGAAGATGTCGTCAACCGATATGTCGGGCTGCGTCCGAGCCAGGAGTTCACTCAGGATTTCGAGGCAGTGCTTCTTGCTGCGGGCGTGGGCGTTGCAGAGCACGGCGTCCCGATTGATGATGTCGTCCAGAAACATGGCTTGTTGTGATTCTTGCAAGTGATGCCGCGCCGCCTGCGAGGCGCGGCCTGATCTCAGAACCGCCTCTTGACAGTGTCTCTCGCGTGGTGGTTGACCAGCTTTTCCTTGTGCTTCTTCACGCGCCGGTCGAGTTTGTCTACGAGGCCGTCGATCGCAGCGTACATGTCTTCCTCGGTGTTGTC
>JABAHR010000653.1_pt2 | contig 17906 bp, 20 predicted proteins | sample 7062101 | NCBI WGS metagenome assembly JABAHR01 (sample SAMN14534553, study PRJNA622989) | marine sediment metagenome | biome: marine biome [ENVO:00000428]; feature: marine pelagic biome [ENVO:01000023]; material: deep marine sediment [ENVO:00002113] | place: India: Gulf of Kutch | collected... | reverse complement strand
TTACTGGTTTTCAAGAGAAACAGAAAAACCCCTAAACTAGAAACACACCCCTATTATTTAATATGCTACTTGAAATATTTGCTATAATATACTATAATTATTATAGAATTAGATAGTAGCGAAATGATTTTGAGGAGGTGGATGATGAGTCATAGGTTTCAAAATCAAATTAGTACTTCTGGTTTTACTACGGATAACCCGCTGTTCCAGCTGGTTTCGAACTCCCCACAGAACAATCTTATGTTTTTCACACATATGAATGAAGACTGGACCATGGGGTGCGGCAATATATGCTGTATTTGCGGCACCTACGAGCTTCATATGATAGCTATCGATCCGAGGCTACAGAGGTCAATGTGCCTTGGCTGCTATAATATGAAGGTCAAGCTGGATAATCAAATAGACAAAATGTTAAAGCCCTATGAGCTTACCGAAGACATCTTTTTACCAAAGCATACGGCGCCTGCACCTACAATTAATATGATTCCTATCAGTCAGCCTACTGTTTAAGATACACTAATCTTTATTGATATAACACTGTATCGAAGGCTTAGCAGCTATTAATAAATATTGAAGCTCCAGATTATTTTGTATGTAATTAATATAAATCTATATCCTTAAATTCTTTAAACTTAACTTTTCCCTTCTTCTCTATTTTCTCGAATTTTTCTATTTCCTCAAAATCCAATTTATCTTCGTATAAATCAATAAGGCTTCTTTTTATTAGAGAAGACTTATCTTCATTGTAGTACCTGGTCAATTCCTTTAATATGTGTTCCTCTTTATCGTTAAGCCTGATCGAAATTACACCCATCTTTTATACACCTCTTCTCTTTTAGAAATATTGATAATATAAAAATTGCTATTTTCTATGTAAAATATTGCTCGATATTTTCCTTTTCTTAGTCTGTAATAGTCTCGATCTTGTTGTTCCTTTAACTTTTTAATGTCAAACAATTTTAAATTTTTGGTTTTATCCAGTGCAACAAAGACATCATTAAAAAGCTTAAATACTTCTTTGGGCAAGTCTCTTTTGTTTAAAAACTTTTGAACCTCTTGTTCGTAATATATCATAAAGGTATATTACATTGTATTACATATATATTGAAAATCAATTGATTGGTTAAATATTATTCCTACAAGCTGTCTATCTTACAAAGATCACTCTTTCATCCTATCCGAATAATCCCATGCGGAAATCCATACGGGCTCAACAATGAGTGTTCGCTCCTGCTGCTCTCTGCTTAAAAGCCATTTAGCCAGTTTTGAATCAGTGCTGCCCAGATATCTGGATATTAGCTTTTCGAGCACCAACTTGCCTGAGTTCTCACCGATTAATACATTTGCCTGGCCTCTTACTCCTTTGTACGGCGGCCTGTTTGGTGCAATTTCAAAAGCGCAGCGATTATCAGCTTCCAGCAATCTGCAGATCTTTGATTTATTTAAAGTCGCACAGTAGAACTTGCTGTTTTCATAGAAATACCAAAGAGAGCATATAAGAGGAAAGCCCCCTTTATCATTCACCGCTAATCTTATGGGGATGACAGAGTCTTTAACAAACTTTTCGATTTCTCCGTCATCCCATGCGCTTTTTTGAATTACAGGTAGTTCGTACATTTGTCTTTAGTATGTTAGTTAATTAGATATGTAATATTTATGAGAAAATTCATATTATCCTCTGCACTAAAACAGAGTACATAACACCCAGCAACAGGCCGTAAACCATGTGTCCAATAATATGACCAAGAGCCATGTAAAAACCGGGTTCACGTAATTTTTTGTAGCGGGTGATACTTTGATACTAAATTAACAAGAGTAAGAGTAATTACCATACCATGAAAAAATCCTCCCACAAGACCTGCAACTGCTGCTAGATTTATTTATCTCCAAGCACAAAATTGAACATCAGGAAGTAAAAAAGCGCAAAGAAAATGCCAGAAGCTATATGAGCAATTAACCCGTGAGTGAGAGAATTTTCATATGACTTTGTAAATATGCTGCCTATTGCTCTTAACATATCAGCATTTGCCAGTTTTGACCTGGTAATAGGCTCCATAATCCCTATCATCATCAAAGTAGCCATGATTCCGGAAAATATTGTAACTGCTAGTACATACATAATTAACTTCCTCTGATATTTAGTTATACAAGGAAGGTTAGGATATGTCTAAGTTATGTCAATAACATTTTTATATTATATTAGACAATCACTTGACAGATCAGACTTTTTGCTGTAATATTTAATTAAAGTTAAAAAAGGAGATGAACAATGTATAGACAACTTAAAGAAATAGAATTTTTTGAACAGAAGGCACAAAAAGTAATGAGTGTATTGAATGATTCAATTAATATGAATATTGATAACCTGGCAAAAGAAGTAGAGATTGAAAGTGAGGAAATAAATGCAATAGTACAAAATCTGCGAAAATCACAGTATATAGAACTTGGCAGCTACGATCATGTGCACATTTCAAAGTATGGAAGAAAAATACAAAGCGGAGAGATTAATGTAGGATACGGACCTATATAATTTATCGGTTTAATCTGTTTTTGATCAATAATATATTTAAGAATACTATTACCTTTTACCCCATAGGGGGTAACGGAATCCCGGAGATAAGTCCAATATACGCCTCTACTGCAAATATTAAATAATTTATATCGGGAATATACAAAAGGTGCTGCTCTTTGTCTGACTATCCCAAACTGGCCTTAGCCGTATCAACTACTTTAGAAAAACTGTTTGCGTCTCTTACTGCTAGATCGGCAAGGACTTTTCTATCCAGCTCAACACCGGCTTTTTTAAGACCGTTTATGAACCTGCTGTAGGAAATACCGTGCGCTCTTACTGCTGCGTTTATTCTTATAATCCAGAGCCTTCTGAAGGTTCTTTTCTTGGCTTTCCTGTCTCTGTAAGCAAAAGCCCAGGCCCTCATTAAAGTCTCTTTAGCCCTTCTTATGTTCGTACTTCTTCTGCCCCAAAAACCCTTGGCCTGTTTTAATATTCTTTTTCTTCTTTTTCTCGATGCTACAGCTTTTCTAACTCTCATCTCATTTAGCTCCGATTTCTATTTTTATTTTATGCGTAAGGAACATAACTTTTGATCCTGATGGCTCTTGCGCCTTCGATGATGTCAGGAATTAGCAGTCTCCTCTTTCTCTTTTTTGCTTTTTTAACATTTAAGTGACTCTTGCCGCCGCTCATTCTCCTTATTTTACCAGAGCCTGTTGTCTTAAACCTTTTGGCAGCACTTCTGTTTGATTTCATCTTAATTTTCGCCATTTTCTTTTTCTACCCTTTCTTTATTATCTGATTCTTTACTAACTGTCTCTTTATTAACTGTATTTTTCTGTTCTTTTTTATCTGAATTCTGTGATTCTTTCTTTTTGGCNNTCTCCAAGACTCTCTAATATTCCGTTTGCAAGCTCCTTACCCCTATCGGGATGAGTTATTTCTCTACCCCTAAAAAATATCCTGACCTTCGTTTTATGTCCTTCAGTTAAAAAATCTCTTATCCTGTTAACTTTTACGTCTAAATCATGCTGGCCTATATTGGGCCTGAACTTTATTTCTTTGAGTGTATGTACTTTTTGCTTTTTTGCCCCGGTCTGCTTTTTCAGATCATACTTATATTTGCCATAATCCATTATCCTGCAAACAGGAGGATTAGCATTTGGAGCAACTTCTACAAGATCAAGCCCCGATTCTTCCGCTCTGTTTAATGCTTCATCCAGAGATAAAATACCAAGCTGTTCACCTTCAGCATCTACAAGCCTAAGTTCCCTAGCCCTTATCCTTCGGTTTACCCTAATTTCAGGTGCTCTCGCTATTAGCTTCTACCTCCCTCCAAGTGTATGCGCTGTTTTCCATTTCAATATGCGTTAAGAATTGTTCTATTGTCATTGAGGGTAAATTTGTACCTCCATGCTTTCTGGCTGAAATCAAAACTTCCTCAGCCTCCTTATTACCCAGTACCAGCAGATAAGGTATTTTTTGAAGCTGAGCCTCCCTTACTTTCAAACCAAGTTTCTCGTTTCTAAAATCCTTTTTAACCCTTATGTTATTTTCTTTAAGTATATTATATACTTTTTCGCCATATTCAACGTGCTCATCGCTAATCGTAGCAATCTTTACCTGTACCGGACTGAGCCAGAAAGGAAAAGCCCCACCATAATGCTCGATCAGTATTCCAAAGAACCTCTCGAAAGATCCGAATATCGCCCTGTGAATCATTATAGGAGTATGACGAGCGTTGTCTTCTCCCACAAAGCTTATATTAAACCTTTCAGGAAGGTTAAAATCTACCTGAACAGTCGAACACTGCCAAGACCTGCCTAAAACATCTTTAATCTTAAGGTCTATCTTGGGGCCGTAAAAAGCGCCGCCTCCGCTGTCTATTTCGTATTTCAAGTTGCTCTTTTCAAGCGCGCTTCTGAGCGAATTTGTGGCATGCTCCCAGTTCTGCTCGTCCCCTACATATTTTTCAGGTCTTGTAGAGAGATAGACCTCATAGTCGTCAAACCCGAAAATCTTTAGAAACAATAAAGTAAGATCAATGACGCTCATTACTTCTCTCTCGATCTGATCGGGCCTACAGAATATATGAGCATCGTCCTGAGAAAAACCCCTTACCCTGAGAAGACCATGAAGAACCCCCGATCTTTCATATCTGTAAACCGTGCCGATCTCTGCCCACCGGAGCGGAAGATCACGGTAGCTCCTTACCCTTGTTTTATAGACCATAATATGGAAAGGACAGGTCATGGGTTTAATCTGGTATTCTGAATTATCCACTTCCATAGCCGAATACATATTCTCTTTATAAAAATCCAGATGACCGCTTGTTTTCCATAAATTCAGATTTGCAATGTGCGGGGTAAACAAAATATCATAGCCAAACTTTTCGTGCTCCGTTCTCCACAGGTCTTCAATAATGCGCCTTATTCTTGACCCCTTTGGATGCCAAAGCACAAGACCGGAGCCAATGTCTTCCTGAATGCTGAACAGATCGAGATCGATTCCAAGCCTTCTGTGATCTCTCTTCTTGGCTTCTTCGAGTTTTTGTAAATATGATTTTAAATCTTTTTTGTTCTGGAATGCCGTGCCGTAAATCCTCTGAAGCATTGGGTTTGTTTCTATCCCTCTCCAGTAGGCTCCGGCGACGCTCAGTAGTTTGAACGCTTTTATGTAACCCGTATCAGGCGCATGAGGGCCTCTGCATAGATCAAACCACTGCCCCTGATTATAAACGGTTATGTCTTCATCTTCCGGTAGGTCTTTAATAATTTCTACCTTGAAGTTTTCACCCATCCCGTCAAATGTCTTGATCGCATCATCTCTCGGTACGCTTTTTCTTGTAAGCGGCTTCTTCTCATTTATGATGCGGTTCATCTCCGCTTCAATCTTTTCAAGATCATCCTCGGTAAACCCCTTTTCGTAATCGAAGTCATAATAAAACCCGTTATCTATCACAGGGCCTATTGTCACTTTTGTGCCGGGAAAGAGTTTTTGTACGGCTTCTGCCATCACATGCGCTGCAGTATGACGGACAAAAAACAGCGCTTCGTCGCTTCCGTTTTTAATAAATTCAATTTCCGCGTCTTCAGTAACCTCGTACTGAAGATCCACTACCCGGTCGTCTATTACAGCTCCGATAATGTCTGACTTGGTTCCCGACTCTGTGACAATGTCACCTACAGACACGCCCGCATCCAGTGTAATTGTGTCCTTGTTGTCTACTTTTATCTGTATTTGACTCATAATATTTCTTGCTGGTGAGCACGGCAGGATTTGAACCTGCGACCTCTTGCATGTCAAGCAAGCGCTCTACCCCTGAGCTACGCGCTCAATTCATTGCTGAACCGCTTATTTTACTTATATATAGGCTTGATTGTCAAGGCTATAATATTATTTTAATTATTAAATATAATCATATTAAAAACAATTTTTGATTTAATTATATTTTTACGTAGCTTAATAAAAATTAGTTAATAAAGGTTAATCAAATTTCGGATCAAATCGTACTAGATACAGAAGATTATATTAAAAACGTGCCCAAACCTAAAAAGGGAAAAGTACGGGATATTTATGAGCTTGGGGATAAGCTTCTCATAGTCTCTACAGACAGGATATCGGCGTTTGACGTAATAATCCCAAACGGCATACCAGCAAAGGGAAAGATACTGAATCAGATTTCATGCTTCTGGTTTGAATTTACAAAGGATATAGTTAAAAACCATATAATTTCATGTGATGTAGATGATTTCCCTCATCAACTGCACCATTATGCAGATATTCTCGGTAACAGGAGCATGCTTGTACAGAAAACAAAGCCCCTGCCGGTAGAGTTTATAGTAAGGGGCTACATAGCAGGCTCAGGCTGGAAGGAGTATAAGGAGACGGGGTCAACATCCGGAATCACTCTTCCTAAGGGACTAAGAGAGTCAGAAAAGTTTACGGAGCCGCTTTTTACTCCGTCAACAAAAGCAGAGATCGGGCTTCATGATGAGAATATTTCATACGAAGCTGTGATAGACATGATCGGAGAAGATTTATCCTGCAAGCTCAAAGAAATAAGTATCAGCATTTACCAAAAAGCTCATGATTATGCGCTTAGCAAGGGAATAATAATTGCAGATACCAAATTTGAGTTTGGGCAGGACTTAGAAACCGGGGAGGTAATTTTGATTGATGAAGTTCTTACCCCGGATTCATCGAGGTTCTGGCCGCTTGATGAATATGAGCCCGGAAGGCCGCAGAAAAGTTTTGACAAGCAGTTTGTAAGGGATTACCTGCATTCTCTTGATTGGGACAAAACCCCTCCGGCACCGATGCTCCCTGATGATATAGTTCAAAAAACCAAGAGCAGATACGAAGAAGTATACAAAATACTGACATCTTAAATTATGCTATATAGAGAGAAACATCTTTCACCATGCAGGAGCATATGTGAACTTGATGAAACCAAAAAGATGTGTAAGACCTGCCTCAGAACAATCACAGAGATAGCAAACTGGAGCAGGTACAGTAAAGAACAAAAGCTGGAAGTGCTTGAAAATATTGAATTAAGAAGGCAGAAGTCCGATTTAGAAAATTATGAAAAACAGCATAATTAATACAAACACCTGTTGTTTGACTAAACTTTGTTCTGTATAATTATGTATTAACAAAATGGGTGCAGATATTAAATCAATTTATTTTCTCATAACACTTTTTGCATCTGTAATCTACATAGATGCAAAATCCAAAAACAACTTAACTAACCTTAAACTCGCTTTATAAATTTATGCAGGATTTTTTACATAAAGACCTCATTTTCGAAGACAATAACTGCTTAAAGCAGCTATGCGGAGAAAAGAACTCGAATATAAAAGAGATAGAAAAGCTATTTGGCCTTAAGCTTCACACCAGAGGAAACAAGATCACTCTTGACGGCGAAGCCGAAAACACAGACAGCGCCGAAAAGTTCATAAATGAGATATATAACCTTATAAAAAAGGGCTACCATCTGGAACCAGGTGATATTGAGCTTGCTTCGAGAATTATACTTTCCGATAAGCACTCGCTTGAAGACATATTCTTAGATACCATTTGCGTTTCTACAAGAAAGAGAATCATCGCCCCTAAGAGCCTTGCCCAAAAGCACTACATAGATGCAATTAGAAAAAACGATATTGTGTTTGGAATAGGCCCAGCTGGTACGGGAAAGACCTATCTTGTGATGGCTCTTGCGGTTTCTGCTTTTTTAAATAAACAGTTTAACAGGATAATACTTACAAGACCCGCCGTGGAAGCCGGTGAGAAACTTGGGTTTCTTCCCGGAGACCTAACACAAAAAGTAGACCCGTACTTAAGACCTCTTTTTGATGCGCTTTATGAAATGATGGATTATGACAAAGCTGCAAGGCTTATTGAAAAAGGCGCCATAGAAGTGGCCCCTCTGGCATTTATGAGAGGAAGAACATTAAACGACGCATTCGTTATTCTGGACGAAGCTCAGAACACTACTTCCTTACAGATGAAGATGTTCCTTACAAGGCTTGGATTTAACTCAAAAGCAGTTATTACCGGAGACGTAACACAGATAGATTTAGAGAAAAACGAGATCTCCGGGCTTATTCACAGCGAGAATATTCTTAAAAACATCCCCAATCTGGACTTCGTTTATTTCTCCAATAAAGACGTAGTAAGACACCCGATAGTAAAAAAGATCATTGAAGCTTACGAAAAAGAAGTTTAGAATATAAGAATTAAATACTTATAGGGGTATAAGTTTAGAGATGATAAGCGTAGAGATGAAAAGAACAAATATAACCATTCTGATTTTAATTTTTGCGATTTCTTTTGCAGCCGGCTGCGCCGGTCCATGGAAAAGCCCAAATGAGTCTATAGCGGCTCAGGAACTTAAGATAAGAAATTTATTAATAACACCGACTATATACGACCATGCAGGCGTAATTCTGGAAGGTAAAGTCTGGGATCTGGAGTTTATAGAAGACAAAGAGGATCCTGATACAATGCACAGTGTGTTCAAACTGGCCGATAGAGACGGAAACTATGTAAATGTAACATCTGATTATATGACAACCCTGCTAAAAGAGGGTGAAATAGTCAAAATCACCGGTATGCACACGGTGATATTCGATAAAGAATCACGGATGGTTACTTATCATGTACAAGCCAGCAAGATAACTCCTCCATCAACATTTCATTACTAACTAAATGCTGATAAGGCCGTTATTAAGAGGTATAAACTCTTCTCTGGAAGGACCTACGGAAACTAAAGAAATCTCGGTTTCCAGAAGATCTTCAAGCTTACCGAGATAGGCTTTTAGGTTTTGCGGCAAATCTTTAGGATCGCTTACGCCAGACAGGTCAGATTTCCAGCCGGCAACTTCTTCGTAGATTGGCTCGCACTGAGTAAGTATGCTTAGGTTGGATGGGAAATCTGTTATCACCTGATCTTTATATTTATAGCCCGTACAAACCCTAATAGTCTCTAAGTCAGAAAGCACATCAAGCTTTGTAAGCATAAGGCTGTTAATACCGTTTACTCTTATAGAATAAGAAACCGCTACCGCATCAAACCACCCGCACCTCCTGGGTCTGCCTGTCGTGGCTCCGTATTCATTACCCGCTTTTCTTAGTACCTCACCAAACCCGTCTGTTATCTCCGTAGGAAACGGACCCTCACCCACCCTTGTTGTATAAGCCTTGCTTATGCCAACAATGTGATCAATAGTTTTGGGGCTTATTCCTGTGCCTGCGCACACCCCGCCTGCTCCTGCATTTGAGGAAGTAACATATGGGTAAGTACCAAAATCCACATCAAGCATTACTCCTTGAGCGCCTTCAAACAGTACGGTTTTGTTATTCTTAACATTTTCATAGAGCATTAAAGAAGTGTCAGTAATATAGGATTTTAACTGCTGCCCGTAGGCGATATATTCAGCAAACACTTCTTCAAAATCAAGGGGCTGTGCTTCTAATACCTTCTCAATATAAATATTCTTCTGAGCTATTATGCTTTTTAGTCTCTGCTCAAAATGCTCAGGGTATAAAAGGTCTGAGACTTTGATGCCTCTTCTTGCTACCTTGTCTTCATAAACCGGGCCAATGCCCCTTCCTGTCGTACCAATTTTTTTATCACCCATACGCGACTCACTGGCCTTGTCCATAAGCTTGTGATAGGGCATGATCACATGGGTTCTGTCACTGATTTTGAAATTGTCGGACGATACCTCATAGCCGCTTTTCTGAAGACCCTCTATTTCTTCAAGCAATATTTTAGGGTCAATCACAACGCCGTTGCCGATTACTGAAACTTTGCCCTTCCTTAGTATTCCAGATGGAATATGGTGAAGCACAATGGTCTTGCCATCAACTATGATAGTGTGCCCGGCGTTGTTGCCACCCTGATACCTGGCTACAATATCTACTCTTTCTGAGAGTATATCGACGATTCTACCCTTGCCCTCATCTCCCCACTGAGTACCTATTACCACTATATTGGGCAAACTAGATTCCCCCTTTTAGAAGTTCTTCCAGATCAGAAAACTCTCTGCTTACTCCGCTTCGAGATTCAATGAGTTTTATTTTATGAGGGGTCTCCAGAAGTATGATCCCGTATGAGTTTGATTTACTGTTTTCCTTTATTCGCAGTTTTTTCAAATTGGCGTCTGATTTTAAGTCTAAAACGACCTTAAAGCCGCTTGACCTTAGCCACTCTGCAAGCCTTATGGACTCTCTTCTCAGGTTTTCTTTTTTAGGTATTACAACAAAGTGCACCGGCGTGTTTTCAAGATGTGTTTTAGTAATGCTGAGAACTGCTTCAACATCCACAGCAAAACCTGTTGCAGGAATATCGTAACCATATTTTTCTATAAGGTTATCATAGCGGCCGCCTCTTATGAGAGGATTAAAATTATTAGGTGACAGTATCTCGAATGTTACTCCAGAGTAGTAATTAAAACCTCTTAGTTCTCCAAGATCAATATTTACATGACAGCTGAGGTTATATTCATCTACTACTGCCAGGACGTCTTCCAGTTCCTGCACATATTTGCGTAGCAGCTTGTATTTCTTGGCTGCCTGTAACACTTCTGAATTGCCGTACATCTGAGGCAGCAACAGGATTAAGTCTTTTACCGATTTAGGAATTCTTTTATTTTGGATAGCGTTCTCTAAAGCTTCCTGATCCTTTTTCCTGAGCGCATCCTCAATGTCTTTTCTCGCTTCCCCTGTCTGCTGGAGCAGTGATTCCAAAAGCCCGTTATGACCAATATCAAGAACCAGATTCTTAATCCCTATCTTGCTTAGACATTTTATTGAAAGAGCAATGATTTCGGCATCGGTTTCTGCTGACTGCAGTCCGGCAAGCTCACAGCCTACCTGAAACAACTCTCTTTCCTTGCCGCTTCCCTTCTCTTCAAATCTTATAACCCTTTCGCTATAACAAAGTCTTAGCGGCTTTATTTCCTCTCTCAACCTCGAGGCAATGAGTCTTCCTACCTGAGGAGTAATATCAGGTCTTAGAGCTACTACTTCTCCTGTGGAGGGGTCGACAAACTTCATCAGTTTGTTTTCGAAATCCTCTCCAAGTCCAAATGATATGGTGTCCAGATATTCAAACAGCGGGGTTATGATTCTTCTATATCCCCACCTTGCAAATTCTTCTAATAAGAACTCCTGAATTTTTTTAATTTCTTCGGCTCGTTCAGGCGTAAAATCTCTTACACCCTGTGGGAGGCTTAAATTTTTTGGCATTTAAAGTTTCACCTGAGTTACTGATATATGATCGGGTAGTTTGCTTATTTCCTCTTCGACCTCTTTTGAGACCGGAGAATCGATATTAATAAAAGATATGGCCTTACCTCCGATACTTTCCCTGCCAAGATGAAGCCTCGCAATGTTTACATCCTTATCGCCAAGAAGCGTACAGAGAGCGCCGATAAATCCGGGTTTATCCGCATTTTCATTTATAAGCAGGTAGCCTTCGGGTATTACATCTATCGGGAAACCATTCACTCCGACTATTCGCGGTTCCTCTCTTCCAAAGATCGTTCCGGATACGCTGTTTTCTCGTTCTTCGGTTTTAACTCTAATTGTTACAAGACTTGTATAATCTTCAGAATCAGAGTACTTTGACTCGACTACTTTGATACCTTTTTCTTTTGCTATTACAGGAGCATTTACAAAGCTTACGACTATATCCATTATTGGAGTAAGAAACCCCTTAAGCGCCGCAACTGTGAGCGGAGAGACATCAAACTCAGACACATCTCCTCTATACTCTATGCTTATCTCCTCTATTCCGCCCTTACAGAGCTGACCCTGAAGACTTCCAAGCTTTTCCAAAAGGGTGAGGTACGGCTTCATTCTCTTTAAAACATCGAGGCTGAGCGAAGGCATATTCACAGCGTTTCTTACTACATCATTTAACAAAAAGTCCTGAATCTGCTCAGCCATAGCTATACCCACTTTTGCCTGCGCCTCGGAGGTAGATGCTCCAAGATGCGGAGTGAACACTACATTGTCTTCTATTGAAAAGAGTTCATGATCTGCTGCCGGCGGTTCATTTACATAAACATCCATTGCGGCGCCGCCAATTTTGCCCTCCTTTAGAGCGGCGGCCAAATCGGCTTCATTTACTATTCCGCCCCTGGCACAGTTTATCAAGATCACCCCGTCTTTCATCTTATCGAATGTGTCTTTATTAATAAGGTCCTTGGTTTCCGGTGTAAGCGGAGTGTGAATAGTTATGATTTCTGCCTGTGAAATAAGGTCCTCCAGCTCTACTAGCTCCACTCCGAGTTTTGAAGCCGCTTCGGCGGTTATAAAGGGATCATATGCTATGACCTTCATCTTAAGTCCAAGAGCCCTTTCGGCAACTAGCTTACCGATATTGCCAAGCCCTATAACCCCAAAGGTTTTACCGTATATTTCTTTACCCTTAAATTTGTCTCTTTTCCACTCACCCGATGTAAGCGACTTATGGGCCTGAGGGATTTTCCTTGCAAGCGCAAACATAATGGCTATGGCATGCTCTGCGGTAGTTATGGCATTCGACTCCGGGGTGTTCATAACTACGATACCCATTTTGGTAGCATAGGGTATGTCTATATTATCTACGCCAATCCCTGCCCTTCCTATAACCTTCAGTTTTCCCTCTGCCGCATCTATAACTTCCTTTGTAGCCTTTGTAGCACTTCTTACGATTAAACCATCGTAGTCCTTAATGATTTTAAGAAGCTCTTCTTTTTCTATTCCTTTTTTAACGTCTACCTGAATTTTTCCGCTTGACTCCAAAATATCAAGCCCGTCTTTTGATAACCCGTCTGTTATTAATACTTTCAATTTTTTACTCCGTGATTTTTTATAGGGATGAACTCAACGGCATAACAATATATGTAACTGCCGCTTAATGTCAATGCTAAAAGAGCAATAAAGCTAATGAATTTAAACCTTTCAAATTGTTAATTAATTCATATTTGTTATGATTCTATTTCCAATATGAGCGAAGAAGCAAAAATGCCGTTTTTAAAGCACATCGAAGAGCTCCGAAAGAGGCTGCTCTACACGGTTTTGACAATTCTGATATGCTTTATTCCGAGCTACTATTTTTCTGATATTATCTTTGATTTTCTTATGCAGCCCCTCATCGCAAGCCTTCCCGAAGGAAGCACCATGATCTTTACAAGACCAGCCGAGGGCTTTACCACTTACCTGAAGATAGCTTTTTTCGCTTCATTATTCATTTCCGTTCCGGTTCTTCTGTATCAGGCATGGCAGTTTGTAGCTCCCGCGCTTTATAAAAACGAAAAGAAGATTCTGCTGCCGTTTATTTTCTTCGGGTCACTATTTTTTGTTGCAGGCGGCGCATTTTGTTACTATATTGCTTCTCCTCCGGCTTTTAATTTCCTGCTTAATGAATACTCATCGGAATACGTAAAGGCATTCCCATCCATACGGGAAGCGCTTGCTTTTTTTATGGCCCTTATTCTTGGGTTTGGTCTTATATTTGAGTTCCCACTCTTAAGTTTTATTCTGGCAAGAATAGGGGTAGTTACCTCAAAAATGCTAAGCCGAAACAGAAGATATGCGCTTCTTATAAGCTGTGTAATCGCTGCAATTCTAACCCCTACTACAGACGCGCTATCTATGATGTTTATGTTTATTCCGCTTATAATATTTTATGAGCTTGGAATTTTAGTGGCATGGATTTTTGGGAAGAAATCTAATACGGATAATTTCGGTGCAGTTGATGAATAAAAATATATTTCTAATTATAAAAAACCAATATAAATAAATCAGTACAAATTTAATATCCAGAAAACAAATAATCATTATTAAATAAAATGATATTCCTGCTGCTTAATTTCTACATAGTTGTTTCCCATTATCTGTTTATATCCAGATCAGGCATTAAATCTCTGAGAGATAAAATTATTAGCATTTCTATTACTCTTTCATGTCAGATAATACTAACCCAGACCATACTCGGAAGTTTTGCTCTGCTTACGCCCGGTTATCTGGCTGTTTTTAACATTATCATATCAACTACATTAGTATCTCTTTACTTTTTTAAAAGCCGGCAACATAACCACTTTTTTATAAATGAAGATATTAAGGCTATTAATAGTTTTTTACCGAATATTTTCACCCCGTATAATTTATTTGTATCACTTCTGTCTATTATTGCTGCTATCTGGATTATAATTGCAGCATTTTTACTTCCTCCAAGAGGCGTTGATGATCTGGTATACCACCTGCCGGCGATTTTTGAATATATAAAAAGCCAGGAGATTTTTTTGCTGCCTACAAATTTCGCAGTCCATTTTGCTTTCCCAATGAATGCCGAGCTATTGTTCATGTTGCCACTTAATTATATCAAATCTACAACCAGCCTGGGACTGACGCAGTTTATTTATAGCATCATAGGAATGTTCGCGGTTTTTGGCCTGGCAAGAACATTGAAAATTTCTGCAAAAATTTCGTATTTTTGCTCGCACCTTTTCTTTCTTACTCCGCTTGTACTGCTGCAATCGGGGTCAGGATATATAGGGATAATTATAAGCGTGTTTATATTCCTGAGTTTATATCAGCTGGTAAGGCTATATGAGTCTCAAAACAGGGTTCATTTGTTTTTGTTTGGAATGTCGGCGGGGCTTATGATTGGAATGAAATATACCCTTTTTCTAAACCTTTTTATGTTTTTCATTTTACTTGCTCCACTGCTGCTTAAAAGATCCAGATTAGAAATATCCGTACTTTTACTGATAATATTATCGTGCTGCTGCTATTGGTACATAAGAAATCTCGCTTACTTCGGAGATCCGGTTTATCCCCTTTTAAGCCCGGAAGCTATTCACTTAAAACTTCCAAAGACCGCAGGTTTTTATACCCAGCTGGCCGATCTTTATACCAAAATAAAACTGTTATTTACTACAGACGACGGAATAGGAAGTCTCCATGGCGGGTATGGACTTTATTTTTGGTCAGCCGCCGTCCCGGCCTGGATTTATCTTTTTATAAGATGCTTAAAAACAAATATTCAAAACAGGACCACAGAAATTATTATCTGGTCCCAGCTGCTGATAGGGATAGCTATTATAATACTAATACCCGTAGACCGAATCAAATTTCAGGCCAGATATTTTTTGTTTGTTATTGGCATAGGAAGTCTGGCTATAGGATCGATAATATCGCATTTTAGGTATAAAACATATCAGATAGGCATAATAATACTGTGTTGTGTTTCTGCTCTTTTTTCTTTGACTCAGCTTGCTATATCTCAATTGCCAAGCTATTCAATCGACATCCCCATAAAGGATAAGATTAACAAGGCTGATTACGCAAAGCTGAGGTATATAAGATTATCATCATCTATGAATAGTATGGGATTTTTATGGGAAACATTAGACTTTACAACCAGACATCATGAAAAAGGACTGAACGTTTATTTTGCAATGAGTTATTATCCTTTTGCCGCTTCTTTTTACGGAAGCAAATTACAAAATAGAGTTTGGAACTTCGACAGAAACAATGAGAATATGCCAGACGCATTCTTATTCTTCGAATCTGCTCCATCAAGGATTAAATATATAAAAAGGAAATTTACATCTGCGCAATTAATGTCTAACCATGATTATGAATTGGTAGACAGATCGGGTTATTCCTATTTTTTTCTCAACAAAAAATTCCTGGCAGATGATTCAGCAATCTATAATTCACTTTTAGAACATTATAAAAGGTATTTTATAAACGAAATAGAATCAGCCAAACTGCTTGTGCCTTATTTAGATAAAGATACGCCAGTAATTACATCACACTACATAGGATTTGGACTCAGATATTTGAAATATACGAATATAATAAATAATGAAATTTATACTCTCCCGGTTGGAAAGGAAAAGGAGTTTATAAACATCTTAGATTCTAAAAATTTTTATACGATTAATAAATTTATAGAAAATCATGAAGCATCAGTAAAACATAAATTCAACTTCAACAAAGAATCCATAGCTCTAATATTAAACCAATAAAAAGAACAAACATATTAATAATGGAAACAAAACTGGCAAAACATATTCTATTTTTTATAATAGCTGTTTTTACTTTCGCGCATTTTTATTATATGTATGATCATTATTTTAAATCTTTTCCCAGAATGTTCGAAATTTTATCAATAATCCCAAAATACTTTTATCATTTAATATTTTAAAGACAGGTACATAATTAATATATGATAAATAACAAAAACTAATTGAAATAAATCTGTAAAAATTTAATATTTTAGAACCAAAATTAAACTTATTGAGGAAGCGAATATGCCAAATGCTAAAAAAACTTATGACTTAAGACATCCGATTACGTATAAGAGACAGACCGAACCCTTTGATGTGGAATGGTACAAGAATGAAGATAAAAAAAACTGGGTGCTTCCAAAAGTACTGAAAAAGCAGGCAAAGGAACTTGGCAAAAAGCCGTTTCTGCAGTTCGGCGCTAAAAAACCGATTAGTTTTTTTGGTACAAACCAGTTAGCAAATAAGCTTGCAAACGGACTTACAAAGCTTGGAATTGAAAAAGGCGATAAGGTTGCAGTCTACATGCCAAACTCTGATGACTATGTAATAACATGGTTTGGAATACTCAAGATGGGTGCAGTGATGGTGCCGATAAACACAGCCTACAAAATGGATTTCCTTCAGTACATAATAGACAGCTCTGACTCCAAGGTGCTCTTCATAGCAGAAGAATATTTAGACAGGATGCCTCCGATTGCAAAGAAGATACCTCAGCTAAAACACGTGATAGTATGGAACAGAGACGGCGGTGAGAAGTTCGATAAGCACGGGTTTAATTTTAGAAAAATGACCTCTTTTGCCAAATTCATGAAGGGCCAAAGAACAGCAGAGCCAAAGGTAGAAATCACATTTATGGATCACGCAAGGCTTATGTATACCTCCGGCACTACGGGTAGATCGAAGGGAGTAGTAAGACCGTGTGCCGCAGACTACTCAAGCGCCTATAACTACTGTCAGATTATGGACGTAGGCCCTGATGACGTGTGCTTTACGTGTCTTCCGCTGTTTCATTCAAACGCCATGGTAATGAGCGTTTACCCGGCGCTCATAAAAGGCTGCAAGGCAGTGGTTGAAGAAAAATACAGCGCAAGCCAGTTTTGGAACTGGATTAAAGATTACGGCGTTACAAAGTTTAATATTGTCGGCACAATGTCTTATTTCATGTGGAATTCACCGGTCGTACCAGAAGAAAAACAGCACAAGACTAAACTAGTACTTGGCTCTCCCGCACCCCACGACATCATAAAAGATTTTATGAAAAGGTTTAATATTCAGTTCATGGAAGGCTACGGCCTTACAGAGATAGGCCAATGTACATGGATGAGACCCGGTGAGCCTTTCAGGGTAGGCTCCTGCGGAAAGGAAGCGCCGGGGTATGAAATTAAAATTGCCGACCCTGACACAGACGAAGAGCTGCCAAGAGGACAGGTGGGGGAAATTATTGTCCGCCCCAGGACACCGAACGTGATGCTCCATTACTACAACAAGATGTATGAAAAAACCGTTTCTGATTTCAGGAATTTCTGGTTTCATACCGGTGATGCGGGAAGGATGGATAAGGACGGCTACATATATTTTGTAGACAGAGTTAAGGACTATATAAGGAGAAGGGGCGAAAATATAAGCTCATTTGAGCTTGAAAAAATAGTTAGCTCCTATCCAGATATCAAAGAATCAGCAGCCGTTGCGGTAAAAGAAGAAAGGGGCAAGTATGCCGAAGACGAAGTGATGATTGTTGTCGTGTCGGAAAAAGGCAAAAAGATTGACTTTGTTAAACTCATGAAGTATTTAGAGCCAAGGATGCCGTATTTTATGATCCC
>JABAHR010000721.1_pt4 | contig 17918 bp, 13 predicted proteins | sample 7062101 | NCBI WGS metagenome assembly JABAHR01 (sample SAMN14534553, study PRJNA622989) | marine sediment metagenome | biome: marine biome [ENVO:00000428]; feature: marine pelagic biome [ENVO:01000023]; material: deep marine sediment [ENVO:00002113] | place: India: Gulf of Kutch | collected... | reverse complement strand
TAGGGGTCCACGTCAACAGTGAGCCTGAGGTCACCTTTTGGCTCGGGCGCCTCGGCAAGCCACGCGCGCAGATATCCCTGGATGTCCATCTCCCGCGGAGCTCTGACAAGCAAGCGCCAGCGATGCCGGCCCCGCACAATAAAGATCGGCGCTTCTGCCGGACCCAAAACATCGATGCGCTCCGATTGAGGCCGCCGTTTTGCGACCTCGCGCGCATAGCGTTCCGCCAGCGCCTTATCCCGCGCCGAGACAATCAATGCGGCCAACCGGCCATAGGGCGGCAGCACGCCCCGCTGACGCATCTCGATCTCACGGGTCAGGAACTCTTCGCGGTCTCCTTTGACGATGGCCTGCATCACCGGATGCTCGGGCATGTGCGTTTGAACATACCCGCGACCTTGCGTGAAAGCCCGCCCCGCGCGTCCCGTCACCTGATGCAGCAGTTGAAACGTGCGCTCGCCGGCCCGCGGATCGGCCCCCATCGAAAGCCCCAAATCGCCGTCAACAATCCCAACCGTCGCCAGCAGCGGGAAGTTGTGCCCCTTGGCGACAATCTGAGTTCCGATGATGATTTGAGCTTCCCCTGACTCGATCGTGCCGATCACCTCCCGCATCTCAGTCAGACTCGGAATAAGATCCGAGGACAGAAGCGCCAACTTGGCCTCGGGAAAGCGCTCTTGCACCTCTTCCGCCACGCGCTCCACGCCCGGACCACAGGCAACAAGGCTATCGGTATCACCGCATTTCGGACACGTCTCAGGAAGCGGCAGTGAGAATCCGCAGTGGTGGCAATTGAGCCGCTTACGGAAACGGTGCTCCACCAGCCACGCCGTGCATTGCGGACATTCAAAGCGGTGTCCGCACGACCGGCACAGCGTCAGAGGCGCATAACCGCGCCGGTTTAGGAACAAGAGGGACTGCTGACCTTGTCCGAGCGTGTCCTTGATGGCGGCGACCAACGGCGGCGCCAGCCATCGGCCCTTGTCCGGTTGCTCCCGCCTGAGATCGATAGCCGCGACGTCCGGCATCTCAGCCCCGGTGTATCGGCCCGGAAGAACAACATGCCGGTAACGCCCGGTCCGCGCGTTGACATGGCTCTCAATAGAGGGCGTCGCCGAAGACAGAATGACGGGAAAGTCTCCAAGGTTGGCCCGCACCACCGCCATGTCGCGCGCTTGGTAATGCACCCGGTCATCCTGTTTGAAGCCGGCGTCATGCTCTTCGTCCACGACCACCAGGCCGAGGTCGCGGTAGGGCAGGAACAACGCCGAGCGCGCGCCGACGATGACACGCACGTCACCCGTGGCCACGCCGCGCCAGATGCGCCCGCGTTCCGCCGCCGAAAGCGCCGAATGCCATTCGGCCGGAAGACAACCAAAGCGCGCTTCGAAGCGGCTCATGAATTGCCCCGTGAGCGCAATTTCGGGAAGCATAATGAGCGCCTGCGGCCCACGCTCAAGCGTGCGCGCCACCGCTTCGAAATAAACTTCGGTCTTGCCGGAGCCGGTCACGCCATCGAGCAGCGAAACGGAAAAGTTGGCACCATCGACGGCGGAAACGAGCGCATGCACGGCGCGGGTCTGATCAGCTGTGAACTCAGTCACACGATGCTTGGGGTCCGGACGCGCAAAGCCCTTGTCTGGAATCGCCACCTCGACGAGATTGCCTGCCGCAACCAGTCCGTCAATGACACCCGTCGAACATCCCGCCTCAGACGCCAGCGCGGACTTCCCGCGGATCAAACCGTCCGATGCGACCTCCAGTGCACGCCTCCGCGCGGCTGTCATCCGGGGCGGCTCCGCAGCACCCGCCACGGCCCGCACGCCGAACCGTGGCTTCGGCGGCTCAAACGCCGCCTGAGCGCTCATCATCATCCGCACCACCATGCCGAGCGGCGCAAGGGTATAGCGCGCAATCCACTCGGCAAACCGCAAGGAAGCCACCGGCAGCGGTGGCACGTCCATCCGCTCCGTCACCGCCTTCATCTTACGGGGATCGATCTTCTTGCCGGACGCCCCGAGTGGCGTATCCCACACGACGCCGATTCGGCTCTGCGGCCCGAAGGGTACGATCACAAAGCAGCCCGGCTCCAGTTCGAGACCGGAAGGCACCAGATAATCGTAAGTCTGATCCAGTGCGACAGGCAAAAGGACAGGCACCGTCGCCCCGCCAGACGGACCCGTATTTGCCAAATTATCGAGCAGACTTTCCAAAGGGCCCGCCGCCGGACTAGAAGGTTCCAAGAAGAGCTAAGGGAGATAGCCTAGGCCGCAGGTCGAGGCGAGCCGAAGGCAAGGACAGCAATACCATGAAATTCTTCGTTGATACCGCCGATGTCGCTGAAATTAAGGAGTTGGCCGCGACCGGCCTCTTGGATGGCGTGACCACAAACCCCTCGCTCATCGCCAAATCCGGACGCGATTTCAAGGAGACGATCGCAGAGATTTGCAGCGTCGTGCCGGGCCCGGTCTCTGCCGAGGTCGCCGCCACCGACTACGCAGGCATGGTCAAAGAAGCCGGCACGCTCAGAAAGATCGCCAAGAACGTCACCATCAAGGTGCCGCTGACTTGGGATGGTCTCAAAGCCTGCAAGACGCTGACCTCGGAGGGCACGATGGTCAATGTCACGTTGTGCTTCTCCGCCAACCAGGCGCTGCTTGCCGCCAAGGCAGGCGCCACGTTCGTTTCCCCATTCATCGGACGCCTGGACGACATCGGCCTCCACGGTATGGACCTCATCCGCGAGATCCGAACCATCTACGATAATTACCAGGACCTCGAGACCGATATCCTTGCGGCCTCCATTCGCACGGTGAACCACGTCAAAGAAGCCGCGCTCATTGGTGCAGATGTGGCTACGATCCCGCCCGCGACCTTGAAGGCACTGGTCAAGCACCCGCTGACGGATGCGGGCCTAGCCGCCTTCCTCGCCGACTGGAAGAAGACCGGACAAAAAATCGTCTGAGCCAAGCGGCCACGCAACTGTCTGCACGAGCTCCGTGCACTCAAAAACATCGGGGCCAGGCTTGCGAGCCTGACCCCAGATGATAACAAAACTAAGCTTACGTCTTAGACCGCCTCTTTCAGATCCTTCGCCGCGCGGAAGGCAACCTTCTTTGAGGCCTTGATCTTGATGGTCTCACCGGTCGCCGGGTTACGTCCCATACGGGCCGGACGCTTTCTGACCTGAAGAATGCCGAGGCCGGCGAGGCGCAGACGATCACCCTTCTTGAGGTGCTTGGTGATCATAGCCACCATGTCATCCAGCATTTCTTGAGCCTGCTTCTTGGGAAGGTCGTGTGCCTCCGCAAGCGCCGCTCCGAGATGCTTCAGCGTAACGGTATTCTGTTTGGTTGCTTTGGTTGCTGCTCTTGCCATTGGGAATCCCTCTCAAATAATCCGAATCGGATAGAGCGCGACAATAACTCAGCCCTGACTGAAAGGGCGTCGTTACTTAGAAAACAGGCCTTTTTGTGCTCTGGTGTTGCGCCCTCGCTATGCCGATGGCCGCAAAGTGCCCCGTTTTCGGGGGGTTTTGAAGCCTAGAATGAAAGAAATCCCCTGTTTTCGGCCTTAAGTTGCACCGGCGTGGGGGCCAAATCGAAGAATCAGCAGCCCCTAGCTCAGGGCCGCGATACCGCTGTTCGCAAAATCCAACCGGTCAGAAAGAGCCCGGATAATAAAGAGCAGAAAGGCCCGTCCGGCCTCTGGCTCCTCAACAAGCAGGCGCTCATAGGATTGGCGCGACAACCTGTAGACCACCGCATGCGGCTCCGCAGTCACCGTGGCCGCCCGCGGCAAATTCCGGAAAAACCCCATTTCGCCAATCACCGTCCGCTTTGACATACGTCGCACCAAGACCGCAAGACCCGGTTCGCTGCGCACACGAACCGCCACCGTCCCGTCGACAATGAGATCTATGCCATCCGGCGGATCGCCCTGCTTGTACAGCACTTCGTCTTCACCGAGCGTGCGTGGTTCAAAATACGTCACAAGCCGCCGGGCCCAATCGATATCCCCAACTTCGGTTGCAAGCCATGCCGCAAAATCCGCAGCAACGTCCGGCCCACCAGACTCACGTTCCTCTTCTAAGATGCGTTCCTCACACCATTCCAGCGCCTGATTCCGAGACAGCATCGATACATGCGGCCTCCCAGCTCCGAACAAGCCCGCACCTTCAAACATCATCTGCATGCGATCATCGAGTCCGGCAAAAGCAAGTGTCAGATTCGACTGCTCTGCGAAGTTTCGCAATTTGAGCAACGACAGCAGCGCCGATGTATCGAGTCCCGCAACGTTTGCAAAATCCAAAACGGCATACCGGCGCTCGCCTGACGGATGGGCTTCAATGGTCGTGCGGATGGCTTCGTAGAGCCGGTGCGACGAACCGAAAAAGATATACCCCGATAGCCAGAAGATATGGATCCTATCCCCTGACTCTTGCAGAAGCGCCATAGCTGCGGTCGACCGGTCAACATTTGACGCATAGACCTCTCGCGTAAGATGCCGGCGAATAACGGCAATGCGGCTGTAGTTAAACGCGAACATCAAGCAAGCGCCGATGAACCCCGAGATCACGCCAGCGAGATACCCGAACTTGACGATGGCGAGCATAATCGCCAGCGCTAAGCCGAATTCACTCCAGGATCGGTGGGCAGGTGATCGTAGCAGCGTCTCGGCCAAGACCGCACTGCCGACATAAATGAGAACGCCACCAAGGATGGCCGCAGGCACCAGGCGAGCGAGATCAAGGCCCACAACGGCCACAAGCGCCACAAACGCTGCCGCCACCAAGCCGCTGAGCCGCGTCGTGCCACCGGTTTCGTCAATCAGCCGGCTGCCGTTGACCGAAACCTTGCCCATAACGCCGCCGACCGGAGCAGCCAGAATGTTTGCCGCGCCGTTCGATCGGAATTCAGAATCAAGATTTGCGGTCTTCATCCGCGTGACCTCAAGGCCGCTGACATCGAGAAGCAGAGCAACCACAGTGACACCCGCCGCCGACACGATTTCGGCCCAGGCCCGCAGCAAAATCCCCCAGTCGATACTCTCCGCCCATGACACACGAACTGGCGACCAAGCAGCAGGTGCTGAGGTTCCTGCTAGAAACCAGCCGGAGTCAGGAGAATTGAGGTTTAAGAGCCAAAGCACGAGGTAGAGGAGTGCCGCGGACATAATGAAGGCGATCGGCAGCGAGCTCATGCTGCCCGTCGCCCACTTGAGGGCATAGACGGACGCGGCAAACAACACCGCAACAAAAAGTCCCGCCCACGTCTCCGGCGGAACCGCACCAGCAAGATTCAGGAGATCAAGGTTTCGTCCGGTCACGACTTTGACACCGCCCGCGACCAGGACCCAGCCAGAGGCCGCAAGAAATCCGCCGATCACCGGATAGGGCACAAAGCGCACATATTCGCCAAGCCGCAGCGCACCCAAGAAATAAAGGGCGAGCCCGGTAAGAAAAGACGCAAGCACGAACGCAATGAGGACGTGACTAACCGCCGCCTCCGGGCTTCCGCCGTTTGCCAGCACCAAACCCGAAACAGTTGTCGCCAAAACGCTGAGAACGGCAACGGCCGGATTGTTCGGACCAGCGGCAACCGGAGCAATAGTCGACGTGTACGCGACGTAGAGTCCGCTGATGGCCGATCCAATCAAGAGCGCCCAAAGCCCCACTGGGAGGCCCGATTTCAGGGCACCCTGAAACAGCAGCGCGCTAAAGGAGAGACAATAGGCGATAGCAAGGAGGCTTGCGGCCAAGCCCGCGAGCACATCGCGTCCCACGGCTGGCGCGTCACGGCGGCTTGTCACGAGCTCCATATCCTACGTGCCTCCGCTCCCAATCATGAGCGTGAACGCCAGGAAAACAAGACCCATTTCGACTGCCCGGCAAATTGCGTTAACCTTTCATTAACCTGTTCGCCGCGAACCTCTCGGAGGACCGGTTACCGTCTGCCGGAAAGTCGGGTCGAGCGTTCTCTTCGGCCAACAGCGCCATCCGTCCTGACAGAATGAGAACCATGACCCGCCAAACCCTCGATGCCATTCTCTCGACCACCGACGCGCTCGACCTCAGTCGGGATCTCGGCGCCGCTGTCCGGGATTGGCTCGCGCATCTCAGACAGTCGCGCGGGGCTGCGGATCTCACCATCGAAGCCTATGAGCGCGACCTGCGCCAATTCCTCGGTCATCTCCGTGCGCGACTGGGTCACCCGCCATGCCTCGGCGATCTTGCGGCCCTCGATGCCAAATCGATCCGCAGCTTCCTCGCATCACGTCGCCGCGACGGAACCAACAGCCGCACACTGGCGCGTGCGCTCTCGTCCATGAAAAGTTTCTTCCGCTGGCTCGAGCGCGAACAGGACATTCATAATCGCGCCATCGATCAAGTCTCGCGCCCGAAGCTCCCCCATTCCATTCCAAAGCCGCTGACCGTGGAACGCGCAGCCGACGTCGTGAAAGGGGAAGTGTCTGCCGAATTTGACTGGATTCATGCTCGCGACACTGCGGTTCTCTTGTTGCTCTACGGTGCGGGTGTGCGCATCTCCGAAGCACTCGGGCTGCGTCCAAAAGATATTCCCGGAGAAGACAGCGACGTAATGCGTATCGATGGCAAGGGCGGAAAAGAGCGGCTCGTCCCGATCCTTCCCATCGCCAAAGCTGCCATCGCGCAGTATATTGACCTCTGTCCCTATCCTTTACCGGCAGACAATCCGCTCTTTCTTGGGGCTAAGGGTGGCCCTTTATCGCCGCGCATAGTGCAACTCGCCATGCAGAAATTACGAGACTCGCTTGGCCTGCCTGAAACGGCAACTCCGCACGCCTTGAGACACTCGTTTGCTACGCACTTGTTATCCGCCGGGGCAGACCTACGACAGATCCAAGAGCTGCTCGGTCACGCCTCGCTTTCGACAACACAGGTCTACACCGAAGTCGATCGTGATCATTTGCTCAAAGTTTATGACGCCGCCCACCCGCGCGGCTAAGGCGTGGCGCTAGAAAAACCGTTTTGTCGGATCGCTTAGGCATTGCAATCGACCGCGTGAGGACGAACCTCCCGCCTCCCAACTCACATATGGATTTGCCGTTTGGCGACGGCGAGCGCGGCTTCCTTCACGGCTTCCGTCAACGTTGGATGCGCATGACAGGTCCGGGCAAGATCCTCGGCCGCCCCCCCGAGCTCCATGATGACGGCCGCCTCGGCGATGATTTCGCCGGCGTTGGCACCGATAATATGAACACCCAGGATTCGGTCGGTCTCCGCGTCAGCCAGAACTTTCACAAAACCATCTGTGGTCTTGTTGGCTTTTGCCCGACCGTTTGCCGTGAACGGAAACTTGCCCGACCGGTAGGTAACACCGTCCGCCTTCAATTCTTCTTCGCTCCGGCCGACGGTCGCAACCTCCGGCGACGTGTAGATGACGTTCGGGATCACACCGTAGTTCACATGACCCGCCTGCCCGGCCAAGATCTCCGCAACGGCGACACCCTCGTCCTCCGCTTTATGCGCGAGCATCGGCCCGGCAATCACGTCACCAATGGCAAATACGCCCGGCACAGTCGTCTCATAGCGATCATCGACGACAATGCGTCCCTGGTCATCAGAAGAAATACCGGCCTCAGCTAAACCGAGACCCTCCGTGTACGGCACGCGGCCGATGGCCACGAGAACCACGTCAGCCTTTGTTTCAGCGGCTTCACCACCAGCTGCAGGCTCGACGGAAACGGCAAGCGATGCGCCAGCGTTTTTGACACCCGTCACCTTCGATCCAAGCCTGAATTTGATGCCTTGCTTTTCAAGGATCCTCTGGAAGCTGCGCGCCACGTCCCGGTCCGTACCAGGCACAATGCGATCAAGGAATTCGACAACTTCCACCTCGGCCCCGAGGCGGCGCCAAACCGACCCCAGCTCGAGCCCAATCACGCCGGCACCGATAACGAGTAGCCTCTTCGGTACTTTCGCGAGCGCCAGTGCACCCGTGGACGATACAATTCGCTTTTCATCGATATCGATACCGGGAAGCCGCGCAACGCCCGAGCCGGTGGCAATCACAACAGAACTGGCCTCGAGCCGTTGCTTCTCACCATTCATAAAGGTCACGTCAACTGCGCCGGAACCGGCGATCCGCCCGGTCCCGTGGAAGTGATCGATCTTGTTCTTCTTCAAGAGGTAAGCAACACCATCGACGTTCCCCTTCACGGCCTCATCCTTAAAGGCCAGCATCTGCTCAAGATCAAGCTTCGGCTTCACCTCGATGCCCATGGCGCCGAATTTCTTGTTCGCCTCCTCAAACAGCTCGGAAGCATGCAGCAACGCTTTCGAAGGAATGCATCCGACATTGAGGCACGTGCCGCCGTGGGTCGAACGCTTTTCGACAACGGCAACTTTCAGTCCAAGTTGGCTGGCGCGGATCGCGCAGACGTATCCGCCAGGCCCTGTACCGATGACAATGAGATCGTAACGTTGCATCAGGAGGAGATCCAAATTTCAGAAGAGCAGGCCTTCGTACCAAGAAAGCGAGCCGCCACGCAGAAACCGACAAGCGCGATACCAGTCGCCTTCGCAGTCTCGGACCCGGCAAAACGGTAGCCGGGCGCGGAGAGTGTCTTAAACATCCACTGTCAGAGCTCCAGAACGAAGCGCTGCGGATCCTCGAGGCACTCCTTCACACGGACGAGAAAAGTCACCGCCTCTTTGCCATCGACGATCCGGTGATCATAGGACAGCGCCAAATACATCATCGGACGCGCCGCAATCTGTCCATCCTTGACGACAGGCCGCTCTTCGATGCGGTGCATGCCAAGAATGCCGGACTGGGGCGCATTGAGGATGGGCGTCGACAACATCGATCCGTAAACGCCGCCATTGGAAATCGTGAACGTGCCACCTTGCATGTCTTCGATAGCTAGCTTGCCGTCACGAGCCCGGCGGCCGTAATCGCTGATCGTCGCTTCGATATCGGCGATACTCATGCGATCCGCCTCGCGCAGAACGGGCACCACCAGACCGCGATCCGTTCCGACCGCAACGCCGATGTGGTAATAGTTCTTGTAAATGATCTCGTCGCCATCGATCTCGGCATTGACGGCAGGAATCTCTCGCAAGGCCTGGATACAGGCTTTGACGAAGAATCCCATAAACCCAAGCTTCACGCCGTAACGCCGTTCGAACAGGTCCTTGTACTGCGCCCGCATCGACATAATGGCGCCCATGTCCACGTCGTTGAACGTGGTCAGGATCGCAGCCGTGTTCTGTGCGTCCTTGAGCCGTTGTGCAATAGTCTGCCGGAGCTTGGTCATGCGCACGCGCTCTTCACGCGGCGCGTCGCTCAACGTAGGTGGTATGCGCAAATTCTGGGCCGGGACCGGCGCATTCGAAAGCGGTGCAGCTGCCACCGCACTGCCGTCTTCAGACGATCTGGCCTGGACACTCCCGACCGCACGGCTTTGACCTTCTGCCTGCGCTCGAGCCTTGCGCACCGCCGCAACCGCATCTTCTTTAAGGATCTGGCCCCGCTTCCCCGATCCCGTGACCTCGGCAGGATCGATACCAGCCTCGGCAAGGATTTTCTTTGCCGAAGGCGCAGCGGCCGGTATTGAAGTCCTCTTCGGTGCCGTCGCCTCGGCAGCTTTGGCACGCCGAGCCGCCGCCGGCGCAGCGACGTCATTCGCCGGTCGTTGAGCCGCGGCCGGCTTAGCAGCACCTGCCGCAGCTTTTCCGGCACCCTCGGTGATCACGCCAAGCAGTGCACCCACTGGAACCGTTGCGCCCTCCGCCACTTTGATACCGCCAATCACGCCGGAAACCGGCGCCGGAACTTCAACCGTGACCTTATCCGTCTCCAGCTCAACCAGCGGCTCGTCCACCTTGACCGCATCGCCCTCTTTCTTCAGCCACTTCCCGACGATCGCTTCGCTGATCGACTCGCCCAAAGCGGGAACACGAATTTCCGTTGCCATATTGCCCTCGTCCGCACGGCGCAGCCGCAGAGGCGGCTAAGCTGCGTCTCAACCCTTCAATGCATCCTCGACCAAAGCCTTCTGCTCCTGCAGGTGCTTGCTCATGAGGCCGGTTGCTGTCGATGCCGATGAGGCCCGGCCGGCATAGCGCACGGTCTTGGCCTTACATGCCGTATGCCCAAGCACCCATTCGATATTGGGAGCAATGAACGTCCATGCACCCATATTTTTTGGTTCCTCCTGACACCACACGAATTCGGCATTTGTGAATCGTCCGAGATCTTGCATCAACGTGCGCGCGGGTATCGGATAGAGCTGCTCAAGACGCATGAGGTAGACGTCGTCGAGACCCGCGGCCTCGCGCCCATCGTAAAGATCGTAGTAGACCTTGCCCGAGCACAGCACGACTCTTCGGATCTTCTCATCACTCTTGAGCTTGATTTTTCCGTCCGTCGCATTCTCGGCATCGTCCCAAAGAACGCGACAGAAGCCGGTGCCGGGGCCCAGGTAAGCAAGCGGCGAAACGACCCGCTTATGCCGAAGCAAGGACTTAGGCGTCATGAGAATCAATGGCTTTCGGTATTTGCGATGCAGCTGCCGCCGCAGAATGTGGAAGTAATTTGCAGGTGTCGTGCAATTGGCCACTTGCATATTATCTTCGGCACAGAGCTGCAAATAGCGCTCAAGCCGGGCCGAGGAGTGCTCCGGCCCCTGCCCTTCGTAGCCATGCGGCAGCAGCATCACCAGGCCCGACATGCGCAGCCACTTGCGCTCGCCCGTACTAATAAATTGGTCGAAGACCACCTGAGCACCATTTGCGAAATCACCGAACTGCGCCTCCCACATAACCAGCGCGTTGGGTTCGGCAAGAGAGTAGCCATATTCGAAGCCGAGGACGGCCTCCTCCGAAAGCATCGAGTTGATCACCTCGAAGCGCGCCTGTCCCGGCGTCATATGCAAGAGCGGCGTATACCGGCGCTCGGAAATCTGGTCGATGAGAATCGCATGACGCTGGGAAAAGGTTCCCCGTTCGCAATCTTGGCCGGACAGTCTAACGGGGAGCCCCTCGGTCAGCAGCGAACCGAAGGCAAGATGCTCTGCCATCCCCCAGTCGATACCCTCGCCGCTGTTGACCATGTCCCAGCGACGTTCAAGCAAACGCGCAACGCCTTTATGAGCATTGAATCCTGAAGGAATGGACGTGATCTGAAAAGCGATGTCGCGCAACCGCTGTAGATCGACACCCGTTAAGCTCCGGAACTCCGCATCGTAATCGTGCACGACACTCGCCCAGCGGCCATCGAGCCAATCGGCTTTGTTGGGTTTGTAACTGGATGCGAGTTCTAATTCCTCATCCAACGTCGCACGGAACGAAGTCCTGATCTCATCAACTTCTTCCTCCGTCACAACGCCTTCGTACACGAGCTGCTTCGAATAGATCTCGGACGTAACCGGATGCTTCGCGATCGCCTGGTACATAATGGGCTGCGTGAACGCCGGCTCATCTGCCTCGTTATGTCCATACCGGCGGTAACAGAACATATCGATCACAACCGGCTTCTGAAACCGTTGACGGAACTCGGTTGCAATCTTGGCGCAATGAACGACAGCTTCGGGATCGTCGCCGTTCACATGCAGAATTGGCGCTTCGATCATGCGCGCCACATCCGAACAGTAGGGCGAGGAGCGCGAATACCGCGGGTTCGTCGTGAATCCGATCTGGTTGTTGATGATGAAATGGATCGTACCGCCGGTCCGATGCCCCTTTAGGCCCGACAGCCCGAAGCATTCCGCTACAACGCCCTGACCCGCAAACGCCGCATCCCCGTGAACGAGCAGCGGCATGACAGGGGTACGTTCGCCAGGCTTGCAGCCGCGCTGATCCTGCTTNNCCTGCTTCGCACGCACCTTTCCAAGAACAACCGGATCGACAATCTCAAGATGCGAGGGATTGGCGGTCAGCGAAAGATGGACATTGTTGCCATCGAAGCTTCGATCGGACGAAGCGCCAAGGTGATATTTGACATCTCCTGAGCCCTCGACCTCCTCCGGTTTCCAGGACCCGCCCTTAAACTCGTTAAAGACGGCTCGATGCGGCTTGCCCATCACGTTACAGAGCACATTCAGCCGGCCGCGATGCGCCATGCCGAGAACAATCTCTTTGGCGCCCAGCTGTCCCCCGCGCTTGATAATCTGCTCAAGCGCCGGGATCATCGATTCAGCACCATCCAGCCCGAACCGCTTCGTGCCCGTGTACTTCACATCACAGAAGCGCTCGAACGTCTCCGCCTCAATGAGCTTGGAAAGGATCGCCCGCTTTCCCTCGACAGTAAAACGAATGTCCTTTTCGGCACCTTCGATCCGCTCTTGAATCCACGCCCGTTGGCTTGGCGAGCTGATGTGCATGTACTGAAAGCCGATCTTACGGCAGTACGTGCGCCGTACGATGGCGAGGATTTCGCGCATGGTCGCCGTATCAAGGCCCATGTAGCGATCGAGAAAGATCGGCCGGTCCATATCAGCTTCTGTAAAGCCGTATGTCTCAGGCTTGAGGTCGCGGTGAACCTTGCGCTCCGCCAGTCCAAGGGGGTCGAGATCAGCCGCAAGATGCCCCAGAACGCGATACGCCCGGATCAGCATCCGCGCCCGGATACTATCCTGGATAGCCCGGTAACTGGCAGCCGGCGAAAGCTCAACGCCCTCGGCCTGCGCCCGCTCCGCCAGCCGATCGCGAAACCGCCGCTCCTGAACGCGTCCCTCGGCCGGACCGTAATCCCCTGTCAGCGCCGCAACGACCTCGCTTTTGTCCGATTGCAGCCTTGAGAGCGGCAGGGCCCAAGAAGGTCCCTCGCCGGTCGCTGAATAGGAGCTATCGTCCGTTTCACCGTCGCCATCGGCGGACTCGCGTTTGAGGCTTTCAAAGAAGTGCCGCCATTCATCACCCACCGAGCCAGGGTTTTGCTCGTAACGCTCTTGCATCTCCTCGATATAGGCAGCGTTTGCGCCATCGAGAAAAGATGTGCTGATGAAGTGCTGGTTGAGTGCCTTGCGTGACATTAAGTATCCCGTCCGCGCCTGCAAAACTGCAGAGGCTGAATTTGGGGGTGTTTCCCCTCAAAAGCCAGGGCATCTTGCGTGCCCTCATAGACGTATCTAGTGATTTTTGATCAGGCCTTTAAGACCTCCATTAGTGCTGTCCCCAGACTTGCCGGACTATCAGCGATCGCGATCCCCGCCCGCTGCATGGCTTCGATCTTGTCCTCGGCTTTGCCCTTCCCGCCGGAAATAATAGCCCCGGCATGGCCCATCCGGCGTCCTGGTGGAGCCGATGCACCGGCAATGAATCCCGCCATCGGCTTTTTGCGGCCCTTCTTGGCCTCAGAAACCAGAAAATCAGCCGCCTCCTCTTCGGCCGAGCCGCCGATTTCACCGATCATAATAATGGATTGCGTCTCAGGGTCCGACAAAAAGAGGTCAAGCACATCGATAAATTCCGTCCCCTTGACCGGATCCCCGCCGATACCCACCGCCGTCGTCTGTCCGACCCCGGCGTCCGTCGTTTGTTTCACCGCTTCATAGGTCAGCGTCCCGGATCGCGAGACAATCCCGCACGAGCCCTTCTTGAAAATATTGCCAGGCATAATACCGATTTTGCATGCGCCGGGGGTCAACACACCGGGACAATTGGGACCGAGGAGACGTGACTTCGACCCTTCCAGCGCTCGCTTGACGCGCACCATGTCCAAAACCGGGATACCCTCGGTAATGGTCACGATAAGCGGCATCTCGGCGTCGATCGCCTCCAAGATAGCGTCGGCGGCGAATGGAGGCGGTACGTAGATCGCGGTTGCCGTCGCACCCGTCGCCTCCTTCGCTTCGACAACCGTGTCGAACAGTGGCACATCTTCGAGATCGGAATCAGGATGCTTCGAACCCCCCTTGCCCGGTGTAACGCCTCCCGANNCCTCCCGAAACGTTCGTTCCATAGGCACGCGCCTGCTTCGTATGAAACGTGCCCTGACTGCCCGTGAGGCCTTGACAAATCGTGATGGTGCGATCGTCAACGAGAATAGACATGCACTGCCCTGTGTTGCGAGCAAACGCCTATTGGCATCAGCTCGATGGTTTCGACCTTCCGCCTACGCCTGGCGCGACGCCCGCGACATAGCCATAAACGACTTCCTGATGATTGCATGCGCGATGAGAATGATCAGCCCCACCAAGACCATTTCGAGCAACTGACCATGAAACTGAGACATGTCCTTATGCGCGGTCCCGTCGCGTACGCCGATGGCAAAAAGACCACCAAGTGAGATCAACGTGATCAGATAGAAAACGACCGGATGAAGGATCGCGCCGATCAACTGCAGCAAGATCACACCTGCCGCGGCATAAGCCACGATGTCCCATTGAACCTGACCCAGTAGCTGTGCGAAATCTGGCATGACTAAACTCCCTTACACATTTGACCCTGCTCCGCTTTGATCTTCTTAGCAGGCCTGCCGCGCCATTGAAAACAAACCCGCGCACAATTGGCCGCGGCGCACTCGGACTTATGCCGAAATTTTGACGGCCTCAGTAATCTTTGCCGCCGCATCCGCCAAGTCATCCGCCGGCGTGATACTTAGTCCGGATTTCGCCAAAAGCTCCTTGCCCAACGCGACATTCGTACCCTCGAGGCGCACGACCAGCGGAACTTTGACATCCATCTCGCGCGCAGCCGCGATCACACCTTCGGCGATGATGTCACAGCGCATGATGCCTCCGAAGATGTTGACCAAAATGCCCCTTACCGCGGGATCGGAAAGAATGATCTTGAACGCCTCGCGCACTTTCTCCTTGCTCGCACCGCCCCCAACATCAAGAAAGTTGGCCGGTTCCGCGCCGTAGAGCTTGATGATGTCCATGGTGGCCATTGCGAGGCCCGCACCGTTCACCATGCAGCCGATCGCGCCGTCGAGCTTTACGTACGAAAGATCATGCTTCGACGCCTCGATCTCCATCGGGTCTTCCTCCGCTTCATCGCGCAGGGAAGCGATGTCCGGATGGCGGAACAGCGCATTGGTGTCGAAGTTCATCTTCGCATCGAGACAAACAAGATCACCTTGCTTCGTCACGACCAGCGGATTGATCTCCAAGAGGCTAACGTCTTTGTCGTTCAACAAGCGGTAGAGACCAGCGATAAGCTTGCTGGCTTGCTTGACTTGGTCACCCTTGAGGCCCAAAGCGAAGGCAAGCCGCCGCCCGTGATAAGGCTGCAGTCCCGTCGCCGGATCGATGGTCATCGTGAAAATCTTGTCCGGGGTATCGTGCGCCACCTGCTCGATGTCCATACCACCTTCGGTGGAGGCAATAAAAGCAATGCGCGACGTCGCCCGATCAACAAGCGCTGAGAGATAGAGCTCGCGGCCGATGTCACACGTTTCCTCGATATAAAGACGGCGAACCACGCGCCCATCCGGCCCCGTTTGCGCCGTCACCAGCGTTTTTCCGAGCATCTGCTCAGCGAAATACGCCACGTCTTCAGGCGACATCGCGAGCCGCACACCACCCTTCTCGCCTGCGCTCTTTTCCTTGAAGGTGCCCTTGCCCCGCCCCCCCGCGTGAATCTGTGCCTTGACCACCTTCACCGGCGTAGCCAGCGACTTCGTAACGCGGGAAACCTCATCCAGATTAAAGACCGGATATCCCTTCAGTATTGGCACGCCATACTCGGCCAAGAGCTCCTTGGCCTGATGCTCATGAATATTCATCATTCCCCCCGGCACATCTCAAATCAGCAAACTGCGGAAATAGAGGTAGGGGCCGGCCGCACAGCCGCTGCCGGCGCGCCCGCAAAAAGCTGACGTGCTTCCCATTTCTCGATTGAATGACAGATATCAAGCGTACGTCCTACGACCCCAGCTGTGGGTTGATTTTCATGCACGAGTCGACAAGCCCTTTGACGGACTCCACCGACTTCATGAGCATGGCTCGCTCGACACCATTGAGATCGATCTCGATCACGCGCTCCGCACCACCGGCGCCGAGAATTACGGGAACACCGACGTACAACCCTTTGACGCCGTACTCGCCGTTGAGATACGCCGCGCACGGCAGAATGCGCTTCTTGTCCTTGAGATAGCTTTCGGCCATGGCAATGGCCGATGCCGCTGGCGCGTAATACGCCGAACCGGTCTTGAGAAGGGCCACGATCTCGCCACCCCCCTTTCGCGTCCGGTCGATGATCTGGTCCAAGCGATCCTGCTTGATCCAGCCCATCTTGACGAGATCGGGAAGCGGAATACCGCCCACCGTGGAGTATCGCACAAGTGGCACCATGTCGTCGCCGTGACCGCCAAGTACGACGGCCTGCACGTCCTCAATCGACACCTTGAATTCGTCGGCAAGGAAGTGGCGGAACCGCGACGTGTCGAGCACGCCGGCCATGCCGACCACCTTATTGCGCGGCAAGCCGGAGGCCTTCTGCAGGGCCCAGACCATGGCGTCCAACGGGTTCGTAATAACAATCACGAAGGCGCCTGGTGCATACTTGCGGATACCCGCGCCCACCTGCTCCATGACCTTCAGATTGATGCTAAGCAGATCGTCGCGGCTCATGCCCGGCTTGCGCGGCACGCCGGCGGTGACGATACAGACATGCGCACCTTCGATGTCGGCGTAGGCATTTGTACCCTTCATCTGACAATCGAAGCCATCGACGGCACCGGATTGCGCCAGATCGAGCGCCTTGCCCTGAGGCATACCCTCCATAATGTCGAAAACGACCGCATCGCCCAGCTCTTTCAATCCGATGAGATGAGCGAGCGTCCCGCCAATCATTCCGCCACCGATCAAGGCAATTTTCGTACGCGCCATTTCTTTGTTCTCCCTAGGGCCAATGCTGCCAAACGCCCAAATTCGCCGGCAGCCGTTCGCCACTGCGAAATGGACTTCTGTCACGGGTGTTAAGACGAAGCCAACCCCATCTCAAGTCTAAGTTCTCCGAAACCGGAACAATAAGCGCACGAAAAACCGATCGCTGCGGCCGAGTGCGGCGAAATGGGCCATATCAAATCGCGAGCAGTCAGAATTCCGGCGGGAGCTCATCATCTGAGGACCGGTCTACATCAGTTACTCACCGGCTCTGAGAGACCGGTCTCGACCGTTTGAAGCGTCTCACTGTCCATCCGCCCCCGCTCCACATAGGCCTCGCTTCGCATTTCCATAAGCCGAGAGGCCGTACGCTTGAACATGTCGGACCCATCGCCTTCCGCGTAAAGACCCGAAGGCTCTGCCTCGGCGGAGGCAACCAGCGACACCCGATTGTCGTAGAGCGTGTCGATGAGCGTCACAAAACGGCGGGCCTCGTTGCGCATGTCCCGCGTCATCACCGGAATTCCCTCGATCAGAACCGTGTGGAAGCTGTGTGCAATGTGTAGATAGTCAAGCGAACCGAGAGGCAGCCGGCACAGATCATCGAAATGAAACCGGGCAACCCCCATCGCAGCAAGCGGAACTCGAACCTTGCGCCCCTTGACCTCCAACTCCACCGCAGCCGGGTCATTATGACCCGTCAGCCGCTCCCAGTGTGCATCAAGCTCAGCCCGCGCCGCCGCGTCGTTGGGAGCATAGTAAAGTTGCCGGCCGGCAAGTTTGTCGAGGCGGAAATCTTTCGCCGCATTGAGCTCCAACACATCCATGTGCGCTTCCACCAGATCGACAAACGGCAGGAAAAGCGCGCGGTTGAGGCCGTTCCAGTAGAGCCGTCTTGGTGCCGTATTCGACGTGGCAACGACGACCAGACCGCACCCGAATAGCGCCTTGAAGAGCCGCGAGAGTATCATCGCATCGGCAATATCTGTGACCTGCAACTCGTCGAGGCAGACCAAGTTCGCCTCCGACGCCAGGTCTTTTGCCACGGGTGGAATGGGATCTCCTCCGCCCCTCGTCCGCATCTGGGCAATGCGTTCATGGAC
>JABAHR010004998.1_pt1 | contig 17921 bp, 15 predicted proteins | sample 7062101 | NCBI WGS metagenome assembly JABAHR01 (sample SAMN14534553, study PRJNA622989) | marine sediment metagenome | biome: marine biome [ENVO:00000428]; feature: marine pelagic biome [ENVO:01000023]; material: deep marine sediment [ENVO:00002113] | place: India: Gulf of Kutch | collected... | reverse complement strand
TGGTCCGGGCAGGGGGCAATATTGCCTCTCCGGAGCCGGAAGCGCATGATGGGACGCATGAGAAAGCCTGCCATGCTGCTGCTGGCGGCGCTGGCCCTGTGCCAGTCTGCCTGCGTCTACAACGTCCCGCGCCCGGTGGTCGGCGCGCCGGTGGCGCCGGGCGAGGCGGGCGAACACGCCGGGAGATATCTCGACCGGCTGCGCTGGTTCGACCACAACTGGATTTCCCTCAACGCCGTGATCGCCAGCAATCCCGCCGCGCCGGAAGAGGCCGATGCGGCGCAGGCCGCCGGCTTGCCCCTCAATGGCCGCAGCGTTCTGGTAAAGGACAATATCGAAACGCGCGAGCTGCCGACTACCGCTGGCTCGCTGGCGCTGGCGGGCAACATGACCCATCGCGACGCGCCGCTCATCGAGCGATTGCGCGCCAGCGGCGGGGTGGTGCTGGGCAAGGCCAGCCTCTCCGAGTGGGCCAATTTCCGCAGCACCGAAAGCATCAGCGGCTGGAGCGCCGTCGGCGGCATTACGCGCAATCCCCATGCGCTCGATCGCAGCGCCTGCGGTTCCTCTTCGGGCAGCGCCGCAGCGGTGGCGGCCAGTTTCACCTGGGCCGCCATCGGCACCGAAACCGACGGCTCGATCTCCTGCCCGGCCAGCGTCAACGGCATTGTCGGCTTCAAGCCGACGGTGGGCATGGTCAGCCGCACACATGTGATCCCCCTTGCGGGGAGCCAGGACACCCCCGGTCCAATGGCGCGCGACGTCCATGACGCCGCGCTGTTGCTCAGTGCCATCGCCGGCAGCGATCCGCAGGACCCGGCAACCGCCGATGCCGATATTCATGCGCGGGATTTCACTCAAGGGCTGGACGGCGCCTCTCTGCAAGGTGTGCGCATCGGCGTGCTGCGCGGGCGTGACGGCGGGCTCGAACCCTTGCGCGCGGTCTACGAGCAGGCCCTCGCCGACATGGCCGCGGCGGGTGCGCAGCTGGTCGATATCGAATTCACCCCTGACCCGGCCATGGGCGAAGCCGAGTATACCGTGCTGCTCTACGAGTTCCGCCGCGACATNNGACATCGACGCCTATCTGCAAGGCTCCCCCGCCGATATTCCGGTGCGTTCGCTGGCCGAGTTGGTCGCTTTCAACCGGGACCATGCGGAGCAGGAGATGCGCTGGTTCGGGCAGGACATCTTCGAACTGGCGCTCACCGCTGACGACGAGGAGGCCTATCGCGCGGCGCGCGCCACCTCCCTGCGGCTGGCCGGCGAGGAGGGGATAGACCGCCTGCTGGCCGAACATGGTGTCGCCCTGCTGGTCGCCCCGACCGAGGGTCCGGCATGGAAAATCGATCCCGTGCTCGGCGACCGCTGGGTCGAGGGGATCGGCCTCGGCAGCCTTGCCGCTGTTGCTGGCTATCCGCACCTGACCGTGCCGATGGGCGATATCGAGGGGCTACCGGTGGGTATCTCCTTCATCGGCCCGGCCTGGTCCGATCACGCCCTGTTGCAGGCGGGGGCGGCCTATGAGCGCGCGCGCAGCGCCGAATTGCCCGAGCCCGCGGGATTTCCATTTGGGCCGGCGCAAAATGATTAAGACAGTTTGATACATTTGCTTTGTTGTTCACTCGGGGTGGGAGGTCTAGCGGGGCCGGGCGCAATGGTCCGATCATCTTCCCTTCTCCTGCGGCCGGGGCGGCTTGCCCTCGCACTGGCCCTGCTGTCCGCGTCGCTGCCCGCCCTGGCGGAGGCGGATGCGCAGGAGCAGGGCGGTTCGGGCCCGGAAGCCGATCTTGCCGGCAGCGATAACCCGGCACCAGCCGAAGAAGCGGACTTCCCGCTATCCAGCGCCCCGCGCATCTACCTGCCGGCGGACTTCGCCAGCGTTGCCCCGCGCAACGCGCTCGACCTGATCGAGCAGATCCCCGGCTTCGACATTCCGCGCCAGGGCGGCGGCGGCGGCTTCATCGGCCAGAAATGCCCGCGGCTTTGGCGAGGCATCGGGAAACCTGCTGATCAATGGTGATCGCATATCCAGCAAGTCGACCAGCACCAGCGAACAACTGGCGCGCATCCCGGTGGAAGACGTCGTGCGGATCGAGGTGGTCGATGGGGCGACGCTGGAAATTCCCGGCCTCTCCGGCCGCGTCGCCAATATCATCGTCAATTCCAGCGGACTGTCGGGCCAGTTCAGCTGGGAGCCGCAATATCCGCTGGGGCCGGCGCCGTTCAACTGGCGCGAGGGCGCCATCTCCATTCGCGGAAGCAGCGGCCCGGTCGACTTCACCATCGCTCTCGATTCAGGCGGTTTCCAGCGCGGCTCCGACGGACCGGCCCTGTTCACTTTTGCCGATGGCACGCAGGACGAGCGCTTCAACACACAGGTCAGGCGCTTTACGCGGCCCGAACTGAGCGGGACATTCGCCATCGACCTGGCGCCGGGCGTAACCGCCAATGTGAACCTCTCGGGCGGGCTGACAATCTTCGACCAGAAGGAGCGGGAAAACCGCGTGCCGGCCAACCCCCTGCCGGGTTTCGTGGAGAACTTCCTGACCAGCAACAGGGAGCATTTCTACGAACTCAGCGCCGATATCGAGTTTCCGCTGGGTCCCGGCCGGCTCAAGCTGATCGGGCTGGAAAGCTTCGAGCATGGCAATTTCCGAACCCAGTCGCTGCTCGATCTCGAACCCCTGCCGACTTCCGGCAGCCGATTTACCCGTGTCAGTGACCAGGGCGAGCGCATCGCCCGCGCCGAATACTCCTGGAACATGTGGGGCGGCGACTGGCAGCTCTCCGGCGAGGCGGCCTTCAACCGGCTGGACAATGTCGGTTCGCTGTTCCTCTATGACGCGCCGAGCGAAGAGTTCGTCCAGATCGCCTTTCCCGCAGGGATCGGCGGCGTGCGCGAGGAACGTTATGAATCGATCCTCAGCTTCAGCCGGCCGCTGACCGACAACCTGTCCCTCCAGCTGACGCTTGGCGGCGAATACTCGACAATCTCGCAGACCGGCTCCAACGCCCTTTCACGCACCTTCCAGCGGCCCAAGGGCTCGCTTTCACTGGCATGGTCGCCCGGCTCGTCGCTCGATATCAGTCTCGAGGTGGCGCGGCGCGTGGGCCAGCTCAACTTCGGCGACTTTCTTGCCAGCGTGAACATCGCCGATGAAAACCAGAGCGTCGGCAACAACCAGCTGCGCCCGGAACAGAGCTGGGAAACCGAGCTGGAGATCGCCAGGAACTTCGGCCCCTGGGGATCGGCCACGCTGACCCTGTTCGACTACCGGATCGAGGATTACCTGACGATCGTGCCGATCCTCGGCGGCGGCGAGGCGAGCGGCAATATCGACAGCGCGCACCGCTATGGCCTGCGCTTCAACGGCACGCTGCAACTCGGGCAGCTGGGCTGGCAGGGTGCCAAGCTCGACATGCGCATGACCGTGGAGGATTCCTCCCTCACCGATCCGGTGACCTTGCTTGACCGCCGCCTTGATTTTCACCCTCCGTTCGAGGTCTCGCTCGAACTTCGTCATGACGTAGCGGGCACCGACTGGGCCTGGGGCGCCGCCATGCGCCACACCGAGCGGACCGAGCGCTTCCGCGTGGCCGAGGTCACGCTGGAAGACAATATCGCCACTTTCGGCGCGCTGTTCATCGAGCACAAGGACGTGTTCGGCCTGACCGTGCAGCTGCGCGCAGCCAACCTCTTCGATGGATTGTCGGTTCTCGAACGCACGGTCTATGACGGGCCGCGCAATGTCGCGCCGGTGCTGTTTACCGAAGACCGTCGCCTCCCCATCGGCGGGGTCTTCAACCTCAACATCTCCGGCAGCTTCTGAGCAGCTGAAGTCCGGATGCAACAAGGGCGGCGCTGCCATGCCGGCAGGCCGCCCTTTTCGTGTCCGGTAAGCGCCGGAATTACTTCTTGGCCGGAGCCTTCTTCGCCGCCGGCTTCTTGGCAGCGGCTTTCTTCGCCGCCGGCTTCTTCGCCGCGGCCTTCTTCGCCGCCGGCTTCTTGGCAGCGGGCTTCTTCGCTGCCGGCTTCCTGGCCGCAGCCTTCTTGGCCGGCTTCTTCTTCTCTTCGGCCGGGGCTTCCTCGGCCTCGATCGCGGCTTCCAGCTCCTCGCGGGTAACCTCGCGCTCGGTCACTTCGGCCTTGTCGAACAGGAAGTCGACCACCTTGTCCTCATACAGCGGCGCGCGCAGCTGGGCCTGCGCCATCGGCTCGGAACGGACGTATTCGATGAAGCGTTCGCGGTCCTCGGCGCGATATTGCTGTGCCGCCTGCTNNATTTCCTGCTGCGAGACTTCGACGCCATTGGCCTGGCCGATTTCCGACAGCAGCAGGCCGAGGCGCACGCGGCGTTCGGCGATGCGGTGGTAATCGTCCTTCTCGTCCTCGATTTCCTTCTTCGCGGCGTCCGGATCCTCTTCCTTGGCGGCTTCCGCCATCAGCTGGTTCCAGATCTGCTCGAATTCGGCCTCGACCATGGTCGGCGGCACTTCGAAATCGTGGTCGGCGGCCAGCTTGTCGAGCAGCTGGCGCTTCATCTGCGTGCGGGTCAGGCCGGCGGTCTGCTGTTCCAGCTGGCCGGTAATCAGTTCCTTCAGCTTGTCGAGGCTCTCGAGGCCGAGGTTCTTGGCGAACTCGTCGTCGATCTTGCTCTCGGTCTCGACCTTCACCTGCTTCACGGTGACGTCGAACTCGGCTGCCTTGCCCTTGAGGTTCTCGGCCGGATAATCCTCCGGGAAGGTGACGGTGATGGTCTTGGCATCGCCGGTCTTCACGCCGGTCAGCTGCTCCTCGAAGCCGGGGATGAACTGACCCGAGCCGAGCACCAGCGGAGTGTCCTCGGCCTTGCCGCCTTCGAATTCCTCGCCGTCGACGCGGCCGACGAAATCGATGATCAGCTGGTCGCCGTCTGCGGCCTTCTTGCTCTTGGCGGCGTCCTTGTAGCTCTTCTGGTTGGCAGCGATGCCCTGCAGCGCCTCTTCCAGCGCCTCGTCGGTCACCGGCACGTTGAGCTTTTCCAGCTTCAGCCCGTCGATCGAGGGGACCTCGATTTCCGGCAGCACTTCCAGCTCCACGGTGAGCTCGGCATCCTTGCCCTGCTCATAGCCCTCGGCCATTTCCACCTTCGGCTGCAACGCCGGGCGCAGGGCCTTGTCCTTGATCAGCCCGTCCACCGATTCGCGCAGGCTGGCGTTGAGTGCATCGGAATGCAGCGCCTCGCCGTGCATCTTGCGGATGAGATTGGTGGGGACCTTGCCGGGGCGGAAGCCGGGCATGCGTACCTGCGGCGCGACCTTCTTCACCTCGGCGGTGATCCGGTCATCGATGTCCTTGGCGGGAATGGTCAAGGTATAGGCGCGCTTGAGGCCTTCATTGACGGTTTCGACGATCTGCATTTTTTTGCCTTCTTACATATTCTTACGGGCCCGAAGCGCCAGGGAACTGGTGCGGGCGAAGGGACTCGAACCCCCACATCTTNNCCAGCGCGTCTACCAGTTCCGCCACGCCCGCGGCCCGACGAATCCACCAGGACAGATGCCTGACAAACAGGGATGCGCCCTTAGAATCGCTGGGCGAAAAGGGCAAGCGCTGTGCGTCGTTTGGCAGCGAGAATCCGCGCAAACGCGCCATTGTCCGATTGATTTTCCCTGCCAGCCGTGCCTAAGCGCCGCGCATGAGTGACGATAACGCAAGCGATACCCCGCCCGATCACCTGGCGATCGACCCCCGCAGCGCCCATTTCGATGCCGAGGTGCTGCAACGCGGCGTGGGCATTCGCTTCAAGGGCAAGACGCGCACCGACATCGAGGAATATTGCATCTCCGAAGGCTGGGTGCGGGTGCAGGCGGGCAAGACGGTTGACCGCAAGGGCCGCCCGCTGACGATCAAGCTCAACGGCCCGGTCGAGGCCTGGTTCGAGGACCTCGGCGACAACCCGCCCGTCGCCAGCGCCTGAGGTTTCGCAATGGCCAGCGGGGCGCTGGCAACCAATTTCCTTCCTTGCGGCCCGGGGGGCCTGCCTTGCCAATTGAGGCCGGCGCTGTTTTGAGCGTACGGACGGGTGTGATACCTTGCCTCCGGGTTTTCCGTGGGAAGGATGGATCACGTGTTCAAAATGTCTCGACTGCTCGGCACCTCATTGATTGTTGCCTTGGCCGCTTGCAGCTCGCCGGCAGAGGAACCGGTCCCGGTTCCCGCTCCAACCGAGATCATCGATCTCGGCGCGCTGGTTACGGAGGGCCTGCCGCAAGAAGTCTGGGGCCGGGCCTTCATGGAAATGAACGGATTTGACCGGAACAATTCCTTTGAAGTCATCGATTGGACCTTTGCCGATACGGTGCATGGCTCGAACGGCTATTATACGCTGTTCAATCACGGGGGTCCGCATGTCGATGCCCCCAGCCATGTGGGCGTTGGCGCCGGCCTTGACGCCTATCCGGTCGAGGCGTTCGCCGGGCCGGTCAAGGTGTTCGATGCTTCCGACTTCGAGCCGGGATGGACCATTCCCCCGGAATTCTTCGAGACGTCGGAGATCGCTGCCGGTGACATCGTCCTGATCTACACCGGCTATGTACCGCCACAGTCCGACGAGGAACTGCCGCAGGTCACTTCCCTCACTCACGAGGCTGCGGAATTTCTCGCCAATATCCCCGTCAGGGCCTTTGGGACCGATTCCTTCAGCGTGCTTGCCGTGGGCGCGACTGCAGACGCGGACATCACCGATCCAATGGTCCGGACGATTCCGATCCACCATGCCTTCCTGTCGCGCAGCATCCCGGTTTACGAACAGCTGCGCAATTTGGACCGGCTGCTCGGCAGGGAGCGGCTGTATTTCGTTGGCCAGCCGCTCAACATCGCCGATGGCGATGGCATGATGGTCCGCCCCTTGGTATTCGCCTATTGAACACCATGATCGCTTGCTGGATGCCAGTGATCATCAGGTCGGTGAGAAAGGTGAAGCGCCGCACGAGGAGAGGGGGCGAACAATGGCCTATGCATCGCTGGAGAACATTACCGGGATTGCAGCCGGGCGCTGGCGCGAGCAGGCCAGGGATGAACGAACCGCGCAGCTGATGTCATCGCTGGTGCGCCACCTGCACGATTTCGCGCGCGAGAACGAACTGACCATGGAGGAATGGTTCGAGGCCACCGAATGGCTCTCGCGCACCGGGCAGATCAGCGATGACAGGCGCAAGGAATTCATCCTCCTGTCGGACGTGCTCGGCCTCAGCATGAGGCTGGAGCTGCTGCATGACAGCAAGCCCGGCGAAGCCACCCAGAACACGCTGCTCGGCCCCTTCTACATTCCCGGATCTCCGCAAATCGCCTTTGGCGAGCGCCTGCCCGGCATCGCCGATGATGACGGCATCCCGCTGATCCTGATGGGCACGGTGCGGGGTCTCGACGGAGAGCCGATTGCAGGCGCGGTGCTCGACATCTGGCAGAACGATCACACCGGGCTCTACGAAGCGCAGATGCCGGAGGGCTCGCCGCCCCACTGCCGCGCCATCCAGCACAGCCGGGAGGATGGCAGCTACATGTTCCGCACCGTGATGCCGGTGGATTATTCCATTCCCACCGACGGGCCGGTCGGAGAGCTGATCGCGCGGACGACAATCTCGGAAGTCCGCCCGGCGCATATCCATTTCCGCATCGAGGTAGACGGCCACCCGCCGCTCGTCACCCATATCTTCGATCGCCGGTCGACGCGGCTGGAGAGCGATCCGGTGTTCGGCGCGCGCGATGGACTGCTGGTCTATTTCGCGGAGCAGCCCGCCGGCACGGCGCCCAATGGCGACACGATCGAGAGGCCCTATCGCGTGGGTGTGCTCGACCTGACGCTGGTCTGAAGGGGGCAGTGGCAGGGCCTGAAGCGGCGGCCCTCAAACAACCGGGTCGTAGGGATCGTCACGCATTTCCGGATGCGGCGAGGTCATGCGCAGGATCGCATAGCCGAGCACGGCGGAGATCAGCGAGCCGGTGAGGATGCCGATCTTGGCCTCGTCACGCAGCATGAAGGCAGCATCGCTCGCCCCGGGGAAGGCCAGCTCGCCGATGAACAGGCTCATGGTGAAGCCGATGCCGCACAGCACCGATACGCCCCATATCTCCGCCCAGGTGCAGCCCTTGGGTTTCTCGACAATGCCGAACTTCACCGTGGCGAAGACGCAGGCGAAGATGCCCGCCTGCTTGCCCAGCACCAGGCCTGCGGCAACCGCCAGCGGCACCGGGTCGAGCAGGGCGTCGAGGCCGAGGCCGGAGATGTTCACCCCGGCGTTGGCGAAGCCGAAGATGGGCACGACGATATAGGCGTTCCACGGCACCAGCGCGTGCTCCATGTTCTCCAGCATGGAGCCGCCATCTCGCTTGTGCATGGGGATGGTGAAGGCGGCCAGCACGCCGGCAATGGTGGCGTGGACGCCGGAATTGAGCACGCAATACCACAGCACCACTGTGGCGATGATGAAGGGCAGGCGGTGGCCCACCTTCATCCGGTTCATGGCGATCATCGCGCCCAGCACGAGGGCCGAGGCAATCAGCCAGGTAAGCTTGATCTGCGCGGTGTAGAAGATGGCGATGATCGCCACTGCGCCGATATCGTCGACGATGGCGACGGTCAGCAGGAACAGCCGCAGGGGTGCGGGCACGCGGGTTCCGAGCAGGCCGACCACGCCCATGGCAAAGGCGATGTCGGTGGCGGCGGGAATCGCCCAGCCACGCAGCAGCTCCGGATCGCCGCCGACGATCGAGACGAACACCAGCGCCGGCGCGGCCATGCCGGCCACAGCGGCCAGGATCGGCAGGTTGCGTGCCTTGGGATCGGCGAGGTTGCCGCTAATCAGCTCGCGCTTGATCTCGAGCCCGACGACGAAGAAGAAGATCGCCATCAGCCCGTCGTTGATCCAGAGGTGCAGCGTGTTGAGGTAGAAGGCGTCCTTCGACCACAGATAGCCCTGGAACAGCTCGTTATAGGCACCGGCAACGCCGGAATTGGCGACCACCATGGCGATCACGGCCACCGCAATCAGCAGCATGCCCTCGAAGGCGTCGGCCTTGAACAGGGCGGTGAAGTTGCGGACGGCGGAGGTAAACATGCTGGGTTCGGACATGATTGGTTCCATTTAGGAATTGCTCGGCCATTGCAAGTGGGCAAAGCGGCGTTGCCTTTTTGCGCACATAGGATAGCTTGCAGAATCGGGCTTGCATTACAGGGGGATCCGGCTTGCTTGACTGGGGCATATTGGAATGGCTTGCCGTCATGGAGCAGGAATTGCTGCTCTTTGCCGGGCTGTTCTTCCTTATCGGCGCGCTCGACGAACTGGCCGTCGATGGCGTCTGGGCCTGGCTGCGGCTGACCGGCCGCGCCAGCAGCCTCACCCTGGACCGCAAGCAGGTCCAGCTCCGCCAGCTCTCCGGCAAGGCGGCCGTATTCATCCCGGCATGGAACGAGGATCGGGTGATCGAGCACACCATCGCCCATGCCCTGCGCGCCTGGCCGCATGGCGATTATGTCATCTACGTCGGCTGCTATCGCAACGACATGGCGACGCTGGAGGCGGCCATGCGCGGCGCCGGCAGCGATTCCCGCGTGCGCCTGGTGGTGCACGATTGCGAAGGGCCGACGACCAAGGCCGATTGCCTCAATCGCCTCTATGCGGCGATGGAAATGGACGAGGCGCGCACTGGCCGGCGCGTGCGCATGGTGGTGCTGCACGATGCCGAGGACATGGTCGACGAGGCCGAGCTGGGGCTGGTCGACAAGGCCATCGAGCGCAGCGAGTTCGTGCAGATTCCCGTGCTCCCTTTGCCGCAGCGCAGTTCGCGCTTCATCGGCAGCCATTATTGCGAGGAGTTTGCCGAGGCGCATGGCAAGGCGATGGTCGTGCGCGACGCCATTGGTGCGTGCCTCCCGGCGGCTGGCGTCGGCTGCGCCTTCGAGCGCGGCATGCTGGCGCGGATCGCCGACCTATATGAGAAGACCGGGCCGTTCTCGGTCGAATCGCTGACCGAGGATTACGAGCTCGGCATGCGTATCGAGGCCGCCGGCGGGCGCTCGCGTTTCCTGCGGGTGCGCGGACTGGATGGTAAGCTGGTGGCGACGCGGGCGTTCTTCCCCTCGCGCATCGACCATGCGGTGAAGCAGAAGGCGCGCTGGGTCCACGGCATCGCCCTGCAGGGCTGGGACCGGCTCGGCTGGGCCGGCGGGCTTGCCGAGCGGTGGATGCGCCTGCGCGACCGGCGCGGTCCGCTTGCCGCGCTGGTGCTGGCCTGCGGCTATTCCTTCTTCCTGCTTGCCGGGCTGTTCTACCTGATCGGCGAACTGGGCGTCGCCCGCCCGTGGGAGGCCGATCCGCTGCTGCAGGCAATCATCCTGCTCAACCTGTGCAGCTTTGCCTGGCGGGCGCTGGTCCGCTTCGCCTTTACTGCGCGCGAGTTCGGCTTCGTCGAGGGCGTGCTCGCGATGATCCGCATCCCGGTTGCCAATGTCATTGCCATCATGGCCGGGCGTCGCGCCCTGGCGGCCTATATCGGCACCTTGCGCGGGGAGGCTCCGCATTGGGAAAAGACCGCGCATGAGTCCCATCCGGCGGCGCCGCTGGCACAAGGGGCGACAGCATGAGCCGGCGCGGCAACACCATCGCGCGCGGCAGGCGCGGCCAGCCGGTCGTGGTGCTGTTGGTATTGCTGCTGGCCTGGGCGGGCATGCGCGTGGCGACATGGCATGCGCCGCTCGGCATGCGGGCGCAAATCACCGCCGAGGCGGCTGGTATTGGCGACCCTGTCGACGAGGTGCAGGCGGTGCGCCTGCCTGCGCAGGTTGAACCAGGGGCCGCGCTCCAGCCTGCCGAGGCACCGCGCGATGCCGACGATCCCGCGAACTGGCATGTTCCCTATGTTCCCGCGCCGAGCATGCGCGAGTGGAACCGGCCTCCGCCTCAGGTCGAACAGGTCTCCCGTGCCGATGTTCCTGCCATGTCGCCGCGCGCGGCGGCCGGGCACACCATGTTGCTCGCGGCCGCCTTCTCGCGGATGGAAATCCCGCAGCACCTGCTGCCCTACCTGACCCGGCCCGCCGGTCCGCCGGCATCGCCCGCGACATCGCCCGATGCCGCGCCTTTCGTCACCCTGCCGTCTGCCGAACAGGCGCGCCAGAGCCGCTGGTCGGTCGATGGCTGGCTGCTGTGGCGCGAGGATACCACCACGCCGGTGCTGTCGGGCCGCCCGTCCTATGGCCGCAGCCAGGCCGGCGCCGTCGTCCGTTATGAGCTTGCTCCCGGCAGCGGCCACCGCCCGCAGGCGCATGTTCGCGGATCGACGGCCTTGCAGGGAGCGCGCGATATGGAAGCATCCGCCGGGCTTTCCGCCCGGCCGCTGCCGCAGCTTCCGCTCCGCGTGGCCGCGGAAGTGCGGCTGGGGGAAACCGCCCAGGGCACGAGGGTGCGCCCGGCCGCCTATGCCGTTTCCGAATTCCCGCCGCTGGAGCTGCCGGCCGATACGCGCGGCGAGCTCTACCTCCAGGCCGGCTACGTCGGCGGCACCTATGCCACCGCCTTTGTCGACGGGCAGGCGCGGGTCGATCGCAGCCTGCACGCCATGGGCGATTTCGACCTCCGCGCCGGGGCCGGCGCATGGGGCGGGGCGCAGGAGGATGCCGCAAGGCTCGACATTGGCCCCAGCGCCAGCGTCAGCTTCCAGCTTGGCGAGGGCAGGGGTCGGCTGGCTGCCGATTACCGCATTCGCGTGGCTGGCGATGCCGAGCCTTCGAGCGGTCCGGCGCTGACTCTATCCGCCGGTTTTTAGGCTCCTTCTCCCCATTCACCTTCTATCCAGCGCCGCTATGCGTTAGGCGCTAGCCATGGATGTCTACCTTCCCATAGCCAATCAGTCGGTGAACGGGCTGTGGATCGTGCTGCTCGGCGGCATGACGGGCATCCTTTCCGGCATCTTCGGCGTTGGCGGCGGCTTCCTCACCACGCCGCTGCTGATCTTCTCCGGCATTCCGCCGACGGTGGCCGCGGCCTCGGCGGCGACGCAGGTGACCGGCGCCAGCGTTTCCGGCGTGATCGCCCAGAGCCGCAGCAAGGGTGTCGACTACCAGATGGGCGGGGTGACCGTGGCCGGCGGCATGGTCGGCGCGCTGCTCGGGGCGGGCATATTCAACCTGCTCGAGGCGCTCGGCCAGATCGATGTCGTCATCAGCCTGCTCTACGTGCTGTTGCTGGGAACCATCGGCGCGATGATGGCGCATGAGAGCATCCAGGCGCTGCGCCACCGCTCCGGCGAGGGCCGGCGCGCGGCCAAGCGTCGCCACCACCCGCTGGTGGCCAGCCTGCCGATGCGCTGGCGCTTCTACCGCTCGGGCCTCTACATCTCCCCGCTGGCGCCGCTGCTGCTCGGCATGGGGGTGGGCATTCTGACCATGCTGATGGGCGTGGGCGGCGGCTTCATCATGGTTCCCGCCATGCTCTACATCCTCGGCATGAGCGCCAATGTCGTGGTCGGCACCAGCCTGTTCAACATCCTCTTCGTGACCATGATGGTGACCATGACCCACGCGCTGACGACCAAGGCGGTGGACATCGTGCTGGCCGCGCTGCTGCTGGCCGGATCGGTCATCGGCGCGCAGATCGGCAGCCGCATCGCCACCACCATCAAGCCGGAATGGCTGCGCCTGATGCTGGCGACCATCGTCCTCGTCATAGCCCTGCGCATGCTGATGGGGCTCGGCTACGTGCCGGACGAGGTCTACACCGTGGTGCCGCTGTGATGGCCCGCCTGCTCATCCTGTTGGCGCTGCTGCTGGCGCTGCCGCAGGCCGCGCTGGCGCAGGGGCGCGATCCGATCCTGGTGCCCGAGGTTTCGCAGCACGAGGTGCTGGTGCGGCAGGGCTTCACTGGCACCCAACTGCTGCTCTACGGGGCGATCCTCGATCCTGACGGCAGGCGCGCTCGGGCCGATTACGATATCGTGGTGATCCTGCGCGGCCCCTCGCAGGCGCTGCGCCTGCGCGAGAAACAGCGCATTGCCGGCATCTGGATCAATGCCGACAACAGCGCCTTCCGCTCGGTCCCGTCCTTCTTCTCCCTCGCCAGTTCCAACCCGATCCACGAGATCGTCGATGCCCGCACGGCGGCGATCTACGAGTTCGGCCTCGAGTATATGCAGTTGTCGCCGTCCGGCTCGATCGACCCTGAAGCCCATGCCCGGTTTACCGACGGGCTGGTCGACCTGCGCAGCCGTGAGGGCCTGTTCCAGCAGGACGAGGCCGGCGTCACCATCAGCGAGGACGTGCTCTACCAGGCCCATATCGACCTGCCGGCGAACGTGCAGGTCGGCCGCTACGTGGCGGAGACCTTCGCCGTGCGCGGCGGGCGGGTGATCGCCTCGGCAACGGCGGAAGTGCAGGTGCGCAAGGAGGGCTTCGACCTCGTCGTCGCCGAGCAGGCGGAGGACAACAGCTTTGCCTATGGCCTGCTGGCGGTGGCCCTGTCGGTGATGATGGGCTGGCTCGCGGGCCGCATTTTCGCGCTGGTTTAACCGCTCGTTTACAGCTGCTTGAGGCAAAGTTGACGCGATCTTAACCTCGCCGGCCTATCTGCGAGGCACGGACCCAAGTCACCTTTGCGAGCGCTTTTATGAATGACATGTCGAGCCAGCCTGTCGCCATGCGCGGTCACAGTGTGACCGAGGCAGCGGAACGGGCGCGCAAATCGGCCAATGGCAAGGCGGCGGATGTCGACAATGCGGCGCAGCCGATCGGCGTCATTCTCGAGATTGCCGGCTCCGGTTCGCAGATTGCCCTCGACATGCAGCGGCTCAACGAATGTTTCGACGATCCCGATCCGTCGATCGCGCAGGCCGGCCAGGTCGGCAGCCAGATCAAGATCAAGACCCGTGACGGCTGGCTGCTCGGCAGCGTGCGCAACCAGAAGCAGGATCGCCGGGGCGACGCCAATGCGGTGATCGCCCACATCGACTTCATGGGCGAGGGGCTGGAGGAAAAGCTCACCGGCAAGATCCATTCCTTCCGCCGTGGTGTGACCCGCTATCCCATACCCGGCGCGCTGATCTATGCTGCCACCACCGACGACCTCAGGCAGATCTATGCCAGCGACGGGCGCAGCTCGATCCAGATCGGCACCGTCTATCCCACGGATGACATCCGCGCCGGCATTTATGTCGATGCCTTCCTCGGCAAGCACTTCGCCCTGCTCGGCTCGACCGGTACCGGCAAGTCCACCAGCGCCGCGCTGATCCTGCACCGCGTCTGCGAGGCGGCACCACTGGCGCATGTGGTGATGATCGACCCGCATGGCGAATATTCGGCGGCCTTCCGCAACACCGGCACCATCTTCGACGTCTCGAACATCCAGATGCCCTACTGGCTGATGAACTTCGAGGAGCATTGCGAAGTCTTCCTCAAGTCCTCCGGCAATGACCTGCAGGACGACAAGGACATTCTCGCCAAGTGCCTGCTCTATGCCCGCGGCAAGAACCGGCTGGCCAAGGGGATCGGCAAGATCACCGTCGATTCCCCCATTCCCTACCTGCTCAGCGACCTGACCACGATCCTGCTCGACGAGATGGGCAAGCTCGACAAAGCGACCAGCACCGCGCCCTATATGCGGATCAAGACCAAGATCGACGAATTGAAGGCCGATCCGCGCTACGAATTCATGTTTTCCGGGATGCTTGTGGGCGACACCATGGCCGCCTTCATCTCCAAGATCTTCCGCATGCCCGGCGTCGGCAAGCCGATCTCCATCATCGATGTTTCCGGCGTGCCGTCCGACATCACCAGCACGGTGGTGGCGGTGCTCAGCCGGCTGGTGTTCGATTTCGCCATCTGGGGTCGCGGCGAGAAGACCCGTCCTATCCTGCTGGTCTGCGAAGAGGCCCACCGCTACGTGCCGAACGAGAAGAACTCCGACGGCAACTCGGTCGGCAAGATTCTCTCCCGCATCGCCAAGGAGGGCCGAAAATACGGCATTTCGCTGGGCCTCATCACCCAGCGACCTTCGGACCTTGCCGAAGGCGTGCTGTCGCAATGCGGCACGATCATCTCGATGCGCCTCAACAACGATCGCGACCAGGCCTTCGTGAAGGCAGCCATGCCCGAAGGCGCGCGAGGTTTCCTCGATTCCATTCCCGCCTTGCGCAACCGCGAATGCATCATCTGCGGCGAGGGCGTGTCGGTGCCGATCCGGGTCAGCTTCGACAATCTCGAGGAAGCCAAGCGCCCGGCCTCGGACGACCCCAGCTTCGTCGAGCTGTGGCGCGAGGAAGGCGGCGAAGAGGAACAGGTCGAACGCGTCGTCCAGCGCTGGAGAACGCAAGGCGCCTGAGGGTGTTTTTGGTGTAACCTGCTTTTCGCTCACGCCTCCGCGTGAGCGTCCTCGGTGCAGATCCCTCCGCTACGCTACGGGGCACCTGCGGGCGGGCATTTGCCCTTGCGGACGCGTCCGGGTCCGTGCTCCGCGACCTTCCTGAAGAGCTCCAACGGGCCGCAGGCCCGCAAGGCCGAACGGCCGTCCGCACCGGGGCAGCTTGCTGCCCGTCTAGCGAGGACCGCGCGCGCGGAGGCGCGTGCGGAAAACAAGCATCATAAATCAGGCTTGAAACGCCCGGCGGGCATGCCGTCGGCGTGGACTTGCTCTTCCGCCTCTGCCGCCGTTTCCGCCTTGGCGCGCTCGCGCCAGCCGGGCTGGGAATAGGCCCACCAGGCCATCAGCAGGGCAGCGAAGGCGGAGAACGGGAAGCTCCACCAGATGGCGTCCGATCCCAACCATTCATAGGTCGCGTAATAGAAGCCCAGCCGCACCGGGTAGAGCGAGATGGCGAGGATCCACAGCGGGGTCATCACCGCGCCGCCGGCGCGCATGGTGGCGGTCATCACCATGGTCATGCCGAAGATCACGAAATTCCACCCGGCCAGCAGCTGGATGTGCCGGGCCATCGGCACGGCCGGGCTGTCCGGCCCGAGGAACAGCACCAGCGCCGGGCGGTCGAACAATAGCAGCAGCACGGTGACGATGCCGGTCATGGCGAAATTCACCCACACGCCGGAGCGGGTCAGCTGGCCCAGTTCCTCCCACTTGTGGGCGCCAATATATTGCGCGGCCATGGCGCTGATCGCGCCGCCGATCGCCATTGCCGGCATCTGGATATAGGTGAACAGCTGCATCGCCGCGCCATAGGCGGCGGTCATAAGCAGGCCCTCGCGGTTGACCAGGCCGACGACGATGATGCCCGAGGCGCTCATGATCAGCATTTGCGCGCCCATCGGCACGCCCTTGGTGATGATGTAGCCGAGCTCCGCCCGATCGGGCTTGAGATAGGCCAGTTCCGGCCCGCGTAGGCGCAGCGGCAGGTCCTTGGCGTAGCAATAGATGACCATCAGCGCGAAGCTGACGATGGCGGCAATGGTCATCGCCAGCGCCGAGCCGACGATGCCGAGTTCGGGGAACGGCCCCCAGCCGGTGATCAGCAGCGGGTTGAGGACGATGTCGAGCACCACGGTGACGCCCATGAAGATCAGCGGCGTCTTGGCATCGCCAGCGCCGCGCAGGCCCATCTGCAGGATGATCGAGGCCATCACCACCGGCATGGAGATGAACAGCATGCGCAGATAGCCGAGCGCCATTTCGCGCGCCACGCCGGGCGTGCCGAGCAGGTCGAGCAGGGCGGGGGTGAAGATCCAGCCGATGGTGGCGATCACCAGCATCACCAGGAAGCTGAAGCCCACGGCGGTGCCGAAAGTCCGCCGCGCCCCGTCGATATTGCGCGCGCCATAGCGCTGGCCGATCTTGACCGTGCCGGCCATGCCGAGGCCGAAGGCGGCAGCGGCGAGCAGGAACATGATGATATTGGCATTGGCGGTGGCGGCCAGTGCCTCCTCGCCGATCAGCCTGCCGACCCAGATCGAATTGATCGTGCCGTTCAGCGATTGCAGCATGCTGGAAAGCAGCGTCGGCACGCTGAACAGCAGCAGCGTGGGCATGATCGCCCCCTGCGTCAGGTCGCCGCGCATGGGTGAAGGTCGCTGCTGGTCCTCGGTTTCGCTCATCGGATTGAAGTCAGGTGCCTCTGGAATCGCCGAACAGGTGGATGTGGAGGCGGTCACTTAGCGCGAAACCGAGCTCAAGGCATAGGGGCACCAGCCATTTCTCCCGTTCCCGCAAGGTCTTGCTGTCGGTGCCCTCGGCCATCAGGAAGATGCGCCGGGCGGGAATGGCATGGGCGCGCTGGATCGCCAGCACCTCGTCAACGTCTTCCGGGCCGGCGATGACGAACTTGAAAAAGGCGCGCTCGTCGGTCGCCCAGCGATCAAGCATATTCGGATCGAGCGCGAGATCGGCCGGGTTGCCGGAATGGGCGAGCTTGGGGCTGACATTGTACTGGTCGACGCGGATGTCGAGCTGGGCCGGCGGGTCAATCGTGCCGTTGGTTTCGATCTCGACGGAGATTGCACTCCCGCGAAGGCGGGAGCCCCCAGCCGTCAGATTCCCGCCTTCGCGGGAATTCACAAGCGCATCGAGGTGCTCCAGCATCTCCGCAATCTTGCCGGCCTGGAGCAAAGGCTCGCCGCCGGTGATGACCAGCCGCTTCTGCGCCAGCGCCGCGATGCGTGCGGCAACGTCCTCTTCGGACAATTCGAGCTGGTTGGCCTTGCGGGCGTAGGTTTCGCCCGAGCGGTGCGGGCGGTTGTCGCCGTCAAAATGCCAGGTGTAGGCGGTGTCGCACCAGACACAGGCGAGGTTGCAGCGCGACAGGCGGACGAATGCCACCGGCGTTCCCGCGCTCGGCCCCTCGCCCTGGAGGGAGGCGAAGATCTCCGGCTCGCCCGGCGCCTGCGTGGCGAGGGTGAGGGTCATGGGGAAACACCCGTTCGCTTCGAGCGCAGTCGAGAAGC
>JABAHR010016758.1_pt2 | contig 17943 bp, 18 predicted proteins | sample 7062101 | NCBI WGS metagenome assembly JABAHR01 (sample SAMN14534553, study PRJNA622989) | marine sediment metagenome | biome: marine biome [ENVO:00000428]; feature: marine pelagic biome [ENVO:01000023]; material: deep marine sediment [ENVO:00002113] | place: India: Gulf of Kutch | collected... | reverse complement strand
AAGGTGGACCTATTTCCGGGGGCTTGACAGTATAATATCACCTACGGTAATAACAGAAAATACAATCACAAAATATGACAGGTTCCTGATCAGTGAATGGCTTTGTAAGATATAGTAAATACTAATAAAGCATATTGCAATGATTAATAGATACAATATTAGATTTGGAACTTTTTTAAAAAATCTGTTGTTGTAAAAATTATCAATAGTGGTTGCATGTATATTAATCCCTGTAGATACAGATGCCACAGTTGTAGGTCTCAAATCATATAAACCTGGTGCTGTAAGTCCTATAAGAACTATTTTGTCTTTGAAAAAATCTTTGGAAATTATAGGTGTTTTTGATTGCTGGCTATCAAGATAGCTCTTAATTATGTGAGAAGCAGATAATGATTGAAATGCCTGTTCCTTACTATAATAATTGAGTATGGCATTTCCATTTTCTATAGGCACTTTCTTATTTCCGGAATAAAGCTCGCCATTTTTGAGTGTAATTATATTTTTAGATAACAGAAAATTAACAAGAAAATGAGGCACAACATACTCATCCAATCTAAAGAAAAACGACATTCTTCTGTAAATCCCATCATCATCTGGTGCAAGTGTCACATTGCCTGAGCTTACTACAGCATCTTTTATAAGATCGATGGGAGTTATAACAGATTTAAAAGTTCTAAGAGTCTCTATATCACTTTTAATAGAAATTTTGTTTAATAAAATTTTATCTTTTTCGCTTAGTTCATAGTAACTTTTAGTAAGGAATATAGGCATATAAACATTGTTATTATTTTTTATAGCATCTGAAAATAATCTATCGTCTTCATAACCATAAGAAGAAGCCTCGGTAAACAAAACATCAACAAACACTGCCTGAGCTTGAGAAAGATATTCAATAAGAGGAGCATAGATTTGCCTTGGCCACGGCCAGTTTATACCTTCTTTATTTATATCGTCTAAACTTCTCTGATCAATTTCGACTATTACTATATTGCTAGATATTCCGGCATCAGTAGGCGTTTCAGGGTTCAGATATCTTGAAAAAAGATCAAATGTGGCGTTCTTAAAATCATTGGTAACCCCCAGATAAGAGGTTAGAAGTAATAAAAGCGAACACACCACTCCAAGTATTAAAGTTCTTTTTGTTTGTTCATTAAACAAGATAGTTCAATTTCACTCCATTTCATATAAAAACAGGTGGTTAGTATATCTTAAATAACGTTAAAAAGATGCTGAGTATAATAAAATATTAAATTATTCTAAGTGCGCTTAGAAGAATATAAAGTGCAAATATTATTATTGAAATTCTTCTTATTAGTCCTGTAATACCACCAATCTCAATCCCTATTCTCTCACCACAACCCGGGCATGTATCAACTTTTAACCCGATTTCATAACCGCAGTCTTTACACTTTGTAACATCCATCATGCAAGAACTCCCAAAAGCCTTCAATAAACCTGAATAACTTAGTATTAATTATACATTATATATCGGCAGACTTGTTGAATAAATCAGGATTTGTTTGAATCAGTTTTTCTAAGAGTCTTTCGCTTACTTTTGCTTTATATAGAGTTGTAACTTTTGACAATTGGTCGGTCTTTAATTTTTTGCTCCCGCTTAAATCAGCAGCTTCAAAATCTGACCCCTCAAGGTTTGCAAGTCTCCAGTTGCAATCCTTAAGTTTAGAACCTTTTAAACTGGCATCCTTTATTAAAGCCCCTTCAAGGTTTGCTCCGCTAAAATCCGCATTGCTGCAATTTGTATCTTCGAGATTAGCGCCGTAGAGGTTTGAATTTTTAAGGTTAGCACCTGTAAAAATACAGCTTTTACAAAATGCCAGTTTTAAATTTGCATTTTCAAAATCATATCCTCTAAGATCCATTGCAGGCATATTAGCCCAGCCAAAATCAGGAGTTATCTCGGGGTTTTCCTGCCTCCACTTATTCCACTTTTCAGCTCCCTGCCCTAGTATTTCAAGATGTTTGTAATTAGCCATATTCGGATAATTTATACAAAATTTTTAGTCTATTCTGGATAAGGCCGGTTCTACCAAATCTGGATGTATTTGTCTAATTTGCTCAGCCAGATTTCCTGTCACATCTTTTATATCCCACTGAGCGGCCTCAGACATCCTTAGGTTTATAAGATGATAGAGCTCCCAGAGATCAAAGCTTCCAATCACAGAGCGGTTATGGGCATTCGTAACAACATATGCTGTCTCAGTTTTCAAATCCTGGGTTTGTAGTTTTGTGTAAAAGCTCTCACTAAGCTCTACAGCTTCTAAAAGCAAGTCTGTAATTCCGGCAGCTTCTATGTTTGGTGGAACAGTAATACCATGGTTTATCCCCGGCTCCTTTATGATCCACTTCACTTTTCTGTGACGAAGGAGCTGATGCCAGCAGGCTTCGCTTAGTATAAATTCGACCTCATAATCTATAAGCCTGAATACATTTAGAGGGTTATCAAATTTAGTGATTTTCTCTACAGACATTCTGAGTAAAAGAAGCTTTTTCTCAAGGTCATACTTTCTAAGTTCACCAAGTAAACTCTCAGTACTAAGCTCTGAATGTTGATAGAGTATAGCATTTATAATTTTATCGAGTGCGGCAACCTGGGCATCAGCACTGTCGATACCGGTCCAGTTAAGAAGTTTGACTTTTGACTTGCGTCTTGATTTAGAACCGCCCTTTGTATCCAGTTTAATGAGGTTTTCAAAATCCTCTCTGGTTTCCTTTATGTATTTATTCTCATTTGCATACTTTACAAGTGTTGGCACTGAAAATCTTACCTCATCTTTTATCTCCTCTGCCCTGGTTACAGCTTCGGGATATTTGCTTGAAAGTAGACAGGAAAGCGTATCTTCAATTGCCCTAGCATTTCCTGTCATTCCAAGATTTGTAAAGGTAGCGAGATTAAGCGCATACCGCGCATCTTCGAAAGCCAGTTTTTCAAGCACCCTGAAATGAGATTTTTCATCTTTTCCTTCTGCCACAGGGACACTCTTTTTTAGATATTCAAAGAGTTTAGAATTTAGCTCAGAGTAAATATCATAAACCTTATTGTTTAGTTCTACGTACTCAGAGAGCAATTTTTTATTGCTTTTAAATGATTCAGGAACATAAAAATCACCCTTTTGAGGTTTTTGATACCTCTGCGAGTACTCAGTAAAAGATAGATATTCGTTTGAAGTTTCAAGAAGGGAGGAAAAAAGTCTTGATACCCTCTCAATTCCCACATGTACCGCCGCATGCTCGGCTACAGATGCGTGACCATAATTAAGCACCCATTTTTCATGAAATTTTGCAGCTCTTTCCTGCCCATGCTGTTCTTCCTGAATTACAGTACCGATGTTTTCCCTAAAGCTCTTGGGGCTTCTGCTTACGTAGGCAAAAATTACGGCGATTACTTCTTCAGGAATATTGCTTACTGTATAAATATCTTTATCAGTATTTGATACATACTTTTTTATCTCTTCATCGCTCTTCAGTTTTTCTTCGGACATTAAATAATTCCTTTAATTTATTAAGATGAACTAATTTCTTGTTTAATTTGATTTGCAATATGTGAAATAACTATATTGGGATTACCATATATTACTGCATCGGCATAGTTATCTGCTTCACTCTCTCTCTCATTTATTATTACAATTTTCGAGCCGCTTTCAGCTGCAATGGTTTGCAGTGAGGCAAGCGGTGAATCATCCAGTGAAACACCTGTGATAAGAAATAAATCACTGTTATGCAGTTTCATCCATGCTTCTCTAAGCTCCCAGTGGGGAAGGGGCTGTCCGGGAAAAGAAATCGGCGGTTTTATTAAATCACTGCTGCACTGATCGCAAACAGGTATTTTTTTCCCATCTTCAAGCTGACCCATAACCTGCTCCAGCTTATGATCCTGACCACAATTTGGACATGATATCCACTTCATGGTTCCCAAAAGCTCAACAACCGAGCCACTTCCTGCTTTTTGGTGCAGACCGTCTGCACACTGAGTAAACAGATAGTCCACGTTACATAAGACTTCAAGCTCTCTTATGGCTTTATGTCCGTCACCCGGAACAGCTTGGGCAAGAACCTGGTAATATTTCGCAATTTTTTGCCAGTATTGTTCTCTTACCTCAGGCTTTTGCCGGAACTCTCTAATATTCGGATTAAACTTAGAATCAGCAAAATCCGGTATACCCGAATCCATACTTAGCTCAGCGCCTGTGAGTATGATAATATGTGAAGATTCCTTAAGCCACTGTATTACTACACTAACTACATCCTGTTCCACGATAATGGATTATACAATCAGTATTAAATAAGTGTCAATCAATCATGATAATATGACTGGAATTGGACAGAATTTGAGAGCAATTTGAAGAAATTTTATGTTTACCTTATATGAGTCTTGAAATTATCCCTGATTGTAATGAAATATTTCTAATCTTTTATTGATTTTAGAATAAAGTGTGTAAAAATTTAACTAAACCGGAACTTTTTATCTTGCCGTTCGTAAAACAATTATAAGGATCACAATATGCTAAATTATCAATACTGGATATCCATCATTGGCCAGGTTGCAGAATCTGCACCTGCGCATCAGGTAAAAATCTCTACTCTAATATCCGCAGCAGGGCCTGTAGTAAAATTTGTACTGGTGCTGCTGCTTTTGATGTCTCTTATATCGTGGATGATAATATTTTCCAAATATTTAATGGTAAAGAGCGCAAAAAACAAATCAGAGAAGTTTTTGGACCTCTATCATACAAGCGGCAATTTTGGAAACCTCTTTACTTCTACAAAACACATAGGCGGGCCTGTGGCAGAGATGTTCAGGGCAGGATATACAGAGCTTCTTAAAATTAAAAATTCCAAGGCCAAACCTGAAATGATGGACGAAGACATTAACGAAGCCGAAAGCATAGCGCCCGACCTTGATAACATTGTAATCATCGACAGGGTAATTAAAAAAACAATGTCTTCAGAGATAACAAGACTCGAAAGCTCTCTTACTTTTCTTGCAACCACAGGGAGCACGGCGCCATTTATAGGGCTATTTGGTACAGTTTGGGGAATAATGAATTCATTTATCGGGCTTACCGGCAGTCAGGATGTACCCACATTGCAGGCTGTAGCACCTGGTATTGCAGAGGCTCTTATAGCAACTGCAATAGGGCTTGCGGCAGCAATTCCAGCTGTTGTAGCCTATAACTACTTTGTTAGTAAAGTAAGGAGCATCTCAATTGAGATGGATAGTTTTTTAGCTGAATTTTTAAATGTATCAGAAAGATATATATCTAAACTTTAAAATATTATGGGAATAGGTTCGAACAACAAAAACAACGACAATCTTCTCTCAGAGATAAATGTAACTCCTTTTGTAGACGTTATGCTCGTCCTCCTTGTAATATTTATGGTTACAGCACCCATTTTATACCAGGGGGTTGATGTAAATCTGCCAAAGACCTCATCAGAACCCATTCCGCAGAAATCACAAATAAATATTATAGTTACCGTAGATAAAGAAGGTAAAATATTTATAGAGAATGAAGAAATAACTCTTAAGGATTTGAGAGTAAGAGCAAAGAATATATCCAGGCAATCAGGAAATAAGGAAAAAGAAGAAATATTTCTCAGGGCAGATGAACTTGCAAGTTACGGGGTAGTTATGAGGGTAATGTCTGAAATTAAAAACGGCGGGCTTGAAAAGGTAAATCTCATAACAGATCCCTATGAAGAAAAATAAAGAAAGTTTATGGCAAAGAAAACCCAAAAACCAAAATCACCGATGTTTTTTGGATTTATACTCTCAGCAGGCCTGCACCTTTTTATCGTTGCCACAGTTCTTTTTTGGGGATTTAATTCTCCGGCTTTAATTAAACAACCAAAATCAATCACTGCAAACCTTGTAAGCCTGCCAAGCTCAGGCAGTACAGGACCAAGAGGATCATCTGTTCCTAAAAAAGAGGCTGCACCAAAACCACCAAAGGAAGTAGATAAACCGGAGGTAATAAAAAAACCTGAACCTGAAGTCGTCAAGAAACCTGAAGTAGCTAAACCACGTCCAAAAAAACCTGATCCACCAAAACCTCAGCCTCCAAAAAAGAATACAGTTAATTTGAATGATAAAAAACCTGCAAAACCAACTCCAAAACCTGTAAAAAAAGTAGTAAAGAAAACCCCAAGCGCTGAACAAAAGCGTAAAAAGATAATGGAACAGATGCTTGCAAAAGCTGAGAAGAAAGAAAGACAGCAAACCAGAAGTGATGTATTGGAAAATCTAAAGAAAAGTAACACAAAGCAAGTCGCAAAAGCAGGTCCTGATGGTTATGACATAACTGGTGCTCCTTCAGGCTCCAATTCAGCATCAGCCGGACTTTTTGTTGAAAGAGTAAGACAGGAAATTGCAAGCAACTGGAATATGCCTCCAAATATTCCAACTGATGGTTCTCTAGAAAGTAAAGTATTGTTTAAGATTGATGCTAGTGGAGAAGTGTTTGGAATTAGAATTATAAAAAGTTCTGGCAACAGCGCATTTGATGAATTTTGTAAAAGAGCTCTTAGAAAAGCATCCCCACTGGATATACCTCCACCGCCGGAAATCCAGCGCGAAGCAGAAATTGAAGGCGTAGAAGTAACATTTAATAACAGCTCATACTAATAAATTTAACAGATACTATAATAGATAAATGAATCTCATACTTATAAGACACGGAGAGACAGAATGGAACAAGCAGGGACTATGTCAGGGAAAATCGGATATTAATTTAAGTGAGTTTGGTAAGGTGCAGGCAACTCATCTTTCACAGTCACTAAAAGATCATCAAATAGACTCCATATATTCCAGCAATCTTAAAAGAGCCTATGAGACTGCCGAGCTAATAGCAGAAAATCATGGTGTTAATGTAGAAGTAGAAGACGGACTGAGAGAGATGGATCAGGGAGATTTTGAAGGAAAGCCATTTGTAAAACTAAGAGAGACCCATGGAGAAGTTCTACAGTCATGGAGAGCCGACCCCGCCAACTTTCGCATACCCAACGGAGAGACCCTTCAGGAAGTACAGGACAGAGCTTTTAACGCAATCAATAATATAAGCATTAATAATGAAGGGAAAACTGTACTTATTGTAAGTCATAACTTTACTATTATCACTCTTCTCTGTAAGTTTCAGGGCACAAGCCTGGATGATTTTTATAAATATAAAATAAGCGAAACCTCAAAGCACATAATAAACTTTAATAATGGCAGGTACACTGTAGAAACTTTTAATAACACAGATCACTTAAGCAACATAAATTGAACAAAACTGCTACTATACAAAGCAATTTCATAAAAGAATGAAAGAATCATTAAAAGATATTGTAAGAGATAGTGTAAAGAATCTATATTTTGAGGGATCTGCAGATATCCCTGTATCGGAGATTGAAATCTCGATTCCAAAGAAAAGAGAGTTTGGTGATTACTCATCAAACATTGCAATGATCCTTACAAAAGAGCTTAAGAAAAAGCCAAGAGATATTGCTGAGCAAATATCAGAAGACCTATCTTCTTCACATGCAGAGTTATTTAAAAAAGTAGAAATAGCGGGCCCGGGGTTTTTAAATTTTTTTATAAATGAAGCCTCATTAATGGATGAGCTTGCTGTGATTGAAAATCAGGCTGAAAACTTTGGTCATAGTAATATTGGAGCTGGTAGTAAAATAATATTAGAGTTTGTAAGTGCAAATCCTACGGGATTTCTTCACCTTGGTCATGCAAGAAATGCAGTTGTTGGTGATGGGATATCCAATATTCTAAAAGCCTCAGGTTATGATGTCACAAAAGAATTCTATATAAACGATGCAGGAAGGCAGATTGAAATGCTGGGTATATCGGTGCTCTGCAAGTATAAGGAAATCTTTTGTATGGAATCAGAATTTCCTGAAGATGGTTATAAGGGAAGCTATATAACAGACATAGCAAATGAAATCAAGGAACAGATTGGGGATAAATTATTAAAAGAGCAATCAGAAGATTCCGCACTAGATTATTGCATGAACATTGCAAAAGACAGGCTGCTGCAAGACATAAAAGACGATTTGGAAAAGGCCGGTATATATTTTGATAACTGGTACAGCGAAAAAGAGAATCTTCACGGACACAATGATAAGATAACCCAAATAATAAATAGCCTTGAGAAAAACAAGGCGCTTGAGAATAAAGATGGGGCGCTGTGGTTTAAGGCTACAGAATTTGGAGAGCAGCAGGACTGGGTGCTTATAAAAAGCGACGGCTCTCCTACATATTTCATAGCAGACATTGCATATCATAATGAAAAAATAGAAAGAGGTTTCGACAAATTAATAAATATATGGGGAGCAGACCATCACAGCCACATCAGCAGACTTAAGGCATCTATAAAGGCACTTGGCCATGATGAAACAATCCTTGATGTACCACTTATACAGTTTGTAAGACTTGTGAGTGAGGGTAAGGAAGTTAAGATGTCCAAGAGATCGGGTGAGTATGTAACAATGCGCGATGTTTTAGACGAAGTCGGTGCCGATGTGCTGAGGTTCTTTATGCTTATGAGAAGCTCCGACAGTCACTTAGACTTTGACCTTGATCTAGCAAAGAGACAGTCAAGCGAAAACCCTGTCTATTATGTACAGTATGCCCACGCAAGAATTAACAGCGTATTTCTAAAAGCTAAAGAGGCGGATATAGAATCATCAAAAGATTATATTAATCTTCTGGATAAGCCTGAAGAAGTGGAAATCGCTAAAACCCTGCTAAATTTCCCTGAGGTTATTAAAGACAGCGCAATTAGTTTATCACCACATAAAATAACTTTTTACCTTCAGGAGGTAGCATCTCAGTTCCATGTATATTATAATAAGTATAAGATTGTTACAGATGATGAAAAGTTAAGCAGCTCCAGACTATACCTTATAAGCTGTGTAAAAACCGTTATTCACAACGGATTAAAAATACTTGGCGTATCAGCGCCTGAGAGGATGTAATAATTATGAGTGAAACAAAAAGCCCAACAAATAGACAAATTATATTTTTATTTCTAGGTTTTTTAGTTCTTTTTATTTTAGTCTTTTCCCTTGGAGTAATAGTAGGTAAGGGACTTGGTGACCAGGATATAAAAGTAGCAAAGAAGCAGACAGCTGCTCAGCCACCGGTAAAAGAAGAACCTGAAATCGAAGACATACAAGAAACTCAAAACGATCAGGAAATATCTCAGCAGGAAATGAAAGATATTTTGGAAGAAGCCAAAACCGATATACCCCAAGACTCAGAGCAGATAAAGGAATCAGACAATATACAGATTGAAACTACCGATGACGAAAAGAAAATCGCAATGAATGCCCAGTCAGAAGTAAATCTTAAAGTAGAAAAACCTGTATTACCCAAAAAAGAAAATACTTCACTTCTAACAAAAAATACTCCCCTTCCGCCTATAGTTGCCGGAGGTCAGTACACTATTCAAATCGGATCTTTTAAAAACGAGTCAGATGCAAAGAGTTTACAGAATAAGCTTAAATCCAAAGGATATCCTGCATTTTTAAAACAGGTGACCATTGGAGAAGACACATGGTTTAGACTTAGAATAGGAACTTTTGAAACTAAGGATCAGGCAAAGATCTATGGAGATATTTTACTTAAAAAAGAACCAGAGCTTGTAAAATCGGTATATGCTACTTTAAATGCCTAATAAAAATACTATTAACTATATTTCATAGCATATTTTACAGCTTTGCAGCTAAGCCTGAGCGTTAAATTTAACTGCGAGTTCAAGCCTGTTAGTGATTCCAAGCTTTTTGAATATCTTTGTAAGGTGTGTCTTTACAGTTTTTTCAGTAATGTAGAGCTTGCTGGCAATCATCTTGTTGCTATTTCCTTTAAGAATGAGTCTTGCAATCTCTTCTTCCCTTTTTGTAAGATTATGGCTTCCAAGTGAATGTTTCTTTTTCTTGGTCTGCATGACCATTTTGGGAAGGATTTGATTCAATGTATCAATCTCAAGCCAGATATTGCCGTTATGTACAGTTCTTATGGCCTCTACGAGCTGAACAGACTCAGATGAACTCGTGAGGCATCCCCTTACACCTGATGTAAGTGTGTTTATTAAAAAAGCATTATTGAATTTATTTAACAACAGGATCACTTTGGCTGAATAACCATTGTTATCTATGTAATCAAGTACTGTTGTTATATCCAGATCGGGAACATTATTGTCTATACATATAATATCAGGTTCATTTTGTGTAATCTGATCAATCAGATTAGCAGCCTCTGTCTCTTCAAAGACAATGTTAAAATCCTGCTGCTTTTCCACAATATTTTTTATGCCTTCTAAAATGAGCTTGGGTGAAGCAAGTATTCCTACAGATATTATATCTCTAGAAGAATGAATGTTTTGAATTTGATTATTCCTAATACATGATACATCTGTGTTTTCTGCTGCAATCTGAAATTTTATTAGTGAGCCTAAAAAAGAGCCTTTATCATTATTTATTGGGCTACAATCTATGCAGACTGGTTGATTTGGTTTATTAATGGTAACAAGCTCGGTATGGAGGTGGTTATTTTTACTGAAAATTTCTTGTGTGGAGCTTTCTAAAGGAAATTTTATTATTTTATCAAGTGCACTTCCCAGTAGCTGTTCTCTATCCAGCATAAGAGCAATTTCTGACTGCTTATTAGCAAAAGTAATAATACCCTTGGAGTCTATAACGAGAATACAGCTTTCCAAACTATCAAAAGAACTTTGAAGTCTTTCGCTTGTTTCTTTGAGTTCGGTATGTGTGTTATAACTGCTAAGAGCTATTTCTATAACAGATTTAAGCTCTTTAACCTCAAATGGCTTTACTATATAACCAAATGGGGTGCTTCTCTTAGCTCTTTCAAGGGTTTCATCATCTGCATAAGCCGTAAGATATACTACAGGTGTTTTATATTTATTATAAATAATTTCTGCTGTCTGAATACCATCCATTTTCCCGTCTAACACAACGTCCATAAGAACAATATTGGGCTTTACACTCTCAATTTTTTCTAATGCCTCCTCACCTGATGAAACTGTAAGCGGAACAACATAACCAAGCTGCTTTAATCTTGTTTGTATATTCTTTGCTACAATGCTTTCATCTTCCACTACCATTACTCTTGCCTTTTGCATGAATGTTACTCCCGGAATTTTCTATTTAGGAAACCTGATAGTAAACTTAGTCCCCTTCCTTCTGTCTATTTTTATTGAACCCTTAAGCTGATTCGTAAGAGCCTGTACTAATTGTAAACCCAAAGACTTCGTTTGTCTAAGTCTAAAGTTTTTAGGAAGCCCTTTTCCGTTATCAGATGTAGTTAAAATATAGCAATCATCTTCAGTATCAAGCCTTACCCGAACATACCCTTTCTGATCTTCAGAAAATGCATACTTTAGAGAATTGGATATAAGCTCATTAACTATAAGGCCCAGTAATATGGCTCTGTTAAAATCAATGTTAACTTCTTCTATCTTTGTTTCTAACGTAATAACTTTTGTATTTACTCCATATATTGTGAATAGATAATTTCCCAGGTTTTCTATATATTGTGAGAAATCCAAATCCGTAAGAATTTCAGACTGATACATCTGCTCATGAACAAGAGCCATGGACTTTACTCGTTTCTGAGCTTCTATAAACATCTCCGAAACTCCGCTGTCCTTTACATAGTCTGTCTGGAGATCAAGCATACTGGATATCACCTGCAAATTATTTTTAACCCTGTGTTGTACCTCTTTTAATAGTATTTCTTTTTCCTGAAGTGATTTTTTAATTTCTACCTCTGCACGTATTCTTTTCTCTATCTCTTCTCTTAGAAGTGCATTTGATTTTAAAAGTTCAAGTGTTCTCTCTTTAACCCTCTCTTCAAGTATATTATAAGTCTGTTGAAGCTGCTCAGACTGCCGGCCGTTTTCTATAACCATAGATATCTGATTTGCCACAAGCCCCAGAAGAGATATATCCTCTTCCCTGAATACATCTTTACTAAACGAAGCTGCGTTTATTGCTCCTACAATATTATTATCAAATTTGATTGGTACGGATACATAACTTTTTATGCCGAGTAGAATTTCAGCAGGTCCAACCAGTTTATCGTTATCCGTATCACTACTGTATGCCGGTTTACCCGTTGCAATTGTGTTCCATGTATAACCGTCATCAAAAGGTATGGTTTGTGTTTTTTCAATGTACCAGCTGGGAACTCCGCTATGTGCTTTAAGCACAGCATTGTTACCCTCAACAAAATATATTGATACCTTATCGATTATATCAATGCTGCCTCTAATTGCATGTACAGTATTGTCTAGTACATCATTTAAATTTATTGACCTGTGTATTACCTGAGAAATACTGTTAATAAGCTCTTCATATTTAGTTTTTACCCTCAGCTTTTCTACGGTTTGATTGAGTTGTTTTTCTGCCTGTTTTAATACAGAAATATCTCTACAGTCAATAAGAGCTAATAAACCTTCATCTTTTGCGTGAAATGATCTTGCTGTTTCTCTTACCCATATAGTTTCACCATCTTTTTTAATCTTTCTAAATTCCCAATCGAAAAACTTTCCGGGATTGTCAAAACACATCTGAAGCTGCTTGGAAACAGTCTCTCTGTCGAGTGGGTGAAAAATGTTTATTACTGGTTTGCCGATTAATTCATCCGAAGCATAACCAAGCTCCTTACATCCAAACTCATTTACTTCTGCAATATTGCCATCAGCTTTTACGGTAAAAAACATTGAGGGGCTGTTTTCAAATAGTGACCTGTATTTTTCTTCACTTTTTACAAGCGCACTATCTGATTGCTGATTATCTGGTTTTACTTTTTCCAGATCAGAAACACGGTTTTTTAGTACTTCAATTTCTTTAACAAGCTCATGCCGTGTTTTATCTGAATCTTCAATTAATGTTTCCATATACGCACTTAATCAATTATGATTAGTTAGAAAATTTAATAAACAAAGATATATTCATATTATAACTTAATTTAATATTAATTTGATCCTTACAATTAATACATACAAAATAGATACCAAACAACTATAAATAATAATTAAATGTAGGACAGTACAAATTTACAACTAATTATATGCGCGATTTTGGAATTGCACTTAAACTTGCACTTTTAATAATACCTATAACAGTAGCAATTTTTCTTTTTATACTTGGATATTATTATAATATTTCTAAAAATACAATAATTAGTAATGTTGAAGATAATTCAAAGAATCTTGCATTAAATTCTGTAAATAAAATTGAAAAATCACTCAGATCATTTGAGATTGTTGCGCATAACCTGTCCTACCAAGCCTCCCGCTCAGACAATACAAAGGATGAAATTCTAAGCTTTATTGAAAATGCTGTAAAAAATAATAAAGAGGTTTATGGCTCTACTATTGCGTTTGAACCATACAGCTTCGATACTAACTCGTATTACTTTGCTCCCTATTACTATAAAAAAGCGAATAAAATTAATTTTACGTCACTTGGTACAAGTTCTTATAACTATTTTGAATGGGACTGGTATAAAATCCCAAAACTGGAAAACAGGCCTTCATGGAGTGAACCTTACTATGATAAAGGGGGTGGAGAAATACTCATGTCCACCTATTCTGTTCCTTTTTATAAGCAATCGGGCATGGATAAAAAGTTTACAGGAGTAGTAACCGCAGATGTATCACTAAAATGGTTAAATAGAATTGTTAAATCACTAAAAATTTCGCAGTCCGGTTACGGATTTATTCTTTCTAAGAGTGGTAAATTTATTACTCACCCAAATAGCAATCTAATAATGAATCAATCAATATTTAGCATAGCGGATAACAAGAAGTCTCCAGAACTAAAAGAACTTGGAGATAAAATGATCGCTGGCAGATCGGGCTTCGAACTTACAAGGGGAATACTAACAGATAAAAGTTTCTGGATTTATTATTTGCCGCTGCCATCAAATGGCTGGGCGCTTGGGGTAATGTTTCCAGAAGACGAGATAATGGCAGATATTAAAAGCCTTAGCAGGGATGCGGTGCTTATAAGCATCGAAGGAATTCTGATCCTTTTACTTGTGATAATTTATATTTCCAGATCCATCACAAAACCACTTAGACAGCTTTCAGAAGCAACTAAAGACATTGCTTCGGGAAATCTGGAATTTGATATTCCAAAAACAGGATCTCAGGATGAGGTAGGAAGGTTATCCAAATCTTTTGAGTACATGAGGACTTCACTTAAACAGTATATAAATGATTTAAAAGAATCTACAGCTGCAACACAGAGAATAGAAAGTGAGCTAAAGATAGCAAGAGATATCCAAATGGGTATACTACCCAAGGATTTTCCCCCTTTTCCTCAAAGAAGCGAATTTGAAATATTTGCTTCCATAGAACCTGCAAGAGAGGTTGGTGGGGACTTTTATGATTTTTTCTTCTTGGATGATAATAAACTCTTTTTTATTATCGGTGATGTTTCTGATAAAGGTGTTCCAGCATCACTATTTATGGCTGTTACAAAAACACTAATTAAAGCAGTTGCAACAACTGATAAGCAGCTACATGAAATTGTGTATAAAATAAACAATGAACTTTATTCAGATAATGAAATGTCCATGTTCGTAAGTATATTTTTTGGTATTCTTGATACCGGAAACGGCGAAATAACATATACCAACGCAGGTCATAACGCACCTCTAATAATAAAAAGTTCAGGGGACGTATCGTTTATTGAAAAGACTGAGGGTATGGCCCTTGGAGCCTTTGAAAATGCAAAATATAGTATTAATAAGGTAAAATTGGATAATAATGATATAATTTTCCTCTATACCGATGGTGTTACAGAGGCTGCTAATCCTAAGAACGAGTTATTTGGCGAGCAGAATCTGGTTAGTACACTTAAGAAATATTCTAACTTAGACGCTAAAGGAGTAATAATTGAGATAGAGCAGGTAGTAAAGTCATTTGCAGGATCCGAGCCGCAATCTGATGATATAACCATGCTATCGATCAAGTATCTCAGAAAATAATAGATCATGCTTGAAATTGAGCTTAAAAATAAAGTATCCGAACTTGAAAAACTCCACGATAAAATCGAAGAATTTTGGAACAAAAACAATCTGGATACTGACAAGATGTGCCATATCAATTTAAGTCTTGAAGAGATTATTACTAATATAATTAAGTACGGATATGATGATGAATCTGAACATATTATAAAAATTATAATTAATCTAGAGGATCAAAATGTAATTAACTTAGAGATATTAGATGACGGTATAGAGTTTAATCCATTTGATCATCCTGAACCAGATATATCCATACCTCTAGAGCAGAGAGAAATAGGTGGTCTTGGAATTCATCTGGTAAGAAACTGTATGGATCATTACAGCTATGAGAGAAATGGTAAGCTTAACAAAATAGTTCTGATAAAAAATATAGAGCAATAGTTATTTATAAGGAGAAATAAAATGGAATCAGAAAATGAAAATCCAGAAAACATCTCACTTTTAAGACTACAGGGCAAGCTTGATTTTACATCTGCTACAGAATTTGAGCAGAAGTTTAATATTATGCTCAATGAAGGCGGGCAGAAGTTTATTCTAGACTTTAGTGATGTTGAATATATGAGCAGCGCCGGGCTTCGGTTTTTACTAATCGCATCAAAAAAGACAAAAGGCAATGTAGTGCTATGCAGTGTAAAAGACTCTGTTAAACAGGTAATAGAAATTGCAGGTTTTGCTTCCATGTTTAATTTTGCACATAACCAGGACCAGGCCGTGGAGATTCTAACTAAAGATTAAATGTATAATGTAGGCGACAAATTCAGATTACATCTGCCCATAATAGGTAAGAAAAACCAGTTTGATGAAGGTTTAATAGGTGAAATAACAGAAATATTTAATAGAGATAACGGTAGAGCTTACAGGGTTCAGTTTAATGATGGCAGAGCAGCACTGCTGCCTGAAAATATAATATTAGAAAGTTCTACTAGACTATAAACCCGATCAAAACTAGCTATTCCTTATTGATATAATAAGAAACAACATTACTGTTTAATCACTTTTGATAAAACTTCGCTTAGCTCTGATGTCTTAAACGGTTTTGCCACACACCCCAAAAAACCATACTTTCCAAATTCAGACATAACAGGATCATTGGAATACCCGCTTGAAACAATTGCCTTAACATTGGGGTCTATCTCCCTAAGGTCTTCAAGGGTTTTATGGCCTCCCTGCCCACCTGGAATTGTGAGGTCCAATATTACTGCATCATATGATTTTTGTCCATCATAGGCTTTCTTGTATTCTGTTATTGCTTCGTCATTATCTTTTGTACAAACTACCGAATATCCTATTCTGCTAAGCATGGCGCTTATAATCTCTCTTATTCCATTTTCATCATCCATAATGAGTATTCTGCCCTTGCCATTTAGCACCTTTTCTTCAGCATCATAGTTTTTGGACACTTTATCAGCATCATCCGGCTGAGCGGGCAGATATATTTTAAAATTTGTTCCTCTTCCGGTCTCAGATTCAACTGTGATCAGTCCTTCATGTTTTTTCACGATTGAATAACTCGTAGCAAGCCCCAGACCGTGTCCGTCTTGTTTGGTGGTAAAATACGGATCAAAAATTTTAGATATATATGCCTCGGGTATTCCTATTCCCTCATCAGCTATTGAGATACAGATATAACTACTCTTAGTTAGCCCAACAAGCTCCTTACCGGGATTGTTAATATTTTTTATAGTAACTCTGATAACACCTCCGTCTGGCATTGACTGTTTGGAGTTTATGGTGATGTTATTTACCACCTGTGCAATCTGTCCCGCATCGGCCTCTATTGCATATAAATCAGCATCGAACTCATATTCACTCTTAACTTTTGATCTTCTGAGCGCAAGGGTTACCGAATCTACTATTAAATCCTTTATATCCGTGGGCTTTTTTACAGGAGATCCCCCTTTGGCAAAAGTCAGAAGCTGCTGAGTAAGATCTCTTGCCCTTATAGATGCTTTTTCTGCTTCTTCGAGTCTCTTATATACCTCATTTTCTTTATCGGAATAAAGCTTGGAAAGTGAAATATTTCCCAAAATAGCGGTAAGCAAATTATTGAAATCATGAGCGATGCCGCCTGCAAGAATACCAAGAGACTCAAGCTGGCGGGCTTTTATGAGCTCCTCCTGCATCTTCCTTCTTTCGGTAATCTCATATTTTAGCTCCATATTCGATCTCTGCAGCTCCGCTGTTCTTGAGCTGACTTCCCTTGCAAGCTGCTCATTGTATCTGGTCAGGTGATCATGAAATGCCCGGTGTACATGTGAGAGCAGTTCCTCTACATTTCCCATCTTTGTTATATATGCAAAGGCTTCTTTATTAACAGCCTCCATAGCAGTCTCCAAAGATGCAAAACCGGTGTTAATAATAACTTTCATATCAGGATTTATTTCTTTTAGCTGCTTTAACAAATCGAGTCCGTCACAATCTGGTAGTGACAAATCAATGATAGCAACATTTATAGATTGCTTTGCACAAAGCTCCAGTGCATCTGCTGCATTTGTAAAACATAGAGGCTGAAGATCTTCCATGGATAATATGCCAGAAATTACTTTTAGCTGGTTCTTATCATCATCTACAACCAGCACAGATGGCTTTATTTTGATCTCTGATTGCTCTTTTTCAATATTTTCAGACATAATTATTACATTTACTTTCTAGACTATTATATAATTATAAACCCTATTACCTTTATCACATAATAATCCATATTTCTATAATTGCCCCCTTGACACATAACAAATCATGCTTATTATAGCAGCACTCTAACATTCAGAGTGCTAAAAATCTAATAAATATAAGACCATAAAACATAACAATAATTCATAAAAGGAGAAAAGAACATGGGCACTAAAGCTTTACACGAAGGGTTTAGACCTTTA
>JABAHR010002721.1_pt1 | contig 17960 bp, 13 predicted proteins | sample 7062101 | NCBI WGS metagenome assembly JABAHR01 (sample SAMN14534553, study PRJNA622989) | marine sediment metagenome | biome: marine biome [ENVO:00000428]; feature: marine pelagic biome [ENVO:01000023]; material: deep marine sediment [ENVO:00002113] | place: India: Gulf of Kutch | collected... | reverse complement strand
GTGCCTTAACCAGCTTGGCGACGTCCCAGCTGAGTCAACCCGCCACCGTCAGGCGTCGGCGGACAGCCGCGCGAGCAGCGGCGAATGGTCCACACCCCTGACGGCGCGAACATTATAGCGGGGTTTCAGCGCGGTTGTGATGCCGCGCGCCGCATTTTCCCCCTCGGCCGGCAGAAAGATGCAGCTCCCGGTACCCGTCAGGCGCGGCGACCCGAAGGCCGCAGCGGCCTGCATCACCTCGCGCAGCTCGGGGTGCCTGGCCAGCACCACCGCCTCGCAGTCGTTGCGGCTGGACTCGAACCGCCATCGGGCGGGCTCGATCGCCGGCGTGTCGCGGGGCAGGTGCGGGTCTGCGAACACCTCCGCCGTGGCGATGCGCAAGCCCGGAAAGATCAGCACATAGTGACGCGTGCCGAGGCGCAGCGGTTCGAGACGCTCCCCCACCCCTTCGGCCCAGGCGCTGCGGCCCAACACGAACACGGGCACGTCGGCACCGAGCGCGAGGCCAAGTTCGGCCAGCTCCGGCTTTGACAAGCCGCAACCCCAGAGTTCATTCAGGGCCACCAGGGTGGTCGCCGCGTCACTGCTGCCGCCGGCCAGCCCGCTGCCCAGCGGAATGCGTTTGTGGATGTCGATCAGGGCCCCCGCCCGCACTCCGCAGTGGGCCTGCAGCGCCCGCGCCGCGCGCACCGCGAGGTCGCTTTGCGCCGGAACACCGGGCAGGTTTCCGACCCGCTCGATGCGGCCATCCGAGGTGATCTGGAGCCGCACCTCGTCGCCCCAGTCCAGCAGTTGGAAAAGGGTCTGCAGCTCGTGGTACCCATCCGTGCGTCGGCCGAGGATATGCAGGAACAGGTTGAGCTTGGCCGGCGCCGGCCAGGCCGTGAACGCTCCGCTCATTGCGCGCCCGCGCCCAGCGTCCAGCGTTTGACGGCCAGCCGCACCCGGTACGACCCGCGGGTGGCTTCCAGTCTGCCGGGCAGCTGCAGGTCACCGACCGGCAGGTAGCGGTCGTAGCGAACCGTCCACCCCAGCTGAGCCAATGCGATCGGCCGACCCCGGGCGTCCAGCTCCAGCGCATCGTCACCACCCGGCGCGGCCACTCCCAGCACCCACCAGCGCAGGGCCTCGACCGGGACCGACCAGCCCATTTCGGCCTGCACCAGCTCATCGATGCTTTCGGCCGCGGTCACGCTGCCGTCGCCCCGCTCCAGGCGTGCCTGCCCGGGCCCCACGCGCAGGCGCCACGCGCCCTGCCCCAACGAGCCGCGAAAATCGAGCTGCATCTCGTTCGCGCTGCGCTGCCAATGCAACCGCCCGCTGCCGCCGTCATGACTGTCATCGATGGACAGCCGACCGAGCAGGGCCCAGTCGTCGAGGCCGTGCAGGCGCTGGGCGCGGTCATGGTAGATCGACTCCAGGTTCTCTGGCGGGGGAACGCTTGGCGTCACGCTGCAGCCGGCCACGGCCAACAGCAGGCACAGGCGTCCGGCCCGGATCAACGAGCCACCCCGAAGCGCGCCAGGGTGTCCAGCAGCACTGCATTGTCGGGTTCCAGTTCGAGGCCCTCGTCCCAGACCGCGGTGGCGGCCTCGTGGTCGCCCAGCACCCACAACACCTCGCCCAGGTGGGCGGCAATCTCGGGGTTGGGTTCGCGACGCAAGGCTTCCTGCAGATACTGCCGGGCTTCCTCCAGCCGGCCCAGGCGATAGGCTACCCAGCCCATGCTGTCGATGATGGACGCCTCGTCCGGGTCGAGAGCGTACGCCGCCTCGATCAGCCGCTGCGCCTCCTCCAGCCGCTCGTTGCGGTCCGCCAGCGTGTAGCCGAGCGCATTCAGGGCCATGGCATTGCGCGGCTGGCGCGCGATGATGTGGCGCAGGTCGTCTTCCGCCGCCTGCGCACGGTCCAGCTGAACCGCGAGCAGCGCGCGGTTGTACCGGATCTGTGTGTCATCGCCGCGCGCGCGCGCCAGGGCCTCGGTCAGGATCGCGTAGGCCTCGCCGGGCTGATCGGCATCGGCCATGATCTGCGCCTCGGCCAGGTAACTCTCGGTGACCACGGTCGGGTCACCGCCCACCCTGGCCTCCGCCAGCAACGCCCGGGACGCTTCCAATTCGCCGGTACGCGCCAGCAGAAAGGCCCGGCGCAGCAGGGCGACCACCACCCGCTCGCCGTCCTCGACCGCCGCATACCAGGCGATGGCCTGCTCCGGGAAGCCGAGCAACTCGGCGGCCTGGCCGGCCTGGAAGGCCTGCTCCGAACGGTCTGGATAAGTGACGTCTCGGAATTCATGGTACAGGGACTCGGCCAGCGCCTGCTGGCCGGACTCGAGCGCGAAGACGATCCGCGTGAGGCGCGCCCGCGGCGTATCCGCCAGCCCCGCCAGTACGCCCTGGGCCGCATCGAGGTCGCCCGTCCGCCGCAGCAGTTCCGCAAAAGGCATCGCAATGTCCGGCTCTCCGGGCTGCAGCTGCCAGGCGCTTCGGTAACGCTCGAGCGCGCGGTCCTCGTCCCCGCTGTTGACCGCCAGACGGCCGGCCCAGGCCAGCGTATCGGCCCGTTGCGGATCGGCAGCCACCGCCTGCAGCGCCAGGGATTCGGCCCGATCCAGGTCACCGGCACCGGCCGCCAGGCGACTGCGGGCCAGCAGCGCATCGGGATGGCCATCGGCGCCGTGCAGCGCGACCAGCCGCTCCAGCAGCCGCTGTGCCTTCTCGGGGTTGGCCGCAGACACCAACAGGCCGGCGATCGCGGACCAGGCCTGCCTTGAATCCGGCGCCAACAGGCCCAGGATGCCCTCCAGCTGGTGTTCGGCACCAACGTAATCGCCCACCATGAGCAAGGTGCGCGCGGCGACTTCGCGCGCCTCCAGGCTGTCGGGCTGCAGCACCACCCAGCGATCGGCCGCCATCGCGGCGTGTTGCCAGGTCTGGGCCGAGAGCGCAATCTGGGTGGCGCGGCGCGCAATCTCGGGATCGGTCGCCTCCATGGCCGCCGCCAGGTACTCGTTGGCTGCGCCTTCGAGGTCGCCCTCAGTGCCGAGCACCTCGCCGGCAAAGATCCGGTACATGACCTCCTCCGGCGTGGCCTGGGCGGCCGCCACGGGCGGCGCGGCCCCAGCTCCTGGCCCGTCGTCCGGATTCATGGGTGCATGCGCGCAGGCCGCCAGCACCAGGGTCAGCGCGAGCAGGGGACCATGCATGCATCGCTGGCTGAGAGCACGGCACATAGCCGCCAAGCATACGCGCTTGCCGGTAGTGAACCAATCCCCCGGGGCGCCCGCCCGCAGCACGGGCCGGTAAAATAGAACAACTTGATATTGTCGATGCGCAGCCCCAGAATCGTCTCGCACGCCTAGCCGAACCCTGCCCATGCCGCTGCTTGCCGTTGGAACCAGTCACCATGTCGCGCCCCTGGAAATTCGGGAGCGGCTGGCATTCCACCGCGACGACTACCCGTCCAAGGTGCGCGAGCTGAGGGCCCTGGCGGGCGTCGCGGAGGCCCTGCTGTTGAGCACCTGCAATCGAACGGAAATCTATGGCATCGTCGAACCCGACCAGCAGGAGGTTTTCCTGCAGTGGATGCGGACCACGGCGGGTCTGGATGAGCGACAGGCCGGCGAACACCTCTACCTGCTGCGTGACACCGAGGCCGTCGCGCACCTGTTCAGGGTGGCCGGCGGGCTCGATTCCCTGGTGCTCGGGGAGCCGCAGATCGTCGGGCAACTGAAGGAAGCCTGGCAGCAGGCCCGGGCGGCGGGCGGGCTGGGCAAGGTCACCGACCGCCTGTTCCAGCACGCCTTCGCCACCGGCAAGACGGTGCGGCACCAGACCGGCATCAACGAGCACCCGGTTTCTGTCGCCTACATCACGCTGGTCCTGGCCCGCCAGATCTTCGGAGACCTCGCCCGCAAGCATGTGCTGTTGCTGGGCGCGGGGGAAATGATCGAGCTGTGCGGGCGCCATCTGCACGAGCAGGGTGTGGCCAGCCTGATGATCGCCAACCGCAGCCGCCAGAAGGCGGAGCAGCTGGCGCTGCAGTTCGCGGCCACGCCCTATGCGCTGGAGGAGCTCGACCAGGTGCTTCCCGCGGCGGACATCGTCGTGACCTCGACCGCCAGCCGGGAACCGCTGATTGGCGCGGAGCTGATCAGGCGAGCCCTGCGCGCCCGGCGGCGGCGACCCATCTTTCTGGTGGACATCGCGGTGCCGCGGGATGTCGACCCGCGGGTCGCCGAGCTCGATGACGTGTACCTGTACACCATCGATGACCTGCAACAGGTGGCGATGGCAAACATGCAACACCGGGATGCGGCCGCAGTGGCGGCGCAGGACATGGTGCACGAGGCGGTGGAGGAGTTCATGCGCTGGTGGCACGGCGCCCGTGCGGCGGCTTCCCTGCAACGCCTGCGCCGGCACGCCGAACGCAGTGGCGAGGAACTCGCGCAACGCGCCCTGCGCCAGATTGCGGCCGGCCGGCCGGCCGAGGAGGCGATCGAGCAACTCGCCAACACGCTGACGCACCGCATCCTGCATCTTCCCAGCACGCGCCTTCGCCAGGCCGCCGAGCAGCAGGATTACGACACGCTCAAGGCCGCGGATTGGCTGTTCGAGGGGGAGCCGGAGCCGGACCCGGATCGTGAGCCGGAGCCATGAAAGCCAGCATCAGCGACCGCCTGCGTCAGGTCGAGGCGCGTTTCGAAGAGATCGCGCTGCTGCTTGCGCAGCCGGATGCGGCGGCCGACCCCGCCCGGTTCCGCGACCTCTCGGTGGAGTATGCGCAGCTCGAACCCGTCGTAGCGGCCTGGCGTCAATGGCAGGAGGCCGCCGTCGCGATGGAAGAGGCGCGACAGATCCTGGCCGGGTCCGACCCGTCGCTGGCAGAACTGGCGAGCGAGGAGCTGGCGGCCGTGGAGGCTCGCCAGGCCGACATCGAGCACCAGTTGCGGGTGTTGCTGTTGCCCCGCGACCCCGACGATCAGAACAATATATTTCTCGAGGTCAGGGCCGGTACGGGCGGGGACGAGGCGGCACTGTTCGCGGGTGACCTGTTCCGAATGTACGGCCGCTACGCCGAGCGGCAGGGTTGGTCGGTGGAAGTGCTCAGCCAGAATCTCGGCGAGCATGGCGGCTTCAAGGAGGTCATTGCGCGCGTTGCCGGCCGTGGCGCATTCGCACGCCTGAAATACGAATCCGGCACGCATCGCGTGCAGCGGGTGCCGGAAACCGAGTCGCAGGGCCGGGTGCATACTTCGGCGTGCACCGTGGCAATCCTGCCCGAGCGGGAAGACATCGAGGAAGTCGAGGTTCAGCCATCCGACCTGCGGATCGACACCTTCCGCGCCTCGGGTGCCGGCGGCCAGCACGTGAACACGACCGATTCGGCCATTCGCATCACGCATTTGCCGACCGGCATCGTGGTGGAATGCCAGGACGAGCGTTCGCAGCACAAGAACCGGGCGCGAGCCATGTCGCTGCTGCAGGCCCGCCTGCTCGAACAGGAACAACAGCGCCAGTCAGAAGAGCAGGCGGAGGCGCGCAGGCTGCAGGTCGGCTCCGGCGACCGGTCCCAGCGGATTCGAACCTATAACTTCCCCCAGGGTCGGGTCACCGACCACCGGATCGGGCTCACGCTCTACAAGCTGGATGAGGTGCTGGACGGCAACCTCGACGCGGTCATCGAGCCCCTGCGCCAGGAAGACCAGGCCCGGGCGCTGGCCACGCTGGAAGGGTGAACCCGGCCGCGCAGGCCCCGCCACGATGGCTACCCGGCGCTCTCGCGGCCCTGTTGTGCCTGCTCGCCTCGGTCGCCGCCCATGGCTCGGAAGTCTACCTCCTGCGCCACGCGGAAAAGGAACCGGACCTGCCGGACCCCGGCCTGACCGCCGCCGGCCGGCAGCGCACCGAACACTGGGCGGCCTGGTTCGCCGGCCTCGGCATCACCGAGGTCTGGTCCACCGATTACCGGCGCACGCGCGACACGGCGCGGCCGATCGCCCGCGCGGCAGGGGTCGCACTGCATTTCTACGATCCGGACAAGCCACGGCAATTCGTGGCGCGGTTGCAGGCATCGCCCGCTGCAAAGGCGGTGGTGGTCGGGCACAGCAATACGCTCCCCGAGCTGGCGGCCCTGCTGTGCGCCTGCCCGGTGGCGCCCATGGATGACGCGGAGCACGATCGTCTGATGCTGATCCGCAGCGACGCCTCGGGCCCGGTCCTGCTGACCCGCCGCCAGGCAGAACTGGCGCTCCCCTAGGCGGAACCCCGACCGCCCGCCGCGCGTGCGCCGTGTCGCCACAGCCAGGCGGCGCTGGCCAGACCGGGCGGCCCGGCCAACGCCACGACGTCGAGGTTGTACTGCCCGCCGGGGGCCAACGCCTGCAGCAGTGCCAGGGGCACCCCGAGCGCCAGGCAGACCGCCAGCGGGCGCCGTGCGGCGGTCCAGAACCACAGCCACGACAACGGGTTGAATATCAGCAGGTTGAAGTTGGGGCCGGCCACCTCGTGGTCGGTCAAGGCCCACAGCATCACCATGATTGACCCCGCACCTGCGGCCACCAGCAGCCATCCGCCGGCGAAGGCTGCGGACTGCGCCGGGGCAAGCCAGCGGCTGGCGGCCACGGCCAGCAGCACGGCGGCCATCGACAGCAGCAGGTAGCGCGGCCAGACCGGCGGGGGCTCCGCCGGGACCGTTGGCGCCGCGGAGGCCCACAGCACCCGGTCCTCGCGCACCAGCGGGGTCTGATCCCCACCACCGACCGCGGGGGTGGCGGCCGCGATGTCGGCAATCACCGAGGGGATGAACATCTCGTCCCAGCGGCTGACCGGCCGGTCAACGGGGCGCCCGAGCACCGCCTCCAGCCCCAGGTAGTACCCGTAATCCATGTGGGTCAGGCGGCGGGTGTGGGCGCGAAAGCCCTGTTGTGCCGGAACCCCCGCCCACCGCTCATGGAGGGCACCGCCCAGGGCGAGGTCCAGGGCGTCACGAATCCGCGTGGCGCAGTTGTCCAGGAAGTAGTCGTAGCGGTAATAGCGATTGGCCGGCTGCACGGCGCGCAGCAGGTGCTCCCGCAATCGCCGGTATTGCGCGGCATCGAGGTTCAGCCGCTGGGCCCGGATGCTGCGGCCGTCGCGACGGTAACCCTCGAATTCCTCCGACGCGGGTTGCGCCAGGGAAAAATACAGCAAGCGCCCCCGGATGAAGCGCGCCAGGAAACCCTGCTGGGCAAAATCGAAGTAGCCGAAATTGAAGGTGTGGTCGAGCCCTCGGGCCGGTTCCCGCAGCCAGAGGGCGTTGTGGCCGAAGCGCTGCCAGTAGATCTCGCCCGGCCCATAGGTCACCAGCCAGGCCTCGTAACCGGCCTCGGGCGCCGGCAAAGGCAGCGCGGGTTCCGCTCCGCCGGCAACCGCTGCGGGCCCCGCGAGCATGAACCAGGAACAGGTGAACGCGGCGCGCAGGCGGCGTTTACGACGCTCCGAGGTCATGCAGCTCCAGGGTGATGATGCGACGGCTGTCGGCGGCGGTAACGCGGAATTCGAAGCGTTGATCGAGGGTCACCGTGTCGCCGTGCTCGGGCACGCGACCGAACTCGCCCAGCAGCAATCCGCCGACGGTATCGTAATCCTCGTCGCTGAGTTCGCTACCGAAGACCTCATTGAACTCGTCGATGGGGGTGAGGGCCTGCACCAGGTAGCGGCCATCGGCCAGGCCGGTGATGGGTGCGGCTTCCTCCTCGTCATGCTCGTCGTCGATCTCACCCACGATCTCCTCGAGCACGTCCTCGATGGTGATCAGCCCGGACACGCCGCCGTACTCGTCGACCACGATGGCCATGTGGTTGCGGCTGGCGCGGAAATCCCGCAGCAGCATGTTGAGGCGCTTGCTCTCGGGGATGAGCACGGCCGGGCGCATGACGTCCTCCAGGCGGAAGCGGGTCGGGTCGGGCGCAGCGAAATAGCGCAACAGGTCCTTGGCCAGCAGGATGCCCTCGACCTCGTCGCGGTCCTCGCCGATGACGGGAAAGCGGGAATGCCCCGACTCCAGGATGCGCGGCAGAAATGCTTCCAAGGGAGCATCGCGTGGCACGACCACCATCTGCGAGCGCGGCACCATGGCATCGCGCACTTGCATCTCGGACACTTCGAGGACGCCCTCCATCATGGCCAAGGCCTCGCGGTCCAGGACGCCGCCCAGGAGGGCTTCGTTCAGCAGTTCTTTGAGTTCTTCGCGGTCCCGTGGCTCGCTGGTGAAGGCACTGGTCAGTCGCTCCATCCAGCTTCGCTGCCCGGAACCGCTACTCGATTGGTCGTCGCTCATATTGTCTCGGCCGGCAATGCACCTCGCATCACCGCCTAACATGGGGCTCGCTTGGCCTCGATTTCAATCTTTTACCAGAATATCTGCCGATTTTCAGCATTTCGGCGCCAGCGCCGCGCCGGGTCAGCCGTCAGCGCGGCGCGTACGGGTCGGCAATGCCCAGGCGCGCCAGCAACTCGGTCTCCCGCGATTCCATCTGCGCCGCCTCGGCCTGCGACTGGTGATCGAAACCCAGCAGGTGAAGCACGCCGTGGACGGTGAGGTGTGCCCAGTGGGCCTGCTCCCCCTTGCCCTGGGCCTCGGCTTCACGCCGAATGACCGGCGCGCACAGGACCAGGTCGCCCAGCGGCACGGCCACGCCTGCGGCCAGCAGCTCACGCGCCATGGGCTCCGGTACATCGGCCGCGAACGACAGGACGTTGGTGGGACCGGCGCGCTGCCGATAGCGTTGGTTGAGCGCGCCGGATTCGGCCTCGTCGACGATTCTCAGTCCCAGGCTCGCCGGTTGTGCGCGATCGGTAAGGGCGATGTCGACCCAGGCTTGAAATTCGGCGTCGGTGGGCAGCCCGGCGGTTTCGCAGTCGCGCTGCACCGTCAGTTCAATCCTCATCCGCCCCACTCGTGCGTTCCGCGCGGTCATAGGCTTCCACGATGCTCTGGACCATGGGATGCCGGACCACGTCGCGGGCGCTGAAATAGCTGAAGCTGATTCCCTCCACGTCCCTGAGAATGGCGACCGCCTGCTTCATGCCGGAGGCCTGCGTGCGCGGCAGGTCGATCTGGGTCACATCCCCGGTGATCACCGCGGTGGACCCGAAGCCGATGCGCGTCAGGAACATCTTCATCTGTTCGACCGTGGTGTTCTGTGCCTCGTCGAGGATGATGAAGGCGTCGTTCAGGGTGCGGCCGCGCATGAACGCCAGCGGGGCCACCTCGATGACGTTGCGCTCGATCAGCCGGGCGACCTTGTCGAAACCCAGCATTTCGTAGAGTGCGTCGTACAGCGGCCGCAGGTAGGGATCCACCTTCTGGGCCATGTCGCCCGGCAGGAAGCCGAGCCGCTCGCCGGCCTCGACCGCGGGACGCACCAGCACCAGCCGGCTGACCTTTTCCTGTTCCAGCGCCTGCACCGCGCAGGCCACGGCGAGGAAGGTCTTGCCGGTCCCGGCCGGACCGATACCGAAGTTGAGATCGTGCTGCATGATGTTGTGCAGGTAGTGGGCCTGGTTGCGGCCGCGCGGCCTGATGGTGCCGCCCGGTGTGCGGATGACGATCCCGCCGTCCGCGTCCGGCGCAGCCGCGCCCGGTGCAGACCCTTCCGCGGCCTGCAGGCTGAGGTGGATCTTCTCCGGGGTCAGCGCCGCCTGTGCGGTTTCCCGGTACAGGCTTTCCAGGATGCCCTGTGCGCGCTCCACCGCGCCGCTTTCGCCGATCACGCGAAAACGGTTGCCGCGGTTGTTGATCTCGACCCCGAGTCGCTGTTCCAGCTGGTGCAGGTGGGTATCAAACTGGCCGCACAGTTCGGCCAGGCGTTCGTTGTCGGCAGGTTCCAGTACGAAATCGACGGAATGCAGTTGTGCGTTCAAGAGGCCCTCTGCTGCGCCGCGGCCGCTGGCGCCGCTTCTGCCGGACTGCCGATCAGCTCGCCGCGCAGCGAATTCGGCAGTGCCTCGGTAATCAGGATATCGGCAAACTGCCCGATCAGTGAAGCATCGGCATCGAAATTGACCACCCGGTTGTTTTCCGTTCGGCCGCTCAGCTGCGCCGGATCCTTGCGCGACGGCTTCTCCACCAGCACGCGCTGCACGGTCCCGACCATGGCGGCACTGATGTCAGCGGCCAGCTCCGTGATGCGCTGCTGCAGCCGGGCCAGGCGGTCCTTCTTGACCTCGAGCGGCACGTCATCCGGCAGCGCGGCCGCCGGCGTGCCGGGACGCGGGCTGTAGATGAAGCTGAAGGAGTGGTCGAAACCGACGTCCTCGATGAGCGCCATGGTCTGCTCGAAATCTGCGTCGGTCTCGCCCGGGAAGCCGACGATGAAATCCGACGAAATACTGATGTCCGGCCGCGCCTCGCGCAGGCGACGGATGATGGAGCGGTATTCGAGTGCCGTGTGATTGCGTTTCATGCCGGCCAGCACGCGATCCGAACCGGTCTGCACCGGCAGGTGCAGGTGCCCGACCAGCTCCGGCACCTCGCGATAGACATCGATCAGGCTGTCGCTCATCTCCAGCGGATGCGACGTGGTGTAACGGATGCGGTCGATGCCGTCGATGGCCGCAATGAAGGTGATCAGCAGGGCGAGGTCGGCAAGCTCGCCGTCATGCATCAGCCCGCGATAGGCATTCACGTTCTGTCCCAGCAGGGTCACCTCGCGCACCCCCTGCTGCGCGAGCTCCGCGACCTCCGCGATCAGGTCATCGAACGGACGACTGACCTCCTCGCCGCGCGTGTAGGGCACCACGCAGAACGTGCAGTACTTGCTGCAGCCTTCCATGATGGAGACGAACGCGGTCGGCCCCTCGGCCCGCGGCGCCGGCATGCAGTCGAACTTCTCGATTTCGGGGAAACTGATATCGATCACCGGCTGCCGCGCGCGGCGCGCCGCGTCCAGCATCTCCGGCAGGCGGTGCAGGGTCTGCGGGCCAAACACGATATCGACAAAGGGCGCGCGCGTGCGGATGGCATCGCCCTCCTGGCTGGCCACGCAGCCACCGACGCCGATCACCAGTTCCGGGCGCCGGTCCTTGATCTCCTTCCAGCGGCCCAGCTCGGAGAACACCTTCTCCTGGGCCTTTTCACGGATGGAGCAGGTATTCAGCAGCAGCACGTCGGCCTGCATCGGGTCCTGTGTCACTTCCATGCGATGCGAGTCGACCAGCACGTCCGCCATCTTGGCGGAATCGTACTCGTTCATCTGGCAGCCGTGGGTCTTGATAAACAGCTTGTCGGTCATGTGGAATCTGAAAAAGCCTGTATTTACCTGAATATACTACTTGCCCGCCAGGGGCTTTTCCATGTGCAGGGGGTGTGGGAGTCGGCCGGTAAGCCGGGTTCTGTCGTGGACAGTCATTCATCTGGACGCTGCGTCACCGCAGGCCTCAAGCGACCTACCCGGGAACCGTGCGGGCCGCACGATCGTTCCCCTATTTGGTCTTGCTCCAGGTGGGGTTTACCCTGCCACGCCTGTTACCAGGCGCGCGGTGCGCTCTTACCGCACCATTTCACCCTTACCAGTCTGTCCCGAGAGACAGGTGGCGGTATATTTTCTGTGGCACTTTCCATGGGCTCGCGCCCTCCAGGCGTTACCTGGCACCTTGCCCTGTGGAGCCCGGACTTTCCTCCAGGGCACGGGATCGCGTCCCGTGCTCCAGCGACTGTCTGGCCGACTCCTGCCCTCTATTATAGGACAATGTGGGGCCGCGGACACACGGAAACAAGCGCTTCTGCCCCCCCGCGCTGGCACAACCGATGCCCAGCAGTATAATAGCGACCCCCAGCTGACCGTGGCCGCGCACTGGCGTGGCTTTTTTATGGACATGGCAAAAACCCCTACATCCCCCTTCGAGCAGGCCGGCGACAAGGAACTGCGCAGCCGCGTACGCCTGCTCGGCAACCTGCTGGGCGAGGTACTCAGCGAGCATGCCGGCGAGGGTGTGCTTGCCACGGTCGAATCACTGCGCAAGGGCTACATCCGCCTGCGGCGCGACGAAAACACGCGCCTGCGCGCCCGCCTGACGGGTGAAATCAGCGATCTCGAGCCGGACACCCTGACCGACGTCATCCGGGCGTTCAATCTCTATTTCAGCCTGGTGAATATCGCCGAAGAGGCCTTCCAGCACCGCCAGCGCCGCAAGCAGGCGCGCAAGCACGGCCTGTCATGGATCGGCTCCTTCCAGCGCACCCTGCAGGATTTCCAGGACGGCGGCATCGGGCCCAACGAACTGCAGACCCTGCTGAACCAGTCCTCCTACCTGCCGGTGTTCACGGCCCACCCGACCGAGGCGCTGCGGCGCACCGTCATGGCCTCGCTGCGGCGCATCTTCGTAACCAGCGAGAAGCTCGATGACCTGCGCCTCGGCCGCGAGGAGCGCGATGCGGTGCAGCAGCGCCTGAAACAGCAGATCCAGGTACTCTGGAAGACAGACGAGGTACGCCTGCACAAACCCAGCGTGGAGGATGAAATCCGCAATGGCCTGTATTTCTTCCGCGAGAGCCTGTTCACGGCCATCCCCAAGACCTACCGCTACCTGGAGCAGGCCGTGGAACACGTCTACGGCGGGCACGTCGCGCAGCAGCTGCCGCATGTCCCCGGCGGCCTGATCCGGTTCGGCTCGTGGATCGGCGGTGACCGGGACGGCAACCCGTTCGTCAAACCGTCGACGACGGCGCTGGCACTGCGGCTGCACATGCGCGAGGTACTGGCCACCTACATCGAACATGTGGCGGGACTGGGACAGGTGCTGACCCACTCCGCGAACCTGTGCAGTTTCTCGCAGCCGTTCCTGGAAAGCCTGGCGCAGGACGAGGGCCGCTTCAGCGGCGCCTGCGACGAGTTCCCGGAAGGTTATCGCCACGAGCTGTACCGCAGGAAGCTGTGCATCATGGTGTATCGCCTGCGCCTGAACCTCGCGGACATCGATGCCCGCATCGCGCAACCGCAGCGGGACATTCCCGGCCACACCTCGGCCTACCGGAACGAGCAGGAGTTCCTGCAGGACCTGCTGATGATCCGCGATTCCCTGCGTGCCAACGGTGACGGCAACGTGGCAAACAACGAACTGCAGGACCTGATCCGGCTGGTCGAAACGTTCGGCTTCTACCTGATGCACCTGGATATCCGCCAGGAATCGACCCGCCATAGCGAGGCAGTCAGCGAGCTGCTGGCGGCCATGCCGCAGGCGGTTGCCTATCGCGACCTGGACGAACGCGAACGCCAGCAGTGTCTGACCGGCTGGCTGTCCGCAGCGCCACCGGCAATCGATCGGGACAAACTCGGCGCGGAGACCCGCGAGACGCTGGAAGTGCTGGACGTGATGCGCAACATGCAGGAGGAGGTCAGCGAGCATGCGTTTGGCAACTATGTCATCTCGATGACACACAGTGCCAGCCATATCCTCGAGGTCATGTTCCTCGCCTGGCTGACCGGACTGGCCGGGAAACGCGACGACGAATGGTTCTGCCGGATCCGCATCAGCCCGCTGTTCGAAACCATCGATGACCTGGAACACATCGAGCAGGTGCTGTCGGAACTGCTGGACAACGACAGCTACCTTGCCCTGCTGAAACATGCCGGCAACTGCCAGGAAATCATGCTCGGCTACTCCGACTCCTGCAAGGACGGCGGCATCCTGGCCTCGAACTGGAGCCTGTACGAGGCACAGAAAAAGATTATCGCCATTACCGACAGCCACGACATCGAGGTGCGCCTGTTCCACGGCCGCGGCGGCACCATCGGTCGCGGCGGCGGCCCCACCCACGAGGCCATCCTGTCGCAGCCGCCCGGCACCGTGCACGGGCAGATCAAGTTCACCGAACAGGGCGAGGTGCTGCGCTACAAGTACAGTAACGAGGAAACGGCGGTCTACGAGCTTTCCATGGGCATGACCGGCCTGCTCAAGGCCAGCGTGGGCCTGGTCAGCCACCCGGCGCAAGACCGGCACGATTACATGGGCATCATGGACGAGCTGACCGCGATCGGTGAAAACTGCTACCGCGACCTGATCGACAACACGCCGGGACTGTTCGACTATTTTTACGATGTCACACCGGTTACCGAGATCGGGCTGCTCAACATCGGCTCGCGCCCGTCACACCGCAAGAAACAGGATCGTTCCAAGGCCTCGATCCGTGCCATCCCCTGGGTATTCGGCTGGGCGCAGGCGCGTCACACCCTGCCGGCCTGGTATGGCCTGGGCACGGCCCTGGAGACCTGGCGCGGCGATGACCCGGCACGCCTGGCACGACTGCAGGCCATGTACCGGGAATGGCCATTCTTCCGTGCCCTGCTCGGCAACATCCAGATGGCGCTGTTCAAGGGCGAAATGAACATTGCTCACGAGTACACCCGGCTGGCGGGCGACCCGGAACTGGCCGAGGACATCTTTGCAAAGATCCGTGACGAGTACCGCCGTACCGTCACACAGGTATTGCATGTCAGCGGCACGCATGCCCTGCTGGAGGAGAACCCGTCACTCGGCCTGTCCCTGTTCCGGCGCAATCCCTACCTTGACCCGCTCAACAATATCCAGATCACGCTGCTGTCGCGTTACCGGGACGGCAGCCTGCCCGAGACCAGGCGCGAACGCTGGCTGCACCCGCTGCTGCGCTCCATCAACGCCATCGCCAGCGGCATGCGCAACACCGGCTGAGCCGCCGGATCCTGTCTCATCATCCCCCGCGTTGGGTTATAGTAGGAGTCGTGTCCCAGTATGGCAGGACCCGCCCGCCCATGGACAAACGGCTTGCACTGGTAGTCGATGATTCCCTGACCGCACGCGACCATCTGCGTCGCATGCTGGAACAGCACAACCTCGCCGTCGACACGCTGGAATCCGCCGCCGAGGTCCTGGACTATCTCGGCGAACACACCCCGGACGTGATTTTCATGGATCACATGATGCCCGGCATGGACGGATTCCAGGCCGTCGAGGCCATCAAGGGCAACCCGGACACCGCCACCATCCCGATCCTGATGTATACCTCCAGGGAGGGCGACCTGTACGTCAGCCAGGCACGAGCGCTCGGCGCGGTCGGCATCCTGCCCAAGCAGGTGCAACCCGCGGAACTGTTCCAGGTGCTGAACAGTCTGGGCCTGGCGCAGGAACGGCGCGGGCTGCAGCAAGGCGGGTCGCGCGCCGTGCTGCTCGATCCGTCCGGGGACACCGCGCTCTCGGCGGCGCGCGAGGAAATCCGGCAGATAGCCAACGCGGCGGCGGATTCCGTCAATACCAACGGCCAGGGCGGCCGTATCGCGGAACTGCTGGAGAAACAGCATCACGAACTGAACGAGCACTTCCACGAGCTGCGCGCGCTGCTCGAACAGCTGGATGGCGATACGCGCAGAAATGCTGCCGGCCCCCTGCTGCCGCTGCTGATCGTGGTTGTCATGCTGATCCCCCTGCTGTGGATCTACAATGACGGCAGTGAAACACGCGCGGCACTGGACGAAGCCAGCCGCCGCATCGACGCACTGGTTGCCGCGCAGCAGCAGGATTCCACTCTGGCGAGCAGCGAGAACGCGGCATTGCGCGAGCAGATCGACCGCCAGGACAGCCGGGTGCGCGCGCAATCCGGCAGGCTGTACAACAGCATCGCCTGGGCCATCAACCAGGGCAGCGCACATGCAGCGGACGAGGAGGCATTCAGCGACCGCAGGCTGGTCGTCGTGCAGCAGCTGGTATCGCGGCTGAAATCGCTCGGCTTCCGGGGCGTGGTGCGGCTGGAGTCACACCTGGGTGAATTCTGCCTGGTAGGCAATGACGTCGATGGCTACCGGCAGGCGCCGGACGATTTGCCGGTCACGCAGTGCAGCCTCATCGGCCATCCCCTGCAGGATCTGCCGGCACTCGGCGTACGCCAGTCGATCGCGTTTGCCAACTTCCTCGACACCTCCCCGCTGCTGGAGAACGGCGATATTCGTATCGACATCGAGTCCTACCGCTTCGGCCGGCCACGGCTGGATTATCCGCCGCAGTACGCGGACGTCAGCGCGCAACGCTGGAACCGCATTGCCGCGGCTAACAACCGTGTCGAGGTCAGGCTGATCCCCGCCGCCGAGTAGTCCCCGGCCCCTCGCGGACACTCCACGTTCGTGTTTTCTATCAGAGAGTTGGCAGCTACTTGTCAGAATGTTCTGCAGCTGTCAGGCGCGGCCAGGCCAGCAGGGTGTAGGGCATGGCGGAGGGCGCATCCGCGAGTTGCGCGGCGGCCCAGCGCGCGGTCTGGCCGGCCTGCCGCGTGTAACGCGCATCACCGCTGAACCGGCCCAGGTCCAGCAGCACGTGCACGGCGATGGCGTTCCCGGCCAGCGTCGCTTCATCACTGACCTGCTTGTCGCGCAGCCATAATTCCGTGTCGGCCACGGTGCTGAAAAAACCGCCGTTGCGCGCATCCCAGAAGCGCCGGGTCTGCTCATCGACCAGTTGTCGTGCCGAGCGCAGCCAGCGCGGCTCGCCGGTGACGCTGTACAGGGCCAGCAGGCCCTCGGCAAGCGCCGCGTAGTCCGTGTTGAAACCCGGCACGCCGCGCACCCCGTTGCGCCAGTCACGGAACAGCGTCGCGCTTTCCGCATCGTACAGCTCCGCGAGCACGAACAGCGCGGCGCGTTCTGCCGCGTCCACGTAGCGCGGCTCGTCCAGCTGGCGACCGGCACGCGCCAGCGCCGTGACCAGGTAGCCGTTCCAGGCTGCCACCACCTTGTCGTCGACCGGCAGCGGCGCGCGTTTTTCACGCGCGGCCAGTAACAGCCTGTCCACCTCGCGGTTGCGCCGCTGTACCGTGGCGGCATCCGCCTGGAAGCGTTTTCCCAGCGCCGCTTCGTCCAGCGCCTGCCACAGCACGTTGCGGCCCTGCATCTCCCCGAGCGGATCGCTCAGGGCATTACCGTGTTCCTCGATGCCATAACGGGCCATCGCCCACTCGAGCAACTCCCTGTCCGGTAGCGCGGCCTCCAGCTGCTGCCGGGTCCAGGTGTAGTACGCGCCCTCCTGCAGGTGCCCATCCTCACCGCCCGGGCTGTCGGCGCCCAACGCGGAATAGAACCCGCCCCGGCTGTCGCGCATCCCGGCCAGTGTGAAATCCAGCGTCCTGCGTACACAATCCGCGTAGCGCTCGTTCCTGCTGTGGCGCCATGCGGCAAGACAGGCACGCGCCATCAGCGCCTGGTCGTAGAGCATCTTTTCAAAATGCGGAACCCGCCATCCGAAGTCCGTGGAGTAGCGGTGGAAACCGCCGCCCAGCTGGTCGAAGATCCCGCCCGCGATCATATGGTCCAGCGTGGTCAGCGCCATGGGTGCGCTGGCCGGGTCCTTGTCGCCGAGCAGGAACAGCAGGCGTGCCGGCTGGGGGAACTTCGGCGCCGGTCCGAAACCGCCCTGCAGTTCGTCGAAGCTGGCCGCGTACTCGCGGCGCGCCGCGCCCGGCAGGGCCGCATCCAGCTGTTTCACGGGCGTGGCCGGATCACCCAGGCGGCGCAGCGTCTCGACGGCATGGGCGGCGGTTTCCCGCACGCCCTCCTCGTCCGCCTGCCAGATCAGCGCCAGCCGCACCAGCAGCGCCCTGAAGCCGGGCTGGCCGTATTTCGGCTCCGGCGGGTAGTAGGTGCCACCGAGGAACGGTTCCCCCTGCGGCGTCGCCCACACCGACATCGGCCAGCCGCCCTGCCCGCTGGTCAGGGTGACATACTGCATGTAGGCGGCGTCCAGGTCCGGGCGCTCCTCGCGATCGACCTTGACCGCCACGAAGTGCTCGTTCAGCAGCGCCGCGATCTCGGCGTCCTCGAACGACTCGCGCTCCATCACGTGGCACCAGTGGCAGGTGGAGTAGCCGATGGAGAGGAACACCGGCTTGTTCTCGCGGCGCGCCTTCTCGAAGGCCTCGTCTCCCCACGGGTACCAGTCGACCGGGTTGTGGGCGTGCTG
>JABAHR010003714.1_pt4 | contig 17979 bp, 28 predicted proteins | sample 7062101 | NCBI WGS metagenome assembly JABAHR01 (sample SAMN14534553, study PRJNA622989) | marine sediment metagenome | biome: marine biome [ENVO:00000428]; feature: marine pelagic biome [ENVO:01000023]; material: deep marine sediment [ENVO:00002113] | place: India: Gulf of Kutch | collected... | reverse complement strand
CCAACTACGGGGTTGGTGTCAACGAGTTCTGTAACCCAACTTGCGCTTTCGATAGCCATTATGCACTCGCCGCAGTCAGAGTGACAGTCACCTCAAGCGTGTCGCCAGAGATAACAGCACGAGATGATGAAAAATCTACGACACCATACAGCGTTCCAGTTGTACCGCCTTTAGTGTTGTCGCTTGTGATAAACGCACCAGCAATCGTAGCGGTGGCGTTAATAGAGAAGGTTGCCTTGCTTGCGGTGTTGTCAATGCTACCAGCAGATGCCGTACCCAGCGTAAGAGTCTGGCGTACAGACTGGCTGTAGTTCTGATCTTCAGTCCAGCCTGCGTGAGAAGCCATCGTATCGCCAGCCGCCACAGAGCCAGCAGCCTTTAGACCGACATACCAAGTGGTAATCTGCGTACCGCCATCAAAGGTGCTAGACAGAACGTGGTTTAGACCTTCCGTCGTGACAAGGTTCTTTTTTGTTTCGCCCCATTTAAGATTACCCTCAGAGTCGTAGCACTCAATAGTCCATACGTTCTTGAGGCCGAGGCCCATGTTAGTATCGTGTTGCATAATCAAGCCTCCGTCGGCTTTGAAGTTTGGTTTAATCGGGATAGTCAACTTTAGTCCATATGGTTGTTGGGTCGTTTACGTCAGACCATATTGTTGTGGGATCAGAAACAAGGGACCATGTGTTGCTTGGATCGCTTAAGTCATTCCACAAAAAAGAATTAGTAGATGTAAATCCGTTGTTTACCGTATAAAGCGCAGAGCCTACTGCGTCTAATCTTGATACAGATGAGTAATCGTTTGTAATGCTGTAGGATGTAGACTCGCCCTTAGCAGGGGAGTTCCAATTAATTCCTATATTACTCCAGTATATCGGAGATGTGGCGTCCGCCCAAGTGATTGGAGCCGTCAATAATATCCACCAGTGTTCATCACTCTAAGCGCGGAGCCGGAGTGGCGATCCCTGTTGTCTTGTTCTTGCATATCATTCACTGCTGTTTGAAATCCAGTAGCCCACAAAGGAAGCCTAGCGTCGTTCATAATAAACGGCTCTGCTTCCATTAATGAGCCGTACAGATAAATGTCTGGCGCGTTAGTAATTACCCAGTTTGTTGGCGCGGCATCAGTCAATGCTGGAAAAGTTTCATAGAACAACATCTCGATAGTCTGCGCGACGGCAGGCGTTGGACCTAACTGTAATTCGTTTGCAATAACCGTGTAAAACTTGGGGGTTCCGGTAGATGACCCACCGTACAAACGATCAAAGACTTCCGGGGTAACATACTGCATAGCCGTAATTGGGCTTGTATTAATCTGCACATTGCGCATCTGGACAAACCTAGCGGGAAGAGCAAGGTTTCGCTGTCCCGCTACCGTAGATGCAGTTTGTTTGGACTCCATAGCACGAATACGGAGAACCCGATTAAACCGGGCCTCCGCTAGTGCAATAAACTCAGGTATGCGGTCAGTCAGATCGTCACGATCTAACCAGTTAGCAACCGCAGTTTTTAGTTCTGAGTAATTAGAAATTGCCATTAAGTATTCTTCGCTTTAGTCCACACGTTGTCGTTAAGAATAGGGGTTTGATCGTTTCCTGCTCTACCTTTTCTGTATAACCACATAATTAAATCCTCACAGGTGCGCGAAGCAAATACTTATACTGAGGGTCAGCAAGTTTTGCCGCAAGTAATTTATGCCCTTCCGGGGTTTGTGTTTTAGCAATCATGGGATTTTCTTTAACCCATTCCCGCCAAAGAACAATAGGAATAGATGCTACTGTAGTTCCAATGCCGTGTTTACCAAATGTTTTTTTGTCACCCCAATCATTAAATGCGCGTTTGTTGGCATCCAGAATGGGTTGTGCGTCCTGTACCGTTGTGATGGTAAATCCGCCATCAGGCTCGTCTTTAAAATAATCTACAGGAGTTGATTTCTTCATTTTAAATGGTATCCTGAATCTTCTCTTTTAACGATCTTTTTTAGTTGCTCAATCAGTTTTTTGTCTGATTCTTTTTCTGATTGTTTTTTTGCTGGTTTCTTTTTAGACATTGTGTCTCCAAAGGATCAGGGGGCCGAAGCCCCCATCACCAAACAACATTACGACAAGTTAATAATCATGCCGTTGCCTTCGCCATTCTTTGCGCGAAGCCCATACTCAGCAATCATCATCTGTTTGATGCTGTCGCCAGTTTTGGCAAGGGTTTCGGTTTTGAAAGGACGCAAGTAGTCAAGTGACCACAGGTCGAAGTCAACAACATAAGCAACGGACTCCGTGCAGAAACGATTCGGCACGAGTTTGAACGTACCAAAGTCCGTAACAAGCACATCAACCGCGTTGACGGCCGTAGCCTGACCGCTACTACCAGTCTGAGTCTGAAGGGTCGCAACAGCGTTAGAACCTTCCGAACTCAGGGTTTGCTTCTTAGTACCAGAAGTCATGATGGTGTCAGGCGTGCCGCCCAAATCCCAAATGCGCTTAATCAACGTATTGAGTTTGGCAAGCGTCAGCGCACCAGCAAAAGCAGGAGTAGCAACAGAAGTGCCGTCTGCCGCGTTGGTCAGGCCCGAACCGTCGCCGTCAAGAATGTTTGACGTGGCAGCAGAACCAGTGCCAACCCAAGACTGATAAGCCGCAGTAGCGCGAGCAACACCCGAAGAACCGGCCGCTTTGACAGTCGTGTCAAGAAGCATGGTTTCCATGTCACGCTTGATCTCTTTGGCGCGTTTTGCCAACTGGTAAGCCTGAGTAGACTTGCGACCAGCAAAATCAACCGCTTCAGCACTACCGCTCGACTGCACAGTTTTGGAACTGATCTGAGTGTAGTTGTTAAGGCGGGTCGGCTCGTCAGCCGCAATGTTCGAGGGGTCGTCGCCCTCAGCCCTGCGGTTTGCGGCGGCGGCGACCAATGAGTCAGTTTGCCACTCAAACAGAGTGTTAGACGCTGAGCCTTTGCCGATGCTTGACATAAAGGGCGTATCTGTGGGGGAAATGTTATAAATAATATTAGAGAGATCCTCACGAATTCCCACAGCACCGTAAGTTTCTCTCGTATCAGTTGGGACTGCCATAATAGCCTCCTAATGTTACAGTTCTACAAAATCCTCAAAGAGACTTGCCGCGTCTTGTGTGCGACCTGTCTCTTTAAGACGCTTCATTGAGGCAATACGTTTTGANNTGCCAACGCCTCCGTAGGTTTCCCGAGTGTTTGCAGGAATTGCCATATTAGACTCCTAAAGTTAAAGGTCTACAAAATCCTCAAAGAGACTTGCCGCGTCTTGTGCGCGACCTGTCTCTTTAAGACGTTTCATTGAGGCAATACGCTTTGATCTTTGGGTGTCGGTTTTTTTATTTGTACCTTGCCCTGACCGCACCACTTTGGGTTTATTCTTAACCTTCTTTGCTTTAACATCGGACTTTTGAAGCGCATCATATTTTTGCGCTTTCATTAGAACAATAAGTGACCTATGGTCAATCAAGTCTTTTAACTCTTCTGGAGTAAAACCTTGCTCAACAGCATAGGAAGATATTTCAGAAGCGATCTTGTTACGTTTATCTGAGTCACCCCATTCAGGTACAGCCTCTACAAGGCGCTTGTATTCTTCCTGAACAGCCAGTTTACGAACCTTCTCGATCTCTGCTTCTTGTTTCTGTTGCTCTTGATACTGCTGGGCTTGCGCTTGCCGCACACGTTCTTGAGCATCACGAAACTCTTCTTTTTTAGTCACAAATGCAATAGGATCTTCTTCTCGAAGTTGTTCCCAGTTAATAGTTGCATATTGTTCTAGTCCAGCCATTTGGTTTTGAATAACTTGTCCAAGTGCTGAAATGTATTGCTGACGCTCCGCTTGTGCTTGGGAAATCTCATTGGCCCACTGCTGTTGCAGTTCAGCCATTTGATTCCTTTCACTTGCAAGTTCTTGCGTTTTACGAGTATAGTCCGACTGTCGGGAGTACCCTTTAATAAGTTCGTCAAGATTGACTTCTATCTCTTCTCCGTCAACTTTAACGGAATAGACTTCCTCAACCTCTTCTTGCTCATCTTCGTCAGACTCTTCCTCTTCAGATTCTTCCTCAGATTCGTCTTCGGCTTCCTCTTCAAGGACGTCCTCTTCCAATGGTTCGTCTTGAGTTTCCTCAGTAGACTCTTCAACATCTTCGGGAGGGGCGCTTTCTTGTTCTTCTGGTTTTTCCTCTAAAGGTTCCATTAGTTTAAGAAAAGCATCGTGAGCCTGTTGCTCACTACCGGGTACAACGGGCTGCGGGTCAATGGTATCCGCCATAAAAATCTCCTTATATGTGGTATTCCTTAATCTTCTTCGCCATCTCTCCAGTTTCAACAATACTGGTTAGATGAAGGCGTAGTCGCTCAAGGAGTCGCAAACTGAGCCATGCTTGTTCACGGCCCTCGACATCGTTCACACTTGAGTTATACCAAGTGTTGTGTAATTCTTCTGCTAGGGTGTCAAACGCTTCGTTGTACAACTCATCATTGAGCAAGTTTCTTGCTCTGTTCTCTCTATCCACCTATTAAAACACCCCTGTTTTGTTCTCTTTCTAGTGCAAGTTCAGCGGCTTTTAACTCTGCATCTACTGCTGCTTCTTGTGCATCCTGTTGAACTTTCATCATCTTGACTTGCAGTTCACCCTGCTTGATTTCTAGTTCTTTCATCTTAGCCTGCTGTTCCATCATAGCCATCTGCTGATCTGGGCTGGGCTGTTCTGGTTGCGGCGGGGGAGGAGGAGTCAGGAAGTCATTGACATTCTGATAACCCATAGCCTTGACCAGTGATGCGCCAAGATTGTACATATTCTGCGGAGTGACAATTGGAAGCCCACCCTGCATCGCCTGTGCCGCAAAAGATATCATCTGCGACAGATGGGCCATCTGCTGATCCTTAGAGCCGTTGCCCAAAGCAACAGACACAGTGCAATCCATCTTGTCATCCCAAGAGTCAGGACGCACAGGAATCCACTGGTTGCGTAACATGACTACGCGCTCTTTGTCCTGATACTTTAGTAACAGTTCGTAAATTCGGCGCATCAGTTCTTTAACGCCTGTCTCCGCAAACTGACGGGCAATTAACTCAACCCTTGACTGAGCATTGGTCATTACCGCATTGACAGCGGTTGCCGTTGTGTGGCTTGTCAGCGCGTCAGCATTAATGCCCTGCGTATTTTTATTAACGCCGGAGCGTGCTTCGCGCACCTCATCAAGATAACCAAGCATTTGGAATGAGTACGGTTCAAGCGGAGGCGTAGACAAAGGCATAATTGCATTGGGAGATTTAACACGAACCACCCCTCCCGGCCTCTGGGTTAAGAGGTCGTCCAAATTCGCCTGACCTTCAAGTACCGCATAGCGACCAAAGTTCTGGTTATAGGCGTTATCCATGAGATTTCGCATCAACGTACTCTTAATTAGTTGCAAGTCCATCACAAGATCAGCAACCGACATGCCAAAAAACTTGTGCGGAATCTTCAGCGGCGTAATCGACACAAATGGTCTGCGATCTACTTCCTCATTTGAGAAAATGTAATCGCCAACAACACAAATCTTCCTTAGTTCGGCAATGCCGTCGCCGTCGTAATCTGTTTTGATAAATGCTTCATGCAACCAGTAATCACGGAGAGCCTCTTCATCGTTGCCGCCCCATCCGCTATGGTATTCACTACTGTTGTCAAAATCGTATCGAGCCAAACGCTCCGCGTTGTATGACATGGTATCGTCACCACCGCCTAAATCCTCAACACCAAAATCCTTATCTGGGTACATCTCTCGCAACTCAGAAAGAGTTTTTCTTACGCGATGGCAAACAAAACGGGCATCATCAATTGATTTGGCTTCTCGGGAAATAAGGAATTCATCCGGCGGAACATTCTCAACACAAACTCTTCCGTCATAACTTCTGCGCTTGATAACTAAATCGTGGTATGGAGCGCCTGACTCATCCGTAATTTCGCTATGCTCAACAACCTCAACTTCGTCATCAGAGATCAGGTATTCAAATTCCATGTCAGAAAGGTTCTGATATTCCTCTCGACGCTCTTCCTCGTACTCATTCCACCATACCTTTACGATACCGTTCTTCTGTAACAGCGCATCGTGGAACCACGAATAAAGAATCTCCCAGCCCGGATTGTCTTTTGTAAAGACGTAATTAACGTAATCCGTAGCCTGTTCTGCCATAGGAACATCTTCCGGGCCGTGGGGAGAAAACTTAACCATCTCATCGCCTGCCCCAAACACACGCATCAGGCTGGGTTTGATCCATTCAATCGTATCCTGCACGGTTGAGTCTACATACTGACTACGGCCCTCAACCTCATTGCCAAACGGAAGCGCGTAGTAATACTCCTGCGCCTTTTCCCGCTGGTCAGATATTTCATCCATGTAGCCCAAAGCATCTGTAATCTCGCTTCGTACTTTGGATAGTAGTTCTGTTTCTTTATCAGACAATGCCGTAGTTCCTATAAGTTATATCATTTGTCCACTCTGGGTCAGAGCCAGATATTGCATATCGTTGTGACTGAAATGCGTATCGAGTCGCGCTCATCAAGTCATCACGCAAGGCAACCACCTTACCTTCCTTTCTGTGATACATTCTGAACTCTTCAAACCAATCCTTAAGCGTTGAAAACACAAGGAACTTGCCGTTTTCCATTGCCTGCAGCATAGCCATCAGACCCTCTTCCACGCTGTTAGACCCCTTTTTCTGGCCTAATCCCGGCGGATTGGTAAAATGCTCCATCAGAAAATTACACCCTAGTGCGCGATACTGTTCAGCAAGGCCGGGGTTTCCCATGCTATCCCTGCGATTTCCGTCATGCGGGTAGGCTATAGGAATAAAAAATGGCTTGCGCCGTATTACCTCGGCGTGAACAGCGGGGCTGGCTTTGGATGCTCTATAGCAGTCATAAACGTAAAAGGTATCACTTTCATTATCTATCGCGCACCAAACCACAGCCGTTGGGTGATCCCACCCAAAATCTATAGCCGCAATTCGCGGCCAATGATCCTCAATAACTACGGGATCAACCATCAAATTCTCTTCATTTATCGGGAATATAAGGCCGGAGCCGATAGATGGCCTACCAAACCTCCGCATTTCCCGCTCATGTGGCGAATAGGCAGATAGAATCTGCTCCATTACCGACTCATTAAGATGTCCATCTTTGCCTTTCAGAGACTTTACATCCTCAGATGCGTCGTCCCATGTCGCATTTGTGAGGCTCTGACCGCGTTTCAGATGGTTCATAAACGAGGCCACAGTCTCGGTCATGCCGTTTTCAGGGGTGAATGTCATGTAAACCATACCACGGCGATCAAGGGTTCGCGTCACAGCCTGTGAGTACAGTTCCCTGCTGGGTTCCTCGTCTAGCCATACTACGTCCACAGAGCGGCCTTGCCACTTGTCTACGCCCATTTCATACGCTTTAAAGTGTAGGGATGAGTTCTCGCCTGAGATATGGCGTATTAGTGCAACGCTCTTGGCGTTTGGCACGCCGGGTTTACGCTCCGTCTTAATGATGCAATCTTTGGGAATTGCACCAGTGCCAAATGCTTCAGGATCGTCAGGGGAACCCAATAATTCAGCCTGTACGATATCTCTTGTCGTTTCGTTTGAGACACCGCCAGCCCAAGCCGTGATTGGCTTGTTGAATCTTCTCCCTTCCCACCAATCAGGATATAGACCAGTAAGGTGGCAGGCCATTTCAGCCGCTCCGCAGTACGACTTTCCTATTCGGTTAGCCGCCATGAGAAGGCGCTGACTATTTTCAAATCCTGTGGCGTGGAACTTCTGCTGATAAGGGTATGGATCGTAGAAGGAAATCCTCTCGTACCGCTCTCGCTTCTTAAGTTCTCTTGCTATTTCTACCGCTTTTTCTATATCCGCTGGCATATGCCGCTCTAGCCTGTCTCTCCGCCCCTTCACGGGTTTTATAGACCTTCCCCGTACTCCCCCACTTGTAACCGCCTTTAACCTTTCTGACGGGCATCAGTGCTTCAGGAGAGCCTCTAACTCTTTCTGTAGTTCTTCGGTGGACTTCTGCTCTACTTGAGAAATCTCCTGCTGAATCTTCTCTGTAGGCTTCAGACCCGCCCTATCCAGAATATCCTTGACGGCTCCAAGACGTACAGATTCAGACTCCGCCTCCTCTGCCAACCTCTGCAACATACGCATGGCGCTGGGAACGGCATCCTTTATCATCTTCTTGGTGCGTTCCTCAATCTCAGAGGCAAACCTATTCTTTAGTTCGTAGCCCCTTTGCTTGGGGTGAGCGTAACCCGCCGACTCAGCCGCTCTTGCGGCGTTGCCATGCAAAATGTACTGCTCAATAAATGCTTCTTGTTGTTCTGTAATCATTGGAAAAATTCTTTCATTCTGCGTCGTGTTGCTTCATCAAGAACACCCTTGTAGTGGTTGAACTCGTATAACTCGGCGCCCCTATCCTTCCCTTTTAGGTAATCAAGGATTCGGGCATCACTCCCCAAATCTTCTGTCAAATGGGCAAAGAACAGCGTTCTCTGGTCTGACGGGCTTAAATCAAGCACTGATTTAGCCTTCATAAATCTTTCTGGAACCGTCAAATTTTCCCTCCCCAAAATATTTTGGAGTCTGTTTTTTGCGGTTTCAAAGGAATCATCCGTTAACTGATACATTCCCTTAGCACTACTCTTCGGATTCTTGGCCATCGGGTTGTAGTCGCTTTCCATGCCTGCAACCTGATCTGCAAATCTCAACAGTTGTTGCGCATTTTGCCCAACCCTGTTTTCTACCCCCCTCAAAATTACATCATCCAACCCGAAGTTGAATAATCCCGTGGGTTTTTGCTCCTCTTCTTTTAGCGGGGAAATAAAGTAATCTAGTAAACCCATATTAGTAAATGCTTATGAATGGTAAAAATACCCCGATGGTGAGTGGATAGGACATATTATATACAACAAACAGAAAAAAGGGGGCCCCGGGGGTGTATGGATATACAGTGTCGCAAAAATACAACACTGGACGGGCATACAGTAGTCGGGTCGACCTATTGCCCCTGCGCGTAAAAATATTTTTATTTGCGCGGCGGAATAAAAACCTTACGAAGCCCGGGGTATTTGCTAGCACAAGTTACCGCAAAGCGCAAACAGGCTGTATTTATAGGGGTATTTAATTTGCTAATGGTTCGGCGAGGCGTGTGTGTGCGTGCGCTGGACATTCACAAGTTTGGCTTATAGCCCTATAAAACATTTTATCCGTCAATCTATTGAGATTCCGAATCAATGAGCGTATAAAGGGAGCCTCAAACAGTAACGGAGATTTGAAAATGACTTACGAAGAATATTTCCACAAATGTGATTGCGGCACCATCATTCATGTGAGAGACACGTTCACCAAAGATACGGGCCCCGATGCTCGGATGAAAAGGTGGGTGTACGGATGTGAAAATTGCAGGACCGAACTACCGTCTAAGCGAAACCACCCCACGCTCGCAGAGGTGGAGGAATTGCCGACGTGGAATTACTCTGTCGGCTCAGATACGTACCCCGTGCAATTTGTGCGACGTGTCAGTAAAACAAGGCTAGAACTGGCCCGCATCGACCCGCATACCAATGAGACGTACAAAGACGAAAACGGCAACGCTAAAACCGTCATAGTTTCAAGGCGTAAAAATTACACTTGGAAGCCCATTGGCTACAGCGGATCGGGTGTTTTTTGGCCGCACACCGAGTCCCTTTACGATAGGGACCCGCACTTCTAACGGAGATTTGAAATGCTTAGATTCGAACCATACCTGTCTCGATTAATAGGAGGGCTTCAAAATGAGACTACGACAGATCGCCTCTAATATGACAGAACTGCATACCGATGCCGCCTCAGTTCTCTTCTCATATGCAACGCCAGTTGCGGGCTGGGTTGATGGGACTAAACCATTTAAGACTGATACGCACTACAGCGCCACCACTACCCGCCATGTTAACAAGTATTTCCGCGAGGTTTGGGGCATCGACCCTGGGACGGTGAAGACTATCCCACAGGCGCAGATTGACGCCTTAATAAAGTAACTACTATCCCAGGGGGATTTTATTCAGGGGCCGGGTTTCCCGGCCTTTTTTTATTTTGCCTGTCACGCGCATTGTAAGGCCCGTCACGGCGTTTTTCTTGTCCGGTAGTATCTCGGCTAGGCTAGAATCTATCTCTCGTTTAAGGCTCTTAGGCTTGCGCCTGTAGACCGTCGCCGGTTTGTGCGAATAACCCGCATTAAATTTGTGGGAATGTTTCGCAACTAGATTGCGCCGTCGCGCTCTTGTGGTTTTATCGCTGCTCATACTGAAGGTTATAAATTATATACTGTTGTTTTTTTACAACACTTTAGGCATAGTTGTCAATAAGACCGGGATGGCCCCCGGAGGCGGTCACCGTCTAGGCTTGTGCCTATCTACCGGCGGGATAATTGTGGGAATTTATCAGGTACATTTATTTTAATTCGCTGTGAAACGAATGGCCCCGTGTACCGATACGAATGTGCCATCACTTGCCTGTTTACCGGGCCGTCCTAAGCCCTTCCCAATCAATAACCGCTTTCGGGCAGATTTTCGGACGGTCAGCCGAATAATTGTAAGAGTCTGCACCCGCTCTAGTGTGTATTCTACCAGAAACTAAAAAAACATTCCATATATATATTATCTTTTGGGATCATTAATTGTAAGTCATTGATATAAAAGGGAAAGTATGCTGAAAGATAATAAGATGCAAGTCAGAAAAAAAAATCCTTGACATTTTCTGTTTATAGTTTAAACTGCTCACATGATCGAATTGAACCCGAAATGGTGGGGTTCGACTTTACGGGCAGGGTAACAGCCCGTCAGCGGTATTGTGAGCGGGGGTTGGCCGACTCCCAGCCTCATAGCCCAGATAGAATATCGGTCAGCGGATTGGGCAAGGTCGCTTGACAAACTACTGCCCCACCTAAGTCCTGAGCATGACGCAAAACTGCTCATCTATCTACAAAGAGATATATAAACCGGGAAAAATTTCTGCTAAAATAAACCTACTTTTAAAGGAGCAGTCAAATGAGACACAAAATNNAGAGCATCAAGGAGGATTTAATTATGTACGCCACCAAAAACATGTATCGGTACTGCAAAGATTCTACGATTGATAAGGTGGTAGAATTGCTCGATAAAGAAATTGACTTCGATGAAGTCGCGGATTATTCTTGGGACAAATTTGGGGGCTAGATTGTTTCCGCGGGAAATTGGGTTTCCGAAAAGCGCGGCGTTGGTATCTAGTCCTGTAAGCATCAGCCAGCGTCGCGCACCCCAAACTTTGGGAAAATGAAATGGCGAATGAAATGCACTGGTGGTGTCCAGAATGGACTGAAGAGCAGGTTCTGGAATATTATGAAAACAACCACAATTTAACACTACGCGAATTGGCCGACCTAAGCGGTTGGACAGTTCAGGAACTGCAGGAGTTTATTTACGGATGAAAACATACTACAATTCAGATTTTGACGCTGAGATTGATCNNATCAAAATTCGATGAGATGCTGTCGCATCCTGTCGAGTCTGTAGATATTTACGAGGGCGGCCTTGACGAGATCATTCTAGAGATCAACGGCAATGGCGTGGTTATCACAGAACGTCAACTGGATGAGATACTGAACAAAGGTTCGTTTATACTTCAGGACCGGGATGAAATGAGGGAAGAAATGGATCGCCAAAGACAGTGGGACGATGTACCTGAATGGGTGAACTAGAAAATAGGGCGTTAAGGATTCTCAGAAATCTACCGAAACGCTTGGTGGCGACACTTCGCCATCAGGCCGAGGTAGAACTTGACAGTTTGATGGCTTCGGCTTTGAAAGCAATAACAATTTTATCCAGATCAAAGGAAACCACAGATAAAATGATGGTCGAGGCATGGGAAATTTACTCGCATCTTCAGAAGTTATCTGGTAAAGTTGCGAATAAGTTTCTAGATAATGACCATAACAATCCATTGCGCGTAGAATCAAGCGAGCATAAGCCTTCGATAAAGAGCGTGGATTGGAACAAGTTTTACAATGCCGGGAATAAACCATTCAATCAATACTATCGCAATGGCGGTAAATGGAAAAACGGAAAAAGAAAATGGAAATCACCGACCAAGACCTAAAAAAATACGAGAACCTTTCTAGTGTCGAGAGAAAGATTCGCCCCTCTGATGACTTTACTCAGGAAACTCTCGACTACTTCAATCTTGATGAACATTTATCCGGGGTGAAACTGCCGCTGTCAGAGTTTGACAGCACATTCAGACTAAGGGCAGAGGAGATTACAGTTCTGGCGGGAATCAATGGCGCGGGTAAATCCCTGTTCGCATCACAGATTCTTCTCCATGCTATGGATCAAGGCAAGAAGTGTCTCTCAATCTCTCTGGAGATGTCTCCCAAATCCCAGTTGGGCAGAATGTGGCGGCAAGCATCCCTACAAAACAAGCCAGACATTGATGCGGGATTGGAGTTTACCTACTGGGCAAAGGATAAACTGTGGTTCTACGACCAACACGGAACCATCACGCCGCGCGATCTGGTCAAAATCCTGCGCTATGCCGTTGCGGAACTGGGCGTTGAGATTGTTTTGATTGATTCCCTGATGACCATGAGCCTGAACAGCGACGATTGGAACGGTCAGAAGGCGGTGGTGCAGTCAATCGCTAATTCTGCTCGCCATCTTGGCATACACGCCATTCTGGTAGCCCATGCGCGTAAGGGCAACAGCGTCAAGGATCGGCTCGACAAATGGAGCGTGGCTGGATCGGCGGATATCACCAACAGAGCAGACAACGTGATTATTCTGGGCAGAATATACGATGACCCAGAGCATCAAGCATACCTAAGTCTTTGTAAAGCAAGGCATTTTGACGGCGCTGAGATGGACTTGGATTTAAAACTTGACATGGCATCAATGAATTACTATACTCGCGGTCTGCATCCTAAAGGATTGCTACCGACAACGCCGAAAGGAGGAAACGCGGGTAGTCTACACAATGCAGGACTGAATGAATATGCGGAAAAAAACATCATCATTAAAAGCAAAAGGGAGAAGGCTTCAGCAGTGGGTAAGGTTGCTGCTAATTGAGTCTTTCGACCTAGAGGATGATGACGTTAGATCGACAAGCATGGGAGCCAGCGGCGAGGATATTCAGTTATCCCCTAAAGCAAGAGTCATACTGCCGTGGTCAATAGAGTGCAAAAATGTCGAGCGACTGAATTTGTGGGCGGCTTGGAAACAGGCCGAGGCAAATGCGAAGGGCCATCAACCTTTGCTCTTTGTAAAAAGAAACCATCAAAAACCTTTGGTAGTGATGGATGCCAAATACTTTATAGGAGTTTATAGTGAACCAGATAAAACGATTAATTGATAGACCATTTCCCAGCCCAATTGACAGGGGTTTTATGGATGAGTTTTTCTCGCCAGTAAAATACTTGCATTACGCAAGTGAAATGATTGGGGGAGAAGGGACCGAAGAAAAACCGTATGTCATCAGGCGTAAAAAACTTGTTGACAATGTGTATCACGGTTGGTATGATTCGGAAGGTGGATACCATGAAACATTAGTGAAGGAGGAATAATGAACCAAATAGAACGCGCTTTAAAACGTCCATTTAAAGAGTCAGAGGTTCTTTGGCGCAAAGGCGCTGGAGGAAAAGAACTTTGTTACGTTACCGCTACAACAGTTAGGGATAGACTAGACTCTGCTGTAGGGCCGGAAAATTGGCAAGTGTCTTACGCTTCCTTTGGTGATAGAACAATCTGTACTATTTCTATCCGCATTAACGGAGAATGGATTTCTAAATCAGATGGAGCGGGCGACACTAACATCGAAGGTAAGAAAGGCGGACTCTCTGATTCTTTCAAGCGTGCCGGGGCTGTTTGGGGCATTGGACGTTATTTGTACAACCCAGATTCCTACCCGCAAGGTAGCAATGGGCCACCCGCATACTGGGCGACTCAGAAAGGCTTCGATGAGATATGGGCAGAGCGTGACGCCCAAGAAACAGAGAAGTTCAGGGCGGAGTTGGGCAGTGCAAGCCTGACTGTACCTAAAAAACTTGGTAAAGTAGCATGAACGAATACCAGAAATTCATTCACAAAACTAGGTATGCCAGATATCTTGAGAAAGAGGGGCGTCGTGAGTCTTGGGATGAAACGGTAGATCGTTATGTTAATTTTTTCGAGGGGAGACTTGATCTCCCCCAGAAAATTTTTTCAGACATTCGCAAGTCCATAAACAATATGGACGTCATGCCCAGTATGCGTTGCATGATGACTGCCGGGGAAGCATTGGATAGGGATAACGTGGCCGGATATAACTGCGCGTACCTTGCCATTGATTCCCCCCGCGCATTTGATGAAACCATGTACATTCTTCTATGTGGAACCGGTGTTGGGTTCTCAGTCGAGAGACAATACATTAGCAAACTGCCGGAAGTGTCTGATACTTTTCATCAAACCGACTCTGTCATTGTAGTCGCTGACAGCAAGATTGGGTGGGCAAAGGCTCTTAAAGAATTGGTTTCAATGCTCTATGTTGGGCAGATTCCAACATGGGACTTATCTAAAGTCAGGCCCGCTGGATCAAGACTTAAAACATTTGGAGGCAGGGCAAGCGGCCCCGAACCCCTTGACAAACTGTTTAAACATTTCGTTGCGATATTTAAAAATGCCGCCGCTAGGAAATTAAACTCAATAGAATGTCACGATCTTATTTGCCATATCGGAGAGTCCGTTGTGGTGGGTGGTGTTCGCAGATCCGCAACAATCTCACTGTCTAACTTGACGGATGATCGTATGCGTCATGCCAAGTCTGGCCAATGGTGGGCTGAGAATCCGCAACGCGCACTCGCAAATAATAGTGTGTGCTACACAGAGAAACCCGACACCGGAACATTTATGCGGGAATGGCTTGCGCTTTACGAAAGCCGTAGCGGAGAGCGTGGGATCTTCAATAGAGAGGCCGCGCAAAACATGGTTCCAGATCGCCGTGATAACTCTTATGACTTTGGGTGTAACCCATGTTCTGAGATTATTCTGAGGTCAAAACAGTTCTGCAATCTTTCAGAAGTGGTATGCAGGGCGGTTGATACGTTAGAAGATATCAAACAAAAGATTGAAATAGCCACCATCATAGGAACTATGCAGTCTACCCTGACAGATTTCAGATATCTTTCCCCGGCTTGGAAAAGAAACACCGAGGAGGAAAGGTTATTGGGGGTTAGTTTAACCGGGATTATGGATTGCAAGGCTGTGATGCTGGCAACTGGAGATGAATTAAATGACCTAAAATTGCACGCTATAAAAGTGAACAAAAAGTACGCAAAACTTCTGGGAATCCCCGAGTCTACGGCAATTACTTGTGTAAAACCTTCGGGTACTGTCAGTCAATTAGTGGATTCAGCGTCAGGTATTCATCCTAGACATAATGATTACTACATTCGCCGGGTTCGCAACGATAAAAAAGACCCGATCAGCAACGCCATGATTGAGGCAGGAGTTCCGCATCATACTGACCCATACAATGAGTCTGCTTGGGTGTTTGACTTTTACCACAAGGCTCCTGACAAGGCGCTAACACGGCATGACTTGACAGCCATAGACCATTTAGAAATATGGTTGAGGTTTGCTGTGTACTGGTGCGAACATAAACCTTCTGTAACAATATCTGTGCGAGAAGATGAATGGGTGGAAGTTGGTAATTGGGTCTGGGAAAATTTCGATATCGCCTCTGGAATATCATTCCTTCCAAGTGCTGATGAGTCGCACTCGTATGAACTTGCGCCGTATGAGGATATTACAAAGGAATCTTACACGGCATTGCGCAAGGCAAATACTGTCAAGCCTATTGATTGGGATTCAATTATGGAGGAGACTGATACCACAACTTCAAGTCAGGAGTTTGCCTGTACTGGCAATGCTTGCGAGATATAATGAAACCTTCACATTACAAAATGAAAATACAGCCTATTGAGTATATAATGGCTAACAGGCTTGACTTTTGTTCTGGAAATATAGTAAAATACGCTAGTAGATGGGACAAGAAAGGCGAACCAATGTCTGACTTGTGCAAGATCATAGAGTACGCTAACATATTAATAGAGGAAATTAATGTCAAGGATTCAAAGTAAGGCTTATCTTGAGTGGGTTGCCACCTTGCCGTGTATTGGTTGTGAGGCGAGGGATGGTACGGTGGTGGCCCACCATCTTAAAGGAAGGGGCGCTCCCCTGTCTGGTGGAATGGGATACAAGGCTAGTGATTGGCTGACCATGCCGCTATGCTTTACCTGTCATTCCAAGATGCACTCAGGTGATGCGGCTTTCATGGATTGGCAGGAAAATTTTATCCTCAGAACCCTTGACAGGGCATTTAGAGATGGTATAATCGAGTTATGAAAACAGCAGATCAAGTAGTAGAAGAATATCTGGACAAGATAGATGAGATTGCTCCGCAGTATGCGAAGGCTAAGGCCGAAACATTTCAACTGACGGAGTTTAAAAAGACTCAACGCTCCATGCTGTTCAACAGGGCTGTAGGTAAGACTGTAGCAGACAAGGAGAATTGGGTTTCAATGCAACCGGAAGTTACCAAAACAATTGAGGGTATCGCGGCGGCAATTGAAAACGAAGAGCGCCTGAGATGGGAACTCAAGCAGTTAGAACTGCGCATAGAAGTATGGCGTACAGAGCAAGCCAATCGAAGGTTTACACATCAACACATATAGGAGAATATATGAGTGAATACGAAGTAAGGGACGGCGACGTCTCATTGTTTGTAAACGACAAAGAGGGCAATGAGAATCGTCCTGATCTCAAAGGCTATGCAATGGTCGATGGGGTCAAGATGAGCCTTTCATTGTGGGTAAGGGAGTCCGGTAAACTGAGGTTCTCTGGCCGTATTGAAGAACCAATGTCTACCAATGGTGCTTCTAAACCAAAATCTTCTACTAGATCGGCAGAAGTTCCTTTCTAATGAAGATCAAGTACCACGATGGCGAAGTTGTCGAGATGTTCTTCGACAGCAAACTCCATTCGTACAAAGTGGGGGAGGAGATTATACCTAGTGCCACCAAGATACTAGATGTAATCTCCAAACCCGCTCTCGTTCCGTGGGCCTTGAAGGTAGGTGTCAACTGGTTGGAAAAGAATTTCTTTTACGACGAGGATGCGTCATCTAAAAAGACTAGCGTGTACAAGTCCCGCTTGGGGCTGGAGCATCTACTGAAAGGAATCAAGAGCGCCTATCGCAACAAGTCTCACGATGCTTTGAACATAGGCACAATCACGCATGAGTGGGTTGAGGCCGCTGTTAATTGGAAGTTGGAGGGCGGTGAGATACCCGCCATGCCCAAACAAGAAGAAGCGGTCAACGCCATACACGCATTTCAGGATTGGGTGGGCGAGAACGTAGTCGAATGGAAGTCATCAGAGGAAAGAGTATTCAACAGAAAATACAGGTATGCCGGAACGGTAGATGCAAGAGCAATTATCAACGGAGAGTATTGTGTTATTGATTGGAAAACAAGTAAAAGGGTTTACCCGGAATATCATTTACAAGTTGCGGCGTATGCCAAAGCCGTTGAAGATATGCACGGAATTCCCATTGACGCGACTTACATTCTTCGGTGCGACAAAGCAACCGGAAAATTTGAAGCCGTCAGATCAACAGAAATAGATGAGAACTTCCAGGCGTTTCTCGCGGCTAAAACTTTGTTCAGTAGATTAAAGCAGATCAAATGAGTATACCCGCGATGATTGTGTTTCATTTTGACTCCGCTCTTGAACTGATGACAGACGGAGTAAAGCATGGACTCTTTGATGTCAATGACATGGAGTTGCTTTTGGAAGGCTGTGCGGAGCAATCAGAATTTTTGGGGCATGAGTTTATGTGGCGCTCACTAAAACGTATGTTGCGTCAGGATGTGGGCGGTAATGTGGTGGGCTTTTCCC
>JABAHR010002626.1_pt4 | contig 17981 bp, 14 predicted proteins | sample 7062101 | NCBI WGS metagenome assembly JABAHR01 (sample SAMN14534553, study PRJNA622989) | marine sediment metagenome | biome: marine biome [ENVO:00000428]; feature: marine pelagic biome [ENVO:01000023]; material: deep marine sediment [ENVO:00002113] | place: India: Gulf of Kutch | collected... | reverse complement strand
CCCTTCAGACCGCAGGCCTCGATCAGGCGTGCGGCGTGGTCGCCGGGCGGATTGCGGAACACCGAACCGCAGCTGCTCTGCTGCAACGGCTGGCTGGCGTTGCGCGTTGCCAGCAACTCGCGGATACGTTGCTGCGCCCGGTCGGCATCGCCGCGCTCCAGCAGCAGGTGTGCCGCGACAAACCATTCCCCCTCCGCGCCGCTCACCGAGCGGTAGCCGACCCGGAATTCGTCCGCGGCGCGGGTATGCAGCCGCCCCTGGCGGTCCACCGTCTGTACCTCGACCACGTGCGTCCAGGTCTCGCCGCCGAAGGCGCCGGCATTCATGGCCAGCGCGCCGCCCATGGTGCCGGGGATACCGGCCAGGAACTCGACCCCGGTCAGGCCGGCACGGCTGGCGGTGCGCGCCACCTTGGCGCAGCTCACGCCCGCCCCGACCCGCAGCAGCTGCGCATCGAGCCATTCCAGTTCCGTGAGCGCGCCGAATAGCTCGATGACGGTGCCGGGGAAACCGCCGTCACGTACCAGCAGGTTGCTGCCCAGCCCCAGCCACAGCAGCGGCTCGTCTGCATCCAGCCCGGCCAGGAACCGGCACAGGTCGTCGAGGTCCGCCGGCCGGTAGAAGCAGCGCGCCCTGCCGCCGGCCCGCCAGCTGGAGTGGCGATCCATCGGCTCGTCATGCCGCAGCTCGCCGCGCAGACCCTGTAACCGCTGCGCCGCCATCATTCCGCTGCCTCCCGGGCTGTCGAAAGCGCCGTCACCAGCCGTTGCGCCGCGGAACCGATATCACCGGCACCCAGGGTCAGCAGCACGTCACCGTCGGCGAGCAGGTCATTCAGCACCTCCGGCAACGCGTCGAGCTCCTCGACGAACACCGGGTCAACCTGCCCGCGCGCACGGATACCGCGCGCCAGCGCGCGGCCGTCGGCGCCCGCGATGGGTGCCTCGCCGGCCGCGTACACCTCGCACAGCACCAGCACGTCCACCTCGGACAGCACCTGCACGAAGTCGTCGAACAGGTCACGGGTGCGGGTGTAGCGATGCGGCTGGAACACCACCACCAGCCGGCGTCCCGGCCAGCCGGCGCGCACCGCGGCCAGCGTCGGGGCCAGTTCGCGCGGATGGTGGCCGTAGTCGTCGATCATCAGCACCTTGCCGGCTTGTGTGCTGATCTCGCCGGCGATCTGGAAACGCCGTCCGATGCCCTGGAAACCGGCCAGCGCCTTCTGGATCGCCTTGTCGGGAACACCCAGCTCGGTCGCCACCGCAATGGCGGCCAGCGCGTTCAGCACGTTGTGTTTACCGGGCAGGTTGAGGGTGACCGGCAAGGCCTTCGCATGCTCCGGGCGCACCACGCTGAAGTGGCTCTGCGCGGCACTCTGCGTGACATCGATGGCACGCACGTCGGCATCGGGATGGGTTCCGTAGGTAATCACCGGCCGCGTCACCTCGGCCAGGATGTCCTCGACCTCGGGGTCATCCAGGCACAGCACCGCCAGCCCGTAGAACGGCAGGTGATGCAGGAATTCGATAAAGGTCTGGCGCAGGCGGTCAAAATCACCCTCGTAGGTCGGCAGGTGATCGGCGTCGATGTTGGTGACCACGGCCATGGACGGCTGCAGATACAGGAACGAGGCATCGCTTTCATCCGCCTCGGCCACCAGGTAATGACCGGCACCGAGCTGCGCGTGACTGGCGGCGCTGTTCAGCAGCCCGCCGATCACGAAGGTCGGATCGAGACCGCCCTCCGCCAGCAGGCTGGCAATCAGGCTGGTGGTGGTGGTCTTGCCGTGGGTGCCGGCCACGGCGATGCCGTAGCGGAAACGCATCAGCTCGGCCAGCATCTCGGCGCGCGGCACGACCGGGATGCGCTTGTCGCGCGCCGCCTGCAGTTCCGGGTTCCCGGCATCGATGGCCGTCGACACCACCACCGCGTCACTGCCGGTGACATGCTGCGCGGCATGGCCGATGTCGACGCGGATGCCCATCCCGGCCAGCCGCCGCGTCACCGCGTTCTCGCGCAGGTCGGAACCGCTGACCTCGTAACCGAGGTTGTGCAGCACCTCGGCGATCCCGCTCATGCCGGCACCGCCGATACCGACGAAATGCACATGCCGCACCCGGCCCATGCCCTGCGGATGCACGCTGCGGCTGGTACGTGTCGCGACGTTCATGAATCCGTCCTCACACCGGCACTCGCCAGGCACAGCTCGGCCACGCGGCGTGCGGCATCGGGCATGGCCAGTGCATGGGCACGGCCGGCCATCTCCTGCAACACCGAACGCTGCTCGGTGAAGTCGGACAGCATGCCGGCCAGCCGCTCCGCGCTCATGTCCTGCTGCGGCAGCAGCACCGCGGCGCCGGCATCGGCCAGGAACCGGGCATTGCCGGTCTGGTGGTCATCGGTGGCATGCGGAAACGGCACCAGGATGGCCGGCACACCGACTACTGCCAGCTCCGCCACCGTGAGCGCACCGGCACGGCAGATGACCAGGTCCGCCCACGCATAGGCGGCCGCCATGTCCTCGATAAACGCTTCCACGCGCGCATCGATGCCGGCAGCGGCATAGCCGTCACGCACGGCATCCAGCTCCTGCCGGCCGGTCTGGTGATAGATCTCCGGTGGTGCCGGCAGGCGCGCCATGGCCTCCGGCACCACGCTGTTGAGTGCGTGCGCACCGAGGCTGCCGCCCACCACCAGTACGCGCAGCGCGCCACTGCGGCTCGCATAACGTTGTTCCGGCCCCGGTATCCGCAGGATCGGCCCGCGTACCGGGTTGCCGGTGTGCACCGGCCGGTAGCGCTCCTGCAGGCTGCCCGGGAAGGCCACCATCACGGTACGGGCCAGCGGCGCCAGCCAGCGGTTGGTGGTGCCGGCCACCGAGTTCTGTTCGTGGATCAGCAGCGGGCGCCGCAGCAGCCAGGCGATCACGCCGCCCGGGCCGGAGGCAAAACCGCCCATGCCCAGTACCGCCAGCGGACGCAGGCGCAGCACGATCAGCAGCGCCTGGCCGAGCGCCAGCGCCAGCATGAACGGCGCCAGCAGCAGGCGCAGCAGCCCGCGCCCGCGCAGGCCGGACACGCGTACCGTCTCGAGCGGGTAACCGGCCGCCGGTACCACGCGCGACTCCAGCCCGCGGCGCGTACCCAGCCATGACACCGGTACGCCGCGCGCGCTCAGCTCCTCGGCCACCGCCAGCGCGGGAAACACGTGACCGCCGGTACCGCCCGCCATGATCAGCACCGGACGCCCGCCTGTCGCCGGCACGTTCATGCGCTCACCCGCTTGCGTTTCGAGGCGGCAATCCCGCTGGCCGACAGGCCCTCGCAGGTACAGCGCGTCTCGTAGTCGATGCGCAGCAGCAGCGCCAGCGCCGCGCACATCACGATCATGCTGGAACCGCCGTAACTCATCAGCGGCAGCGTCAGCCCCTTGGTCGGCAGCAGCCCCATGTTGACGCCGATGTTGATGAAGCTCTGCAGGCCGAACCAGATGCCGATGCCGTAGGCCAGGTGCGCGGCGAACGGGTTGTCTGCGCGCACGGCCTGCCCCGCGATCACGAACGCACGCCACACCAGCAGGCTGTACAGCGCGATGATCACCAGCACGCCGAACAGGCCCAGCTCCTCCGCCAGCACGGCGAACACGAAATCGGTGTGCGCCTCGGGCAGGTAGAACAGCTTCTGGATGCTGCTGCCGAGGCCGACACCGAACCATTCCCCGCGCCCGATCGCCATCAGCGACTGGGTCAGCTGGAAACCGCTGTCGAACGGGTCGGCCCACGGATCGAGGAAGGTCTTCAGCCGTTCCATGCGGTACGAGGACGACAGCGCGGCGCCGCCCAGCAACAGCGCGCCGGCCCCCAGCACGCCGACAAACTGCCCGAGCCGCACGCCGGCCATGAAGATCATGCCCATCACCGTTGCCGCCAGCACCACGGTGGCGCCGAAATCCGGTTCCACGAGCAGCAGCACCGCGACCACACCCAGCAGCCCGACCGGTTTCAGGAAACCGGACAGCCGGCTGCGCACCGCGTCCTGGTGACGTGCCAGGTAACCGGCCAGGTAGACCAGGAACATCAGCTTGGCCGGCTCGGAGACCTGCAGGCGGAACAGGCCGGCGTTGATCCAGCGGCGTGCGCCGTTGACCTCGACACCCACCCCCGGCAGCAGCACCAGCAACAGCAGTGCGATGGCGAGCAGCAGCAGCGTCATGCCAAGCCGCTCGAGCAGCACCAGCCGCAGGCGGAATACCAGCACACCGGCACCCACGCCGAGCCCGATGAAGACGGCCTGGCGCAGCGCGTAGTAAAGCGGGTTACCGAGTTCGCGATCGGCGATGGAGATCGAGGCGGACGCCACCATCACCAGGCCCAGCGTGATCAGCGCAACGGCGCTGAACAGCAGCGGATAGTCGATGCGCGGGATGCGCACGTCACCGGTCCCGATCAGGCGTGCCTGCAGACTGGCGCTGGCCATCAGCCCAGCACCTCCTGCACGGCACGCACGAACACCTCGCCACGCTCGATATAGTTGCGGTACATGTCGGTGCTGGCGCAGGCGGGTGACAGCAGCACGCTGTCACCGGCAACCGCCATTGCGGCCGCCTGGCGGACGGCGTCGGTCATGTCCGTGGCATGCCGCACCGGCAACACCTTGCCCAGTACCGCCTCCAGCAGGGGAGCGTCACGCCCGATCAGCACGGCAGCACGGCCCTTGTTCGCCAGTGCGGGGCCCAGCTCGGAAAAATCCGCGCCCTTGCCGTCACCGCCGGCAATCAGTACCACGCTCCCCTCGATGCCGTTGATCGCCGCCAGCGTGGCACCGACATTGGTGCCCTTGGAATCGTTGTACCAGCGCACACCGGAGCGTTCGGCAACCAGCTGCATGCGGTGCGGCAGCCCGCTGAACTCGGCCAGCGTCTCGAGCATGGCGGCCTGCGGCAGTCCCGCGGCCTCGCCCAGTGCCAGCGCCGCCAGCGCATTGCCCAGGTTGTGGCGACCGGCCAGCTGCACAGCGCTCGCCGGCATCAGCGGCTCGCCGCCGCGCATCAGCCAGGTCACACCGGCCTGCTGCGCCAGCCCGTATTCATTGCCGGCCGGCTCGTTCAGGGTGAAACGCAGCTGCGGCTTGCCGGTTTCGGCCAGCGCCGCGGCGAGCGGATCATCGGCGTTCACCACCTGCACGCCCGCGCTGTGATAGATGACCTGTTTCGCCGCGGCATAGTCGGACAGGCTGTCGTAGCGGTCCATGTGGTCCGCACTGATATTCAGCACCACGCCGGCCAGCAGCTGCAGGCTGTGCACGCTCTCCAGCTGGAAGCTGGACAGCTCCAGCACGTACAGCTCCGGCTCGCTGTCCTGGATGAGGTCGAGCGCCGGCGTACCGATGTTCCCGCCGGTGCGCACATCCACGCCGGCGCGGCGCGCCATGGCGCTCAGCAGGGTCACCACGGTGCTCTTGCCGTTGGAGCCGGTCACGGCGATCACCGGTGCATGCGCGGCGCGCGCAAACAGCTCGATGTCACCGATCACCGGCACGCCGCGTGCCTGTGCCGCCGCGATCTGCGGTTCGTTTCTCGGCACGCCCGGACTGATCACGATCTGCTCCGCATGTGCAAAGGCCTCGTCACCGAACTCGCCCAGGAACACGGCCACGTCGGCAAACTCGCTGCTGCGCAGGCGTTCCAGGCCGGGCGGTTCGCGGCGGCTGTCGACCACCGCCACCGGCACGCCCTGGCGCGCCAGGTAGCGCGCCACCGACAGGCCGGTCTCGCCGAGTCCGACCACCAGCGTTCTGCGCGCATTGTCAAACTGCTCGGCCATGATGGTCACCGGCACCGTCATCAACGGATCTTCAGCGTTGCGAGGCCGACCAGCACCAGGATCACGGTGATGATCCAGAAGCGCACGATGACGCGCGGTTCGGGCCAGCCCTTCAGTTCAAAGTGGTGGTGCAGGGGCGCCATGTGGAAGATGCGCCGCCCGGTGAGCTTGTAGGAGCCCACCTGCAGGATGACCGACAGCGTCTCCATGACGAACACGCCGGCCATGACCATGAATACCAGTTCCTGGCGTACCAGCACCGCGACGATGCCCAGCGCGGCGCCCAGCGCCAGCGCCCCGACGTCACCCATGAACACCATGGCCGGGTAGGCGTTGAACCACAGGAAGCCGAGGCCGGCGCCGACCAGCGCGCCGCAGAAGATGGTGATCTCGGCAGCATCGCGGATGTACGGGATACCGAGGTAGACGGCAAACTTCACGTTGCCGGTGGCATAGGCGAACACGGCCAGCGCACCGGCAATCAGCACGGTGGGCAGGATCGCCAGTCCGTCCAGCCCGTCGGTCAGGTTGACCGCGTTGCTGGAACCGACGATCACGAACCAGGTGAACAGGATGTAGAACCAGCCCAGGCCGATGGCGATATCCTTGAAGAACGGCACGATCAGCGCGGTCTCTGCCGGCGAGGTGGAAGACAGGTACAGGAACAGCGCCACACCCAGCGCAATGACCGACTGCCAGAACAGCTTGGCAGACGCGGAAATACCCTCGGAATTCTTCAGCACCAGCTTGCGGTAATCATCCACCCAGCCGATGGCACCGAATGACAGGGTCACCAGCAGCACCACCCAGACATAGCGGTTGGAGAGATCGGCCCACAGCAGCGTGGCGACCGCCACGGCGACCAGGATCAGTGCGCCACCCATGGTCGGGGTGCCGGCCTTGACCAGGTGTGACTGCGGCCCGTCGTCGCGCACCGGCTGCCCGATCTGGTAGCGCCCCAGCCGCCGGATCATCTCCGGTCCGACCAGGAAGGAAATCACCAGCGCGGTCAGCACACCGAGGATGGCGCGCAGGGTCAGGTACTGGAATACATTGAACCCGCTGTGGAACTGACTCAGGTACTCGGCCAGGTAGAGCAGCATGTCAGTGGTTCCCCCCTGAAGGCTTGTCGGTGTCGGGCTGCGCCGCCTGCAGTTGCTGCACCACCCGTTCCATGCGCATGGCGCGCGAACCCTTCACCAGGATGTGCAGCGGCGCCGTCATGTCCTCGTGCAGCGCGGCAAGCAGTTCATCCAGCGAGTCACAGGCCCTGCCGGCACCGGCAAAGCCGTGCAGCGCAGCGCGCGCCAGCACCCCCAGCGTGTACAGGCGCGTGACCCCGGCGGCGTTTGCCATCTCGCCGGCACGCCGGTGCAGCGCGTCCGCATCGGTACCCAGTTCACCCATGTCGCCCAGTACCAGCCAGCGCTCGCCCGCTGCCTGCGCCAGCACGTCCAGCGCAACCTGCAGCGAGGCCGGGTTGGCGTTGTAGGTGTCATCGATCACGGTGACGTCCCCGGGCAGCGGCAGGATATTGAAACGGCCCGCGACGGCCTGCAGCGATTCGAGCCCCGCCCTGACGGCATCCAGCCCGGCGCCGGCGGCCTGTGCCGCGGCCGTTGCGGCCAGTGCGTTCATGACGTTGTGCCGGCCGGGCAGCGGCAGGTGCAGTTCGATGCTGCCCTGCGGGGTGACCAGCTGCAGCTCGCTGCCCGCGGCATCACCCTGCCAGCGGGCGCTGACGTCACAGTCCGCGTCGAGGCCGAATTCGACGATACGGCAATGCGCGGCCAGCTCGCGCCACAGCGGCGCAAAGGTGTCGTCGGCATTGACGACCGCCACGCCGTCCTGCTGCAGGCGCGAGAACAGTTCGCCCTTGGCGCGCGCCACGCCGGGCAGGTCGCCAAAACCCTCCAGGTGTGCGGGACCGGCATTGGTGACCACGCCGACGGTCGGTTGCGCCAGCCCGGCCAGGTAATCGATCTCGCCGGGATGGTTGGCGCCCATCTCGATGACGGCAAAGCGGTCATCGCCGCCCAGCCGGGCCAGGGTCAGCGGCAGCCCGATATCGTTGTTCAGGTTGCCCTGCGTCGACAGCGTCTGGCCGCACTGCGACAGGATCGCGCCGGTCATGCTGCGCACCGTGGTCTTGCCATTGCTGCCGGTAATCGCAACCACCGGCAACTCGAAACGGCCACGCCAGTGCGACGACAGCCGGCCCAGCGCGAGGCGTGTGTCGTCCACCCGGATCTGCGGCAGGCCGACCTCGCAGGGCCGGCTCACGGCTGCGGCAGCCGCGCCCCCCTCGCGTGCTGCCTCCAGGTAGGCATGACCGTCGAAATTCGGTCCCTGCAGCGCGAAGAACAGCGAGCCCGCCAGCGGCTTGCGCGTGTCGGTACTGACGCCGCGGAACGCCACGTCCGCGCCGATGTGCTGTGCAGCCAGGATGCCCGCCGCCTCGGACAGTTGCATGGCCATCATTGCGCCCATTCCCGCGCCAGCGCCTGCACGCGCTCGCGGTCACTGAACGGCAGGGTCCGGTTGCCGACCAGCTGCACGGTTTCATGTCCCTTGCCTGCCACCAGCACGATGTCCCCGGCACCGGCACTGCGCAGCGCCCAGGCAATGGCATGGGCGCGATCGTGTTCAACGTGCACCAGCGCCGGCTGCCGGATGCCACTGCACAGGTCGGCAATGATCTGCTGCGGATCCTCGGTGCGCGGGTTGTCGTCGGTCAGCACCACCCGGTCCGCATGGCTCTCGGCCACGGCCCCCATCTCCGGGCGCTTGCCGCGGTCACGGTCCCCGCCGGCACCGAACACGCACCACAGGCGACCGCTGCAGTGCGCGCGCAGCGACTTGAGCACCGCCTTGAGCGCTGCCGGCGTGTGTGCATAGTCCACCACTGCCAGCGGATGACCGGCGCCGGTGTCGAAACGCTCCATGCGCCCGGGCACGGTGCGGGTAGCCGCCAGCCGGCGCAGGGCCTCGTCGAACGGCAGCCCGGCGACGCACAGGCTGGCCAGCGTGGCCAGCAGGTTGCTGGCATTGAAACGGCCCAGCAGATTGCTGCGCAGCGTGCCGCTGCCCCACGGTGTCACCACCTCCATCTGCAGTCCGTCCATGTCGGTCACCAGCCTGCGCCCGACCACCCACTGCGCCGGACAGCGGGTGCGAAACGGTTCGTTCTCCAGCCGGTAGGCCACCGGTGCAACGCCCGGCGGTATGGCATCCAGCAGCGCACTGCCGAAGGCATCGTCGGCGTTGATGACGGCATAGCGCAGGCCGTCACTGTGGAACAGCTTGCGCTTGGCCTCGGCATAGGCCTCGACGCTGCCGTGATAGTCCAGGTGATCGCGTGTCAGGTTGGTCAGTACCGCGAGATCAAAATTCACGCCACGGACCCGTCCCTGGTCCATGGCGTGTGAGGAAACCTCCGAGACCACGCAACGCGCGCCCTTCTGCTGCATCGACAGCAGCAGCTGCTGCATGCTGAGTGCATCGGGCGTGGTGTGGGTGGCGCTGGACAAATCGCCGTACAGCCCGTTGCCCAGCGTACCGATCAGGCCGCAGCGCCGGTCTGCGCTGTCCAGTGCCTGCGCGATGAAATGCGCGCACGACGTCTTGCCGTCGGTACCGGTCACGCCGATCATGAACAGGCCGTGCGACGGGTGGCCGTAGAAGCGGTCGGCAATCAGTCCCACCAGCTGGCTGAGCCCGGGCACGGCGACCACCGGTGCCGGCAACAGCGCCGCGCTTTCGGCAAGCCCGGTATTCCCGGCAACCGGCTCCCAGGCGACCGCGACCGCGCCCAGCGCAATGGCCTGGCGCGCATGCTCCATGCCGTGCGTGCGGGTGCCGGCCACGGCCAGGAACAGATCGCCCGCCTGCACCTTGCGGCTGTCCAGTGCCAGGCCCGTCACCCGGACGTCGGCGCGCACCGCGGGACCGCAGAAATCCTGTAACAACCCGGCCAGGGTATGCTCGACCGGCACGTGCTCTGCAGCCATCATGCAGGCTCCTCCCCGGGCTCATGCCGGGTCTGCAACAGCGGCACGTTGTCCGGTGTCACGGCAAGCAGGCGCAGCGCACCGGCCATGACACGGGCAAACACCGGTGCCGCGACCTGGCCACCGTAGTACTGGCCGTTGCCGGGCTCGTCGACCATCACCACCATCACCAGGCGCGGGTCGCTGACCGGCGCCAGGCCGGCGAACACCGACAGGTACTGGCTGTCCGAGTAACCGCCGGCCACCGACTTGCGCACGGTACCGGTCTTGCCGGCGACGCGGAAACCGGGGATACGCGCCTGCGGCGCGGTGCCGTCCGGGCCGGTCGCCTCCTCCAGCATGTAGCGCACCTGGCGCGCGACCGCGGCCGGCATGACACGGTGCTCCTGCATGGCGTCCTGCCCGTGCAGGAAGGTCACGGAACGCCTGACGCCGTCCGCTGCGAGCACCGCGTAGGCCTGCGCCAGCTGCAATGCCGTAACCGAGACGCCGTAGCCGAATGACAGCGTCGCGGTCTCGATCGCGTTCCAGCCGGTGTAGTGCGGCAGCAGGCCGGACGCCTCACCGGGGAAGCCGCTGAAGGTCTGCACGCCGAAACCCAGGTCCGACATCTGTGTCCAGATTTCCTCCGCCGGCAGCGACAGGGCAATCTTCGCGATGCCCACGTTGCTCGACTTGCGGATCACGCCGCTGACATCGAGCTGACCGTAGTCATGGACATCACGCACGGTGTTGCTGCCGACGCGCATCCAGCCCGGTGCGGTGGCAACCGCGGTGTCCGGCCGGTACCGACCGCTCTCCAGGGCCTTTGCCACGACAAACGGTTTCATGGTGGAGCCCGGCTCGAACACGTCGGTCACGGCGCGGTTGCGCATGTCACTGCTGTTCAGGTTCTGCCGGTTGTTCGGGTTGAACGACGGCTGGTTCACCATGGCCAGCACTTCACCGCTCTTCACGTCCAGCACCACGGCGGATGCCGCCCGGGCCTTGTGCTCCTGCATGAGCGCCTTCAGTTCGCGGTAGGCAAGGTACTGGATGCGCCGGTCGATGCTGAGCTGCAGATCCCTGCCGGGCGCGGGCAGGCTGATGCTTTCGACGTCCTCGATGATGTGGCTCTTGCCGTCCTTGATGACACGCTTGGCGCCGGGCTCGCCCTTCATCCAGTCATCGTAGGCCAGCTCCAGCCCTTCCTGGCCGGCATCGTCGATATTGGTGAAACCGACCACGTGCGCCGCAACCTCGCCATCCGGGTAATAGCGCCGGTATTCACGCTGCAGGTAGACACCGGGTATATCCAGCGCCTCGACCTGTGCCGCCAGCATCGGGTTGATATGGCGCCGCAGGTAGATGAACTCGCGATCGGCACGGCTGGCCAGCGTGGCCTGCACACTGGACAGCTTCAGTTTCAGCAGGCGGGTCAGCTCCGGGATGCGCTGCTGCTCGCCGGCGATCTCCTGCGGGTTCACNNACCGGGGTGCTGATCGCCAGCGGTTCGCTGTTGCGATCCAGCAGCATGCCACGGTGTGCCGGCAGGCCAACCACGCGCAGGTGGCGCGCCTGCCCCTGTTTGAGCAGATACTCCTTGTCGAGCACCTGCAGGTAGACCGCCTTGTACACCAGCACCAGCGCGGCCAGCCCCATGCACAGCAACAGCAACACGCGCCGGGCCTGGTAATTGTTCTGGCTGCGTTCGCGGTTCATGGCCTGATGATCACCATGTTGTCCAGTGACAGGTTCACCATCCCGAGCCGTTCGCGGGCAGCGACTTCGACCTTGCCCTGCGTGGTCAGGGTGCCCTGCTCCAGCTGCAACTGCCCCCACTCGATATCCATGTTGTCACGGTCCCTGCCCAGCGCCTGCAACTCGATAAACAGCTTGCGGCCCTGGTGCTTCGAATAGACGATGCCGAGCGCAGACACGATCACCAGCACCAGCACCAGCAGGGTCGCGACCGGCCGCGCGCTCATTGCAGTCGCTCCGCCACGCGCAACACGGCGCTGCGCGCCCTGGGGTTGCGCCCGGTCTCGGCCTCGCCGGCCCGGATCGCCTTGCCAACCGGGCGCAGGCGCGGGCGGTAATCCATACCGGCAAGCGGAAATTCCGGCGGCGCCTGTTCACCGCGGTACTCGTCGCGGATAAAACGCTTGACGATGCGGTCCTCCAGCGAGTGGAAGCTGATCACGGCCAGGCGCCCGCCCGGGGCCAGCGCATCCGGTACCTGTTCCAGCACGGCCCGGACATCGTCGAGTTCGCGGTTGATGAAAATGCGGATGGCGAGGAAAGACCGTGTCGCGGGGTGCTTGCCCTTTTCACGCGTCGGCACGGCCGCGGCGATCAGTTCGGCAAGCTGGCGCGTGGTCTCGAGCGGCGCCTCGCTGCGCGCACTGACGATGGCGCGCGCAATGCGGCCGGCGAAGCGTTCCTCACCCAGCGTGCGCAGCACCTCGCGGATCTCCTGCTCGTCCGCCTGCGCCAGCCACTGCGCGGCACTGCTGCCGCTATGCGGGTCCATGCGCATATCAAGCGGGCCATCGGTGTAGAAACTGAAACCGCGCGCGGGATCGTCGAGCTGGGGCGAAGAGACGCCGAGGTCGAGCAGCAGGCCGTTGACACAGCCCTGCAGCTGTCGCCGTGCAAGCAACTGACTCAGCATCGTGAAAGCACCCTGCTCAATTTCAAATCTTGGATCACTGCCAAACTGTTGTTGTGCCGACCGCACCGCCTCGGGGTCCTTGTCCATGGCGAGCAGTCTTCCCTCCGGCCCGAGCCGCTCGAGGATGGCAGCGGCATGTCCTCCACGACCGAAGGTTCCGTCCACGTACACGCCGTCTTCCCTGATCGCCAGTGCCGCCAGCACTTCCTTGAGCAGCACCGGCTGGTGTGTGTACGTCTCCTCCACTGATCGTTAAAGCGTCAGTGATTCCAGCGAGTCGGGCAGGTCACCCTCATCACCGTTTCTTGCAAGCCAGGCGGCGCAGTCCTTTTCCCAGGCCTCTTCATTCCAGATTTCGAACTTGTTGCCGAGGCCGATCAGCACCACGCGCTTTTCCAGCTGCACCCTTTCACGCAGGCGCGGCGGCAGCAGCACACGCCCGTTCTTGTCCATCTCCAGCTCGGTGGCATGGCCAAGCAACATGCGTTGCAGCGTCAGGGTGCGTTTGTTCAGGTTGGGCAGACGAACGAGCTTGCGCTCGATGTCATCCCAGTCCGGACGGGGGTACATCATCAGGCAGTGGTCGTCGTGCACGGTCACCACCATGCGACCTTCGCAGCGGTCGATCAGATCGGCGCGGTAACGGGTTGGCAGTGCAAGGCGCCCCTTGGCATCCAGATTGACCGTATTCCCACCCGTGAACAAGGCGACCCCCTTTTCCTCCCAAGAGACCCATTAATTACCACTGAGCCCCACTTTTCGACACTATAGGGAGTCAAGGGGTTGTCGTCAAGCAAATTCTATAAAAAATCTCCACTCGGACAGTAACTTAGGCGAAATTCCAGAAATCGGCGACAGCCCTGGAAAACATATAAAACGAAATCAAAAACTTGCCAAAACTACCTCTCGTAAATTGACAGCATGAGCCGGATTTGGATGGTTTCAGGCCGCCGCCAACCCCGCAAACCGGGCTCGCCGGGGCAATTATACGCCTGTTTAAACCCCAAGATGTTGGGTTTCGGAGAGGGTATTTCCTGTAGATGTAAGGGTTGGTTCCAAAACATTCGTCATTGCGAGGACGATGTACATGGAGCTACAAGTGCCGCGGGCGGCAGGATGCCGGGAGCGGCCCGAAGCGACGCAGCAATCTCCAAACATCGGCGCCTCATCTACGAGATTGCTGCGCTCCGCTCGCAATGACGGGTATCTTTCCGGTAACCAAAAAAAGGCCTGCAGCTGCAGGCCTTTTCGCGTTATCCGTGGCGACTGTCGCTAGAACGGAATATCGTCGTCGAAGGCATCATTGCCCGCCTCCGCAACCGCCGGGGCCGGCGCACGCGTGTCCGCCGCGTCATCGCTGCTGAAGCCGGCGCTGCCGCCGGCATTGCGGCCGCCCAGCATCTGCATCTCGTTGGCAATCACCTCGGTGGTGTAGCGGTCGTTGCCGTCGCTGTCCTGCCACTTGCGGGTCTGCAGCTTGCCTTCGATATAGACCTGCGAGCCCTTCTTCAGGTATTCGCCGGCGATCTCGCCGAGCCGGCGGAACAGCACCACGCGATGCCACTCGGTCTTTTCCTGCGTCTCGCCGGTCTGCTTGTCCTTCCAGGACTCCGAGGTGGCGAGCGTGATATTGGCAACCGCATTGCCGTTCGGCATGTAGCGTACTTCCGGATCCCTGCCCAGGTTGCCGACCAGGATGACCTTGTTGATTCCTCGCGCCATGATGTGCTCCTGTCTCTGATTATCGATTATCGGTACACGGCGGCCATCCGTCGTGCGTTGCGTAAATGTAGTGCAACTCCTGAAAACACCATGTGTAGGAGCGCTTTGCAAGCGCGACAGGTTTATTGGAAAAGATCGCGGACGCGGTCCGCTCCTACATATGTTTCTCGAGCCGCGAGGCTATTTTATGCCATGAGCCGACTGCCTTCTATGGAAACTCGCGGACCTGTCCTGCCGGCCCATTACCCGCCTGTTTGTAGGGAATCAGGGCAGGCTGGATGCGTCGAATTTGCGCTGGTCGACCTTCAGGTAGGCCACGCCCTCCTCGGCCACCACCACGACCTCGGCCACCCCGGCCAGCCCGCGCAGCTGGCGGGTCAGCTGCTCGAGCTCCTCCCTGCCGGATACCCCGATACGGTAGATAACGCTTTTCAGTTTGGCCGGCGGCGTCATGGACAGCGCCAGCAGCAGCCACACCAGCGCACCGCCGGCAGCACAGACAAACACGCTGTGCAGGCCGAACTCGCCGTGCAGCCAGCCGCCCAGCGCACCGCCGAGGAAGGCGCCGAAGAACTGGGTACTGGAATAGAAACCCATCGCGGTGCCGCGGCAGTCCGCCGGCGCCACGCGCGACACCAGTGACGGCAACATGGCCTCCAGCAGGTTGAAGGCCGTGAAGAACACGAACAGCAGCAACACCACGCTGGCGAGCGACACCGGCACGGCATACAGGCCCAGCTGGGCCAGCATCAGCACCGCGACGGCGCCCGTGAACACCGGCTTGATATGCCCGCCGCGCTCGGCACCGATGATGAACGGCAGCATCGCCAGCACCGAGCACACCAGTACCGGGAGGTAAACCTGCCAGTGCCGGGCCGCCTCCAGCCCGGCCTCGTCGCGCAGTACCAGCGGTACCACCACGAACGTGGCCGTGATGATGGCGTGCAGCATGAGGATACCGAAATCGATGCGCAGCAGTTCCGTGTTGCGCAATACCCGGCCGAACTGGGCCGGGATCGCCTCCGCCTCGCGGTGGACGTGGCTGTGTGCCGGGCGCGGCACCACGAACGCCACCACCAGGATGCCGCCCAGCGCCAGCACGGCGGTCAGGGTGAAGATGCCGGGCACGCCGATCCACTGGTTCAGCAGCGGGCCGAGGATCAGTGCAATGGCGAACGACAGGCCGATGCTCATGCCGATCAGCGCCATGGCCTTGATGCGGTGTTCCTCGCGCGTCAGGTCGGCAGTGAGCGCCATGATGGCCGCGGCGATGGCGCCGGCGCCCTGCAGGGCGCGGCCGAGGATGACGAGGTAGATGGAATCGGCGGCCGCCGCAAGCAGGCTGCCCGCGGCGAACACCAGCAGGCCGCCGACGATCACCGGCTTGCGCCCGATGCGGTCGGACAGCAGCCCGGCCGGGATCTGCAGCAGTGCCTGGGTCACCCCGTAGATGCCGATCGCCAGCCCGGTCAGTGCCGGCGTCACGCCCGACAGCTCGGTGGCATACAGCGCAAACACCGGCAGGATCATGAACAGCCCCAGCATGCGCAGGGCATAAACGCTTGAAAGTGAAAGGGCTGCACGCAACTCCGTGCGGCTCATGCGGCTGCCGCTGTCCCCGCCCTGCTTCACAATCTGTCTGTTCCTTTGGCTGTCATTCACAAAACGCCGTATATTAACAGGTTCGCCGGGCAGAACTATGGATTCATGGATACCATTCGCATTCGCGGTGCGCGCACCCACAACCTGAAGAACATCGACCTCGACCTGCCGCGCGACCGGCTGATCGTGATCACCGGCCTGTCCGGCTCCGGCAAGTCGTCGCTGGCCTTCGACACCATCTATGCCGAGGGCCAGCGCCGCTACGTCGAATCGCTGTCGGCCTACGCGCGCCAGTTCCTGTCGATGATGGAGAAGCCGGACGTCGACCACATCGAGGGCCTGTCGCCGGCCATCTCCATCGAGCAGAAGTCGACCTCGCACAACCCGCGCTCCACGGTCGGCNNGCACGCGTCGGCACCCCGCACTGCCCGGACCACGGCACGGTGCTGGAGGCACAGACCGTCAGCCAGATGGTCGACCACGTGCTGGAACTGCCGGAGGGCAGCCGGCTGATGCTGCTGGCGCCGGTGGTGGAGGCGCGCAAGGGTGAACACGTGCAGGTACTGGAGGAGCTGCGCGCGCAGGGGTTCATTCGCGCACGCATCGACGGCGCGATCATCGAGCTCGACCAGCCGCCGAAACTCGACCTGCGCCGCAAGCATGTCATCGAGGCCGTGGTGGACCGCTTCAAGGTGCGCGACGGTCTGCAGCAGCGCCTGGCCGAATCGTTCGAGACCGCGCTCGGCCTGTCCGACGGCGTGGCACGCATTGCCTGGATGGACAAGCAGGACGCGCAGGAGATCCTGTTCTCGGCAAAGTTCGCCTGCCCGCAATGCGGCTATTCCATCACCGAACTGGAACCGCGGCTGTTCTCGTTCAACAACCCGGCCGGCGCCTGCCCGGCCTGCGACGGCCTCGGCGTGCGCCAGTTCTTCGACCCGGCGCGCGTGGTCGGCCACCCCGAACTGAGCCTGGCCGGCGGCGCGGTGCGTGGCTGGGACCGGCGCAATGCCTATTATTTCCAGCTCATCAACTCGCTCGCGGACCACTACGGTTTCGATATCGAAACCCCGTTCGAGGAACTGCCGGCAAAGATCCGCGACATCATCCTGTACGGCAGCAAGGGCGAGGTGATCCGCTTTCGCTACCTGAACGAACGGCGCGGCGCCGTGGAGCGCAGGCACCCGTTCGAGGGCATCATCCCGAACATGAAGCGGCGCTACCACGAGACCGAGTCGAGCACGGTGCGCGAGGAACTGGCCCGCTATCTCAACCACCAGGCCTGCCCGGACTGTGCAGGGGCACGGCTCAACCGCCCGGCGCGCCACGTATCCGTGGCCGATCGCACGCTGCCGGAGATCACCGCCCTGCCGGTCGGCGCCTGTCGCGACCTGTTCGGCAAGCTGCGGCTCGAGGGCCGGCGCGGCGAGATCGCCGGCAAGATCCTCAAGGAGATCAACCTGCGGCTGGAATTCCTGGTCAATGTCGGGCTCGATTACCTGTCGCTGGACCGCAGCGCCGAGACGCTGTCGGGCGGCGAGGCACAGCGCATCCGGCTCGCCAGCCAGATCGGCGCCGGCCTGGTCGGCGTGATGTACGTGCTCGACGAGCCGTCCATCGGGCTGCACCAGCGCGACAACCAGCGCCTGCTCGACACCCTCAACCACCTGCGCGATCTCGGCAACACCGTCATCGTCGTCGAACACGACGAGGAGGCGATCCGGGCCGGTGACCACGTGGTCGATGTCGGACCCGGTGCCGGCGTGCACGGCGGTCACATCGTGTCGCAGGGCACACCGCAGCAGATCATGGCGGACCAGCAGTCGCTGACCGGCGCCTACCTGTCCGGGCGCGAGGTCATCAGCATCCCGCCGCAGTTGTCGAGCTATGATCCGCAGCGGCTGCTGACCATCCGCGGCGCCACCGGCAACAACCTGCAGTCGGTCGACGTCGAGATCCCGGTCGGGCTGATGACCTGCGTCACCGGCGTGTCCGGTTCCGGCAAGTCCACGCTGATCAACGACACCCTGTACCGGCGTGCCGCACAGGTACTGAACCGGGCGTCCGAGGCGGCCGCGCCCTGCGCGGACATCGAGGGACTGGAACACTTCGACAAGATCGTCGACATCGACCAGAGCCCGATCGGGCGCACGCCGCGCTCCAACCCGGC
>JABAHR010001637.1_pt2 | contig 17997 bp, 17 predicted proteins | sample 7062101 | NCBI WGS metagenome assembly JABAHR01 (sample SAMN14534553, study PRJNA622989) | marine sediment metagenome | biome: marine biome [ENVO:00000428]; feature: marine pelagic biome [ENVO:01000023]; material: deep marine sediment [ENVO:00002113] | place: India: Gulf of Kutch | collected... | reverse complement strand
AGACATGCTCCACCAACGGCTGCCAAAAATACAGCAAGTTCTCCACTACCTGCTATATAGGGGATCTGCAGATACCTCGCAAAGATTATATTTCCGGACAGATATGAAAACACCAGATAAGTACCAACAACAACCGCTATGGACCCTATTGCCAGACCATCGAGACCATCGGTAAGATTCACGGCATTAGACGATCCCACTATCACAACTACAGCAAAAACTATATACAACGGCCCAAGATCAATAACGGCTTTTTTGAAAAACGGCAGAAGCACAGATGTACTGGAGTAGCTTGAGATTTCATTTAACCTCAGTGACATTGTAAACCCTTTACCATCTGATACTAATATCATCACAAGAGCTAATCCGAGGATTATTTGAATTAAGAATTTAACCCTTGCGCTCATACCCTTTCCATTTTTCATTTTCATACTGTCATCCCAAAATCCGATTGCCGCAAAACTAATTGTGAAAAGCAGCACAAACCATACATACATAATGCTAAGATTAATCCAAAGAAGCGAAGCTATAATTACAGAAACGACTATAAATACGCCTCCCATAGTCGGAGTGCCTTGTTTGGAAAGATGTGTTTTGGGACCGTCATCTCTAATACTTTCTTCAAGCTGCCTCTTTTTAAGAAAATTAATAAACTTTCCACCTAGCACTATGCTTATCAAAAAAGACGTGACCCCAGCACCGAACGATCTAAAGGTAATATATTTAAATACGTTAAAGATTACAACGCTGTCAAAATTAGAGTATAAGTAATATAGCATCAGCTTTTTTCCTGCACCTCCAGATGCTTTAGGATATTTTCCATCTTCATTCCTCTAGAACCTTTTATTAAAATCACATCCCCTTTTTTAGCTACATGCCTAATCTGTTCGGCAATGATTTTATGATCATAGAAGCTGCCGCCCATAACACTACCTTTAGTGCCGTAATGAATATTCTCACCAAGCTGTCCATATGTGAAGAGATAATCAATTCCCACTGATGCTATATGTTTTCCTAATTCCTTGTGTTCTTTTTCTGCATCCTCTCCAAGTTCAAGCATATCACCCAAAACTGCAATCCTGTTAAAATCTCCATTTAATTGAGCCAGTATATTTATTGCGTTTTTCATAGAATCGGGATTTGCATTATAACAGTCGTTAATAATTCTAATTCCATCACTGGTATTGATAATTTCAAGCCTCATCTTAGGAAATTCAAAATTTTCAAGCGCATCTGCAATCTGCTCAATATCAATGTCCATTATCACTCCGGCACTTGCTGCACATAGTGCATTAGATACATTATGCAACCCAATATTCTTAAGCCTTATGAGATTTGTATTGTCCCCTATTTTAAGTGTGAAATACGTTGAACTGAGGCCATCAGTATTTATATCAACCGCCTGTACATCGGCATCACCGCTTAATGAATATGTAATCTTCTTACACCTTGTGCCTTCTGCTATATCCAATACCCTTGGGTCATCTTTATTTACTATAAAGGTCTGCTCAGAATTAAAATTTTCGACAAGCTCACCCTTAGCCTGTTTTACGCCTTCAATCCCCCCAAGATTTCCAATATGCGCTTTCCCAATATTGGTTATTATTCCTATATCAGGACTGCATATTTCTGATAGCCTCTTAATCTCACCAAACTGATTCATGCCAAGCTCAAGCACTGCTACTTCGTTTTCTGGCTGAAGGTTAAAAATTGTAAGAGGAAGTCCAATGAGGTTATTAAAGTTCCCTGTGTTTTTATGTACATTATATTTTTTAGATATAACAGCAGAGACCATCTCCTTTGTAGTCGTCTTTCCGTTTGAGCCTGTTATTGCAATTACCTTTAAGTTCTCAAATCCGTCTCTCCAGCTTTTTGCAAGATTACCCAAAGAGCTTAGAGTAGAATTAACTCTAACATACAGCTTGTTATTTGGTTTTGGCTTATCGCATAATTGTTCTGCCACTACTCCCGCTGCCCCTTTGTTAATTGCATCACATATAAACTTATGTCCGTCATAGGTTTCACCTTTTAAGGCAACAAACAACTGTCCTTTTTGTATGGATCTTGAGTCAGTAGAAATACCCGAAAACTCCATGTCCACGTCTTCTGACATGAGCTGTCCATTTGTAGAATTTAAAATAAATTTGGTATCCAACATATTAGCAACCTACAATCTAAGCTATCTCCTCTAAAGCTTTTTCACATGCCTTCTTGTCATCAAAATGATTTTTCCGATCACCTATAATCTGATAATCTTCATGGCCTTTGCCCGCAACAATTATGGTGTCATTTTCTTCAGATATCAGTATAGATTTAAGTATGGCTTCATACCTGTCTGTTATCATAGAATATTCATGCTGATCTAATCCTGCTTGTTTTATTCCTTTTTCTATATCTAATATTATTTTCTCAGGATCTTCAGACCGTGGATTATCAGATGTGACAATCACAATATCGGCAATATCGGCAGCAACTGTTCCCATTATGGCTCTTTTTTCTTTATCCCTGTCACCTCCACAACCAAACACTACTATGAGCCTGCCCTGACATAAACTTTTTACTGAGCCCAGAACATTTCTGAGAGCATCGGGAGTGTGAGCGTAATCGATAAATATATTTATCCCCTTAGAATTACTTACTCTTTGAAGCCTGCCGGGAACATTTTTTAGATTTGCTATACCTTTTGCAATGATTTCAGCTGAAACCCCTGAACCTATAGCACAAGCTATCGAGGCCAGAATATTTGATAGATTATGCCTTCCAAGAAGCTCAGAATTTATTTCTACCTCTCCAGCCGGAGTTACTGCTATAGCATTGATTCCATCTGTACTAATATGAATATCTTTTGCATAAATATCTGCTGTGGGGTTATCTATAGAATAAAATAACGTATTGTCATCAATCCCTTCTACTATCTTTTTTCCATAGGGATCATCGTAGTTTGAAACTGCTACTTTATTATCCTTACAAGAACCTGCCAGCACATTTGAAAAGAGCCTCTTCTTTGCCTGGAAATAAGAATCCATATCCTTATGATAGTCCAGATGGTCCTGGGTAAGGTTTGTAAAAACAGCACAGTCTATGTTCGAGTAATCAAGTCTCTTTTTATCCAGGGCATGAGATGATGCTTCAACCACCACATGTTGGACTGCCGACTGCTTCATTTCAAAAAACATATGCTGCAGCTCTTTTGAAAGCGGCGTAGTCNNCTGCCTGTTATTATGTCTATAATTTATTGTTCCAATTACACCTACTATTTGATTTTCCCCTGTACAAATAGATTCCAGTATATAAGTAATAGTTGTTTTACCGTTTGTTCCGGTGACTGCAGTAACTCTAATATCCTTTGTAGGATCTCCATAAAATTTTGAAGATAAATAGGCAAGCGCATCAAGAGAATCCTTGACCTCAACAATTGTCACAGACTCAGGTTGTTTTTCCCCCGCCGAATCTTCAACAACTATTACGCCTGCCCCCCTATTAACTGCGTCACTTATATATCTATGTCCATCAAGCTTTTCACCTTTAATTGCAACAAAAAGTGAATTCCTATTAACCTCCCTCGAGCTGTATTCTATACTCTCTACAACCTTGAAATTATCTCCATTTATTAATTTGCACTCATAACCCTGCAGCAAATCACTTAGGTTCATATAGTTTGATCCAATTTAACAGTACAGACCTCTTTTGAATTTATTATCTCTCCTGGTTTTGGATTTTGATCTATAGCAAAACCCTTTCCGGACAGATTCACTTTTACTCCTTCAGTCTCAGACCACCTTAATATTTCTCTTCTGCTCTTACCCTCGAAGTTAGGCATAATCATATTATCAAACCCCTTACCCTCAGGACTTATTTCCATGTAATAAAGAGTCTTTTCCACAATCTCTTTAAATATTGGAGCCGCTATTTCACCCCCATAAAATCCATTTTTAGGATTTTCAACCACTACAACAACTGTTATGCTCGGGGGATCAATTGGAGCAAATCCCGCAAATGACGAAATATATTTGTCAGCGTAGTAACCACCGTTCTTAGGGTCTGGTATCTGCGCAGTTCCTGTTTTGCCGGCAACTTTGAAAAGTTTAACCTGCGCATTCTTCCCTGTTCCATTATCCACAGCTTCAATAAGCATATCGGTAACCATGTTTGCTGTTTCATATGAAATTACTCTTTTCCTGATCTCCGGAATATTTCTCTTTATTATATTGCCTTTGGAATCGACTATCTCCTTAACTATATATGGCTTCATCAGATAGCCCTTATTAGCAATTGATGAAAATGCATTTGCTAACTGCAATGCGGATACCGATATTCCCTGTCCAAATGATATAGTTGCAAGTTCAACAGGTCCCCAGGTATCTGAACTTAAAAGCAGTCCCGAAGACTCTCCCGGTATTTCTATCTCAGTTTTTTTGCCAAATCCAAAATCATGCAAATACTCATAAAGCCTTTTTTTGCCAAGCTTAACACCAATTTTAGAAGCACAGATATTACTAGAAAAACTTATCACATCAGATACCTCAAGAATTTTATAAGGATGAACATCATTAATTATTGAATCACCAACTTTCATCCTCCCATTTTCGCAATCAAATTTACTCATGGGATTAATAAGCTTTTCCTCTATTGCACCCGCAACCAGCAAAGGTTTTAAAGTAGATCCCGGCTCAAATGATTTCCAGACTGGCAGATTTTTTCTGGCAAGCTCAGTAGAATCAGAAAACTTATTTGGATCCAAAAACGGATAAGACGAAATTGCAAGCACTGACCCTTTTTCTGAGTCTATAACAATAGCAAAGCCACTGTCAGCATCAAACGACTCCACATGTTTCTTAAGCGAATTATCGGCTATGTGCTGTATATTAGAATCTATTGTAAGAACAATATCATAACCCAGAGCATCATCTTTTACTTCCGACGGGTGTTCAAAAATAACCCTTCCAAGCCCGTCTTTTTTTAGCATGAGCTTGTCTCGTTTTCCAGATAGATAAGAATCATATAAATACTCAAGCCCCTCTATGCCCTTCGAATCAATATTGGTAAACCCGAGAAGTTGTCCTGCCAGATGGTTGTAGGGATAAACCCTTTTGGGTTCTTCAATATATCCAAGTCCTGCTAGTTGGAGCTTTTGAAGCGAGTGTTTATCCTCTTCGCTTGCAAGGCGCTTGAGCCACACAAATGATTTTTGTGCATTTATTTTTTTCTCTATATATTCCCTGCTAAGATCAATAGTTTTAGATACCTTTGTTACAAACTGATCTTTGTTTTCAATCTTGAGAGGATTGGCATATATTGAGAATGAAGTAACACTCATAGCCAGGTCCTTTCCCCCGGTATCTTTAATCGCACCCCTGTCGGGCAGAAGCTCAATTTCAAATTCATGCTGGTCTTTACCAACCACACAAGCTTTATCATCTCTTAGAAGCTGCAGCTGTGCAGACCTTGCTGCTACAAGCACAAACATAAAACAAATAAATAAAGCAATACACGATAGCTTCCATTTTGGCTTATCAGAATTTCTTGCAAGATTTAATTTGCTTTTGTATTTATTGTTATTCATCGCTTCCACTATTTGCGCTCAAATCTCTTTTGTTTCCTGAATACAAGATGTCTTTTTGCGAGGGATATATAAGCCCCCTCTTTAAAGCAAGCCTTTCAATCCTGTCAGGTGACTTAAGATTTAAAAACTCCGCTTTTAGCATTTGATTTTTTTCTGAAAGTGATCTTTTATAATTCTTATTGTCAGAAATTTCATAACCTACTTCTATTAGTTCTATTTTTGTATGTAGATAAAACATAAAAAATCCGACAATAAACAAAATCAATATTAATATTTCTCTTGAACTAACTTTCTGTTTAAGTTTGTCTCTCATTTTATGTCTTCTATAATATTTTTTCTGCTACTCTCAATCTGGCACTCCTGCTCCTTGGATTTAACCTAATCTCTGCTTCACCGGGAATTATAGCTCTTTTATTTATGAGTTTAATAGCAGGCTTATTGCCACAGCTGCAAACCGGCAGATCAGAAGGACAAGTGCAGGGGTTTGAGTATTTAGAAAAAGCTTTCTTTACTATTTTATCCTCTAGCGAATTAAAAGAGATTATGGCAATTCTTGCCCCAACTTTTAGCCTTCCTATTGCTGTTTCTAAGAACAGACTTAAATTATCAAGCTCATTATTTACACAAACCCTCAGTGCTTGAAACACTTTTGTAGAACAATTTATTTTTTTTGGTTTAAACCTCTGTGGAATTGTATTTTCTATTATCTCACTCAACTGTAAGGTGGTAGATATCTCACCTTCTTCTCTTTTGCGTACAATTGCATTTGCAATTTGTCTCGAAAAACGCTCTTCTCCATATTTCCAAAATATTTCTGCCAGATTTTGTGCGGAATACTCATTCACTAAGTCAAAAGCAGTTAAATCGGAAGCCATATCTGCTCTCATATCCAAAAATTCATCTTTTTGAAAACTAAATCCCCTGCCGCTTTGTTCAAGCTGATAGGATGATAAGCCCAGGTCTGCTACTATTCCGTCTACTTTTTCTATGCCCAATTCATCGAGAACTTTATTCAATTCACTGAAATTTCTATTTACTATTGTTATATTATCACTATAAGGCGAGAGAAGTTCAGATGTTATTGCAATTGCATCAGTATCAACCTCAAAGCAGACCAACTTTGCTTTATAGCCAGAACTTTGCAGTATTTCAAGAGTATGCCCTCCAAATCCAAGAGTAGCATCAATATACAATCCGCCACCAAATGGCCTTAGGTACTGACCGATTTCAGTTTTCAGAACTGAGACATGTATGTTGTTTTGTTCTATCTTCATTGCTGTATTTTGCATCTTAAATACCCTGACCGGCTAGAATTTCACTGCTCTTTTGAAACTCTTCATAAGATTTTACAGACTCTTCACTGCCCCAAACCTCCCTGGACCACACCTCAAACCTGTTTAGCATTCCAATAAGAACAACATCTTTATCAAGACTGGCATAACTTCTTAGTGACTGCGGAATCAGTATTCTTCCCTGACTGTCGATTGGACATTCAACGGCCCCACCCATCAAATATCTTAAAAACGATATTACTTCTTGTTTGAACTGCGGAAGCTCAGCAACTTTATTCTCAATTTCATACCACTCCTGCAGCGGATAAGCAGCAAGACATTTATTAAAATTTGTAATAATAAGGGTCTCGTCTTCGTATTTAGACTTAAGAAGATCCCTGAAGCGTGAAGGAACACTCACCCTCCCCTTATCAGTCATAGTATGCTCGTATCTTCCTCTAAACATTTTGGTACACCTGAAGCCACTTTACGCCACTTGATACCACTATATAAAAAAATGGTGTTAATGTCAAGCCGAAAATGAAAAAATAATCAATTTTTTAGGGGAGTTAGAATGAATATTTCAATTGGCTTGCTAATTCAAATTCACGGGTTTTTGACAATTACTTAAAGTAATACTTGAGCTTATTTATACAACCCCCTACAACAATTCAGCGATCATATGGGGTCAGGCTTTGGCATTTTGGTTATTAACCGAGGACTCCCAGCTCTTTTTCGAGTTTGGCCATATTTATTTGCTCTTCACTCTGTGATAACAATTTTTTACGATACTTGGCAATTGCACCACTTATTGTGGAAATGTCCCGTTTTATATACCTTGCATATTCGGAGAGACTACTACTTCCATATTCTATTACCAGATAACCGATAATAGTTCGAATCCTTCCAAGATTCCTGGCTCTATCATTGGAAATCAACTGGTCTTTGCTAATCCCATACCATCTGCATGCCGTGGTTATTATCTTTTCTATACTCATTCGGTTTTTATCAATAGATTCTGAAGCTTGAATCACTTTTTCTGCAAACAAATCATCTCCCAGCACATCACCATGCTTATTCCCGGATGAAAAAACTACATTCAAATCGGCTTCATCACGATCTTGTACAAACCTCTGATATTGCTCAATAGCCTCTGTTCTATTGTCCGAAAACAGCTTTAATATATAGTCCAAAGTAAGCCAATCTGTCCTGCACTTACCAACAAAAGCCCTGTAACTGCTCCACCTATATTCCTCGGGTTTTGTTACTATATTTGCACTCACCGGGTTTAAGTTGATGTATCTTACAAGCTGCAACAAATAACTTTGAGGATCGATCAAAATTGCCTTATATCTGCCTTGAAACAGATGGCCGGTCTTGTCATATTTTTTATTTATGTACAGCGTATAGCGAAATGAAATGTTCTGAATGATCTTTGAAAGTGGGATATTTGCAACCTGGATCACCATATGCACATGGTTTTTCATCCAGCAGTATGTATGCACTCTGTGACCAAACCGTTCAATACCCTCAGATATCAGGCTTTCAAAATATTTGGTATCCTCTACTGTATGAAATATATCCTGGCCCGCGTTACCTCTTAGTATTACATGGTAAAATCCACCAGGCAGATATATTCTGGGTTTTCGTGCCATTGATAAATAAACTTAACATATTTATACATAAAAGCCAAATAATCAAAGCCTGACCCTATTGCTTCCGTTCTTTGTACTGATTGATTTGCTTTAGGAATGTATCTATATCGGAATGAGAACTAAATAATCTTTTAGGTACGATATAACCAATACTCTTATCAATCATAATATAAATGTAATCTTTACTATCAATTATTTCTCTCACTAATATCCAACCAGTAAATGATTTTTTGTTTTCTGCTTCTGTCTCTATTCCAGCTTCTGTAAACTTTAGCTTATGTTTTGCCAACACTATACCGTTCTTGTAAGGGCTTAGAACTTTTTTTAAGGCAATTTTATCTAATATCCAGAATCCAAAAAACAGACTTAAAGTTATAATTAGAGCTATTGGATATATAGTAGCTGATTGCTTTAAATTCACATATAGATGTAGTATTAATGTATATAATGCAATAAACATAAAGAATATATAGATATATCTAATCCAGATAAATCTTGAGTTCTTTAACCAATAGTTGCAAATAAATTTATGACTTCCCAATAATCCTTCTCACTTAGCTCTATTTCTTTTTCCATTTGGTTACCAACAAGTTTTATAACTATAATCAAATATAGCTGAAATTTATAACATATATACAATATTGGGACAAGAATTAATAGGGTCAGTATTATGCTATTTCGCCATTAACTATTGAAGAATCTATATTATGTCCATTTACTTTAAAGTATGACAATAACAACTGAACAAACTACATATGAAAACGACTTTTAAGTCCATTTATTATTGAAAACAGTCAAAAGCCAAATAGCCAAAGCCTGACCCTTTATCATGGTTCTAGAATGCGTATTCGCATCGGTTGCTTATACACTCGAAGTTTGAGGGATATCCCTTGGTCTGGCAATCATTGTTACTGTTGCATTCAACCACACAATCACCGTCAAAGCAGACCTTGCCGTCTTGGTCTACATGGCAGCTATAAGCCTCGGGTTTTGTGCAGATATGGTCCATACACCTTGCTTTTCCGGTTGGGTAGTCATAATAACACCATGCAGATGAGCTGTTAAAAAGCTTCTTACAATCAGCAAGGCATGCCCAATCTGGTGGAGGATCTTTGAAGCAGTGCCCAACACCATTACCATAGGTATCGTCGCCAAAACAAGAGCCCACCTGGCATGGCTGGGTATTACTGCACTCACATCCAGGCCCCCTCAGATCATCACACTTTTTACATATTCCTTTGTTATTTCCTGTGCCAAAAGCTGTCTTCACACAGGTCATCTCACCATCATTATCATCACACCATTTGTCCTCGGCAAAATCACCATCAGGCTCGAAATATTCATTAGCAGGCCATGAATTAGTTCCTTCGCAATAACAGCCCTCATCTCCTGTATCACAATCCGTTGGGGCCTGAGGAGTAGGCTGTGAAGGAGCCGGCCACTCGATCATAGCGCCCGAATATACATAGTAACCTATTGTTGCGGCAAAGAGCGCATAGGTATCATTGTTTCTTATATTTCTTTCTAGATGGCCGCACCTCTTTCCTCCTGTTCTCCTGTATGTTGCAAGGTGTCTTACGTTATCTTCACCATAATGCGCGTGTGTTTTTACATTACCAAGACATGCCGTACCATGTCCATGAGTATGAATATCCTGAATGGCAACAAGTTTTGGCCCGTTATGACTGTAAGTTAAGAAAAGATGATGCAGGAGTTCATGAATCGTAGTTTCAGCCCTAAACCACTGACTTCCAATACCATCACCATTAAAATAGCCTCCGCAAAGGTCTACAGTACCCTTAACCCAGTGATGTGCCGATGGCTTTTTATCCGAATAACATACGTTTGCAGGGTTTAGATGAACATCCGGACACCTGAGCTTTAACGTAAGACCACCTGTTTTATTGGATGTAAAAATATTCCATACTTTATCAAGAGCCTGTTTAATGGCATACAGTCTATAGTCTTCATATGGGCCAAACCAGTATGCAGGGCTAGTTTTCTCAGATAGTTTTTTGCCGTCCTTATCGGCACCTGGCTGATTCCATAGATATCCCCTCTTCCACTTTTTATCCTCTGCGGCTATTGTGTGTATCATTTGACGCGCTCTCCAGAGGTGATGATGCCCCTGCATCCATCCAAGTCTTGCTTTTATGCAGCGATGCAGCCCTTCACAGTCAATTTCAGGAAAATTAATTGCAGGCATATTATCGGGAACATTGCCGTTTCCAAAAAACTGATCATCCGAGTAGGAAACACATGAATTTGAGGCCTGCTGAGTATTGGAAGATGTAGCAAGTTTGTTTGTATTATTGAATTTAACTGCATATCCCGTAGAAGTCTTAGCCCTGAATCCCAAATCAAGTCCGCCTTCTTTTGGATCATTAGTTGTAGGTGCCTTAAAATGGGGCGGTGTTTCCACTTTAGGATCAACGCACTTGTTAACATTTGAAACAAGATCATTTACGCCTGCAGGAATAACGCCGTCTCCCGGGTCTTCTATACCGAACTTATCTATTTTGCCAATATTCGGGTTTACCTGAACAGGTTTTTTAGTTGGAGAAACTCTCTTGGGCTTTGATGTGAGAGTTTTCTTTTTACCAATTTTTTTAGCAGTCCTTTTTGGAATGCAGGTATGTTCAAGAGTTCTTGTCATGCATAGTTTTTTAGGGTTTTTACACTCAAAATGATTCTTATCATTCCTTATTTTTTTAATTGAACAGCTCAGTGCATCACATGTCTTGGAAGTCTTCTTATTGACTTTTTGCTGTATCAGGTCTGTAAGTTCAGATATATAAGAAGTGGATATATTTTTATTTTTACAAGACTTAACCGCTTTACAGGCTTGATACTTAAGCTCAATCCATTTACCGCATTTTTTCCCATCCGGCGCTTTCTCACTAAGAAGTCTTACTCTGGCAGGTGTTTTTCTTTGCTGAGAAAATGAAAAATCTGTGTAAAAATAAAACGTTGTAATAAATAACACTAAAGATAGTAAGTATTTCATCATGTTTCCCCCACGTAAAATATTTTTATCTTGCGTCAAACTCAATACTAAAGTTATAAGTACATCATATTACTAACAAAAACAAAATGCAAGTATTAATTTCCCGCAATTTGGGGTCAGGCTTTGGTATTCTGGTTATTGAAAGAAATGTTGGGGTAATTCATGGTGCCGAAGGGGGGATTCGAACCCCCACGAGCTCACTCTCACAGGATCCTGAATCCTGCGCGTCTGCCAGTTCCGCCACTTCGGCTAAAAATTCATTATATATTAATAAGAAAAATAAGGTTATTAAATTACTGCTTGCTTTGGGTCAATAAGTAAATTGAGAATCTCCTTTTGTACATCTTCAATCTGTACCTTAATTTCACTTACCTCATTAGTCGAAATTCCTCTGTCCGCAAGCTCTTCAGACAATACATCCACCTTGTTTATCAGCATTTTAAGCTTAGTCTGAGCTTCAATGTTAGCCTTTATTTTAGTTTCTTCATCTTCCCATTTTTGTTTGGAATAAGCCTCAATTTCTTTTGCCTGTATATATAGTTCTTTTAGCTGCTCTCTAAATCCAAACAACACTGAATGTACTGTAGTTTTAATATCCGATATTTGAGCAGGGTCTTTCCACAGTACATTCTCTAAGATTTTAATATCCTCTTCGCAGGCTGTTTCTCTTCCATCTATAAATGCTTTTGCTTTTATAAGCGATACCGCACTTTTATATCTTCTGTCAGAAAGAATGATATTTTTTGAAGAGAGTTCAGTTCTTAACCTTAATACTAATTTGTAAATTGTCTGTGGAATTACTACTTCTTGTACACCGTGCTGTAGATTCTGCAGGTCTTTAATAGTTAAACTTGTCTTTTTCTTAACATCATCTTTATTACCTATCATCTTTAAAAATCTGAAATCTTCTTCAATATATCCAACAACAAATCTTAAAAGAAACCTGTCATAAAGGGCATCCAGCTCATCTTCATCCGATGGAAGCTCATTACTTGCTCCAAATAAAGAGATTAGCGGAGTATTAATTTTTTCGGTGCCGTTAAAATAAATCCTCTCGTTAATTACAGAAAGGATTGAATTTAAAATCGATGAGCTTGATTTGAATATTTCATCGAGAAAAGCTACATGGGCCTCTGGCAGTTTGCCTGTAAGGACCCTACTATACTCATCATTTTCAAGTCCCTTTAGACTTACAGATCCAAATATTTCTTCGGGGGTAGAAAACTTTGTAAGGAGCCACTGAAAATAGTTCGCACCTTTTACCCTCGAACAAAGTTCATTTGCAAGCTGTGACTTTGCAGTTCCAGGGGGTCCTATGATAATAACGTGACTTGATGTAAGTAGTGCACAAACCGCTCCATCAATCAGATCTTCTCGTTCATAAAATTCTGATTTAAGTTCATTTATTACAGCTTTTAGTTTTTCTAATTCTCTTTCCAAGATATTATTTTCACCCCGCTGTTATTTCCTGATCCCTGTTTTCTAAGAACAGCATCAACAATTTTTTTTGTAGGATTATCGGCTCCCAGTATACCAACAGCATTTACATAGAATGTATCACTTGTACCACTAGAGACCGATACCCCTGCAATACCTGAATTAATTCTAAGTGTCGGATCTATAGTTTGTATTATTTTGGTAATTTCATTTCTGGTAATAATAGGCTCATTGTCTCTCTCGCTAATTATCTCATCTGCTATTCTTTGTGCAATATCATCACTTAATTCAATATCATCAAAACTACCCTGCCCTTCTACAGCAGACACCGTTGCCGCCTGCAGGGCTGCCACTAAAACAACTTTTGGCGCTGTACTAAAATTTATCCTTTTATCCACGGGATAAACGGTAAGATAGTCTTTTACCTCTTCATAAAACTCTGTGTCCATTCCATCTATTAGGCGTATCTCTTCAATACTGTCCAATGGTCCGTCTTTTATAGCATATGAATTTTCCTCAGATAAATAAAAACCTCCGTCCGCTCCTGACGGATCCTGGTTGTTTTGAGNNTGAGAGCCTTCCAAATCTCGGTCCAGCCAGTTTATAAGGCTTGAAATAAATCTGTCGTACTTGGAGTTTTCTATCCCCAACTGATCGAATAACTCGTTAAGCTGTTCTCTTACCTGTAAGTCTATCCTGTTAGAATTTTGGTTTACCAGTGTATTTAGATTTATTTTAGACCTCTCATCTATCACCCTTATAGTTACCACCCCCTGGCCTACAGGAAAGTTGGGTACAGTAATAGCCCAGCGCCCTTGAGCATTAATATCATCACCAGTGTAAAGGGAAACCACACTGTCTAAATCTTCGAGTGATCTGTTTTTTAAAGTACCAGCAACTACATTTACACCGGACCTTGCAATGTAGCTTGTCTGTATATCATCTTTAGAATTAGCTGCAATCTGAGCATCCACGTGGGTAAAATACACAAGATCAACAACAACTGTGGTAAGTATGGCAATTGCTATAAGTACCACTATAAGCACTACTCCGCTCTGTGATTTTTTATCTTTCATCTAATTAAACTTTGATAATTGTAAATATACTAGATTTTTAAACTCTACATCTTTTTGCTCAGGACCCCGGAGTACAAAGCTTATCTCAACTGCACGTGGCAGTGAAAGATTTTCATTCGTATTCCAGATATCAGAAAAAGCATCCTCAGTGTCAATAGATTCTCCACTTAAATAGTTAAGTCTGAACAGTACTATACGATCAGAGATTGAATAATTCACCCCTTCTTTATTGCCACCAATATACGGGTTTTCTCTTCTATACAGTGAATAAAGCTGCTCATCTCTATCTGTATTTCGATCTTCTATTTTTTGTACATAATAATTTATTTGTGCTTGATCAGAATCACTTTTATTATAACTTGGAGACCTGGAAAGTGAGGTAAACCTGATCCATGAATTATCATTTTCAAGCCCACCCTCAAAATAGGGCTCAGCTGAAATATAGTTTGATTTACCAACAAAGATATTTCCTCTTGGATAAACCGAGTTTAGATCTTTTGTGATCCTTGATAGTATTACCCTTGCTTCATGGTGAAGCTCAAGCTCATTTTCTGCTATATCTTTTGACTTCATGATTTGGAAAAATGATGCAGCAATCACGGTAAAAATAATAGACCCTAAAAAAAGTGCAATAAGTACTTCTATTAATGTAAAACCATTTTTAGTAGTCTGCCATTGCATATGTAATCTCGAAGTCTTTTTGATCATTTTCCCAAGTGATAAGCAATTTTACAATCTTAATGTCTGTTTCCAGCGATGAAATTTCTAAAGGTGCTACAGATAAATACCATTTAAAATCTGGAAAATCCTCAAACTCGCCTTCCTCATTCTTGTTTTCAGGATAACCCTCAAGCTCTACTTCTGAAATCTTATCCTGCGCAAGCATCCTGGCTATAGAGAGGCTCTTTGAATCTGATGCCAGTACCAGGTTTCTGTTTACTGCACCAAGTAGTACGGCAAGAGTCGACCCAAGAATTACTACCGCTACTAGAACTTCAAGAAGCGTAAAACCACAATTCCTATCTAATTCAAATTTATTAAATGATGTATGATGTTTCATCAATTTTCATTAACAAGAATCTCTTTATATTCATCAAATACTGCTGTAGCACCTGTATACGGTTTTGTAGCAAGCGTATATATATCTCCCGAATCACTTTCTAAATGGATTACTAAAGGCTCAACAAATCCTGAGGGAAGGAATAATATAAACTCATCTTTACCCTCAGTTGAAGCCCCTAAACTTCTTTGTGTTATTATATCTTTAAATGATACATTATTGGGAAGTTTCTTTTTTCTAAGAAATGGGTCGGGAGATTCAATGTATTCATCCACTTCAAGCACCTCAACCCAATACTCACCATTGTCTATATCAAAAGCAAGCTTATGAATCTTTTTTTTAAATGCAGCTTCACTGTACAGATATTTAATTGTAGTACTCAGGTTTCTTGAACTGCTTTTAAGATTCCCTTCTGTAAAATTATCAAACTTGGGAACTGCCACTAACATAAAGGCAGATAAGATCAATACTACGATTGATAGTTCAATTAATGTAAATCCTGTCTTACTGGCACTCACATTTTTCAATTGTACAATCATCATCAGTTCCAAGCTCCAGGTCCTCACCCGGTGAAATTATCTCAAATGAACGGTCATCAGTCTGATCAGGCCCTATATACTGATAATCATTGTTCCAGCCGTCCTTAGGTACAGTTTTACCATCCAGATATCCACCGGATGGAAATTTCTTAACTGACCTCCCGACTCCGGGTGCCGAGACAAGTGCTTCCAGACCCTGCTGGGTTTCAGGATAAAAACCATTATCTATTTTAAATAGCTTAAGACCGGATTCCAGATTACCTATCTGTATCTTCGTTTGTTCAGCCTTTGATTTACAAAGCTGACCAAGCACCTTAACACCTACAAGTGATGCAAGTCCGGCTATAATTAATACTACAACCATTATCTCTATAAGTGTAAAACCTGCAGAAGCTCTCATTTGTTTATACCCCCTAAATTTTATCATCAATTTATATTAATTTATCTTGATATTGTTGAAGTTATATCAAATATTGGTAAAAGAATAGCAAATACTATAAAACCTACAATACCGCCCATAACTACAATCATAACAGGCTCAAGAAGAGACGTAAGTGCAGAGAGTGTGGTCTCAACCTGCTGATCATAGCTGTCTGCAACCTTATCAAGCATTTCCTCCAGTTCGCCTGTCTGTTCTCCTACAGCGATCATTCTTGTCATCATTGGCGGAAATACTCCGCTCTGCTCAAGAGGCCTTGCTAGACTGGTACCTTCCTTTACATTTTCACTAACACTGCTGAGTGAATTAATATACACCTGGTTTCCAGAAACTTCGCCCCCTATCCTAAGCGCATCAAGAAGTGGTATACCGCTTGAAAGCAGTGTACCTAGCGTTCTTGTAAACCTTGCAAGTATTACCATTCTGTTAATCTTTCCAAATATTGGAATTCTTAGTGAAAGTCTGTCCTTTTGTTCCTTTCCTTTATCGGTTTGTACATATCTATATATTAAATAAAAAATACCCGCTAAAAATATAAAAATCAGGTAGTAATAATCGGTAATAAAATTACTTGTATTAATAAGCATTACAGTCATAAAAGGAAGCGCTTTTTTGCTCTCTTCAAATATTTTAGTGATTCTGGGTATTACAAATGTCATCATGAATACAAGCACTCCGCTTCCGATAACAAACATAAAAATCGGATATACAAACGCACTCATTACTTTTGATCTGAGAGCTGCCTGTTTTTCAAGAAAGTCAGCTAGCCTTAGAAGTACCACATCCAGATTTCCACTTGCCTCACCTGCTCCTACAATACTCGTATAAATATCAGAAAAAACGTTTTTATGATCCTTTAGTGAATTAGCAAGAGAGCCGCCTTCACTTACTTTATCCCGTACCTGAGAGAGAACCTGACTCAAGTTTTTATCCTCGGTTTGTTCTGAAAGTGTAGTAAGTGAAGCCTCAAGGGGAAGTCCTGCAGATATCAGAGTTGAAAACTGCCTTGTCGAAATTGCAAGCTCAGATGTACTCACGCTATTGAAAAGTGAGAATTTGTTGCCTTCTCCGCCTTTTTGAACCTCATCAATTGAAGAAGGGAAAAAGCCGTCTTTCTTAAGCTTATCAGAAGCAGTTTTAATAGATTCAGCATCTATTGTGCCGTCAACCGTATTTCCCTGATTGTTAATCGCTTTATACTTAAATACTGGCATATAAGTTAAGAATGTTAATGGAATATCTAAAAAAAGAAAGTTTAAACTTCGTCCTGTTCGGTTACCCTTAATACTTCATCTATAGATGTTTGCCCCATCAGTATTTTAGCAATACCGTCTCCCCTGAGTGTTATTAGTCCCCTCTCGACTGATTTTTTCTTAATTGTACCGGAATCTGTACTTTGTAAAGTAAGGTTTCGTATTTCGTCATCCATTTTTAATATTTCAAATATTCCGCTTCTACCGGCAAAACCGGTATCAAGACATTGTTCGCAGCCGGTTGATTTATATAAAACATCATTAAGTACCGATGCTCTTGGTATACCAATTTTCATAAGCTCTTCATCTGTTGGCGTATATTGTTCCTTGCAGTTGTTGCATAAATGTCTTACCAGCCTCTGAGCTACCACAGCCATTAGAGATGATGATACCAAAAACGGCTCTATACCCATGTCAATGAGCCTTGTAATTGCACTTGCTGAGTCATTTGTATGAAGTGTGGAAAACACCAAGTGCCCTGTAAGAGATGCATGAATAGCTATATCTGCAGTCTCTCTGTCTCTTATCTCACCCACCAGGATCACATCCGGGTCTTGCCTTAGTATCGATCTCAGTCCATTTGCAAAACTAAGGTTAACTTTGGTGTTTACCTGTATTTGGTTTACTCCCTGAAGTTGATACTCTACAGGATCTTCAATTGTGATAATCTTTTTATCAGGTGAATTTATTCTTACAA
>JABAHR010015748.1_pt1 | contig 18010 bp, 14 predicted proteins | sample 7062101 | NCBI WGS metagenome assembly JABAHR01 (sample SAMN14534553, study PRJNA622989) | marine sediment metagenome | biome: marine biome [ENVO:00000428]; feature: marine pelagic biome [ENVO:01000023]; material: deep marine sediment [ENVO:00002113] | place: India: Gulf of Kutch | collected... | reverse complement strand
ATGGTCCGCTGGATTTCCAGCGGCTGCTTTGCGTCGTGCAGCGCGTGGTTGTCCATCAACGCCGCCTCGTACGCTCCCGGCTGTCCGGTGGCGTCACGCGGACCGGCGTTCCAGGTACTTGGCACGACAGCCTGGTAGTTGGCGATCTTGCCGTCCCTGATCACGATCCAGTGCGCCAGGCCGCCACGCGGAGCCTCGGTGAACCCGACGCCCTGCGCCTCGGACGGCCAGCTGGACGGGTCCCACAACTCGTTGTTGTGGACATCCAGTTCGCCGGCCCTGATATTGGCGATCAGGTTGTCCAGCCACACGTTCATCTGGTCCCCGATGATCTTGGTCTCCAGGGTCCGGGCCGCGGTTCGTCCGAGCGTCGAGAACATCGCTTCCAGTGGCGCATCCAGCGTGGACAGGGCATAAGCGGCGAGTTCTCTCGTCTGCTCGTGGCCGCTGGCGTACAGCATCAGCACGCGCGCCAGCGGGCCGACCTCCATGGCGTGGCCCCGCCAGCGCGGCGCCTTCAGCCAGGAATAGGCCTGGTCGGTGTCGAGGTAATCGTAAGGAGGCTGCGGTCCGGTGTAGTTCAGCTCGGTCTCGCCGACGTAAGGGTGCAGGCCGGAATCGTTGCCGGTGGAGTAGTCGTACCACGAATGCGACACGAATTCCTGGATCTGCTCCGGGTCGTTCATATTGATCTCGTGGACCGTGGAAAGATCGCGGTCCAGGATCGCCCCGGCCGGGATCATCCAGGTGGTCAGATCGTCCAGGCCGGCGGAAGGGAAATCCCCGTAGGTCATGAAGTTGCCGAGCCCCTCGCCGCGGCTGAACCAGTCCTTGTAGAACGAGGCGACCGCCAGGGTATCGGGAATGTAACACTGGTCCACGAACATCATCATGCGCTGGATGATGTCTCGCACCTGGCCCAGCGTGACGATGTTGACGGCGGTGGAGGCCGCGCCCCCGGTCGCACCGACCGGATCGTTGCTGATCGGTGACGGTGCGCCGCCCACCAGAAAATTCGGATGCGGATTCTTGCCGCCGAATATCGTGTGGATCTGCACCACATCACGCTGCCACTGCAGGGCCTCAAGGTAATGAGCCACGGCCATCAGGTTGGCTTCCGCCGGCAGGCGATATTCCGGGTGCCCCCAGTAGCCGTTGGCGAAAATGCCCAGCTGACCGGCCTCGACAAAGTTCTTCACCTTTTTCTGCGTGTCGGCAAAGTAACCGGGACTGGATTTCGGGTAACTGGATATGCTCTGCGCCAGTTCCGAGGTGGCCTTGGGATCCGCGGACAGGGCCGACACGACATCCACCCAGTCCAGCGCGTGCAGGTGATAGAAGTGCATCACGTGGTCGTGCACGTACTGGGCCGCGATCATCAGGTTGCGGATCAGCTGCGCGTTGGGCGGAATCCGGTATCCGAGCGCGTTTTCCACGGCCCGCACCGAGGCGATGCCATGGACCAGGGTGCACACGCCGCAGATGCGCTGGGCGAAGGCCCAGGCATCGCGGGGATCCCTGCCCTTGAGTATGGTTTCGATGCCCCGGACCATGGTGCCGGAGCTGTATGCGCTGGCGATCCGGCCGTCCTCGGACCGTTCCGCCTCGATGCGTAAATGCCCCTCGATGCGGGTGATCGGATCGACTACGACTCGCTCATTCATAGCTGCGCTCCCCTGTGGTTAAGATGCGCACCGGTCTGTGCGCGGGTGACGAAGACCAGCACCCAGTGCATCAGCTTGCCGAAGGGCAGCCAGATCAGCAGCAGGTTGACGCTGAGCACGTGCAGCGCCAGCAGGGTTTCGTAGCGGGCGCCCAGGTGGCTGGCGGCCACGACACCCGTCAGTACGGGCAGGAAGGTGACCACCCAGCTGAAGTAGTCGTCGAAGTGCGACAGGGTGCGCTGCACCGGATTGACGATCCGCCGCACGAGCGCCGCGATCATCGAGCCCAGGGTGACCACGCCGATGCCGAAGATCAGGTTGTTCGGCAGGTGGCCCCAGGACAGCCCGAACAGGTCCTCGATGAAGAGGATGTGCGGTGCGCAGAAGAAGACCACGATGAACAGTCCGATGTGGAACACGTAACCGTTTACCCAGTGGAACAGGGCGCGCTGGGCGAACTCGTGGTCGGGCCACATGCGCCGCCCGATTTCCCGCAAGCCAGCGACGGCCGCCGGGCGGGAGCCGGGCCGCGCCGAGGAGTGTTCCTTCAGCCGGGGAAGCAGGAACAACGAGACCAGCCGCCAGACCGTCCCGAACACGAAAATTCCAATGGCCGCCTGCAGTGCGGGGCCACGTGCGAAATCGAGCAGGTCCATGTTCAAGCCTCCTTGATGCCCTTGCTCTTGCGCGAGCGCGTGTAAGCCGCGCTGGCAGCACCGATGGCAGCACCGGCCACCGCGGCACCGCCGATCCATTTACCCGCGTCACCGATGCTGGTGGACAGGGGCTTGTAGAAACCGCCCTTGTCCCAGAACCCGGGCTCGGAACAACCGAGGCAGCCGTGCCCCGACTGGATCGGGAATGAAACGCCTGCGTTCCACTTCAGCGTGGCGCAGGCGTTGTAGGTGACCGGCCCCTTGCAGCCCACCTTGTACAGGCACCAGCCCTTGCGGGCGCCCTCGTCGTCGAAGCTCTCCGCGAACTGGCCACGCTCGTAGAAGGGACGCCGGTAGCAGCGGTCGTGGATGTTCTCGCCGAAGAATGCGTTGGGCCGGCTCAGGTGGTCCAGGTCGGGGAGCGCGCCGAAGGACAGCACGTAGGACACCGTGCCGGTCATGGCCTCGGGTATCGGCGGGCAGCCAGGAATGTTGATCACCGGGACCTTGATACCCGCGGCCTCAAGCGCCTCGGTGATCGGAACCGCGCCGGTCGGATTCGGATCGGCGTACGGGATGCCGCCGAAGGCCGCGCAGGTGCCGACCGAGATGACGGCGTAGGCGTCTTTTACGGTTTCCGTCAGCATCTGCTTGTTGGTCATGCCGGCGATGGTGGAGTACACCCCGTCCTCGGCGAGCGGCACCGATCCGTCGACCACCACGATGTACTTGCCCTTGTTCTCCTCCATCGCGGCGTGACGCGCCTCCTCGGCGGCGTCTCCCGAGACCGCCTGCAGGGTGTGGTGGTAGTCCAGCGAGATGAAATCGAAGATCAGGTCTTCGAGCGACGGACTGTCGGCGCGCGTAATGGACTCGGTGCAACCCGTGCATTCCTGGAATGACAGCCAGATGACCGACTGCCGTCGGGCTTGCGCAAGGCCCTGGGCGATGGCCTGGGTGGCAGCCGAAGGCAAGGCCATGATACTTGCCGTGTAGGATGCATACTTCAGGAAGGCGCGGCGCGAGACACCGCGGCGCGCCAGCATGTAACCCAGTGATTTGTTATCAGCCATTCGAGGCCTCCTTTGCGTTTTCATCCCGGCTGGCTTCGGCCAGGTCGAGGTGAATTCTTTCGACCGCAGCAGCGATGTCCTCCGCCTGCGAGGCGAGGATCTCAGGTATCGGCGTGATAGCGATCTCCTCCGTTGCCACCTTTCCACCGGCCCCGTAATGCCGGATCCACCAGGCACCCGGGTAAGAGGTTTCACGGACGCTCGTACGCCCGACCACCTCCAGCTCCGCCCTGACCTCCCCTTCACCCAGCAGGTCCCGCAATTCCATGAGATCGGCTTCGGTGAGCGGCAGGCTACGCAGGTCTATGGCGGAGGACTCACCGCGGGCAGCCAGGGCTTCGAGACGTTCGGCGATTTCGGTGAAAACGGCATTCGCCATGCCGGTTTTCAGGTCGGAGTAGCACAGGTCGGAAGCGCCGGGGCTCATGCGGCGAGTTCCTCGGCAAGCAATTCCTCGGCGATTTTAGTGACCAGCGTGCGCGCTTCCGGTATGGCCTTGTGAACCGCCGGCGTTGGCGCAAGTCCCCACTCGGTCGAGCACGGTTGAATCACGATCAGTGCGCGCTCCGGTGGCTGATGGCCCGACAGTTGGGCGGCGGCCAGCAGGTCCGCGACCGCCACCTCGTGCACGGTGGACTTCCGCCCGGACAGCTGGCGGTCCATGTCCGCGTTCCGGAACACGCGAATCTCCCCAGGCTCGGCACCGGTTTCGCCAGCATCGACGACGATGACGGCCGCGGCGCTTTCGACCTCCGGAAGCAGTGAAAGACCCAGCGTTCCGCCGTCCACGATCGATATCCGGGGGAGTCTTTCCGCCCACGGACGCAGGGACTCGACGACATGGACACCGACGCCGTCATCCTGCAACAGGGTGTTGCCGACCCCCATGATCAGAATTGTTCCGGTTCCCTGCGTGGCGGAATTCATGCCAACTAATTGTCTGATTTATATTATGTTTAACTAAAATATACGCCCGCGAAAAACCCCACCTTTCCGTGGGGTGCGTCGTATGTGTTTGATGTCATGGTAATTATTTCGGGGAGTGCTGCATTGACCGAGATCAATTTACTTTGATGCCAATTCTTTTAAAGTCTCACCCGACCAATTCATGCATGATTCACTCAGGAATTAGCCATGTGCCTCGGTGTCCCGATGACCATCGTCGAGCAAGACGGCTTCGTTGCCCGATGCGAAGCACGCGGCATTCAGCGGACAGTCAGCCTGTTCCTGTTACAACACGAGAACCTCCAGCCCGGCGACATCGTCATGGTGCACGTCGGCAACGCCATACAGAAGATGACCGAGGAAGAAGCACGCTCGGCATGGGAGCTTTTCGATGAGATACTGGCCGCTGAAGCAGCACCGAACCCCGGGGAATCCGGCCATGCATGAACTCGCGGTCTGCCAGCAACTGCTGAACCAGGTGGAGCGCCTGGCCGTGGACCGCGACGCCACCGCGGTCGATCGGATCGTCGTCTCGGTCGGGCCCCTTTCCGGTGTCGAGCCACACCTTTTGACCCAGGCCTTCAGCGTGGCCCGGTCCGGCACGCTGGCCCAGCACGCGGAACTGGAGGTTCAGACGGGCCCGATCAAAACCCGCTGCCGGAGTTGCGGGACCGAGAGCCAGGCGAGCGCAAGCCGACTGCTTTGCCAGTCCTGCGGCGGATGGCAGGTGGACGTCCTCGAAGGTACCGAACTCATGCTGATGACCGTGGAGTTGTCCGGCCTGCCCGCCACGCCACGCCACCACGAGACCGAACACGAAGCCGGGCATGCCCGGGGAGTGCAGTGACAATGTGCGATACCTGCGGTTGCTCGATCACCCCTGCCAACGCACACCTGGTCAAGGCGGATGGCAAACTGGAACACACGTCAGACGGCAAGGCCACCGTGGAAGTGCTGACCGCGCTTCTGCACGAGAACGACCACCAGGCCGCCCATAACCGCGAACACTTCGACCGGCACGGCGTACTGGCGATCAACCTCATGTCCTCGCCCGGGGCCGGGAAAACCAGCCTTTTGGAGGCAACCATCGATGCGCTGGGCGAGGAGTTTCGTATCGGCGTGGTGGAGGGCGACCTGGAAACGGAGAACGACGCCCGGCGTATTCGCGCGCGCGGCGTTCCCGCCGTACAGATCACGACCGGACAGGCCTGCCACCTGGACGCGCACATGGTGCACGACGCCCTGCACGACCTGGACCTGGACGACATCGACCTGCTGTTCATCGAGAACGTGGGCAACCTGGTCTGCCCGGCCAGCTTCGACCTCGGGCACCACGCCAACGTCACCCTGCTGTCGGTCACCGAAGGCGACGACAAGCCGTCCAAGTACCCGGTGATGTTCCGGGCGTCGGACCTGGTGCTGCTTTCCAAGTGCGACCTGCTGGAAGTGCTCGGGGATTTCGACCCCGAGGGCGCCGAACGACGTATCAGGGAACTCGCGAACACGGCCCCCGTCCTCCAATCCTCGGCCCGTCAGACAGAATCGCTCGAGCCCTGGTTCGCCTGGTTGCGCGAGATGCATGAACGGCATCGCAGCGGCCAGGCGCTCAACCCCAGGACCCAGCCCGACGGCGCCTCGCTGCACGCGCGAGCCTGATACCATGCCCTCGGCGGGGACGTGGTTGGAGCGGATTCGCGGCCTGTCCCTGCCTGGCTCGGTGCGAATCATGAATGTCTGCGGCGGGCACGAGCGCTCGATTTCCCTGGCGGGACTGCGACGCGCCCTCCCCTCTCAAATCGAGCTCATCCCGGGGCCCGGCTGCCCGGTCTGCGTCTGCCCCGAGGAAGACATTTACGCTGCGATCCGCCTGGCCCAGAAGGACGGCGTCACGCTGGCTGCGTTCGGAGACATGCTCCGCGTACCGTGCAATGCACCGAAATCCGAATGCCGTTCCTTGCAGGAGGCGCGGGCCGCGGGGGCCGACGTGCGTCCCGTTTCCTCCCCCGAGGAAGTGCTGCGCATTGCCGCCGGGAACCCGGAACAAGAGGTGGTGTTTTTTGCCGCCGGTTTCGAAACCACCATCGCGCCGGTCGCGGGACTGGTTGCCCGTGGTCTGCCCGGCAACGTTTCGGTGCTGTTGTCCGGCCGCCTAACCTGGCCGGCGGTGGCCATGCTGCTGGAAAGCGAAGCACCGGGCTTCGATGCACTGGTCGCCCCGGGTCACGTTTCAACGGTCATGGGCCCAGAAGAATGGTCATTCGTGGCCGAGCGACACGGCATACCCGCGGCAGTGGCCGGCTTCACCCCGGAGAGCCTGCTCGCCGCTTTCTATTCGGTGCTGCGCCAACACGCCGAAAACCGCCCCTTCCTGGACAATTGCTACGCCCACGTCGCCAAGCCCGGTGGCAACCCGACCGCTCGGGCGATACTTGACGACACCATGGACGTCACCGACGCCATGTGGCGCGGCGTAGGCGTCATTCCGCGCTCGGGGTTCTCGCTGAAGCCGCAACTGGCCAGCGTGGACGCCCGGGTACGCCACGAGGTCGATCCCGTTGCCGACCGCAAGCGAGCCGGCGAAATGCCGCCCGGTTGCGATTGCGCCCGCGTCGTGCTGGGCAAGATCTACCCAAACCAATGCATCCTTTACGGCCGGGCCTGCACACCGCGGCGCCCCATCGGCCCCTGCATGGTTTCGGACGAGGGCGCCTGCCGTATCTGGTGGTCGTCCGGCGTCCGGGAACCGGAACCTCGCGAGGCGGGCTGAGATGGACGGCCCACGGCAGGGCCAGGACCAGGCCTGCGATATCGTCCTCACCGGCCGAGTACAGGGCGTCGGTTACCGTCCGTTCGTCTACCGGATCGCGCAGGAACTCGGAATCACAGGCTGGGTGCTCAATGGGGCCGGCAAGGTCTACATACGCGCCGAGGGGCCACCGGCGGCCCTTGAACGCCTGCAGGAAGCGCTCGTCGGCCGCGCGCCGCCGCTGGCCAGGCCGGTGTTGTCTTCCTGCAGCGGACAGGACCTGGAGGATTTCGATTCTTTCCAAATACGCGCCAGCGATGACGCAGCGGAACCGGAAATCCACGTCCCGCCCGACCTGTTCACCTGCGACGAATGCCTGGCCGAACTGAGCGATCCCGGGGAACGCCGCCACGGCTATCCGTTCATCAATTGCACCCAGTGCGGCCCCCGTTACACCATCATCACCGAGATGCCCTACGACCGCCCCAACACTTCCATGGCGGACTTTCCCCTGTGTGACGACTGCCGGCGCGAATACGAGGCGCCAGCCGACCGGCGTTTCCATGCGCAACCCCTGGCCTGCGAGAAATGTGGTCCTTCCCTCTCCTGGCACTCGGGCGATGAAAAAGCAGTTGGCAACGAGGCAGCGCTGGAGCGGGCGGTCAGGGCCCTGCGCGATGGCGCCGTGGTGGCAGTCAAGGGCGTGGGTGGTTATCACCTCGTTTGTGACGCGGCGAATGACGATGCCGTGCGCCGCCTGAGAGAACGCAAGCGCCGGCCGCACAAGCCCCTGGCCGTGATGTTTCCGATTCGCGGCGCCGACGGACTCGATGCCGTACGCGAACACACCGAACCCGGCGCATGTGAATCCGGCCTGATCACGGATCCGGCGCGACCCATCGTGCTGGCCCGCCTGGGCGCCGGCTCGAAGCTCAGCCCGGAACTGGCGCCCGGGCTCGGGGAACTGGGCGTTTTCCTGCCATACAGCCCCCTGCACCATCGCCTGCTGGGGAGGTACGACCAACCACTGGTCGCCACCTCCGGCAACCTCAGCGGCGAGCCTGTGCTGACGGACAACGAAGAGGCCGGGCGTCGCCTGGCCGCGATCTGCGACGGATTCCTGCAACACGACCGCCCCATCGTGAGGCCGGCGGATGACCCGGTGTTCAGGGTCATCGCCGAAAGGGCGCAACTGATCCGCCCCGGCCGGGGCATCGCGCCGCTGGAGATCGACCTCCCCGAGGGCCCTCCGGTCCGGCCGACCGTGGCGCTCGGCGGGCACATGAAAAACACGGTGGCCCTGGCATGGGACCGGCGCGTGGTCGTTTCCCCCCATATCGGGGAGCTCGACAGCCCCCGCAGCATGGATATATTTGCAGCCGTGGTCGCCGACCTGCAGCGTCTCTACGGCGTCGAGGCAGGCGCGCTGGTTTACGATGCGCACCCCGGGTACGCCAGTACCCGCTGGGCCGCAAACCAGGACCTGCCATCCACCAGGGTGTTGCATCACCACGCGCACGCTTCGGCCCTGGCCGGTGAGCACCCCGACATCTCCGGGTGGCTGGTATTTACCTGGGACGGCGTGGGCTACGGCGGGGACGGCACATTGTGGGGCGGCGAGGCCTTGCTGGGCGCGCCGGGTCGCTGGAAACGCGTTGCGAGTTTCCGTCCGTTCAAGCTGGTGGGCGGTGACAAGGCCGGCCGCGAACCGTGGCGTTCCGCCGCGGCACTGATGTGGGGCGAGGACCGGCCATGGGATCCCGGGGTGCCCGGGGCGCAACTCGCGGAATCCGCCTGGCGCCACGACACGGGCGTGCATGAAACCTCGGCCGCGGGCCGGCTGTTCGATGCCGCCGCAGCGCTGGTGACAGGCCGCAAATCGGCCAGCTTCGAGGGCCAGGGCCCCATGGAACTGGAGGCGCTGGCCGGCGGAACCGGCAAACCGCTGCCGCTTCCTCTCTCCGAAGATGACAAGGGCATCTGGCGGGCCGACTGGGCGCAACTGCTGACCATGCTGAACGACGAATCGATCGAACCACGTCAGCGCGCCGCCGATTTTCATGCAAGCATGGCGCAGTCCGCCATCGACCAGGCCATGCATCTTGCGACGGGACACCGATTCGAAGCCGTCGGCCTGAGCGGTGGCGTATTCCAGAACCGGGCGCTCAGCGAGGCGATTCGTTCCGGCCTCGCGGCGCGCGGTATCGACGTGCGCCTGCACGAGCGGGTACCGGCGAATGACGGTGGCCTGTGCTTCGGACAGATCATCGAATCGCTCGCCCTTTCCCATTCCGCTGCCGGGGAAGGTATGCTTCGGCCATGATCGACGACCGATACATCGGCCTGGCGCACGGCAACGGCGGGCGCTACATGCGCGAACTGATCGCCGGCGTCTTCGCCCGGCACCTCGCCAATCCCGGCCTGGATACGGAACTCGACGCCGCACCCATGGACCTGGCCAGAGAGGGGGTGCCATTCATCACCACCGACGGTTTCATCGTGCAGCCGCTGGAGTTCCCGGGCGGCAGCATCGGTTCATTGGCGGTCAATGGCACGGTGAACGACCTCGCGGTTTGCGGCGCCGTTCCAAAGTTCCTGTCCCTCAACGCGTTTATCGAGGAAGGGTTGGAAGTCGCGACCCTGGATCGCATCGTCCGCGACCTCGCGCAGGCGGCTGAAACGGCCGGTGTGGCCGTGCTGGCCGGTGACACCAAGGTCGTGCCGCGAGGCGAAGGCGGCGGACTCTACCTGGCCACCACCGGTGTGGGAATCCGGCCGCGCAACTGTGATTACGCCCTGGAACGAGTTCAGGCGGGCGACCGGATCCTCGTAAGCGGCCCGGTGGGGGACCACGGCGTCTGCGTCATGCTGTCCCGCGGTGAATTCGACATCAGCGGAGACGTGGTTTCCGACTGCGCGTCGGTGCTGCCGCTGGCAGCGGCCGCAGCGGACGTTCCGGGTGTGCGCTTCATGCGCGACCCGACGCGCGGCGGGCTGGCTTCCGTGTCCTGCGAGGTCGCAGCGTCCACGGGCCTGACGGTGCGCCTCAGGGAGGCAGCGATTCCGGTGCGCGATCCGGTCGGAATGGTCTGTGAGATGCTCGGCTACGATCCCTATTACCTGGCCTGCGAAGGTCGCGTCGTGGCCTTCGTGGCAGCAGACGATTCCGAGACCCTGCTCGCCGCGTGGCAGGGCCTGGAGGCTGGGCGCGAAGCCGCGATCATCGGCGTCGTGGCCGATGACGGGGACCGCGTCGTGCTGGAAACGGAACTGCTCGGCGAGCGCATCCTGGAAGACCTCGAGGAGGATCCGCTACCAAGGATCTGCTGAACAGGCGAATTCAGTCCAGGTCCATCAGGACCCTCAGGTGAATTTCCACGCAGCGGGCCAGGCTGTCGAGATCGTAACCGCCTTCCAGCATGGAAATGACCCGGAACGCACCCGTGGCCGACGCCAGGTCCACGATCTGCTGGGTCACCCATCTGAAATCGGCATCGGTCAGGCACACGTGCGACATCTCGTCGTCCCGGTGCGCGTCGAATCCCGCCGAAACGAACAGCACCTGTGGCCGGAAGTCCAACAACGCAGGGCGCCATTGTTCGCTGACGGCCGCCCTGAATTCCGCGCTGCCCGCCGAGGCCTCCAGCGGCACGTTTACGCGGTTGGCGGCATTCCCAAGCACGGGGCTGAACGGGTAGAAAGGGTGCTGGAACACGGAACAGAACAGCACCCGGCTGTCATCAGCGAAAATTTCCTCGGTTCCGTTGCCCTGGTGGACATCGAAATCCAGCACGGCAACCCGCTTCAGGCCGTGCTCAGCCAGCGCGTGGGCCACGCCCACGGCCACGTTGTTGAACAGGCAGAAGCCCATGGCTCGGCTGCTTTCCGCGTGATGCCCCGGTGGGCGAACGCAACAAAAGGCCGCATCCGCCTTTCCGCCCAAAACCCGGTCCACCGCCAGGACCGCGGCGCCGGCGGACCGGAGCGCCGCCTGCAGGGAAGCCGGGCTGATGACCGTGTCCTGGTCGAGCCGTGCGTATCCCTGCTCCGGCAGCACTGCGGCGATGCGCTCGAGATGCTCAGGGGTATGTACCCTGAGCAATTGCGGCCACTCCGCCTCGGGCGCTTCCGCCTGCCTGACGACGTCGAAAATGCCGTTCGCCAGCAGCCGGTCCTCGATGGCCGAAAGCCGCCGCGCATGCTCCGGGTGAAACTCCCCGGTGTCGTGTGCGCGGCACTCCGGGTGAGTGATGTAAAGGGTTCTCAATCCGGTTCCAGAATCACTTGATCATGGTCATTATCCGCTGGAAAAGTTGGCGACAGCAATGCCCAATTGAATTAAATTTCGCGCATGAATAAGCACTACCTCAGCTCTCTGTTCACGCCGCGATCCGTGGCCCTTTTCGGCGCGAGTGACCGGGAGGATTCGGTCGGCGGCGTGGTCTTCAAGAACCTCCGGACCTCGGGTTTCAAAGGCGAAATCTACGCCATCAACCCGAAGCGGGCGGAGGTCCAGGGCGTCAAGGCCTATCCCTCTCTCGAAGCCATCGGCGAACACGTCGAACTCGCCGTCGTCGCCACGCCCGCACCCACGATTCCCGGTATCGTGGAATCGTGCGGCGAGCACGGCGTGCGCATGATGCTGATCCTCTCAGCCGGTTTCCGCGAAATTGGCAAGGAAGGCATCAGGCTCGAGGAGCGCGTGGTGGCATTGGCCAGGCGCTACGGCATCCGGCTCATGGGGCCCAATTGCCTGGGCATCCTCCGCCCTGACCGGGGCCTCAACGCAACCTTCGGCCACAACAATGCCCTGCAGGGCAATCTCGCCCTGGTGTCGCAGTCGGGCGCGATCTGCACCGCGATCCTGGACTGGGCGGAAAAGAACGACATCGGTTTTTCCACCGTGGTGTCCACGGGCGTGGCTGCCGACCTGGATTTCGGAGACTACCTCGACTACCTGATCACGGACCCGCAGACCCGGGCGATTCTGCTGTATATCGAGGGAATCAAGAACTCGCGCACCTTCATGAGCAGCCTGCGCGCAGCGGCCCGGGTCAAACCCGTGATTGCGCTCAAGGTGGGGCGCCACGCCGCGGGCGCCGAGGCGTCCATGTCCCACACGGGCGCGCTGGTGGGCAGCGACGAAACCTTCTCTGCTGCGCTTTCACGGTCCGGCGTGCTGCGCGTGGAAACCGTCGGCCAGTTGTTCGCCGCCGCCAAGGCGTTGTCCACCTCGCAATACAAGGGCGCCTCGGAGCGCCTGGTCATCGTCACGAACGGTGGCGGCCCGGGCGTCATGGCGGCCGACCGCGCCGTGGACCAGGGCATCGAGCTGAGCAAGCTTTCTGACGAAACCATCGAGGCCCTGAACGGTGTATTGCCGGGCGTGTGGTCTCACAACAACCCGGTGGACGTCATCGGGGACGCGGAGCCCGAGCGCTACCGGCAGGCCCTGGATATCTGCCTGCAGGACCCGGGCGTGGACGGGGCCATCGTGATCCTGACGCCGCAGGCCATGACCCGGCCGACCGCCGTCGCAGAGGCGGTGATCAGGTCGGCGGAGGCCAGCGCCAAGCCGATCATGACGAGCTGGATGGGCGGCGGGCAGGTCGAAGGGGCGCGGCAACTGCTCAAGAAGGCCCGCATCGCCGATTTCCGCACCCTCGAAAACGCCGTGGATGCTTTTTCCTACATGGCCCGCTACAACCGCAATCAGCGCCTTTTGCTGCAGACGCCGGGCCGGCTGACCCGCGGCATGCCACAACCCGACAGCGAAGGCGCCCGGTTGATCATCGAGGGCGTGCTGACCGAGCAGCGCAATATCCTGACCGAGCCGGAATCGATGGCCGTCCTGAACGCGTTCGGCGTGCCGACGGTGCGTAACGCCGTCGCGCGATCCGCGAACGAAGCCCTCATCATCGCCGAGTCCATCGGCTTCCCCGTCGCCATGAAGGTCCTTTCGACCAACGTGTCGCACAAGTCCGATGCAGGCGGGGTGCGCCTGAACATCAATTCGGCGCACGAGGTCCGTGGCGCGTACCTGCAACTGGTCGAGCAGGTGAGGCGAAATGTTCCGGACGCCGAAATCGACGGCGTGACGGTCGGCAAGATGCATCGCAGCCCGCATGGCCGGGAACTGATGATCGGCATCATCAACGATCCCGTTTTCGGACCGGTCATCAGCTTTGGCAGCGGGGGTACGGCCGTCGAGGTGATGGGTGATTCGGCCATCTCGCTGCCACCGCTCAACCACAGCCTGGCCAGTGACCTGATCAGGCGCACCAGGGTCTCGAAAATGCTGGGCGCGTTTCGCCAGATGCCCGCTGTGGACCGGGACAAGCTCATCGAGGTCCTCTTGCGGGTTTCGACCATGGCCTGCGAGTTGCCCTGGATCCGGGAAATGGATATCAACCCGCTGATCATGGATGAGAACGAAATCGTGGCCGTGGACGCGCGTATCCGCGTCGACTACCCCAAGCCTTCCACGGATCCCTACAACCACCTGGCCATCCACCCCTACCCCACGCACCTGGTGCGGGGCGTTCAGCTGTCTGACGGCACCGATCTCGTCATCCGCCCGATCCGTCCTGAGGACGCGGAAATTGAAGCCAGGTTCATCCGCGAGCTGTCACCGGAAGCCAAGTATTTCCGGTTCATGAACACGCTGCAGGAACTCAGCCAGGAAATGCTGGTGCGCTTCACCCAGATCGACTACCACAACGAGATGGCGCTGATCGCGGTCGCATACGGCGACGACGGCGAAGAGCAGGTCGGGGTTGCCCGGTATACGACCAACCTGGACAAGGAGAGCTGCGAATTCGCCATCGTGGTCTCCGACCGCTGGCAGGGCAAGGGCATCGCTCACCTGCTGATGCAGAACCTGATGGACTGCGCCCGCGACCGGGACCTGTCACGGATGGAGGGCCAGGTGCTGAGCAACAACCACCGGATGCTGCAACTCGTGGAGTCGCTGGGCTTCCAGGTTCGGAGCGACCCGGACGAACGCGGCGTCAAGCTGGTCGAGACACGCCTGCACAAGGCGAACTGACCCGTCCAAGACGGCGCCCCGGGACGCCGGGAGCGACGACTGACAAGCCCGCTTGGAAGCGGGCTTTCAGGTAGTATTGTGTGATCCTGGACGCAGGCCATGACGCGCCGCCGCTGAACCCGCAATGCCGACTGCCACACACCGCGGACTATTCACGCTTCGAGCCTTCCTTGCGCTGCTGCTGTCGTTCTCCTCCACGCAGGCGTCCGAGACGCTGCAGGTCGAGCAGATCACCGAGGGACCCGCTCACCATTTCTTCGGCTACATAGGCCATGTAATGAATATCCCGTGGAACGGATCGGAGCGCTACCTGCTCGCGCTGCGCTCCCCGTTCATGGACCACCTGCCCGAAGGCCACGAACCGGCCGACGTCGTGCTGATCGATACGAATAACGGCTACGCGGTGACCAAGGTGGACGAGTCCCGCGCATGGAACCCCCAGCAGGGCACGATGCTCTACTGGAATCCGCTGAAGCCCGATACGCAGTTTTTTTTCAACGACCGCGACACGGATACAGGCCAGGTCTTCGCGGTGCTGTTCGACATCGAAACGGGAGGGCGTATTCGCGAATACCGGTTTGAAGACCACCCCGTCGGTAATGGCGGGGTTATGCAGGGGGGCGGCTGGTTCGCCGGCATCAACTACGCGCGCATGGCCAGGCTGAGGCCGGTGACCGGGTACAGGGGCACGACGGACTGGACCGAAGGAGTGCTGCACCCGAAGGATGACGGCGTGTTCAAGGTGAACACGAATACCGGCGAGGCCTCGTTGATGGTTTCGTTTCATCAACTGGCCGGGCTCATACGAAACACGGAGTCGCACGTGGACGAACTGGCCCTGTTCATCAATCACACGCTCTGGAACCGTGAAGGCGACCGCCTGTTCTTTTTCGCCCGGGCCGGCTGGACCGACAGCGACCGTTATCCGCGCGTCAATGTTCCCTTTGTCGTCAATGCCGACGGCACCGGGCTCAGGAGACTGCCCGCTTTCATCGGCGGACACCCGGAATGGGACTTCGGCCATCGCATGATCGGCGCCCTGGACGGTCGGCAGGTCATCTACGACGTGGATCGAAGCCTTGTGGTCGGACAACTGGGTAACTCCGAGATTTTTCCCAATCCCGGTGGCGACATTGCGCTTTCACCCCGGGGTGACTGGTTCGTCAACGGCCACAAGGACCGGAAACTGGCCATGAATTTCTACACTTTCTACCAGCGCTCAACCGGAATACACCTTCGTTCGCGAGGTTTCGATATCGGACCCTGGCTGACCGGCGACCTGCGCCAGGATCCCTCGCCCGCCTGGAACAGGAGCGGCAATATGCTGCTGGTACCTGGCCTCGTGGGCGAAGACGAGCCGACCCGGCAACTGTTCGTCATCAGGCTGACGGCGGACGAGTGACAAGGACAGCAGGAAGATGAATCCCACCCGAATCATGAACCGGACTGTCGCCACGGCATTGGCGCTTGGAACAGGCCTGCAGGCGGTGCAGGCCGGTGAACTGTTCAGTGACGATTTTTCCAATCTGCCGCCGAGACTGCTTTCAGCACCGGTCAAGGAACTGACCAACGCAATCCAGGAGTACCACTACCTGGCGCACCGGGGGGTGGATACGCGGCCGTGGCAGAAAGTGATCTGTCACGACGATGCCTGGATCGCTGGCGACGAAGCGGGCCGGCCTTACCTGGAGCAGCATACGATCCACGAAATGCCCAATCTCTGGAACCCCATGATGATGGTAGGTGACGCCGAGTGGTCCGACTACACGGTCGAGGCCAGGGTCAGGCCACTTTTGCTGTCCGACATGGCCGGGGTCGTGTTCCGCTACCGGACCAACCGGCACTATTACCTGTTTGGGCTGCGCGGCGGCGATACCGCGTTCCTGACGTTGCGCCTGCCATTCGAAAAGGAATACCGGCAGGCCGAGTGGAGGGAACTGGCGACGGCGGCGTTCGACTACGACACCGACACCTACTACGCGCTCAAGGTGGAGAACGACGGCGCCAGGATGGTCGCTTCAATTGACGGACACGTTATCCTGGAGGCGAGCGACGAAGAGATCCTGAAGGGCAAGGTTGGAGTCACCGCCAATATTCCGGCGCGTTTCATGGAGTTTTCCGTGACAACGTCCGAAGCGACCGGACAGGCAATCAACGGCCGCATGGCAAAACGCGAGGCCGAACTCGAGCGCCTGCGCGCCGGAAACCCGGCGCCGAAGCTGTGGCGGAAGTTCGACCTGGGCCCGTGGGGCGCCGGCCGCAACGCGCGATTCGGCGACCTGGACGGTGACGGCCGGATCGACATGCTGATCGCGCAGAACTCGCGCCACGCCTATCGCAACGCCTTTGCCCACATCAGTTCCCTGGCCGCTTTCACGCTGGACGGCGAGTTGCTCTGGACCCTGGGGCGGCCGGATCCCTACAACGACGTCATCGCCCACGACACGCCCTTCCAGGTCCACGACATCGACGGCGATGGTGCACATGAAGTCGTCATGGTTCGCGATTTCAGGATCCAGGTCCTCGACGGCAAGACTGGCGAACTGGAGCAGTGGGCCTGGATGCCGAAAGCCCCGGCGGACAACAGGCGCAGGCCGTATGAACGGGAGGTGGGCGACTCGATCGCATTCCTCAACCTCAGCGGCGACGCGCACCGGCGCGAGATCCTGATCAAGGACCGTTACCGCACGTTCTGGGTGTTCAATAACAAGCTCGAGCAACTGTGGAGCGGCCAGGGACAACTGGGCCATTACCCGTATCCGCAGGACATCGACGGCGACGGTCTGGACGAAACCATCATGGGTTTCACCCTGTGGGACGACGACGGCACGAAACTCTGGAGTCACGCCGACGCGTACCAGGACCACTCGGACGGCATCGTCATGGGGAATTTCTCGGGTGATCCGGACGGCCCGGTCCGGATCTATTCGTGTGCGAGCGACGAGGGATTCATCCTGTTCGACATCGACGGCAGCGTGCGCAAGCACGTGCGCCTGGGGCACGCCCAGACGCCGAGCATCGCCAACTACCGCGCGGACATCCCGGGCCTGGAACTGATGAACATCAACTTCTGGAAAAACCCCGGCATCGTGACCTTGCTCGATCACAAGGGCAACATCATCGAACAGGCGGAGCCGATCCACACGGGCAGCCCGATGCTGCCGGTCAACTGGCGGGGCGACGGCGTGGAGTTCGCCATGCTTTCGGCCAATGTCACCGAGGGCGGCATGATCGACGGTCACCTGCGCCGCGTGGTCATGTTTCCGGACGACGGCCACCCGGATTACGCATTCACCTCGCTGGACGTTACCGGCGATCAGCGGGACGAAATCATTGTCTGGGACCAGGAAGAAGTCTGGATTTACACGCAGGACCGGCCGTTTCCTGGCGAGAGGATCTACGCTCCCCGAAGAAACCCGGAATACAACGAGTCGAACTACCGGACGACGGTGTCGATGCCGGGGTGGGAAGAGACGCGGCGGCAGGAGACAAAGCCCGCCGAAGGAGTGCTGCGGGGCAGTATCCCCCCAAATGGTGTAGTCGCGGAGCGACTCTGATTAGAAGCAAGGGCAACGGTCGGGATTACAGGCTACATCCGTGTGGCCTGCCCTTCGGGCTCGCTTCGCTCATTCAAATTCGCTCCGGTCGAATTTGTCGAACCGCATTTCGGGGGGCTATCCCCGCAAATTCTGGCGTCGCGTAGCGACTCGAGTTAAAGCGAAGCGGCCACCGCTTCGCACCGCGCGAGGGTTCTCTTCCCGACCGAATCCAACAAATGAAAAACCCGCCGGAAGGCGGGTTTGTCATTTGGCGGAGAGGGAGGGATTCGAACCCTCGAAGGGCTTTTGACCCTTACTCCCTTAGCAGGGGAGCGCCTT
>JABAHR010001056.1_pt4 | contig 18024 bp, 21 predicted proteins | sample 7062101 | NCBI WGS metagenome assembly JABAHR01 (sample SAMN14534553, study PRJNA622989) | marine sediment metagenome | biome: marine biome [ENVO:00000428]; feature: marine pelagic biome [ENVO:01000023]; material: deep marine sediment [ENVO:00002113] | place: India: Gulf of Kutch | collected... | reverse complement strand
GACGTCGATGCCGACGAGCAAGCCGCCGTCCGTCGCCGGGCCCGTTGTGATGGCGCGCCGCTGATCCTCGCCGAGTTCTCTATGCTGGGAATCCACGGTCGTGGCTGCGCCTCTTCATCTGATTCAATTCGACGCCGCTCCGCCAGCGGCCGACCCGGACGACTGCGCGACGAGCCGCCTTCCTGCGAGGTTCGCGCTGCACCGGCCTTGCGGGCCGGCTTCCCGGCGCGCGGGGGAGATACCTCGTCACGTAGCGCCCGTCGTTTGCCGGCGCTCGCGAACTGCCTCGTTCGGCCACGGTCGCGCTTTTGGACAGCAGGCTAGCCCCGTTCGGGCAATGCGATCTTGATCGACGTCAAGATGGGGGTTGGGAGCCCTCGCGTGGCACGTCCGCACCGCCGGCCTCGCCAGCGGTGGCGAAACAGCGGATGCTACCGCTGCCGATGGGAGACCATGGGCCGATCTCGGGATACCGTTCCGAGCAGATGACGTGCGCGCCATCGCTCGCGCAGTGCTGCAGCTCGAAGTAGTCGGGATCCTCGTTGAACAGCGAGCTCACGTGAACGTTGTCGGTATCGGCAACGACGATGTTCATTGCCCGCACGTAGCGTGTTCTCGAGACGATCACGGGTAACGCCCGCGCGAGCGCTGCGCCGAAGTCTCCCTTATCGAAACGCTTGACGTAGTTGAAGACCTTCTCGGCACCGATACGTCCGTGCTCTCTGATTCGTACGCCCCGAAGCTCGCCGTTGAATGCGAACACGTAACGGCCGTCGAAAAACGGCATGTTGTTCTGCACAGAGATACCCTCGTCGCGATATGCGCTGCGCGCGTGCGCAACCAACAGACGGCTCACTGGGAAGCGCTCTAGGTCGTCGAGCCAAACCGGCTCGATGGTCCGATACAGCCGCCAGGCTCCGTCGTCGAGCCACGCGCAGCCCCAGCCGTGGCCCTGGTACTCCTTGCTCTCCCGGGAAAGCCGCGCGAACGCACGCAGGTGGGGCCGCATATCGACAGCGCTCTCCGCCATCACGCACAGAAGCCGGCACACCGCTTTGCCGTCCTGACCTCAGACCGGATGCAGCCCCGGGAATTCCAGCCCGGTGGTTTCGTCGAGTCCGAACATGATGTTGAAGCACTGCAGCGCCTGACCCGCCGCACCCTTCATCAGATTGTCGATGGCGCTCAGGACGACCACTCGATTCGAATCGGGATCGCGCTCGAAGCCGATGTCGCAGTAGTTGCTGCCGGCGAGAATCTTGGGCTCGGGGTAGCGGTAGATGCCGCTGCGCTCCTTGACGATGCGCACGAAGGGTTCGTCACGGTAATGCTCTCGATAGAGCCGCCAAAGCGCCTTTTCGTCCATCGGCTGACTCAAGAACACGTGGCACGTGGCCAGGATGCCCCTGACCATTTCGATGGACGTGGCCGAGAAATGGACATCGCTCGTGCCGAGCTCTTGCATGATTTCCGCGACGTGTCGATGGCGGGTCGGGCGGTAGGAGCGTACCGCGCCGCTGCGCTCGGGGTGGTGCGTTGCCTCGGAGACGCGATTGCCGCCTTCGCTGGAGCCCGCCTTGACCTCGACGATCGCTTGCTTGGCAATGCCCGCTCTATAGAGCGGCGCCAACGCGAGCAGTGTCGCAGTCGCATTGCAACCCGCCGCGGCGACCCAGCGCGCCCGACGAATCTTCTCGCGGTGAAGCTCCGGTATCCCGTAGACGAACTCGTCCAGGAGCTCCGGCCGCGGGTGGGAATGCCCGTACCAGCGCGGGTAGTCGTCGGTGCGCCGCAGGCGATAGTCGCTCGACAGATCCACCAAACGCTCGGTCACCCCCTGAAAGAGATCGATCTGGGATAACCCCTCACCGTGGGGAAGGCACGAAAACAGCGCGTCGCAGGGCTCGAGGTCGCCGATGGAGCAGAACTTGAGCGAACTCACCCGCCGCAGATTGGGATGGGCATTCTGGACGAACTTACCGGCCAACCGCTCCGAGGTAACCTGCCCGACCTCGACGTCGGGATGAAAGAGCAGAAGGCGCAGAAGCTCTCCCCCCGTGTAGCCCGAGCCGCCGACGATCGATGCGCGGATCAACGAGCGGCCACCTCGAGGACATAGTCGACGATGCGATCGGGAATGTTGACGCCGGTGGTATCGATGCTGTTCTTGAATTCCATCGTGTAGTTGACTTCGTTGACCAGCAGCCCACTCGCTGTTTCGAACAGATCGACAGCTACGACACCCCCGCCAACGGCATCGGCAGCACGCAGCGACAGCTCTGCGATCTCGTTGCTCACCGGACAGTTCGTTGCCACGCCCCCGCGCGCGGTATTCGTGATCCAGTGATCGGAGGTACGATAAATGGCGGCGATACACTCGTCGCCGATCACGAAGCTGCGGATGTCACGCCCACGTTTCGCGACATAGCGCTGAATGTAGAAGATCGAATGGTGATAGCTTCCGAGTATGCTTTTGTGCTCGAGAATCGACTCTGCCGCCTCGCGGTCGTTAACCTTGGCCAACAGACGCCCCCACGAGCCGACCGCCGGTTTGAGCACGACCGGATAACCAAGCTCCTCGATGGCGTCCAGTGCCGATGACTCGGTGAACGCGATGCGCAGCTCCGGCTGCGGCACGCTGTGCTCGGCGAGGGCGACGGATGTCAGAATCTTGTCTCCACAAAGCTGGGCGACACCGGATCGGTTGACACAGCGTATGCCGACGCTCTCGAGCAGCCGCAGCGCGTGCATCGCGCGCGAGTGATTGATGCACCGCTCGAGCACGATGTCCACCTCGGGCTGGCGGTGAAGATCGAAAACGAGCACGCGATCGTCGAGCATGACGATCTCTACGCCAGGGCGCTTGCCGAGCTCGTCGAGAAGCAGTTTCTCGTCTTTGCGGATGAGAGAATGCAGGAATCCGATCTTCACTCGCCCCAGTCTTCCTCGGTTTCCGGCGCTTCACCGAGCTTGGCGGGATTGGTCTCGAGAACCTCGAGCTCCGTACCGCAGTCTTCGCACTCGAGCAGCTCACCGACGACGAGGTCGGACGACAGTGACACCTCGGCAGCACAGACAGGACACTCGGCCATTTCAATCCTCCCAGACGCTAATTCATTATCGTAACAGAGCACGGTTTCGCAGCGCCGCGCCTGCGATTATGATGCAAAGGAAATCCTGGCTTCCAGCCCTGCGGCGGCGTGATCGGGAACTTCTGCGATGATTTTCCGGTCCATGCTGAGAGGGCGTCGTCACCTGAGGTAGACATGGGTATGGCAATCGGCAATCGGCTTCCAATCGCCAGCGACGGGCGCCGCCGTCGCCGCTTCATCTCGCGCGCACGCCGTTTGCTGCTCGCGTCATGGTTGGGGCTGCCCCTCATGGCGGCCGGACAGCGCAGCGCGCGGGCGCAGCCCAAAGGCGATCACGCCCCGGATTTCACCATGACACTGTTTCGACCCCGGTCACAGGGTAACGCCGGTACCGTGCGCTTGTCCGATCTACGGGGCAGGGTGGTGGTGCTCAACTTCTGGGCAGCGCTGTGCCCGCCCTGCCGCATAGAGATGCCCGAATTCGAGCGGTTTCACCGCGAGTTCGCCGATCGTCTCAGCGTGTTGGGACTGGATGTGGGTGAGCTGACGGGCCTCGGTTCACACGACGATGCCAAACGCCTGATCGATGAGCTCGACATCACGTATGCGGCCGGCTTCAGCGACGATACGAATCTGCTCAACGCGTACGGCGTCATCGCCATGCCGACGACGGTGTTCATCGGAACCGACGGTCGCGTCTACGAGAAGTGGAGCGGGCCGCTTAATCACGAGATGCTCGTCACCATGACGAATGAAGCGATTGAGCGGTAGGGCGGTCGCTACGGCACGCCAAGGATAGCAAGCGGGTGGCGCCGCGCAACGTTGCACGGCCGCAGGCGGACGGAGAAGCACGATGTTGAGGGTACTGGCAGCACTGCTCGCGGTTATGGGCTGCAACCTGGCCGGCGCGGCGGTTCCCGCCGACTGGCGGATTGAATGGCCCAAGACCGATTTCGAGAAGACCAGCGTCGCTTTCAGCGAGATCATCAGTGGCGGCCCGCCCAAAGACGGAATTCCGCCCATCGACGATCCCCAGTTCGTGTCCGTCGACGAGGTGGATGACCTACCAGACACTGAACCCGTCATCGGTCTTACGATCGACGGCGAGATGAAAGCCTATCCGCTGCGCATACTGATGTGGCACGAGATCGTGAACGATGTGGTGGGCGGCGTGCCGGTGACGGTCACGTTCTGTCCGCTGTGCAACGCCACCATCGTCTTCGATCGCCGCGTGGGGGAGCGGGTGCTCGATTTCGGCACGACCGGAAAGCTGCGCAACAGCGATCTGGTCATGTGGGACCGTCAAACCGAGAGCTGGTGGCAGCAGGCGCTCGGCAGAGCGATCGTGGGCCACTACACGGGTACCCAGCTTGCTTTCGTGCCGAGCCGGTTGGAGAGTTGGTCGAACTTCAAGACGCGCGCCAACCCCAGCGCCCGGGTGCTCGTCCCCAGCACGCCGTCGCTGCGTGCGTACGGGCGCAACCCGTATGCGGGCTACGACAGCGGCTTCCCGTTCCTCTACCGCGGCACGCTGCCTGAGGGCATCGAACCGCTTGCTCGCGTGGTGACGTTGGAGGGCCGGAAGGAAGCCTGGACTCTCGAGCTACTGCGTGAGAAGGGCAGCATCGTGACCGACGACGGCGTGCGGCTGTCGTGGACGCCGGGCCAGAACAGCGCCCTGGACACCAGCCGCATCGCGCAGGGTCGGGACGTCGGCAACGTCACGGCGGTCCGCGACGGCCGGGACGTGGTCTACTTCGTTGACTTTGCCTTCGTTTTCCACGCGTTCGCCCCAGACGCGCCTCTGCATCGGTAGCGAACTGCCCGGTCGCCGGTTCGCCGGGCGGCTGATCCGTTCCGGGGGGCGAGCAATAAGCCGTGTCAAATGAGCGCCTTACGGAACGATCGGGCGGCGCGGCCTAGTGGGCCAGCGTTCCGTCCACGCCGAGACGTTTGTGCATGAGCGGGCTGGTGGTGGTGTATTGCAGCCGCTGCTTGGCTTCGGGGTCGAGGTGGCGCTGGATCGCGAAAGCGGCCAACGCCGCTTCGTGAAAACCGCTGAGGATGAGCTTCTTCTTCCCGGGGTAGGTATTTATGTCGCCCACGGCAAAGACGCCGGGCATGTTGGTCTGGTATGACTCGGTGCTCACCACGATCTGTCGCTTGTCGATCTCCAGACCCCAATCGGCGATCGGCCCCAGGTTCGGCGAAAGACCATAGAAGACCAGCAGCTCGTCGAGGGGGACGGCCTCCCGACGGGGTGGGTCGTCGAATGAGGCGACATTGACGCCGATCAGCCGACCGTCGGCTTCCTCGAGCCCCGTCACCCGCCCGATGAGGTAGGCCATACCACCGTCCGCCGTCGACGCGAGCCGCTTCATTCTGTCCACTGACGCCGGCGCTGCACGGAACTCCTCTCGACGGTGCACGAGCGTAATCGTCTCCGCAACACCGTGGAGCTCGAGCGCCCAGTCGAGCGCCGAGTCGCCGCCACCGAGGATGACGACGCGCTTACCGGCGTACTTTTGCTTGTCGGTAACTTTGTAGTTGAGATTTACGCCCTCGTAGCGCTCGGCCTGGCTGAGACGCAGCGGCCGCGGCAGGAAAGCGCCAAGACCGGCGGCAATGACGGCCGCGCCCGTATCGAAGGTGATGCCCTTGTCCGTCGCGATCCGCAGCCGGCCGTTCTCACGCGTCTCGAGCAGCGTCACCTCTTCCCCAAGGTGAAAGTGCGGTCCGAAAGGCTCGATCTGCTTCGCCAGGCGGTCGATCAGCTCCTGCGCACCGACGACCGGCAGCGCCGGGATATCGTAGATCGGCTTCTCGGGGTAGAGCGCCGAGCATTGGCCGCCGATTTGCCGCTGAGCGTCCACCACGTGGGCTTCGATGCCGAGAAGACCCAGCTCGAAAACCTGGAACAACCCGCAGGGCCCGGCACCGATGATGACGACGTCCGTTTCGATGGTCACAACGTGCAGTCCGACGCTCTTGGTATCCCTATGCGGACAGTGAGACGCTGACCTGCCCGAATGGCCCGAATTCGGCGACCACCTCATCGCCCGCCGCGATGGGCACCGGACGTCCGCAGACGCCGGTGGTTACGATGTCACCGGGCGCAAGTCCCTGCCCGCGCAGCCGGTGCGCATTGGCTATCCACGTCAGCGCCGCGCGGGGATCGCCGAGCACGTCGCTCCCACTCCCGCGGGCTGCGACGTCGCCATTGACCGTTACCGATACCTCATGCTGGGCCAAGTCAACGGCACGCCAGTCGCTGGCCACCGCCGGCCCGAGAACGAAAAGGTGTGCGCAGGCATCGTCGGCAGCAAGCTGCGGCGCCCCCGCCGCCGTGAAATCGGCGAAGCGGGAATTGGGCAGCTCTATGGCGATGTGCAGCGCCTCGACGCAGCGCATCACCTCCTGCTGCTCATAGCGCGTCTCCGTGGGGGGCAGCGCGCTGCCGAGCACGAAGGCGAACTCGGCTTCGGCGACACGCATACGGTTGCCCGCTATCGACAGGACCGCCCCGCTCCGATGAAGCTTGGATGCGAACAGCCGTCCCGCCAGCGGACCGTCGACATTGATATGGCGTTGGCCGGCTTCGCTGGTGGCGGCTATCTTCCAGCCTACCACCCCCTCCCCGCACACCTCGGCTAGCGCCGCCTGCACGGCATAGCCCTGCTCCTCGGACAGCGGCCGACAGCTCTCAGGCAGCTCCTCCATAACGGTGCCGGCACACCAGTGCCGCCAGAGCAGCTCCGCAGCCTGTCGCGTTTGCGCTTGTTTCATCGGGTTCCGCCGATCTTGCTCACCACCGAGCTTGCCGCGCCTCTTGGCTCAATCATCTCCGCGAAGCCCCCTCCACGCCGCCCGCAGCAGAGCGCGTACGGGTTGGCCCCATACTACGGTCAACGCACCGCACCCAGCAAGACGTCCCCGGTTCGGTGCCGCGGCGCCCACTTGCCGCCCGGGGCCTCGGGTGGGATGACACAGCGCGCCTGTCGGCGCAGCGGCCGGCACGTTGCCTGAGCGCGCACCGATGCGGCATCGCCATGCCGCTCTGCACCATGCCTAGCGGGCCGTGTAGCCGGCATCGACGCTCACCAGCGAGCCGGTTACGTAGCTCGCGTCCTCGGAAGCGAGAAACACCACCACCTTGGCAATCTCGCTCGGGTCGGCGAGGCGTTTCATCGGGATGGTCCGCTCGGCCAAATCCCGCAGTTCATCGGGCGTCGGTGGTCGCGCACGCCCATATCGCAGCATCGGCGTGTCGACTTCCCCGGGGCACACCGCATTGACGCGGATTCCGTCCTCGGCGTGGTCGAGTGCCATCGCCCGCGTGATCTGGTGGACGGCTCCTTTGCTCGCGCAGTACGCGAGCACACCGGACGCGCCCACGTTTCCCCAAATCGAGCCAAAGTTGACGACGACGCCTGCACCCTGGCGTCGCATGGGGGCGACAGCCGCACGCGACATGAAGAATACACCGTTCACGTTTACGTCCATTACTTCGCGCCAAGCGTCGTCGGTCGTACCCCTGGCATCACTGCGAAAGATAATCCCGGCGGCGTTGACCAGCACGTCGAGGCGGCCGTGACGCTCGATGACTTCGGCCACCGCGGCGTCGCAGAAACCCGAATCGGAGACGTCGCCGGCGATGACTTCGCCGACACCGATGTCGCGTGCGACCTCCGCCGCCAACTCTGCGTTACGGTCGACAATCACGACGCGCGCTTGCCGGTGCGCGAACTCGCGCGCCGATGCGGCGCCCATCCCTGACGCACCCCCGGTGAGCAACACGATCTTGCCGGCGAAACTCATGGCGGGTTATGACTGCACGGGAGTGCGGGAACCGGGGACACGCCGACTGAGTCGTGCGCTGGCGACCCCTCGCGCCGCGCCTGTTACGCTTTCGGTCTGGCGGCCTCCACCCGCTGCACGGGCAGCAGGGGGAGAAGCTCGAGTCCCGGCGGCGCCCCGTTGGTCCTCTCCAAGCGCGGCTGTGAAGCGCGAGCCCTGCTGGCGCTCGTGGCGCCGGACTCGGCTTCAGCACGGCATTCGAGTCGCGCCACGAGACTGGCCCCCAAGCACGCGAACAACACGCCGTTGACGAAGAAGGCGAGGCACGACAGCCCGAGCTCGTAGCTGACGATCACCCCCACCCAGAACATGGCGAAGAAAGCCCCGACGCCCAGCATCGGATAGATGAGCCTGTCGTTACCGTACATCTGCACCTCCCGATGTTTGCTCTTCGCCATCCACCCTCCCCGGGCCTCGTCGCCGCGACGCCCGGCACGTCCGGTCGCGGATGGCGGGCCTCCAGCCAGGACCTCGACGCTGCGCGGTGCCGCCCGCGCAAGCGTACTCAGTCGAGGCCTTGCATATACGTCGCGAGCGCCTTGATCTGCGACCCCGAGAGGCGGAACGCGATGTCGTTCATGATGGCGTTGGTCCGCTCACCCGATTTGTAGGCGAGCAATGTGCTCTCGAGATAAGCCCCGTGCTGACCCGCGACACGCGGATACTGCGGCGGGATGCCACTGCCCGTCGGACCGTGACAGCTCATGCACGCAGCGATCTCCATGGGGCGGTAGCCGCCACGAAAGATTCTCTCCCCTTCTCGAGCCAGCTCCTCATTCGCCTCCGAGACCGTCCCCGGCGTCGCGCTCTGGCTGGCGTAATAGGCGTCGAGGTTGCGCATATCCTCGTCGGACAAGGGAACGGCCATCCCGGCCATGATGGCGTTGTTCGCCCGTGCTCCTGACTTGAAGGCGGCGAGCTGGGCGGCGATGTAACCGGGAACCTGTGCGGCCAGCTTCGGGTTGTTGGGATCGGCGCTGTTGCCGTCGGCACCGTGGCAGGCGGCGCACGCCTGGGCTTTCGCCTGGCCGGCTTCGGGATCCCCGGCCGCCCGTGCGGCCGTCGCGACGACGGCCAAAAGCGATGCTGCGGCGACGAGAGACGGGAAACTCCTCATGCGTTGACTCCTCACGCTCCTGGTGTAACGGGGGGCTGGCGCGCCCAGCGCTGCGGGGCACCGACGGCAGACGGCTCGTATAGCCGATTTCCCTTTAAGCGTCAAATACACGCCTGCCCCGATCCGCGGGTGGTGGGCCCCGCCCACCGACGCCTGGCAGCCCAGCCGGACAACCGCCATAATGCCTGCGCCCGTGAGAGCCGAGCGTGCGGGGCGAGGGCAAATCGATAGTCATGCAAGACAGGGGCTGCGGTCGACGTAGCGCACGAACGCACTCGGCGGCCGCCGGTACCGAGCTTTTGCGCTGAGGGCGGGACGGGCCGCACAGAAACCATCGGCCACGGCTCAACGCGGACTGCCATTCACGGAGCAGCCCGGACCCGGACGAGCAGGCAGCGACCGGCGCGGCCGCGAACACGCCGGCCCAGCTATTGGGGGGCCCGGTGCCTCCACGGGGAAGAGCCAGTAATGCAGACCGAAGGCCCCAATTTGCGGGCGGCGCGATTTCTGACCAGCGCCCACACGCCAGCGCAGTGGCCCGCCGACACAGGCTGCGAGGTGGCATTCGCCGGTCGCTCGAATGTCGGTAAGTCGAGCGCACTCAATGCCATCCTGGGTCACCGGGGGCTTGCGCGCACGAGCAAGACCCCCGGCCGCACCCAACAGATCATCTTTTTCGCCATCGACCGCGAGCGGAGGCTCGTCGATCTGCCCGGATACGGCTACGCCAAGGTCCCCGAGGCGGTGCGCCGGCACTGGGGCCGCACGGTGTCGCGTTATCTCGGCTCGCGACGCAGCTTGCGCGGCGTGGTCGTGGCCATGGATGCGCGGCGGCCAATGACAGAGCTCGATGTACGCATGCTCGAATGGAGCCTGGCGCACGGTCTTCCTTCCCACATCCTGCTCACGAAGTCCGACAAGCTCTCCCGCGGACAAGCGGCGGCGACTCTGCAGCGCCTCGGCCGCGAGCTGTCGGGGCGCGGACACGTTTCCGTCCAGCTCTTCTCCGCCCGCACCGGGCTGGGCGTCGAGAGCGCCCGCGACATCGTCACCGCCTGGCTGGCACCCGAGGACGCCGGTGTGTTTCAGCAGCAGCCTGCGGGCGGAAAAGGCAGCGGGCAATAAAAAAGGCCCCGGGAAAAAGGGGAGGAGTCCCCGGGGCCTATGACAATGTACGATCTCGGCTCGCACCGAGATCCCCGCTCAGGGAGGAGGAGCGGGAAAGACGACACTCCATGCCGTCTCTTCGAAGTATAGACCACCGGGCGCGGCGTTGGTTCCCCGCCCGAGCGAGCGCCCGCGCCTTGCCGCCGGCGACCCCGCCCCGAGCGGCGCCGGTACGAAACTTCTCCTACGAGTGTGCCTGCGCCCAGTTCTCACCGACACCGGTGTCGACGACCAGCGGCACGGCGAGCTGCGCCACCCCGCTCATCAGCCCAGCGACCTTGTCCCGGACGGTCTCCACCGCCGCTTCGGCCACCTCCAGCACCAGCTCGTCATGCACTTGAAGGATGACGCGTGCGTCGACACCGCTTTCGGCGATCCAGTGATCGACCGCCAGCATGGCCATCTTGATCAGATCGGCCGCGGTACCCTGCATCGGGGCGTTGATGGCAGTGCGTTCGGCGTACTGACGGCGGCTGAAATTGCTGGCATTGATGTCCGGAACGTAGAGTCGGCGTCCGAACAGGGTCTCCACGAAACCCCGTTCGCGCGCGGCGGCGCGGGTGCTGTCCATGAACGCCCTCACACCGGGATAACGGGTGAAGTAGAGCTCCACGTACGCCTGTGCGCTCCCTCGATCTATGCGCAACTGGCGGGCAAGGCCGAACGCCGACATGCCGTAGATCAGGCCGAAGTTGATGGCCTTGGCGGAGCGCCGCTGTTCGTCGCTCACCTCCTGCGGCTCGACACCGAACACTTCGGCCGCCGTCGCGCGATGCACGTCGTGCCCTTGGGCAAAAGCGTCCACCAGGCCCTCGTCGCCGGAGAGATGGGCCATGATGCGCAGCTCGATCTGCGAGTAGTCCGCTGAAAGCAGACGGTACCCGGGCTCCGGCACGAACGCCTCCCGGATGCGCCGGCCTTCGGGGGTGCGCACGGGTATGTTCTGCAGATTTGGATCAGACGAAGCAAGCCGGCCGGTCGCTGCCACCGCCTGGTGGTACGACGTATGAAGGCGGCCCGTACGCGGATTGATCAGCTCCGGCAGCTTGTCCGTGTAGGTCGACTTGAGCTTCGCCAAGGCGCGATGCTCGAGAATCAGGCGCGGCAGCTCGTAGTCCACGGCCAGGTCCTGCAGCACACTCTCCGCGGTCGACGGCTGACCTTTGGGCGTCTTTTGGGTGACGGGCAGCGCCAGGCGCTCGAAGAGTATCTCCTGAATCTGCTTTGGCGCGAGGCGATGTTGAAAACCGCCCCAGCCTCCTTGTAGGCGTGTTCCTCGACCTCGACCAGCCTTTGGCTCAGCTCCTGGCTCTGCCGGCGCAGCATCTCGCCGGCGATGCGCACGCCGTGGCGCTCGATTCGCGACAGCACGGGGACGAGCGGCATCTCGATCGTTTCGAACAGATGGCGCAGCGACGGATCGCCCTGGAGCTTCGGCCACAGCGCCTCATGGAGTCGCAGCGTGATATCGGCGTCCTCGGCGGCGTACGGAGAAGCCGCCTCGATCGCCACCTGGTCGAAGCACAGCTGCGCCTTACCCTTGCCGGCGACTTCTTCGTACTTGATGGTCTTATAGCCCAAATACTTGAGCGCGAGGCTGTCCATATCGTGGCGCACAGCCGTGCTGTCGAGAACGTAGGATTCGAGCATAGTGTCGAAACTCATACCGGCGAGGTCGATACCGTAGCTCGCCAGCACCGTGCAGTCGTACTTGAAGTTCTGACCGACTTTGGCTTGTCCCGGGTCCTCGAGCAAGGGTCGGAGACGCTCGAGCACGAGATCGCGGCTGAGCTGTCCGGGCGCGCCCGGATACTCGTGAGCGAGTGGCACATACGCCGCGGCCCCGGCAGCATCCGTGAACGATACGCCCACGATTTCTGCGTTCATCGCGTCGAGCGACGTGGTTTCGGTATCGAAGGCAAATAGCGGGGCATCGCGAAGACGCGCGAGCCATGCATCGAGGCTTCGCTCATCGAAGATTGTCTCATAGCGGGCGCTCTCGCCACGATCGCCCTCCGCTGCCGAGAGACCTCCCAGCTCGTCAAGCCAGCTGCGGAACTCGAGCTGGGCATAAAGCTGGCGCAACGCACTCTTGTCCGGGTCCCGACGCTGGAGCAACCGTGGCTCGACGTCGAGGGAAACGTCTAGCTTGATCCTGGCGAGCTGAAGCGACAGCGCCAGCTGCCCCAGACACGCGCGCAGATTCTCGCCGACCTTGCCGCCGACCTCATCGGCGTGCTCGATGACGCCATCGAGCGAGCCGTACTGCGTGAGCCACTTCGCGGCCGTCTTCGGTCCGACTTTCGGAACACCGGGTATGTTGTCGGAGGTGTCACCGACAAGGGCAAGCAGATCGGCAATCTGCTCGGGCGCGACGCCGAATTTCTCCTTGACGCCGACTCGGTCGTAGACTGCCTCCTGCATCGTGTCCACGAGCTTGACATGGTCGTCGACGAGTTGTGCCATATCCTTGTCACCCGTCGAGATCAGGGCGTCGAAACCGCTGCGAGCTGCCTCGGTCNNCATCGTCGGCTTCCACACCCGGTTCGACCAGCAGCGGGATCCCCATTGCCTCGACGACTTGATGGACGAGCGGGATCTGCGAGCTGAGATCCTCGGGCATCGGCGGCCGATTGGCCTTGTACTGCGGGTACAGGTCGTCGCGGAACGTCTTGCCCTTGGCATCAAAAACGACGGCGATGTATTGCGGATCGTAGTCCGCCAGCAGCCGTCGCAGCATGTTGGTCATGCCGTACACGGCGCCGGTGGGCTGCCCCGCCGAGTTGCTCAGGCTGGGCATGGCGTGGAAAGCGCGGTACAGATACGACGACCCGTCGACGAGGACGAGCTGCCTACGTTGGGTCACTGCTGACTCTCCCGGGCGGTCTCAGCGCAGCGCGCTCCGCACGCCGCGCTCTGCGCGTGCTCTCGTCTGCCGCGGTGGCTGGATCACGGCTTTGGTAGCGGGTCGTTGTATCGCATCGGCGGGGTTTTTTCCAATGCGCCGCACGGCGGGCCGGCAAAGGATGATTACGTGCCTCGTCCGTGATGTGGTGCGCACGGCATGGTCGAGCCCTCGCTTGCGGTAGCGCACGCCGCCCCGGGCAGAGCGCCGCAAGGGGAGATCCGGGGTCCGATGTCGGGCCGCCGGCCGTGTTGTTTTTTCGGTGCAGCGGCTGCATCTGTATACTTAACGGAAACATCGGCGGGCTGCCCGCTTCGGCAGCGGAGTGAAAATGAAACCCAGCGGAGCTTTTGCAATATTGGCCCTGTTCAGCGTGGCAAGTCTCGCCCAGGAGCTCGAGCCCGTTCCCGAACCACCACCGTTGCCCTCTGGGCCGACCATCCGCGACGGTCAGCCCATTACCGAGGGCGACGCCGAGGAGCGGCCGGCAGCGCCGGCGACCGAGCCGGACGTCAAGACCATCGCCAAGGGCGTAGAGGAGTACAGCGTCAGGGGCCGGCGGCTCGGGATGAAGATCACGCCCGGTCAGGGGCCGTCCTACTACATCGCCGATCCCACCGGCGACGGCAGCATGCAGGAGAGCAGTCTCGATGACCTCGACGGTCACCGCAACATCACCAAGTGGCGCATAGGCAGGTGGTGAGGGGCGTGCCGCGGTCCGACAGCGGTCTGCGCCACGGGCAGCGTGGCGTGCCCGTGCGCCCGCTCGCCGAGCCAGCGCTGCCGCGGGCGGCTTGCACGGGTCGGCGGGGATCATGACGGTAACCATCAGGTCGTACTATGCGCTCGCCGCGTCGTGCGTCGTCGCCCTGATGCTGGCCGTGCCGGCACAGGCGGACGTGCGGTTCTACCGCATCAACAAGAAAGGACAGGAAACGGAGTCCGAGTTCGTGTTCAACGCCGATGAACGCGGTTGCCACAACTTCCCGCTGTCCCGCAAGGTTCACCGCGTTGCTCAGGTCCGCTTCGAGTACTGTGAGGTGTTCACGGAATCCGATTGCCGCGACGACAGCATCGTCACCGCTCGTTGGGCCGGAAAGCGCAAGAAGAGTCCGGACAAGAAGCAGCCGACCACGCGCCTGAGTCCGGGTGCGATGTGGGTGCTGTCCGAAGAGGGCAACGTCAAGATCAAGTCGTGGCGATGCCAGTAGCGGCCGGTGGACACCGCGCACACGACTCCCTTCCCTCTCACGCCCGGTCCGTGAGCCTTGGTCGCCGTCTACGTCGGCGACGAGCTCGCTAGCTACGCTTTCGGCAACGGGCATCCGTTCGGGCCCGATCGCCTGCACGCGTTCTGGGACGAGGTCGTGCGATCAGGCCTCGATCGACGTCTGGGACTGCTGCCGCCGGTAACCTGCACGGAGCAGGATCTGCTGCTGTTCCACGATGCACCCTACGTGGATCGGGTCCGCCACGCGTCAACGACGGGAGGCGGCTATCTAGACTGCGGCGACACGCCGGCCTTCCGGGGCGTCTTCGAAGCGGCCTGCTGGGTGGTGGGCTCGACGCTCGACGCCATCCGACAGGTCCTCGTCGGCACCGAGCAGCGGGTCTTTGTTCCCATCGCCGGTCTCCACCACGCGCGACGCGGTCGCGCAGGCGGCTTTTGCGTGTTCAACGACGTCGGCATCGCGATCGAGGCCCTGCGGCGCCGCTATGGCGTGAGACGAATCGCCTACGTCGATATCGACGCCCACCACGGAGACGGCGTCTATTACAGCTTCGAGGACGATCCCGACCTGATCATTGCCGACGTCCACGAAGACGGCCGTTTTCTGTATCCTGGCTCCGGCTCGGCGCAGGAACGCGGGCGCGGACCCGCCGTGGGTACCAAGATGAATGTGCCGCTGGCCCCCGGCAGCGACGACGAGGATTTTCACCGGCTGTGGCCCGAGCTCGAGACTTTCGTCCGGGAGCACGCCCCGGAGATCGTACTGCTGCAAGCCGGTGCCGACAGTCTCGCCGGCGATCCGATCGCCGACCTCGCTTTCTCCCCGGCGGCACACTACCACGCGGCGTCGCGCCTGAGTCGGGTTGCCGATGACCTCTGCGAAGGCCGGCTGGTGGCCATGGGTGGCGGGGGATACCACCGTGGCAATCTCGCCCGGGCATGGACGGAGGTGTTGCGGGCGCTGCTCGAGCAGCACTGAATCGAGACAGGCGACGGCGCCACCCGCGCACGGCGAAGCGTGCTTATGACCCGCGCGCGCTTACCAAGCTATCGAGCGGGGCAGTCAGGATACGTGCGTTTTCGCGGTGCCGGCGTCTGTCGGGATCCTGCACCGCCGGTACCGCCTCGATCGTACCGACGTACTCGGCGGGCAAACCGTGACGGCGGGCGCCTTCCGCCACGAAGTCGCGATACCAAGAGAACGGTACCGCGCGCGGGTCCACGTACTCGCTCTGTGCCAGGTAGATCAATGTCCGAATCGCGCCGCCGCTCATGTCTCCCGCACGCGACGTGGCATCCACGACCGCCTCGACGGTGTGCATCGCGTACCCGAATCCTACACCCTCGTAGCGGTCGAGAACCGCCTTCTGCTCCGCGGTGATCTCATAGACCGCCCCGCGCACCCGGTCGAGGGAATCACCCGTGTGGTGAGCGTCGCACTTGGCCGAACCGTCGGCGCCCCGCTTGTGAAAAGCGAGGCGGTAGCCGCTCAGCGTCGCCGTGGCCCGGACCTGGCACATGCCGATGCGGGCCACCAGCCGTGAATGGGTCAGGTTCGAGCCGTAGGCGAAGTAGCTAATGAAGGGTGACATTGTCGATTTTGTAGCCCGCCGGCTGGGCCACCACGCGGTTGTGGCCCTGCTGCTTCGCCTGCTCCAGAGCGTCCCCGACGCGGTTGAGCAGCATGTCCATATCCTCGCCGGAGCGATGCTCGGTGACACCGACGCTCACCGTCAGCTGCAGCGTCGTCCGCGCCGTCACCGCCAGCTCGGCGGCCGCCACCGCCTCCCGCACGCGCTCGGCAATCAGCTTCGCACCGGCGGAATCCGTCTCCGGCAGCAGCAGCAGAAAGCGTGCGTCGTCGCAGCGGCCAATTCGATCCGGCATCCGCACCAGATCACCCATCGTCTCGGCGACCTTGCGCACCACACCGTCGGCGGCTGCACGACCGAACTGCCGAAGGACGTCTTCGAGATGGTCTATCTCGAAAAGGGCGACGGCAAGCCGGTGTCCGTAGCGGTTGGCCAGGGCCATCAGCTCCAGAAGGCCGACCGTGATTCCGCGTTCGTTGAGGGTGCGACTGACCGCATCGATCGTCGGCCATTCCGGCAATGCCTCCGCCTGATCGGCCGCAGCGGATCGGCGTCGAGCGGCAGTCCCTCTGGGGCGCAGCAACTCGACGGCGGGAGCGGCCAGCAGCGCGATCAGCGCCGCCTGCAGCGCGACGGCGTCAAGCCCGACAGGCGGCTCCGCGACATAAGCGCCGATGCCGAGCACAGCCGCGGCCGCTGCGAACACGATGGCCGCGAGCAGCCCGACCCGCTTCCAGACTGCGACACCCGGATCATCGCCTTGCTGCTGCATCGACTCGCTGTCCATTCGCCAACGCCGTTCGGCCGGGGAAGCCCGGCGCAAAAGGTATATCGGCTCGACGTGCGGTTTGCAAGAGGTGTCCGCGTCAGAGGCTTTCGAGATTGGCATACGCGAGCACGAGCCACTTGGCGCCCACATCCTCGAAATTGACCTGAACCCGCGCGTACTCCCCATCACCTTCCAGCGTGAGAACGGTGCCGTCGCCGAACTTCGCGTGCCGCACCCGCGTACCAAGCTTTACCCCGGCAGGCGGCGCCAGCCCGGTAGGCGCGGGGGCTGTCGCCGGACCGCGGGCGATGGGCCGGCGGTGCGCGGGTGAGCGAACGTCCTCGAGCAGCTGTGCCGGGATCTCCGCCAGAAAACGCGACGGTTCGGTGTAGCGCTCACGGCCGTGCAGGCGCCGCGTCTCGGCATACGTCAGGTACAGCTGTTTCATGGCACGGGTCATACCGACGTAACACAGCCTCCGCTCCTCCTCGAGACGGCCCGCTTCCTCGAGGGATCGCTGATGCGGAAACAAACCCTCCTCCATGCCGCAGAGAAAGATCAACGGGAACTCGAGACCCTTCGCCGCGTGAAGGCTCATCAGCTGCACACAGTCCTCCCATGCCTCCGCCTGCCCCTCGCCCGCCTCGAGCGCAGCGTGCGCGAGAAACGCCGACAGCGTGTCGAGCCCGTCCTCCTCGTCGTGACGAAAGTTGCGCGCGGCGTTCACCAGCTCTTCGAGGTTCTCGACCCTCGCTTCACCCTTCTCGCCGCCTTCCTTTCGGTAGTGTCCCACCAGACCGCTCGAACGGATGACCGTATCCACCTTCTCTGCAAGGCCGAGGTGCTCCGTGGCACGGTCGAGCTCCTCGACCAACCGCAGGAAGCCCGCCAGCGCACCGACCGCCCGCCCGGCGAGCTGTCCGCCCTCGAGCAGCCTCATCGCCGCCGCCCACAACGATGCCCCGTCCCGACGCGCATCGTCCCGCACCCTATCGAGCGTTTTGTTGCCGACCCCCCGCGTCGGCACGTTCACCACGCGCTCGAACGCCGGATCCGAATCACGGCTCGCCAGCAGGCGGAGGTACGCAAGCGCATCCTTGATTTCCGCGCGCTCGAAAAAACGCAGCCCGCCGTAGACGCGGTAGGGAATGCCCACGTCGAGCAGCACCTCCTCGAAGGTCCGCGACTGGGCGTTGGAGCGGTAGAGAATTGCTATCGCGTCGCGGCGGTTGCCGCGCTCGATCCAATCTTGCACGCGATCGATGACGAAACGCGCCTCGTCGAGCTCGTTGAA
>JABAHR010006481.1_pt1 | contig 18044 bp, 23 predicted proteins | sample 7062101 | NCBI WGS metagenome assembly JABAHR01 (sample SAMN14534553, study PRJNA622989) | marine sediment metagenome | biome: marine biome [ENVO:00000428]; feature: marine pelagic biome [ENVO:01000023]; material: deep marine sediment [ENVO:00002113] | place: India: Gulf of Kutch | collected... | reverse complement strand
GCCATGATCGCCAGGGTCGACCCCGGACCGAACCCCTTCGACCGGAGACCACCGGCCATCGAATGGATGCCCGCCGCCAGTTCGGCGAACGTGTACGACGACGAGCCGCCGTCGGAGATGGCGACCCGGTCGGGGATCTCCCCGGCCCGCCGGAGCACGTGGGCGGTGATCGGGACCTCGGGGATCTCGACCGACGGCAGGGGGCTCGTGTGGATGATCTGGCTCATGGTGGGCGGGCCCGCTTTCCTCTGGATCTGAACGTCGGCGTCCCGGACCGAGCGTGGGGCGAGCCGAGCGTAGCGCGGGCCCCCGGTTGGGTCATTCGGCTCCTTTTGGTGGGTCGGACGGCGGTGATCGCTTGAAATCCCGCCCCCGGGTCGCCTTCTCTTGTCGCATGCACCGAGTTGACGATCGTCTCGCGCTGAAGCGCCTCCTGCCCCGCCACGTGGTTCCCGGCACCGCCGTCATCGACTGGAACCTGACGTCGGCCCGGACCGGATGGCGTCGGGCGGCACTCGAACCGGCATCGCGGGGCACGCTCGTCGACGTCTCGCTCGAGGGCGCGTTGGTCGAGGTTCCCGACGATCAGGAGCACGAGATCGGCGACCGCGTGCTGGTGGAGCTGGCCGGCGTCCGTGGGACGACCGAGGTCCGTCACCGACGACTCGGCTACGACGGGTACCTCCTCTACGGCCTGCGGTCCTTCGGTGGCACCGATCTCACCCGCACGCTGGCCCGGGCCGTCGACGAGCTCCGCGACGACCCGGCNNTGGCCCGGGCCGTCGACGAGCTCCGCGACGACGTGGCACAGAGCAGGGCGCGGCCGCGGGCCCGCTGAGCCGAACCGCCCCGCTCACACTCCCGCCGCCTCGAACTCCTCCAGCACCCGGGTGCTGTCGTCGTGCTCGGCGATGCGGGCGCGGAACATCTCCCGCGCCGGCCCGGCCGCCAGAGCCGGCTGCTCCTCGGTCGCCCAGCGCACCATCCCGTCCCAGAACCGGTCGATGACCTCGGCACCGCTCACCCGGGCGCCATCGAGGGTCCGGAAGTCGACGGTGCGCATCTCGCCCAGGTAGAGGTTGAGCGACCGGACATGGACGGTCTCGTCGGTGCGGATGCGCTCGACGAGTTCGGCCGCCTGCACCGCCTCGGGCCGCCGGTCGGCGAACACGTCCGGCGTGCGCAGGATCTGCTGCGTGTCGGCGAAGCCGAGCTCGGCGCGGAACTCGATGATCAACAGATTGGCGAGGAACGACACCAGTCCCTCGATCGCCGGCGCGACCTCGGGGACGTACCGGACTCCCGTGTCGGGTCGGCCGATGTTCTCCTCGGGGTCCACGTCGGGGTAGGCGTCCGGTCCGAAGACGAGGTCGCGGGCCACGAACCACATCTCGTCGTGGCCACCGATGCCGAGATCCGGCCGGCCCCCCTCGTCGAGACCGTGCGCGACCAGCAGGCCCTTCCCGAGATGGCCGATCGCCATCTCCGAGATGTCGTCGACCACCGCCTCCTGGAGATCGGGGAAGACCATCTCGGCCAGCGCCCTCCCCCGCGCCTCGATCTTGCCGGTGATGGTCAGCGAGTTCCAGAACGACTGACCCATCCCGTTGCGCAGGAGCACGAGATGCTGTGCGGCGTTGGGGATGCGGATCCCCTCCAGCAGGCGGGCCGACGCGCCGAACGGCGTACCTCCGCGGGCCCGCAGGGCCCGCTCCCAGGCGTCGAGCGCGGGCCCCCGGTTGCGCATCCGGGGTGGCTGGTAGGTGCCGTCGGCGCGGAAGCCCCCGTGCAGTCGCCGCCCGGCGACGACATGGGGCTCGGCGTGGTCGTGCTCCGCGAGCAACTCGGCGGCGGACCACACGAGCTGATCGGTCATCGTGTCGTCCTGGCGTGCGAGCCGGCTTCGGCGCCGACGTGGACCGTCAACCGATCGAGCCCCCGCAGGTTGATCCGCCCGTTCCAGACGGGTTCCTCGACCACCTCCGCCGCCGGGAACCGACGCACGAACGTGCCGATCGCCACCTGACCCTCGAGTTTCGCCAGCGACGCTCCCAGGCAGTAGTGGATCCCACTGCCGAAGGCGAGATGCTGGCCCGCATCGGTGCGGCGGAGATCGAGCTCGTCGGCCGTCGGACCGAACTTCGACGGGTCGCGGTTGGCCGATGCCAGACCCGCGAGCACGAAGGCCCGGGCGGGGATCGTGACGCCCCCGTAGGTGATGTCGGCGGTGGCGATCCGCCGGGAGAACTGGACGGGTGAGACGAACCGCAGCAGCTCCTCGACCGCGCCGGCGTCGAGCGAGGGATCCGCTCGCAGCAGCGCCGCCTGACCGGGATAGCGGAGCAGCTCCCGGATACCGGTGCCGATGAGGTTGACCGTGGTCTCATGGCCGGCGATGAACAGCAGGCCGACCTGATCGCGCAGTTCTCGGGGGGACAGCCGGTCACCGTCGTCCTCGGCCTCGATCAGCGCGGTCAGGAGATCGGTGCCGGGGTTGTCGCGTTTCCACTCGATCACGGCGTCGAGGTGGGCATCCATCGCGACGCGCGCCCCGAGCGCAGCCCGCACCTCCTCGTCGGTGAGGACCGGGTCGAGGGTCTTGACGATCGCGCCCGACCAGTCGCGGATCTGATCCGTGTCGGTCGGGGGCATGCCGAGCATCTCGGAGATGACGTCGAAGGGCAGCGGGAAGGCCAGGTCGGCCACGAGGTCGGCGGTCCCCTTCGCGGCAATGCGGTCGAGGGCTCCGTCGACGAGCTGTTGGATCCGGGGTCGGAGGTTCTCGATCGTGCGGGGCGTGAACGCCTTGCTCACCAGCCGCCGCAGCCGAGTGTGATCCGGTGGGTCCATCCCGAGGATCGACTCCGGCCGGTCCGACGGATCGAACCCGTCGACCGCGTCGAACAGCGAGGCCCGGTCGAGGTCGTCGAGATCGGCGTTTCGGTCGTCGACGCTGAGCTGGGGATCGCGGAGCAGCTCNNGCCGCAGCCGGGTGTGATCCGGTGGATCCATCCCGAGGATCGACTCCGGGCGATCCGACGGATCGAACCCGTCGATCGAGTCGAACAGCGCCGCCCGGTCCAGGTCGTCGAGATCGGCGTTGCGATCGTCGACGCTGAGCGCCGGGTCGCGGAGCAGCTCGAACACGTCGTCGTAGCGGAACACCGCCCATCCGCCGGTGAGGAGGCGGTGGACGGGCTGCCGTTCGCGCATCTCCGCCAGATGGGGGAACGGGTCACCGCAGTAGCCCGGCTCCAGCGGGTTGAAGAACAGCATCGACTCGTCGACGGCCACGGCCCGACGATAGGGCACGCCCGGCCCGATGGGGATCGGCCGGCGCCGGTAGGTTGCGCCCTGATGGATGCCGAGACGCACGAGGTGATCGCTCCCTGGGACGGGCGGCGCGTACCGGTCACCCTGCTCGGCGGGTTCCTGGGTGCGGGCAAGACGACGGTCGTGAACGAGGTGCTGGCCCGCACCGACCGCCCGATCGCGGCGCTCGTCAACGACGTCGGCGCGGTCAACATCGACGCCGCACTCGTGCGCCGCCGGCACGGCGACACGATCGAGCTCACCGACGGTTGCGTCTGTTGCAGCCTCGCGGGTGGGTTGGCCGCGGCGCTCGACACCCTGCGGGAACGGCCCGATCCGCCGGATCACGTGATCGTGGAGCTGAGCGGGGTGGCCGATCCGGGGCGGGTCGTGCCGTGGGCCGGGTCCGACGGGTTCCGCCTCGACGGTGTGGTCGTCCTGGTCGACGCCGAGCAGTTCCCCGAGCGCGTCCACGACCCCGCGACCGCCGATGCGGTGATCACCCAGGTCCGGCGGGCCGATCTCCTGGTGCTCACCAAGCTCGACCTGGCCACCCCGGCGACCGCCGCAACCACCCGGGAACTCCTCGCATCCCTCGTCGAGGGGGTGCCGGTGCTCGACTCCCCCGACGCGGTCGCCGCCGCCGCCCTCCTCGACCTCGCCACCCGCCGGCCCGGCGGCGTGGCGGACGTACCGAGCCCGAGCCTCTTCGACGCCCATGAGGTCACCACGGTGCCGCTGCCCCGACCGGTCGACGAGGCCGGCCTCGGACAGGTGCTGGCCGGCCTCCCGCCGTCGACGCTCCGGGCCAAGGGGATCGCGGTCGCCCCCGACGGGTCCCGCCTCCTCGCCCAGGTCGTCGGCCGTCGCCGGGAGGTCCGGACGCTCAGCGATGCCGAGATGCAGCCGCCGACCGACCTGGTGGTGATCACGGCGCGGTGATCAGGATCCCGCGACCTCCTGCCAGGGCGGGTCGGGAGGACCGTGGCGCCGGAGATGGTCGAGCAGCGCCACGAGTCGTCGCGGATAGACCGGCTCACCGAGGCGCCGGAGCTCGGCCGTGGTGAACCAGCGGATCTCGGTGACCGTCGCCAGTTCCAACTCGTCGGTGGACTCCGGCGAGGGGGGTTCGAAGCCCGGCGGCGCCTCGACGAGGCGGATCGAGTCGTACTGGCGATACCACACCTCGTCCATCCTGAAGAGCGACTCGCGTTCCATCACCACCGGGCCCAGGTCGCCGATCTCCAGTCCCAGCTCCTCGCGCAGTTCGCGCCGGGTGGCATCCTCAACCGTCTCGTCGGCCTCCACACCACCCCCCGGGGGGAACCAGAAGCCACCCCGCGAGGGATCCGCCGGGTCCTCACCCCGGATCAGCAGCACCCGATCGGCCCCGTCCACCACGAGCGCCCGTCCCGCCCGCCGGGCCCGGGCCTCGCCGGGGGCGGAGCCGGCACCGCTCACGGTCCGATCGCCTCCGCCAACCGATCGAGGAACGGGTGCTGGCCCTTCACCAGCAGACGGCGCGCCTCATCGACGTCGGCCCACACGGCCCGGTCGATCTCCGGGAAGCTCTCCATCCGCCCCGAGCCCCGCGGCCACTCCATCTCGAAGGTGTTGGACACCACCGTCGCCGGATCGAGATCACCCTCCCGGGCGAAGACCGAGATGACCTTCGGGCCCGAGCGGACGGTCCCGAGCGAAATCACCTCGCCCGGTGGCGCCGGCTGTCCCATCTCCTCCGCGAACTCCCTCTCGGCGACGGCGAGCGCGTCGTCCTCCCCCTCCTCGTGGAGGCCCTTCGGAATCGTCCACGCGTGTTCGTCTCGCGACGCCCAGAACGGACCCCCCATGTGACCGAGCAGGATCTGGGGCCCGGCCGGACCCCGGCGGAACAACAGCAGGCCCGAGCTCCGGGTGCTCATGCCAGGGTCGAGACGATCTCCCGCAGTTCCTCGACGGTGGTGCGGGGATTGATGATGCAGAACCGCAGTGCGGGTTCGCCGTCGACCGAGGTCGGGGTGACGAACGCCCGCCCGGCGCTGAGCAGGTCGTCGGACCACCGCTGGTAGTCCGCCATCGCCCACCCCTGCCGGCGGAACGCGACGGTCGAGAGCTCGGGTGCGCACACGAGCTCGAGATGGGCCAGGGCCGCGATCTCATCGGCGATCGCCCGGGCCACGGAGACGGTGCGCTCGATGGCGTCGCGGTAGGCATCGGTGCCGTGGGTGGCGAGTGAGAACCAGAGCGGGAGCCCGCGGGCCCGTCGCGACAGCACGTGGGCATAGTCGCTCGGGTTCCACTCGTCGTCGCCGGTGATCGGCTCGAGATACGCCGCGTGCTGGCGGTGCGCCCGACGGGCCAGCTCCGGCTCGCGGTAGATCAGCGCGGCACAGTCGAAGGGGGCGAACAGCCACTTGTGGGGATCGACGACGAGCGAGTCGGCCATGTCGATCCCGGCGAACCGGTGCCGCACGCTGGGTGCCGCGAGCCCTGCGGCGCCGTAGGCGCCGTCCACGTGGAACCAGAGCTGCCGCTCGCGACAGACCTCCCCCACCGACATCAGGTCGTCGACGATCCCGAGGTTCGTGGTGCCGGCGGTGGCCACCACCGCGAACACCTCGGTACCGGACGGCGCGTCGTCGATGGCGGCCGCCACCGCATCACCCCGCAGGCGTCGTTCGGGGTCGACCGGCGCAGCCAGCACGTCCACGTCCATCACCCGACCCGACGCATCGATCGACGAATGGGCGCTGGCCGCGCCCACGATGGCCCACCGCCGCGGCTCACCGTCGCCGACGGCCTGCCGACGAGCCCGGGCCGCCTCCCGGGCAGCCACGAGCGCGCTGAGATTTCCCGAGGTCCCGCCGGACACGAACACCCCGCCTGCGGATCGGGGGAGTCCCGCCAGATCGGCGAGCCAGCGCATCGCCTCGTTCTCGGCGTGGACCGCCCCCGCCCCTTCGAGCCAGGAGCCGGCGAACAGCGACGACGCACCGACCACGATGTCGAACAGCACCGACGCCTGTGTCGGGGCGGCCGGCACGAACGAGAGGAAGCGGGGATGGTCCGTCGAGATGCAGGCCGGCGCGAGGTGCTCGGCGAAGACCTCCAGGGCCCTCATCCCACCGATCCCTCCCGGGGTGATGGTGGGTCCGACGGCCGCGCGGAGCTCCTGGGGCGAGCGGGGCCCGTCGAGCGGCGGCGGATCGAGTCGGACGCGGTCGATCGCGTACCGGAAGATCGCCCAGGCGAACTCGTCGGTGGCTTCGTCGAAGGCGTGCACGCGGCGATCGTAACGCCGGTGGCGCGGCGCCCGGGCGGGCCCGGAGCGGACCTGCAAGACTGAGCCCGTGCTGATCAGCCAGGTGCTGCGTCGCAAGGGCTCCGATGTCGCCACGATCGAGCCCGGCGCGTCGGTCACCACGGTTCTCGCCTCGCTGGCGGAGCACGGTGTCGGGGCGCTGGTCGTGTCGGGCGACGGCCGTGCCGTCGACGGGATCGTCTCGGAACGCGACATCGTCCGCGCCATGGCCCACCACGGGGCCGACACGCTGGACATGACGGCAGCCGAACTCATGACCGCCGAGGTCGTGACCTGCAGTCCCGATGCCTCGATCGACCAGCTGATGGCGGCGATGACCGAACGTCGCTTCCGTCACGTGCCCGTCACCGAGGACCACGTGCTGGTCGGCATCGTCAGCATCGGCGACGTGGTGAACGCCCGGGTCCGTGAGCTCGAGACCGAGACCGAACAGCTCACCAACTACATCTCGGGGCGCTGACCACCGGACCCCGGCTCACCTGCGGGGTGGTCGGGGCACCAGCACCGGGGTGCCCTCGACGTAGGCGCGGTACGCGGCTTCGTCGCCCCACTGCGAGCGGGCCCGGTGCTCGAGCATCGGGATGCCGCTGATGCGGGTCAACAACACCACCACGAACACCGGTGAGATCATCACCACCCACCGCCAGCCCGACAGGATGGGCACCGCCATCACCGCCATGCCCGTCCACAGGACGATCTCGCCGAAGTAGTTGGGATGCCGCGACCAGGCCCAGAGTCCGGTGGTGATGTAACGGTCGCGGTTGGCCTCGTCGGCCCGGAACATCCGCTTCTGCCGGTCGGCCGCCACTTCGAGGGCGAAACCCGCCAGCCACACGACCAGGCCGACCCCCGCGAACACGTCGAACGGCTCGCGCTCCTCGGCGGTGACGATCGCGAGGGCGGCCCCCGCCGTCAGGAGGACCCACAGCCCCTGGAGCGACCACGTCATCAGGAACCGCAGCGGATCGGCCTTGATGCGGTCGAACCGTCGATCGCCACGGTCGCGACGTACCCGCCGGAACAGGAAGCTGCCGAGCCGGGCGGCCCAGACGATCACCAGCGCACCGGCCAGCACCGCACGGGCGTCGAGGTCGTCGGCCAGGACCAGCGCGACACAGGTGACCGTGATGTACGTGAGCGACCCTGTGAGATCGAAGTAGTGCTCGGTGCGAGCCAGATACGAGGGCACGAAGACGAGCCAGTTGACGACGTAGGCGATCGCGGCCACGAGGAGGAACAGCGNNATAGTGCTCGGTGCGACCCAGGTACGAGGGTACGAACACCAGCCAGTTGACGACGTAGGCGATGGCGGCCACGAGGAGGAACAGCGGCACCGAACCGACGTCCACCGAGCCGTCGGAGCCGGCGACGGCGACCGCCGCACCGAGAAGGAGCGAGGCGGCGATACCCAGCAACGACGAGGTCGAGTTCATCCGATCAGCCCTTCCGCCACACCGAGACGTGCTGCGGGCTGTCACCGGTGAACGGCCGCCGGCGCCAGTCCTCCCACCGGTCGACCCGATGCAGGCCCGCGATCCGGGCCATCAGGTCGAGTTCGGCGGGCCACACGAAGCGATACGGCGCCGCGTGGCCCTCGAACCCGGTCCCCGCCCGACGGTAGTGGTGCGACCGCAGGATCTGGCCGGGCAGGTCGACGTAGTCGTCGAACCCGAGGTACGTGTCGGTCGCCCCGAACACCCGGTGCGTCTCACCCGGCGGGAGCCGCCGCAATGCGGGGACGATGACCTCCACCACGAAGTGCCCACCGACCTCGAGATGGGTGGCGGCGTTCTCGAAACAGGCCACCTGCAGGTCCTGGTCTCCCAGGTTCATGATCGAGTTGTCGACCAGGTACACCAGCGAGAAGGTGCCCTCCACCACCGTCGTCGTCATGTCGCCCTCGACCACCGTGACCGTGTCGGCTCCGGGCTTGGCCCGCAGCTGTTCGAGCATGGCGGGCGACAGGTCGATCCCGCTCACGGGCACCCCCCGGGCCGCGACCGGCAGCGCCACCCGACCCGTTCCCACCGCGAACTCCAGTGCGGCACCGCCGCCCGCCAACTCCACCAGCAGGTCCACGGTGGGCCCGAGCACGTCGGGGTCGAACCGTTCCGCCGAGGTCTCGTCGTACTTCGCGGCCACATCGGGATCGAGATGAATGTCGGGCACGGCCCGCACTGTCGCAGCTGCCCGGGCCGGCCGCCACCGCGATCTGCCACGGGGCGGCGTTAGCATTCGCGCCGTGACCATCGAGATCACCCGGAGCGGTGAGGCCTGCGGCGCGACCGTACGGGGCGTCGACCTGGCGCGGGATCTCGACGAGGGGACCGTTGCCGCGATCAGGGCCGCCTGGCTCGACCACAAGGTCCTGGCCTTTCCCGGACAGAAACTGACCGACGACGACCTCGAGCGGTTCACGCTCTCCTTCGGACCGTTCGGCGTGGATCCCTTCATCGAGGCCATCGAAGGCCATCCGCACGTGATCGCGCTCCACCGCCGGGCCGACGAGACGTCGTCGCTGTTCGCCGACTCCTGGCACGCCGACTGGAGCTTCCAGGAGAATCCGCCCGACGGGACGTGCCTCTACGGCATGGTCATCCCACCGACCGGCGGCGACACCCTCTTCGCCGATCAGCAGGCCGCGCTGGCCGCCATGCCCGGCGAACTGCGGTCCCGGATCGAGCCGCTCCGGGCGATCCACTCCGCCCGGGCCGGGTACGCGCCCGACGGCCTGTACGGCGAGGACGACGCCGACGACCGTGCGACCCGCATCATCCCCGGTGAAGAGGCCTACGCGACCCGGACCCACGGGATGATCCGTACCCACCCCGAGACCGGGGAGCGGACCCTCTACGGCTGCATCGGCTACATCATCGGCATCGAGGGTATGGACGAGGAAGAGTCCCGGGATCTCCTGATCGAGGTGTACCGGTGGCAGACACGGCCCGAGTTCCAGTACCGGCACCGCTGGGAGCCCGACATGCTCGTGATGTGGGACAACCGTTGTGTGCTCCACATGGCGACCGGCGGGTACGAGGGACACGAGCGTCTCCTGCACCGCACCACCATCGGGTTCAACGCCGTCTTCGCGTGAGCCTGCCCTCCCGCCGCCCTCTGGCCGGTCTGGCCGCGCTCGCCCTGCTGCTCACCGCGTGCGGCGACGACGACCCCGCGGGCGACACCGAGCGCCCGACGATCATCGCCACCACCTCGATCTGGGCCGACCTGGTCGCGGACCTCGCCTGTGGCGGGCAGGCCCGGGTCGGCACGCTCGTGCCCGTCGGGGGCGATCCGCACAGCTTCGAGCCCTCCCTGGCCGATCGGGGCGACCTCGAGCGTGCCGCACTGGTCGTGGCCAACGGTCTCGGGCTCGAAGAAGGGCTCGACGACACCCTCGACGCAGTCGAGGACGGGGGGACGCCGGTGATCCGGGTCGCCGAGCTCGTCGACCCGCTCCCGTACTCCGGTGATCACGACGCACACGACGAGGACGACGACGACGAGCACGACGACGACGACGAGGACGACGACGAGGACCACGACGAGGAGCACGACGACCACGACGAGGAGCACGACGACGCCACGACGAGGACGACGACCACGACGACGACGAGGAGCTGGATCCCCATGTGTGGTTCGACCCCCGGCGGGTCGTCTCGGTGCTCGAAGAAGTGGCCGACCGGCTCGTCGCCGTCGGGCTCGACCCCGAGCAGGTGACGACGTGTCGTACCGGGCTCGAAGCCCGGCTACGACGTCTCGACGCCGAGATCACGGCGGAGGTGGAGCGGATCCCGGTCGCGGCCCGGCTGCTGGTGACCAACCACGACTCGCTCGGCTACTACGCGGCCCGGTACGACTTCGAGGTCATCGGGACGGTCCTCCCCGCACCCTCGGGCCTGGCCGAGACCAATCCGGCCCAACTCGAGGCCCTGGCCGCGCTCATCGAGGCGAGAGGGGTTCCCGCCGTGTTCGCCGAGGACCAGCACGATGCCGACGACGCGCGTGCCCTGGCCGACCGGGTGGGCGACGTCGATGTCGTCACCCTGCTCACCGGCTCGCTCGGAGCGCCCGGATCGGATGCCGACAGCTACGAGGGTCTGCTGCGGACCAACACCGCGATGATCGTCGACGCACTCGGGTGAAACCAGGCCGCGACCGCGGGCGGCTCACTCGCCGGTGAGCTGATAGCGGCTCCCGACCACGCTCGGTCCGTACCGGCCCGGGGCGAAGGCGGCGGCCAGGGCGGCCTTGGCCCGCCAACCCGTGCAGTGGCCCGGGGCCACGATCCGGGGCTGCACCAGATCGCGCAGATCCCGCACGGTGTCGTCGATCCGCGTCTCCATCGCCGCGCCGGCCAGGTGGTAGCCCCCGAGGACCACGTCGACGGGTGCGTCGGGCACCAACGCCTTGGCCCCGAGACAGGCGTTCACCACGCCGGCATGCGAACACGCCGACAGCACCGTCACGCCCCTCCCGGCGACGTGCGCGGCCATGAAACGCTCGTCGAGGATCAGCGGATCCTCGACACACTCGTCGCCCCGGAAGGTGTGGTGGCCGGCCAGACCCGTCTCGTAGGCGGTGACCCGTTCGATCATCCCGCTCCCCGCGAACAGGCCCGCCACGAGGTGGGCCTCGGCGTTGAGCTCGATGTGCCCACCCGCGTCGCCGATCTCGGCGAGCGTCGGTTCGGGTGGGAGCAGCGCGATCACCCCGACGGGGAGCCGCACACCGCGCTGATCGGGCCGGTCGGGGTGGAGATCCACCACCGGGGCCGGGAGGCCCGCCGCGGCACGAGCCCGGGCCACCGCCTCCACCACCACCGGGAACCCACCCGAGTGGTCGGCGTGCCAGTGCGAGAGGAACAGCACCTCGATCGTCGCGAGATCGAGGCCGAGGCGGTCCGCGTTGTCCAGCCAGACCTGGCCGTCGGGTCCGACGTCGAAGAGCGCGCGCCGGGTCTCACCGTTGCTCGTGCCGGTCACGAGCACCGACAGCCCGTGACATGCCACGCAGAGGTGGTCGAAGACACGGATGCCGGGCTCGCCGTCGTGGTGGCGGCTCGGGGGGATCCTGCCCAGGAGCGACGCGACCTCCGGGACCTGCGCCACACCGGCGTCGATGCTCGACAAGGTGTCGGTCTCGTTGTCCACCACCACGACGAGTTCGAGTTGGTCCAGCACCGGCAGTTCGAGCTCCATGGTGCCGATCCTGGCACAGTCCACCGCGCTCCGGCGCACTACGGTCGGGCGCCGGAGGGCGCGTGACCGACGACATCGAGCGATTCCGACAGCGTTACCGGATCTCGCACGAGGAGGCCCTGCTCGCGGCGGAGCGGGCCGCACTGGGGAGCGACTACGGCGGCAACGGCTACACCACCATGGAGCAGGCGGAGGAGATCGGGCGGCGGCTGGCCCTCGGTCCCGCCGATGTGCTTCTCGACATCGGCGCCGGATGCGGATGGCCGGGCCTCCACCTCGCCTCGACGCTCGGTTGCGCGGTGATCAGCACCGACCCGATCCCGGAAGGGATGGTGGTCGCCCGCCGGCGGAGCATCGCGGACCGGATCGACGACCGGAGCTGGGCGGTCAGCGCCGGGGCGGAGGCCATTCCCCTGCGACCGGGATCGGTCGACGCGGTCATCCACACCGACGTGTTGTGTTGACTGCGCCGGAAGCTCTCCGTGCTGAGAGCGTGCCGGAGGGTTCTCCGTCCCGGAGGCCGACTGGCCTTCCTGACCATCCAGCCGACCCCGGGCCTCGAGCGAGCTGCCCGACGACGGGCGAATCGCATCGGGCCGCCGGCGGTGGCGGTGCCGACCAGCTACCGGAGTCTCCTGCGCAGCGCCGGATTCGTCGGGGTGACCACCACCGACCTGACCGACGAGTACGGCGCGACCCAGCGACGCTGGATCGACGCCACCGAGCGGTACGAGGAGGCGATCCGTGCCGCCGTCGGCGACGAGACGTTCGACGAACGCATGGCTTCCCGTCACTCGACCCGCCGGGCGATCGACTCGGGCCTGCTCTCGCGGTTCCTCTACACGGCGGTCAGGTAGCGGCCGCCGGAGGCCGCCGGTCGACCCTCCCGCTCCCCCGGGGCCGGCACCTCGAGCCGTTCGACTCGGGGACAGTCGAACAACCCATCTGCGGCGGATTCTTTGTCAGACTGTCTCCCGAACAGAGATCCACCATGGCGACGCAGCCCCCTCCAGTCGACGACACAGCCGGCCTGCCCACCGGTGCCGGGTCCAGCCGGTCCGGGATCGGCGTTCCCCCGCACCCGTCCATCCCCCGGTTCGGCGCCGGGCGCGGTGCTCGGGCAGGACTGCTCGGGTGACCACGGCCGGCGGGCCGGTCCGGCTGGGCCTCCAGCACAACCTGGCCCAGTTCTCGCTTCTCGTCGGCGTCAACGCCCTCGTCGGGGGGATGATCGGCCAGGAACGCACCGTGCTCCCCCTCCTGGCCGAGGACGAGTTCGGCCTCACCGCCTTCACCGCCACGCTCACGTTCATCGCCGCGTTCGGCGTGGTGAAGGCCGCCACCAACTACGTCGCGGGTGCCCTTTCCGACCGTTACGGACGCCGACCCGTCCTGATCGCCGGCTGGATCGTCGCGGTCCCGGTCCCGGTCATGCTGATCTGGGCGCCGAGCTGGGGCTGGGTGATCGTGGCCAACGTGCTCCTGGGGGTCAACCAGGGACTCACCTGGTCGACGACGGTGATCATGAAGATCGACCTCGTGGGGCCGGAGCGGCGGGGCTTCGCCATGGGGCTCAACGAGGCGGCCGGCTACGGCGCCGTGGCGGTCACGGCCCTGGCCACCGGCTACATCGCGGAGACCTGGGGACTGCGCCCGGAGCCCTTCCTCCTCGGACTCGCCATCGCCGCGCTCGGCCTGGGTCTCTCCGCGACGCTGGTGCGCGAGACCCGCCACCACGTCGAGCACGAGGCGAACGATCACCAGCCCGTGGGCGACGACATCCGCCACGCCCTCACCGACCGGGAGATCTTCGCGCTCACCAGCCTGCGCGAGCCCGCCCTCTCGTCGTGCTCCCAAGCCGGCCTCGTCAACAACCTCAACGACGGTCTGGCATGGGGCCTGTTCCCCCTCTTCTTCGCGGCTGCCGGGCTGTCCGTGGGCCGGATCGGGGTGCTGGCCGCCATCTACCCCGCGGTCTGGGGACTCGGCCAGCTCTTCACCGGCGGGCTCTCCGACCGGATCGGCCGCAAGCCGCTCATCGCTTCCGGCATGCTCGTCCAGGCGGCCGCGATCGCCTGGATGGGAGCGACCGAGGGATTCGCGGCGTGGGCGACCGGTGCCGCGGTCCTCGGCGCGGGCACCGCCATGGTGTACCCGACCCTGCTGGCGGCCATCGGTGACGTGGCCCATCCGCGGTGGCGGGCCCGGTCCGTCGGCGTGTACCGCCTCTGGCGCGACAGCGGATTCGCCGTGGGCGCGCTGACGGCCGGCATCCTGGCCGACGTCGCCTCGATGGAGATCGCCATCCATGCGGTGGCGGCACTCACCGCAGTCTCGGGACTGGTCGTGATCGTGCGGATGTACGAGACGAATCCCGGCACGGCCCGTCCCGGGGCCTAGACGCGGCTCTCGGACGTGTGTGAGCCACGGGTGATCAGCAGCAGTGCGTCGCCGCACCCTCCTTCACCAGGTCGTGAAGCGGATCCGCACCCGTGAGGGTGACCTCGTCGACGAAGTCGGCCTCGGTGTAGCCCCGCCGCGCCGAGCACGGGGGGCAGGCCCAGATGGTGCCACCGTTGGCCTGGAACTTGTCGATGAGTTCCCGCATCGAGGGGTCCTTCAGGTTCATCTGGACGAGGTCGGCGGCCAGCTGGCGCACGATGTCCACGACCGCGAGGCCGCGCCCGGCCTGCGGGTGCGCACCTCGGCGATCACCCGGTACCCCCGGCTGTGGACGGTCTTGATGATGCGCTGCTCGCGGCCGCTGTCGCCGCACGCCTTGCGGGCCAGCTTGATGCGGGACGTGAGCGCCGACTCCGACACGAACCGGTCGCCCCACACCTCGTCGAGCAGCTCGATCTTGGTGACGAGCCGATCGTGGTTCGTCACCAGGTACTCCAGCAACGCGAGCGCCTGTGGTTCGACGTGAACCGGTTCGCCGTCGCAGGTCAGTTGCTGGGTGGCGGCGTCGAGGACGCGGTTGTCGAACTCGTAGACCACGGCACCGTCATCCTGACACGCTCGGCCTCCCCGGATCACCGGCCCGAGCACCTCGTGGATGTCTTCGGTGTCCGCCACGGGTCGTGCCGACCAGCCCCGGGCCAGGCCCCGGGGGGCCTTTACAGTGACGTGGATGCACGCCGAACCTCTCCGCACCGCGGCCGATCTCGCCATCACGTACCTCGACGAGATCGACGAGGCACCCGTGTTCCCGACCGTCTCCCCGGAGGACCTGAGGGCGGCGATCGACGGCCCGCTGCCCACGGGTCCCACCGATCCGTCCGACGTCCTCACCGAGCTGGCCCGGGATGTCACGCCCGGCCTGGTGCGCTCGCAGGGAGGCCGCTACTTCGGCTTCGTGACCGGCGGTGCCCAGCCGGTCGCCGTCGGGGCGGACTGGTTGGCCGCCGCGTGGGACCAGAACGCCTTCTCCTACGTCTCCTCGCCGGCCATGTCCGTGGTCGAGGACGTGACCGAGCGCTGGTTGCTCGAGCTGCTCGAGTTGCCGGCGGGGGCGAGGGCCGGATTCGTGACGGGCTGTCAGATGGCACACGTCACCGCCCTGGCCGCGGCCCGCCACCGGGTGCTCACCGACGTCGGGTGGAACGTCACCGCAGAGGGGCTGTTCGGGGCACCCCCCATCGCCGTCGTCACCGGGGACCGACGCCACTCGACCGTCGACCGGGCACTGCGTCTTCTCGGGCTCGGGACCGGAGCCCTCCGCCTGGTCGAGACCGACGACCGGGGCCGGGTCGTCCCCGAGGCACTGGCCGCCACGCTCGAAGGCATCGACGGGCCGGCGATCGTGGTGGCGCAGGCCGGAGAGGTGAACACCGGGTCGTTCGATCCGTTCGATGCCATCGCCGACATCGTCGGCCCCACCGGGGCCTGGCTCCACGTCGACGGCGCGTTCGGGATCTGGGCCAGGGTCGTCCCCGACCTGCGTCCGTTGACGGCCGGCATCGAGCGGGCCGATTCCTGGGCCTTCGACGCGCACAAGTGGCTCAATGTCCCGTACGACAGCGGGATCGCGGTGGTGCGCGACAGCGAGGCGTTGCAGGCGGCCGTCGGCTATTCGGGCTCGTACCTCCTGGCCTCGCCGGACCGGCGCGATGCCGCCGACACGACGCCGGACGCCTCCCGGCGGGCCCGCGGGCTCGCCGTCTACGCCACCATCCGCGCGTTCGGCCGCGACGGCATCGCGCAGCGGGTCGAACACTGCTGCGTCCTGGCCGGGGAACTGGCGGGACGGCTCCGCGAGCTGGGGCTCACGGTGCTCAACGAGGTGGAGATCAACCAGGTGCTGGTGCGAGCGGAGGACGACGAACGCACCCGTCGGGTCCTCCGGGCGGTGCAGCAGAGCGGCGAGGCCTGGATGAGCGGGACGACCTGGCAGGACCGTTCGGCCATCAGGATCTCGATCTCCAGCTGGGCGACGTCTCGCGACGACATCGACCGGACCGTCCACGCCTTCGCGTCGGCGCTGGACGACCCCACGACGGCGACGACCTGAGTCGCGGGGCCGCAGGACCTAACGTGGGGCGATGACCGCTTCGCCGTCCAGCCCACCGGTGCGCTCCGACGCGCCGGCCACCACCACCTCCTCCTCGCTCCCCGCCCACCCCGAGTGGCAGGGGATCAACCATCTCGCACTGGTCACCCCCGACATGGACGCCACCACCCGCTTCTACGCCGGGGTGCTCGGGATGCCGCTGGTCTCGACGCTGATGGCCGGGCCGATGCGTCACTACTTCTTCCGCATCGCCCCCGGCAACACGGTCGCCTTCTTCGAGGTCGAAGGGGCCGAGACGTTCGCGAAGGGCGCCGGCGGTCCCGCCCCCCATCCGGTCCAACTCGATCACATCTCGTTCAACGTTCCCGACGAGGCCGCACTGCTGGCGCTGCGGGATCGACTGCTCGCCGCCGGCAGCGAGGTGACCGACGTGGTCGATCACGGTTCGATCCAGTCGATCTACTTCACCGACAACAACGGCATCGCGCTCGAGGCGAGCTACTGGGCCTCCGACCCGACGGCCGAACCCGCCGATGTCACCGGTCCGCACTTCGTCGATCCCGACCCCGTGCCCGCCGTGGACGAACTGGCGCAGGGCGACATCGGCTCGCTCCCCTCGTCCCGGCTGGTGTAGCCAGGGGGGCATGGGACAGGGATATCACGCCGCGCAGCGCGCCTTTCAGGACCGGTTCGACACCCGGAGGCTCGCCGATCGCCTCGACACGGCCACGACCGACCGTGTCGACGCGCGGCTGAAGGCGTTCATCGAGGCACGCGACATGTTCTTCATCGCGACCGCCGACGCCGATGGCGCACCGCAATGCTCGTACAAGGGTGGCGCGCCGGGCTTCGTCAGGGTGATCGACGAGTCGACCCTGGCATTTCCCGTCTACGACGGCAACGGGATGTTCCTCACCGCCGGCAACCTCGACGTGAACCCCAAGGTGGGAATGCTGTTCATCGACTTCGAGGGCGGAAGCCGGCTGCGCGTCAACGGGACCGCGAGCGTCGATCCGGACGACCCGCTGGCCGAATCGTTCCCGGGGGCCCAGTTCGTCGTCCGGGTGAGGGCCGGGGCGGTCTTCGCCAACTGCCGCCGCTACGTCCACCGCTATCAGCCCGTCGAGCGATCGCCGTTCGTCCCCTCGGCGTCGTCGGTGCCACCGGTGCCGGACTGGAAGCTCGATCCGTGGTTCGAGGACTCCCTTCCCGCACACGACCCCGCCCGCGACCCCGACAACCCGTCGGCTCCCGCGATCCCCGAGTTCTGAGCGGCGCGGCGTCACCACCCCGACCTGACCGCATCAGCGATCGGACGCCCGCGGTCGACCGAAGACGTACTCGCTGGCGACGGTGACGTCGGTCTGGTCGATCTCGAGCATCTTCGACACGGTCTCGACCATGCGGGTGACGTTGGCCTGCAACCGTTCGTCGTCACCCACCGCATCGAAGAACACGTACGGGTCGTTCATCGCCTCGATCGGGAACGACTCCTCGACGATCGCATCCCACGGCGGGGCAGAGCCGGTCAGGGGCCGGACGATCTCGTTGCGGATGTACTGGAACGTCGACTGCGTCTCGATGGCGCACGGCCGCTGTTCCTCCTGCCAGATGCGGATGAACTCGTCGTGGGCCAGTCCGGCGTTGGCGACGATCCCGGTCACCTGGACCATGCCCGGTGTGCGCTCCCCCGGCCCGA
>JABAHR010003496.1_pt1 | contig 18072 bp, 20 predicted proteins | sample 7062101 | NCBI WGS metagenome assembly JABAHR01 (sample SAMN14534553, study PRJNA622989) | marine sediment metagenome | biome: marine biome [ENVO:00000428]; feature: marine pelagic biome [ENVO:01000023]; material: deep marine sediment [ENVO:00002113] | place: India: Gulf of Kutch | collected... | reverse complement strand
GTCGTTAATAACCCCGAGATCTGCAATCTGTTTCTCACTTAGTCCTACTTTGGTTGCAATCTCCTCATTTTCCCACCATTTATAGTGCTTTCCTTTATAATGGTGTGCTGCGAATGCTGATACAGATACTGCTAAAACAAGAAGAAAAACCGATAATGATAATCTTTTCATCTAAAAACCTCCGTAAATATGTGTTATTTTCTTACTAACTACCAATTCTACCCCTTTGTTTCAAAAAATACATTTAGTTTAGGTGTAAAATGTTATAGAATATTATTACTCAAAATTTTGCATATACTACCAAAATGGAAAATAAACAAAAATTCATAGCAGCAGCCGTTCAGGCATCACCTGTATTTCTTGATAAACATAAGACCATAACTAAAGTAAATAAGCTCATTGCAGAAGCTGCCAAAGGTGGGGCGGAGCTTGTGGTATTCCCCGAAGCTTTCATACCAACCTATCCATTCTGGCCCAAGGACATTGGAACCCCTGAGGGGAGAAAGCTTATTATAGATGCATACACGCAGCTTCATAAAAACTCCGTAGAAGTGCCGAGTGCAGATACCGAGAAGATTGGAAAAGCCGCAAAGAAAGCAGGAGTCTATGTAGTAATCGGCGTAAACGAAAAAGAGGGCGGAACGCTTTACAACACAATACTTTACTTTGGTAAAGATGGTTCACTACTTGGAAAGCACAGGAAGTTCATGTCCATCGATTCTGAAAAATGTATCTGGGCGAACGGCACGGCTGAGGACGTAACTGTTGTAAACACAGACATTGGTAAGGTAGGCGGGCTGTTCTGTTATGAGCACCATATGACTCTTGCAAAGTATGCAATGTTTCAAAAGGGCGAGCAGATTCATGTGGGCCTTTGGGGAGGGCACGGGTTTGTAAAGAACACTATGGATTTTGCAAGCAAACAATACGCATTTGAAGGACAGACATTTGTGATAATTTCCTCTATGACAATTACAGAAGATCAAATCCCTGATTCTTTTCCTCTTAAAAAACAGACAATGTGGGACTACCCGGGAGGAAGCGGAATTATTAACCCTAGGGGAGATTACATCGCAGGCCCCGTATATGGTAAAGAAGAAATCGTCTATGGTGAGATTGACACAGACCTTATCCTAAGAGCCAAAGCAGTAATAGACGGCACCGGCCACTTCTCAAGACCTGATATTTTTCAGTTGAAAGTTAAGGAGTAAGCATAAAGATGTAAGACATCGTACTTACATATAGTTTTAGTATCTGTAGTCAGAAATAATGAAAACAACTCTAGCAATTCTTATTCTTACAATAACATGTTTTTATTCTCATTCATGCGGGCCGAGGTATAGGGTTTTGTATGTAGAGGATATCAGCAAACAGATTGAAATTAAGGCTGGAGATTATGTGGAAGTAACTACAAAGGATAAAAAAAAATACACGTTCAAAGCAGAGAAAATAACCGAAGATTATATAGAAGGTGAGAAAGGCAAAATCTTACTTACAGACATATACAAAATTGAAAAAAGCTCAGATAATAATATTATAATATATACAGAAACAAGAGCATATCTTAAAGTACTACAATTTCTAGATGACGTTTACTACTTTTACTATCTGGAATACTAGTCTACAATTACTACTGAAAATTTTACCAACTATGGTTGATTATTTTTTTACCCTGTCAATCAACCCATTCGACGGCTCCTGTGAAACATCAAGAACTTTATGCGAAGCCTCAGCTCCTGTTACAGGGAGTATTTCATGGTCTATAAGCCCCACCTGTGCAAGCACCGAGGCCTGATCCCAGTATATTCTTTCTCCTGAAATCTTTCCGTCTTCAAATAGCACAACTACTATCACTGCGAACTCGACTCGTTTTCCAGTAGGCGGCACTCCCGGAAGTATCCACGGCATATCAACAGTATGGGTAAACTTATGAATAAGCTCGTCAACAATTCTGTCATCACCCACTGTGCGGGCAACAGGAATTACTTCTGTATCAGGCGGATGACCCGGAATGAAGTATGTGCTGTAAAAGTGGCGAACCTGCTGCGTTCCCACTCCACCTGTCATCAAGGGTACATGGTTTACAAAGGGATCTTGTGACATCGTATCCATCGTGGCTTCGATGCTTCTGTCTGAAAATTCGGCAGCGGTGTGCCTGTCCCACATATCGGCCATTGCCTGTTGTTTGGGGGTAAGATCTGGACTGTTCATATATAGATGCTCCTTTTATATTTAAGCTAGTATACGAAAAGCATATAAAATGTGAAAGAGTGGAAAAAAGGAAATGAGATACAATAACCTATTTATTAGATATAGATTATATTAAGAAAAACAATAGATAGGAAAGTGCGCCGAAAAATATCAGCGCACTTTTATTTTAGATCACTAAGCAGCTACTACGTTCTGTGCTTGTGGACCTTTTTGTCCGTCTACTACTGTGAACTCAACGCGCTGACCTTCTTCTAAAGAACGATAGCCGTCGCCGCTGATCTCGCTGTAGTGAACAAAAACGTCTTTGTCATTTTCGCGCTCAATAAAACCAAAACCCTTGGTAGAATTGAACCACTTTACAGTGCCAATTACACGCTCTGACATGTCCAGGTAACCTCCATAATTTAAACTGGTTAATGCTAGTGGTTCAAAGCTAATTACAGATACTACTTTAATGAGTACATCTTTAATCAGACAGAACTACTGCAACAACTAATAAAAGTTTGCACTATTTGAACTTTATGTCAATAACATATATTCTTTTTTACTATATAAATGGATATTAGTTAAATAACTCACCGGGGGCAATTTTGGCAAAATCAGGCATTAAAAAATGCAATGTCTTTTAGACTTTCCTTTTCACCCTGCCTGAATTCCTCTATTTTTTCATTTGATCCCACATCATAAAAGTTTGCAGCAACTGCGCCCGTAACCTCTTTATTATAATCGGCAAACTTGTTTACATACATCTTACAGTCTGCAGTCACTGCCTGAGGGTCGTCTTTGTGTTCGTCTTTTGCCATAATAAAATATGTGATAAGCAGATCTTCATTTCCTGCTAGTCCGTTTGCAAAGTACACATGGGCATTATACTTTCTTACTATTTCATCATTAAACATCTTGTGGTAGGTGATAACCATGGGCTTAAAGCGCCCGGGAACAGAATAAGCCAGCACACAGGCAATCCTGTCTGTATTCTCTTCAAAATATTTATTTATATTTTCGTTATATTCATCGAGTTCTTGTTGTGACATTTGTTTCCTCTTTTAAATAGAATAGAAAGTTGAACTTAAAAGATACTACGTAATATTAAAAAAGCTACTTTTACTATTCATAATGAGTCCACATCCTAAGTACTTTTACAATCTTATCATCTTCTAACACTTCATAAACCAGTCTGTGCTGTATGTTGATTCTTCTCGAATAAGCACCAGCAAGATCTCCAACTAGTTTTTCATATCTGGGAGGGTTTTGAAATGGATCAAACTTTAATACTTCGATTAATGCTTCTGCTTTTGTTTTAAGACCTGATTCTGAAATTTTTTTTGCATCTTTTTGAGCCTGTTTTGTAAATACAATCTTCCATCGAAATTCTACCATCCAGGCTCCTCAGAGCATTCTTCTATCGGTTCATCCATCCCCTCTCTAATAGATTCTCTCATATTCGGAATGGATAACAGATATAATGTCTCCTGAATCGAACTCCAGTCATCTTCTGATACTAACACTGCATTAGCACGCTTTCCTGTAATATGAATTGGTTCATGAGATTCAGATGCTTCGTCTATCAATTTATATAAGTTATTTCTCGCGTCTGTGACCTTAATACTTTTCATATTACTATAGTACGTTATTACGTACGTATTTCAAGTTAGAATATTATTCTTCCATTAAAATTTCAAGCATATTCTCATAATTATTCAGATAATCCTTTGTGATGAGATAATGATCGGTGTCCGTATATTTAGTTTTTTTAGCCCCTTTTTCGGTAAGCTCATAAATAGTCGAATTGGGATAAGACATTATAATAGGAGAATGAGTTGCAATAATAAACTGAGAGTTGTCATTTACCAGATCATGAATTCTGCTTATAAGAGCCATCTGCCTCTGCGGCGAAAGCGCTGCTTCTGGTTCGTCTAAAATATAGAGGCTATTGCCGCTAAATCTGTTCATAACTAACGAGAGAAAAGATTCACCATGAGACTGCTCATGTAAAGAGACACCGCCATACCCTCTCACCACACCAAGGTTATCTATGGCTGTTGCAACATTAAAAAAGCTTTCTGCTCTTAAAAAGAATCCGTCTACCGGTTTCCTTACACCCCTAGATAATGTCAGATACTCATATAAAGAAGAATGGGAAGCCCGCGTGCTGAAATTGAAATTGATAGTACCCCCTTCGGGATTAAAGCCCCATGCAACTGCAATGGCCTCAAGAAGGGTAGACTTGCCAGAGCCGTTTTCACCTATGAGGAAAGTCACAGCAGGGTGCAGCTTGATACTATTTAGATTCCTTACGGCATTTAGACTGAAAGGATATTCCTTAAAAGACTCTACCTTATCCCTCTTAAGCTTAACCTCTGCAATATAAGACTCATTCACAGAATAAATATACTTTTATTTTCATGATGATTCGAGGTTATTAAGTTTTTTAATCTCTGAAAATGCGATTTCTTTAAAATAATCTATCGGATCGGTTTTGAGATAATCCTCATAGACCTGAATTGCTTTTTCTATTTCCCCCTTCTCTTTATAATCCTCTGCTGATATCAGGGCTTTTCCAAAGCTATTATTTTTATCGGGATATTTTGGTTTGTGCCTTAACTTTTCCGGCATGAGTTCAGGCTCTATTTCATAAATCATATGCTTCAATCTAAAGATTTCTGCCAGCACCTTGCCTATAGTTCCGATATTTTCTTTTCTAGGCTCAAATGGTATGTCCCTTATCTGCTGTGCCGCTAAATCAAGGCTTTTTGAAGCATCTCTTAACATGTCATTTAGTTCTTTTAGGGAGGGCATTGTTATTGTTAATCATTTCATATAATGAAATCTTCTAATAGATATAATAAAAGCGAAAACACTAGAAGAATAGTTCCATATGAACTTAATTTCTCTGACACTATAGATTCTTCGACATCCTCGTTATTGAATATATCAATAAGTGGAATTTTGGGTGAAACTGCCCAGCTCAAAACTATCAAACCAATGCTGAACATAAATATAGTTGTCCAGTAAACACCCAGGCCGCGAGTAAGCATGAATAATGAAATATTAAAGAATAAATTAGCAGCAATTAGTAATACAAAGAATTTTACTTTCTCATAAAGCGTTAGACTGTAAAAAAAATCCTTCATTCATATTATTTTAACTCAAAATCCTCTTGTCATTAATAGTTTTTAATCGTTAACACTAATTTAGGTTGGATACAGTTCGGGTCAACAGGTCATTAACATGACCCAAAACCTTTGACCTTTTGACCCTTAGTGCGGTAATTGGAAGTAATATCCCGCCTAATTCCACACTTATATACTCTCATCTATTTATACTGGAAACCAGTTAACCCCAAAATCCCATAGATCAGGGCCTAAACCCGAAACCTTTGGGTTTTTGGGTTTATCATTACTTTTATGTCATCTCAACGGATTTTAGCGTCAAGCTGAAATTCGGCCTATACTGATAGAAACCTGTTATCTGATAATTGACGCAAACTTATATGAAACCAAAATAGGAGGTGAGAGATCCTTCTATGTGACTTAACCGAAGCCGTATGAAAAAGATTTCTCGTATACACTCGAAATGACATACTCGAGTAGTTAGGGTCTTGGTGTCAATGGGTTTGGGTCTAGGGGCTGACCCATGACCGTAAGACCCAAACATAAGTGAAACAGACAACCCATGTCCATCCGGTCAAAAAGTCATCCGGCAAGGGGCTATACCCTAAACTTTTGACTTTTTGACTTTTTACATTTTCCTTGCCCAACATATCACAGAAAAAAACTCATTGTAGTATTAAAGCTATACATACCGACTGTCGGTATGTATAAATCATAGACAATTCTATATTTCAAAATCCACTTAGATATTTACCCTGTCATTAAAGAGCGTAAGATTACAAAAAGATACATACATATTGTATGTATGTATAAATGTAAGTCTACTATTCATAATTATTACTGTTATCAATTACGACGACTGATGCTGATAGTGAATAGTATTAATCATAAGCTCCCTGAAGCTTTTTGCTAATACAGTAGTTTTAATTATCATATATAAGCAAACATGAAAACAGTTTTACATGCATTAATATCTTTATTTCTCCTAAATACAATCCTGTATCCTTCCGAGGCTTACAGCACTTCAGAATCCATCGGGTTTTATACTGCTGGTTGCATCAGGAATTCTCAGATGCTCCAAGACACTGGCGACGGCTATCAAGTTATTAGGCTAAGCAGGGAAAGATTTTACGGCCATCCGAAATTAGTAGAATTTATCAAGTATCTTGGAAAGCACACATCGGCAAAGCTAAATTCCACTTTATTAATAGGTGATATGTCCCAGAGTACAGGAGGCCCGCTGCCCTCAGACCACACAAGCCATCAGACTGGCCTAGATGTAGACATAATGTATCAAAACCAGCCGTATTTAAACTATACGCTCAGTAAATCAGAACGTGAAGACATAAATCCAATTTCAGTATTAAACGCTCACAAAACTGCTATTAAAGAAGGAATGTGGGAAAAAAAGCAGACAGCCGTGCTTGTGCTTGCCACTGCTCACCCCGATGTAGAGAGAATATTTGTAAACCCGGTTATAAAACTACATCTATGTAATGATCATAAGGGACAGCCCTGGCTAAACAAAATCCGCCCATGGTACGGCCATGACGGCCATTTTCATGTGAGGCTTAAATGCCCGAATGGAAGTAAGTTCTGTGAAAATCAGAAGGCTATAGAACCAGGCGATGGCTGCGGAGAGGATTTAAAGCAGTGGTTTATTCCACCTGAAGAAAAGCCGCAATCTACACCTAAACCCAAGAAGATCAGACAAATGCCCGAGCAGTGTATGGAAATTCTTTCAAATCAGCAGGGTAATAATCAAGATATTGAATCAGTCACAGGTGAGGCCGAGAGCTACTAATCCTGAAGCCCTCAGAAATAGCGTTTATAAGGTCACCGTCTGCGCTGTCTCCGCTAAGCTCCCAGAAAAACACCCCTCTTAGCTCGTTTGACTTGATATAGCCCATCTTGTTTAGAAGCGACTGATCGTTGTCATAAGTCCAGAACTCGTTTCCGTTATAGATCCAGTAAGCCTGCGCAATAGGGTCCCAAAACCCGGGGAATCCCATAGAATTTAGAATCTTATAATCATCCACACCCTTTTCATACTTTCCTCTTGGAACCCTGCCTGCATTCTGATAAAGCCCGTTATTCGCGCTTGAAACCTTCGCTCAGCCTCTTCCGTAAAAAGGCACTCCTATATTTATCTTGCTCTTTGGAACACCCTGTCCAAGATAACCCGTTACACTCTCATCTGTAGAACCACCGTTAGTTGGGTCGGCAGGCGAGCTGTATAAAGGAGAATGATGGTTTGTGGGCCCGCCCTGCTCCCAGCCGCCGTGAAAGTCATAGGTCATGATATTGATCCAGTCCAAATATTGATGAATCTTATCAAGCTCAATCGCAGAGTAGTGATACTGTGAAGCAGGAGATGCAATTGTTAGGAGGAGATTCGGGTCAATCTGATCAAGCTTTGTCCTGAACTCCTGTAGAAGTGCCGTAAAATTCTCAGTATCTTCCTCTCTGAAATCACATGTGGCGCCGCACCTTCCGGGATATTCCCAGTCTATATCGATACCATCAAAAAGCCCAGGTTCCGAGATTCCCGGGGCAAAATTACCGCTAATAAACATATCGATGCAGGAATCTATAAACGCCTGTCTGTTCTCAGGCAGTGCAGCATCAGAGAAGCGGAAAGATTGTGTCCAGCCTCCCAGTGATATCATAAGTTTTATGTTTGGATACATCTGCTTTAGTTTTTTAAGCTGATTAAAATTTCCTCTGAGGCTCTGATTAAAATTGTCTTCTACTCCGTCAATACTCTCGTTTGCCTTCATCGCCTTTTCATAATCAGCAAACGGATCGAGACTGTAGCATTTTAGATTTTCATCGATTCCGGCAAACGCATAGTTAATCACTGTAAGCACATCAGCCGAGCCACTCGTAACTACATTTTTAACAAAATAATCCCTCGCATACACTCCCCACTGTATGAAATAGCCTATGACTTCTTTATCAGAAGGATCGGGGGTTGGTGACGGGCTAGGTGTAGGAGTTACAGTAGGAGTTGGTGTCGGGGTGTGTGCGACTGCTTCAATAAACACAGCCGTTACATGTTTATCCGAAGTAATTCTGATTCTTGTTGGATTTTCACTACCGCTTAAGTCGCCCTCCCAGTGATCGAAAACCCAGCCATCGGCAGGTATAGCCGTAATGGTAAGCTGCCAGTTTCTTTTATGACTTGCTGTGGGAGGCTCAACAGTCCCTTCACCTACAACAGATGAAGTAAACGAAAAAGTAGGAGGAGCTGCATAGCTAACCTGTAATAATGATAAAAGTACAAAAGTTAAAAACGAAGCAGAAAATAGAATAAACCTTTTCATAACATACCCCCCATTTAATTATTATTCTGAGATATAATTACATTTTATTACTGTAATAATTTAAAGTCAATCAAGACATCACTTTATTGTTTTTTACCAACTATCACCGTAAGCGGCCAGTTTATTTTCTTTTTCGATTTCTCATCTCCCCAGAGAACTTTTAATTCTCCCTCAATAAATTCAAGCGGGCTGAAGCATTCAATCTCAATATAGTTCTGCACCCCCGTCCATGTGTTTAAATAGCCAGTTAAATGATCCAATGCCCACTCTGCGTCCATTGAAAATGGCGGAGCAGAAATTTTAGTGAAAGGAAAATCAAGCTCTGCATAGCCGTTTTCCACATGCTTCCTTTCCTCGGGCCAGAAGTTGTAGATGATATCAAAGTAGAATTTATCGATTAATGAATCTATCTCTTTGTTGACTCTGAATAGGTTATAAGTCCAGACGGCTATAATCCCTTCTGGCTTTAGAACCCTGTTAACCTCGGCATAAAATATGTCCAAATCAAACCAGTGCAGAGCCTGGGCGCATGATATAAGATCAGCCGAATTATCATCTAGCCCAGATACATATTCAGCACTGTCCCTGTATGTAATATTATCTCTTTTCTCTGCATTACTTATCTGCTCATCACTTATATCCGTACCTACTACCTGTTTAAAATATTGAGATAATGGTACGGCCACCTGTCCCGTACCGCAGCCACAGTCCCACGCAATTTCATTTTCTGGTGCAGCATATGCAAGATACCGGAACAGTTCTTCTGGATATAACGGTCTGTATTTTTGATATTGCTCTGAATTAGTTCCGAATAGACTAGACATAATTAAATATAATATAAGGGGACAGGTCACATACAGCTTCAATGTCTCACTGATCTAATAATAATGATAAAATATTTTACTTGCAAATTAGTGCGTAAATAAATTATGATAAGATAATGAGTAAACAGGAAGGATCGTCGGTAGCTGGTATATTCTGGTCACTCTCTCCCGTGGTAGCAATCACAAGCGCATGGGACGGAAAGGTTAACGGACAGATCGCCGTTACTGTAGTAACATCCTCAGTCGTGCATACAATACCACGGCTTATAGTTGGTATTTGGAAGGGAAACTACACTCACGATTTTATCTATAACTCTAAAAAACTTTGTATTCATTTACTGAGAAACGACCAGCTTGCTCTTGTAAAAAATTTCGGTTTTTACACTGGAAGGGAAAGGAAGAAGTTTAAAGAGGTAACGTACGAGACTCTGGAAACCGGATGCCCTGTGCNNAAAGAGGTAGCGTACGAGACTCTGGAAACCGGATGCCCTGTGCTTGTTGACTGCCATTCATATGCGGAATGTGAAGTATTAAATGCCATGGACGGAGGCGATATGACCGTGTTTCTTGTAAGTGTTGTAAACGGGGGCCTCAAAAGCAGCGATCAGTGGCTTACCCTCGATTACTTTTATACGTACGCCCCACCTGAGTGGATTCAGGAGTACAGCCATAAACTCTCACGTACCGTGGAAACTTCACTTCAGTGTATACATGATATTAACTATAAAGCATGGGAACCTGACAAATAACACCCATTATATTTAAATCAAACTATTTTCCCTGAAGCTGTAATATTTATTATTACCTATTATCAAATGATCCAGAATTCTTAAATTAATTAGCTCTGTTGCCTTTTTCAATTCATCTGTAAGAACTTTATCCTGATCCGATGGCTCTGGGTGTCCACTTGGATGGTTATGAATCAGTATAATACCAGATGCTTTCATGCTTAGTGCCCCTTCTAATACCTTTCTTGGATGGAGGACTACCTGATCAATCGTACCCTCCTGAATAACCTTGTAATCTATCACTTCATTCTTGGTATTTACGAATATGCACAAAAACACCTCGTCTTTAAGACCCGAAAGCTTTGCCTTTGCAAAATTAGCTACAATATCAGGAGAGCTAAGTGCATCGCCTTTAACCATAATGTCTTCGAAGTAACCTATTATAATTTCTTTAATCAGTAAAATGAGAGTAGCTGATGCAGGGCCTATTCCGTCTATTTTCTCAAGTTCTTCGGTGGTGCTGTTTAAAATACCTTTAAGTCCGCCAAATTTTCTACTTAGCTGTTTAGCAATAGGTTTTACATCTTTTCTGGGAATGGCATAAGTAAGAAGCAGTTCTATAAGCTCATAATCGCTAAGTCCCTTTCCGGAGGATTTGAGAAATCTCTCCCGAATACGCTTTCTGTGCTCTATATAGTCCGGTTTATCTGCCATTATATATCAACCAAATGTTTCACGTGAAACATAATTTTTTAACACTTTTTGACTTAACATAAGTAATTTTCAATAATAAACAGGTAAGATTATATATCTTTCTTACTAAAAAGGATACAAATTTGAGCAAAGATATATTAAATGAAGACACAATAGCCGCAATTGCTACAGCACAGGGGCATGGTGGTATTGCTATAATCAGAATAAGCGGAAACAATGCTACATCTATATTAAAAAAGATTTACAGGAGATCGAACAATAAACCTGTAGAAGAAATTAAACCCTTCAGGCTCTATAGAGGGTTTATATTGAGCGAAGAAGAAAACAGGGTAGTAGATGATGTATTAGTCGTGTATATGAAAGCACCAAAGTCATACACAGGACAGGATGTTGTGGAAATTCACTGTCATGGAGGAGTCCTAGTATCTAAAATCATTTTGGATATATGTATTAAAAACGGAGCTAGAGCAGCGGAACCTGGAGAATTTACAAAAAGAGCATTTTTGAACAATAAAATGGACCTATCACAGGCTGAAGCTGTTGCCGATGTAATAAACTCCCAGACTGAAAAGGCTCTTAAACACTCCCAAATGCAGCTAGAAGGGCAGTTATCCAAACAAATAAACGATTATAAAGACGTTTTAATAGATATCCTGGCTGAAATTGAAGCAAATGTAGACTTTCCTGAAGAAGGCCTTGATCCACTTGTTAAAAATAGGATTTTGGACAATTCAGAATCATTAACAGGTAATCTGGAAAAACTGATATCCACCTTTAAACAGGGTCATATACTAAAACATGGTATTACTACTGCGATTATAGGAAGACCCAATGTTGGAAAATCGAGTCTTCTAAATTGTCTCCTAAGAAAGGATAGAGCGCTTGTGAGCGAACTTCCTGGTACTACGAGGGATTTTATCGAAGAGACAATAGATATTAACGGCATACCTCTAAAACTGATTGATACCGCGGGAATCCGGTTCACTCAGCAAGAAATTGAGCAGATGGGAATTGATTTGAGCAGAAAAAAATCTCAAGAAGCTGAATTTCAGATAGTGGTACTCGATAGAAGTGAAAAACTTGGTAGTGATGATTTGGAAGTACTTAAGCTATTGAGTGATTCAAATTATATTGTTGTTCTTAACAAAAATGATTTAGGAAATAAAATTTCTCTAGATGACCTTCCTTCTCATATTAATAGAGATCAGATTGTCGATATTTCTGCAAAAAAAAATACTAATATTGATAAACTTAGAGACAAAATTTTTAACATTATTTCAGGGGATAACAAAACTAAAGAAAATTCTTCTGTTACAATATCTGAGGTTCGTCATAAAAACTCTTTAGAGCAGGCACTTGAATCTTTGTCTCGCTTCCAGAAAGCACTTAAGGTTGATGAATCACCAGAATATCTGGCGGTGGATTTGAGATATGCACTGGACAAATTTGGTGAGATTACAGGTGAAATTACCTCTGAAGATGTGCTGTCCAGAATATTCAGTAAGTTTTGCATTGGAAAATAGTTCTTTCTCGACGTTTCACGTGAAACACTTGCCGTGTGGATAAAATTAAGTATCTATATTAAGCCTGTATAAATATGTATTTCTAATAATTACAGGTAGTTACGACAACATTGAAATTTCTTAAAATATTTTATCCACAATCGATCCACAGTTATGTTTTATTAATATTTATTTAAAATAATCAGTCAAATCAGGTGGTTAAGAAAAGATATTATAAAATATATTAAGTTTTAGGGCTTTATTTCCACTTTAGTCTTGTTAATAAATTGCCTTCTATATTTTTGTAAATTTGTGATTCTTCTGAATACTCTTTTCCATCCAACTCATGTACTTTAACCATCCCTGAAATAGCATTTGTTAAGAATATGCAATCGGCTCTATGAAGTTCTTTTAAATCATATTCCCCTTCTATGAGTTCTAAATTAAGTTCATTACATATGACCATGATAACACTTCTTGTAACACCTGGCAATAAACCATTTTTAAGTGAAGGAGTATAAATTTTGTTTTCCTTTATCCAAAAAATGTTATGGACAGTACATTCTGTGATATGACCTTTTTCATTAAGAAACAAAGCCTCATCAAAGCCTGAACTGATAGCCTGTCTTTTTGATACTGTATTTTGTATATAGTTTATAGTTTTATGGTAGTTTATTTCTGATATTGAGTTTACACACTCTGTAGCTATCGTAAGACTTATATCACTTTTTCTATGAGGACATTCTTTAATTACAGAACAAAGTAAATAGTTTTGTGGTTTATCATGATAGATATTTCCCCCTGAAGAAAACAAACATATTTTTACATATGCATCCTTTAAACCTGATTTGCTTACTGATTCTGAAATAAATTCACTTATTATTTCATCAGATGGATAGGGGATATTAAGATATTCTGATCCCTTTTTTAGCCTGGCAAAATGTCTATTCAGATATGCAGGAAGCTGTGTTTTGTATCTGAATGTCTCAAATACGCCTTCTCCGAAAAATAGTGACCTGTTTGGCAGGATATCTAGACTTTCTTTAAAAGAGCTGTCATAAAAATATATTTTCTCAGACATTTTCTATCAATTTAGAGAATTTAAAAATGCTTTTGCTTTTAATAATGTTTCCTGATATTCCTTTTCTGCATCAGAATCATATACTATACCGCTTCCAGCCCAGTAATTTATAGATTCATTCTCTAATATAGCTGTTCTTATCGATACGCAAAGGGTAAAGTCTCCATTGGGACTAAACACACCCGCACATCCGCAATACGGGCCTCTGCTGTGGTTTTCGAGCTCATCTATGATCTGTATCGATCTTTTCTTCGGTGCCCCTGTTACAGAGCCTGGTGGAAAAACATTATATATTATATCTTTTAATCTGATATCCTGGCTTAGTTGCCCGGAAATCTCAGATTCCATCTGATGTAGGGTTCTGTATGATTTTACATTAAAGAGCTTATTTACTTTGACCGTTGAAGGTCTACAGACTCTCGATAAATCATTTCGCATAAGATCTACTATCATTAAATTTTCTGCTCTTTCTTTTGGATTTGTGCTTAAATTCGTCTTTATTTGATCATCCACATTTTTATCCTGATTCCTTTTAGAAGTACCTTTAATGGGTTTTGTTGTAATCATATCCCCCTTTTTTTCTATAAACTGCTCCATAGAACCTCCCAGGAAGTGAAATTTATTACAGTCTAGATATATCCCATAGGGTACGGGCTGGAATGTATAATAGTTAAAAAAAGTAGTTAGTGGATTATTTTGTAATCTTGTCTTTATTTTATGTGACAAATTAACCTGATAAACATCTCCGTTTTCTATATATTTTTTTATTTTGTTTATATCTAATATATATCCTTGTTTATCCGTGGAATATTGAATATCAGATTTATTAGATGTAATTCCTATTTGTTTGGTATTAAAAATTCTCTCAGCTTGTTTAATATTGAATTTCTCATGTTGTGCAGGATCATAAAAATTGAAGTAAAGTAGGGGATAATTATCACTAAATTTCTTTTTTCTGAGAGTTAAATCTATTTCAGTATATTCTAGATAATTGTAGCTTATATATCCTAGAGCATAGTAACCATTTGATGTTTGTTGTTCGATAAAATCAAAAGGGTTTAGATCAAAAAGTTTTGTAATTACGTTATTTTTACTATGTAGAAGGTTTTTTTCGGTTAAATATAAAGAAAATTCGGGTTTGCCTGTAAAAACAGATAAGTAACTCTCATCTATCCAGCAATTCTCGGAGCTTAGCAATATTGCTGAGGCATTAATACATGTTTGATGCAAATCCATAGAATTAAAATAATTACTATTAGAAATATATCTAGAAAAGTAAAAAAATATTAGTGTATAAAATCTATGATAATCAAATACAGAAGCCCTAAAATAAGGGCTTTCTGTATTAACTACTCATATTTTATTAAGGAAGAAATAAAGTTTTTAAGTTTGAGTGTATTCAGGTCCGCTACCTCCTTCTGGTGGAGTAAGTCTTCCACCTTTTGAAGTAATAGCTCCGCACTGAATACAGTTTGTGGGGTCAGTTCTTATTACTTTTTTGCCGCCTTCTTCATGCCATTCATACACCTGGGCAGGGCACATGTTAATCCATGTTTCACCAACTTCTTCGGATACCTCTTTTTCAATCCTTACGTGATCCTGCTGGTTGTCTCTTGTTCTGTTACCGCTGTCAAATACACTTGTAAGCTTATCGAAATAGTACTCATTGTCAGGTTTTGGATAATCCCTTTGTCCTATGAACATTTCCTGTTCGCTGTCATGGTGGCCTGAAAACTTTCCTCCGGGAAATTTACCTTTTGTAACGGTCATAAGACCTGACAAAATAAACCCGGGTATGAAGCCATACTGAAAGGCCTGCCTCATGTTTCTTACTTCATATAGGTCTTTCATTATAAAGCTGTCTCTTACAGCTGCATCATAGGAATCAAGTCCTGAATATGTCTGTAGGTCGTTTTTTTGTTTAAGAGAGTTAAATATGGATTCGGCAGCAAGTATACCTGACATCATTGCATAGTGTATTCCCTTTAGCGCAGGCACATTAACAAGCCCAGCTGAATCTCCCACTACTACGGCTCCAGGAACATTTAGTTTATCGGGTACTGCATAATAGCCGCCTTCTGGTATTGTCTTTGCTCCCCACCCTTTGTCTGCTTTTTTACCGCCCTCGAGTATCTTTTTAACCATCGGATGGCTTTTTAACTGCTGAAGCAGGTCATGAACCGATAGAGATGCGTCTTTATAATCAAGCCCTACTACAAGTCCTATGCATACTTTATCATCGCCCATAGGATATATAAAACTGCCGCCAAATTCGTTGTTTTTTGATGAAGTGCTAAGAGGCCATCCCATGGTGTGTATAACCTCTCCTAGTGGTTTTGGGACTTCCCATATCTCTTTTACTCCAAGAGCATAAATCTGTGGGTTTTCCCTCGGAACCTCAAAGTGATCGAAAAGCGCCATAGACAGGTGCCCTGTGGTACCTTCTCCAAGAACCGTGGCCTTTGCAAGAATATCTGAGCCCGGCTGGAAATTTTCAAGAGGATTGCCATCCTTGTCGGCCCCTTTATCATCTGTTCTTACGCCTTTTACTACATTGTCCTCTACTATGAGTTTAACTGCCGACATTTCGTTAAAAACCATGACTCCCAGTTCTTCAGCCTTTTCTCCCAGCCATGCGGCAAGCTGGCTAATTGAAGCCACAAAATTGCCATGGTTTTTCATTGTTGGAGGTGTGGGTAGGGGAATACGCATATTTTCAGTCATAAAATATAAAGACTCACCGTTTACTTCCTGCAGGAATGGAAAATCACTGTCCTTTAGTTCTGGAAATAGTCTTCTGATTGCTATTGGGTTTACTACTGCACCTGAAACAAGATGAGCGCCCGGGTACTTACCCTTTTCCAGCACTGCGATTGGTATTTCTCCCAGTGATTCCATAATTTCTGGCTCATTTTCAAGAAGTTGTGCCAGTCTTATGGCACCTGCAAGACTTGCAGGACCTGCGCCTATAAACAAAACTCCTACCTCTAAAAGATCCTCTGGTTTATCGGTTATAGTAGTAATAAATTCATTATCTTGTACTGGTGGTGTATATTCTGATGGCTTGTTTGACATAATTACCCCCTCCGATGTAAATTTTGCAAAACGTACCCACTAGAGGCTATGCTATTGTATATAAAACACCGGTTTAGTCAAGAATTATTAAGTGTTATGAGTGGGATAGGGGTATAAAGTAAAATAACTGGCTTAAAGGTTCACTACGATTGCATCATTTATAAATGATTCTGTAGATTTTAGTGAATTCTTAAACTGTTGTGCTTCTTTTTTGGTAGTAAAAGAACCAATTCTTACTCTGTACCATGTGCCGCTGTTTGGTAGGTAGGCTTTTTGAATAAATGCAGGGTAACCCTTGGATTTTAAAGTGCTTTCAAGGTCTTTTGCAAGTCCGAGCTTAGGATAGGATGCAAGCTGAATAAGATATTTACCAGATAGTTCATCTCTTAGCTGCTCCTCATCAAATACGTCTGAATTCTTATATTTCTTACTGTTTGATGTTTTTACAACCAGTGAACTTGTCTGCCCAGTATTGTAGTTATAACTATTTTTACCTTTTAGATTATTGTAGTGAAACAATACCTTTTCTACATAATTCTCGGTTTCATTGTAAGGAGGGATTGAATATCCATATTTTATAACGGCATTTTCTCCGGCATTGTAGCCTGCAAGAGCAAGTTTAATGTTGCCGTTAAACATATTCATAAGTTTTTTAAAATACTTTGTGCCACCCCGTATATTTTGTCCCGGGTCGAAAGGATTTGATACACCTAGACCAAGTGCTGTTCCTGGCATAAGCTGCATTAAGCCCATCGCACCCTTACGGGAAACTGCCTTTGGGTCGAAATTTGATTCTATTTTGATAATTGCTTTTATTATGTTTGGATCAAGCGAATATTGCCTCGATGCCTTTAATATTTCTTTATTGTAACCCTCTGAGTATTTGGTAGATCCATATTTAATTTTCTGTTTCTGTGTTTTACCCCAGGGGGTATTTAGTTTTTTAAATCCTCCGGAGTCAGGTGTCAGGTTTGTATAAACCACGACATCACCCTGCTTTTTATAGTAATAAGACTGGGCGTAAACATAGTTTGTAAAAAAGAAACTAAATAAAGCAATAAATAATACTTGTTTAAACAAGGAGTATCTTAAAATATAAGAAATATAACCCATCATCCTCTTCATAATTGATTAATAATTATAATTCTCTTTAACTTTATAGTTTAAAAGACTGCAATTATTGATATTTCAATAATTAATATTAATGCCAATGGGTTTATTTGTCAATCACACGTGGGAAATAAATATTAATATTGATTAGATGAATAGTTATAATTATAGAACGGTTAAAAACAATAAAGAATAATTAACAAGGAAGTTAACCCCTGACTGAATAGTCAGGGGCTATAGATTTTGAATTGTTTTTACTTATTTTGCAGCCAGGATTTTATCAATCTCGGTTTTAAAAGCATCAAATGGTCTTGCGCCTCTTACATAAAAGCCTTCCATTTCCTTACCCTCTGTAGTTTTGCCAATAAAGAAACTTGGTGTGCCTCTA